>WNGG01022584.1_pt1 | contig 16536 bp, 20 predicted proteins | sample 5400661 | NCBI WGS metagenome assembly WNGG01 (sample SAMN13153372, study PRJNA577476) | soil metagenome | isolation source: 100 cm soil or saprolite under Garry oak tree replicate 1 | place: USA:California | collected 2016-06-15 | reverse complement strand
GGGCGCACGGCGTACTGCCATGCGTCGTACTGCACGCACCGTACTCCTGAAGTCTTTTAAGTTGATTAAGGGGGAGAGGAAGATTGGAGCAAGCATTCATTAGTCAACTCCGGAGCATTTGCGAAAAAGTGGACGCCCTTCTCGCACAAAGAAATGCGATCAAACAAGTGACTTGCTAAGCATACGCCCCGCGCTTGCTGCGGTCGGCGTAGCAGGAGCGGCCGGTGAACTCGTATTCGACCTCCCGGCGCTTGTCCTGATGAAAGCACGGATCGGCCTGAACGACGAGGGTGAGCCACGGCCGCTCCGAGCGCGTGACCTTGGTCTGGTAGGCCGACGGCTGAGTATAGCCGGGCGGCAGGGTTTCGGGCGGCAGGGGCATCAGCAACCTCCCTCATGGTGAGGAGCGAGCGCGAAGCGCTCGCGTCTCGAACCACGCACCGCGCTTGAACCCATCCTTCGAGACGCGCGCTTCGCGCGCTCCTCAGGATGAGGGCGGTGCTAGATGTCCGGATGGACCGGCGCCGTAAAGTGGCGCTGCTCGAAGGTCTCGGCGGGGACCGGATCCATGTCGTAGATGCGGCTTGCCGCATCGATCAGGTCGTCGTGCGGCGCGAACGGGAAGAACAGCGCCTCCTCGATGAAGGCGCGGGTGAGATCGTAGACGTTGCGGTCCTCGTCGAGCCGCTTGATGGGGCGCACGATGCGGAAGCGCTCGCCGTTCGCCTCGCACGCGCGCTGCGACCGGGTGAGGCCGGCGAGCGGGCGGTAGACGATCTGCCCGGGCTTGAACGTCGCCTCGAGCGACTTTTCTGGCGATGCGCCGCGGACTGCGCTCGGCGACGCATCGCGGGCGGCCTTGGCGGCGTCCTCCTCGCTCCACACCTTCCAGGTGGCGATCCCCTTCCCTCCTCCGAGCTCGGGGTGGAACACGACGGCAGGCAGCAGAAACTTGCCGCGCCGCAGGTCCGGCTCGAGCCGCTCCACCCGGTCGGGCTTGGCGTGCCGCGTGCCGTCGCGCGGAAAATTCAATTCCTCTATGGCGAACCAACTCTTGTCGCGCGCCTGCCAGTCGGCGATCACCTCGACGTCGACCATGGCGCCGTAGCGCTCGTAGCCGACGCGGCACGACTGCACGCCGGGCTGGTCGCTCCAGTGCTCGTAGAGCTGCTTGAGGAACTGGTAGCGCTCGGAGAACTGCATGCGGTGGCGCACGCCGTCGAGCAGATATTTGTTGCCGGCGACGTCGATGCCGATCACCGCGATCGCGGTGCGGTCGGAGCGCGCGCCGCGGCCGCCCTTCGACGGGTCGCACAGGATATAGACGTTGAGATAGCTCGGCCGCACCTCGTAGCCGCGCAGCCATTCGGCCCGGAACACCGCGACGTTGCCGGCGCGGGGATCGAGCAGCATCTGCGCGGAGACGGTCGAGCGCTGCGCCGACTTGATCTCCTCCCAGCGTGCCGGGGTGAGCAGCACCGGCGCGCCGTCGAGGGTGCCGTCGTCGGTCGCCGCATGGACGCGCGGCTCGAGCACGCGCCGCTCGAGGATGATGCCGTAGGTGTCGCCGAAGTGATAGCGCGTGCCGCAATGCCATTTGCGCACGCCTTTGGTCGAGCCGAGATTGTCGGACAGCTCCCAGCGGTCGGTGGTCTTCTTGATCTGCTCCGGCGAGCCGACCGATTCGACCGTCACCACGTCGTCGTAGACCAGGAGGCCGTAGTGCCGCGAGGTCGGCTGCCCGTCGACCAGGCCGTGCGCCTCGACGCTCGCCTCCTTCGGGTTCGACGTCCGCTTGACGACGATGCCCTCGTTCTCCGACCATTTCGGCGCCTCGCGCGCCGGGTTTTCCCACAGCACGTCGGAGAACAGCGCCTTCAGATAATCGTTGCTCTCCAGCTCGCGCTTGATCTGCACCAGGAACGCCTTGGCGATCGGCTTGGTGTGCGAGAAGATCGCGACCGTGAGGTCGGGGTCGCACAGGATTTCCTGGATCACCCCCGCGAACGTGATGATGGTGGACTTGTAATGATAGCGTGACCACAGGTCCAAATGCCCGTCGGGCGCCGCCTCGACCTCGCGGCAGCGCGCGAACAGCCACGGATGCAGCACGTCCTTGCGGCCGAGCGGCCCCGACAGCAGAAAGTAACGGTCGTTGCAGGCGAGCAGCGCGCGCTCGCGATCGGTGAGAAGCGGCACGTGGCGCGCGTACCAGGCAAGCGTGCGGTCGAAATCGAGATACGCCAGCTCGTCGGCGATGTGCTGCTCCAGCCCCGCGCCGGAGCCGGACAGATAGCGCATGCCGCGCAGGGCTCGGTTCATGATGTTCGTGCCCCGGGCGCGGTGCAGCATGTAATGCTGCACCGCAGACCCGGGGTCCAGAATCTCAAGGGCACTCTGGGTCCCGGATTAGCGGTGCACCGCTCCGCTTCGCTGCGCGCTGCACCGCATCCGGACACGCTGCTTCACTGCTTGTGCTTGTGCTCAATCCACGCGCCGATCGCCGGCGCCAGCGGATCGCTCGCGGGCGAGCGCGGTGTCTCGGTTGCCTCCGCCCGCGCGGCCGGCGCCGGCGTCTTCGGCTCGAGCTGGTTGAGGCCCGACGCGACTTTCTCGATGAACGTCCCGATCTTGTCGGCGCCGCTGTTGATGGTGCCGCCGCTCGCGGCAATCATGACCAGGCCGGAGCACACGCCGGCCGCGATCGTCGCCTTGCGGCGGCTGTCGTGCCAAATCTCCGCGTCGCTCTTGCCGGCGTACGCCGCCATGACGGGCTCGATCAGCCTGTGCAGATCGGCGAGCGGAATCGCCGAGTCGCCCGTGGCGGGCGGTGCGTCTTTACTGCTTGTCATGGGAAAACCTCCGCACGCGCAACGTCGCGCTTGATTCACGCTCTCGTCGCGCTACAATTTGCTGGGGAAAGGGGTGGTATCATCATGCAGACGATGTCGATTCGAGGCGCCGCGCGCGCGGCGCGCCTGACGCTCGTGCTTGCCGCCGCGGCAGCCGCTTTCGGCTGCGCCACCGGCGACGGCGCCGGTTTCCTGGCGGCGGCGCAGAAGGAGGGCGGACCCAAGGGCGGACTGGCGCGCGTCTACATCTATCCGGCGGGCCGGCCCCCGACGGTCACCGTTGCCCTCGACGGCCAGTTGATCGGCGAGCTTGTGCCGGGCACCTATCTGAGGCGCGATATCCCGGCGGGCGGTCACGAGTTGATCAGTGAGGCGCCGACATATCCCGGCGTCACCCGCTTCACCTTCAGCGTCGCGTCCGGTCACACCCATTATCTCATGGCCGAGCCGAGTGCGGGAGCCAAGTCGACGCAGACGGCAACGACATGGGGCTATGTTTTCGGGCTGGTGCCCGCGGTCGCGACCAACATCGCGTTCAGCGCGGCGAATGCCGGCAAGGGCGGGCCGGTCAATTTCGTTTCGGTTCCCGAGACGACCGCCGCGCAGGCGCTCGCCGGGTTGTCGGCGCGATGAAGCCGGTGCGGCCACGCTCGACACGCGGCACCGCATGGGCATCGCGCTGGCGCGTGGTGTTGCTGCTGTGCATGGCGGCCGGTCTGTCCGGCTGCCTCACCGCGAACAGCAGCTCCAACTTCAGCGCCGTCGTGCAGAAGGGCGGCGCGCCCAAGGCGGGACTATCACGGGTCGTGCTCTATCCCGCCGATGCAGCCGCGACTCTGCCCCTTCAGCTCGATGGAGTGATGCTCGGCGAGATCAAGGTCGGCACGTTCATGTATCGCGACGTACCGCCGGGCTCCCATGAAATCGTCGCCGAATCCTATCAAAAGCTGCACCGATACAGCTTCGCGACAGTCGCCGGGCGAACCCATTACATTAAGATCGACGCGAGCGACGCCTTCAAGATCAGGCAACAAGCAGCACTGCGTGCTCTAGCTACCGGGGGTTACACCTACGTTCCGCCGGAGGGCCGCGAACCCACGTTGTTCAAAATAATTCCGATGTCCGAGGCGGCGGCCACGTCCGACCTGCGCGACCGGATCTTGGCCTCTCCGTAGTTTCACCGCATCATGAACGCCAGCGCATTGAGCCCGACCCGCAGGTCGCCGATGCGGTGCGGCCACAGGATCGTCTCGTCCATCTCCTCGACGCAGATCTGCCGGCACGTCTTCAACGGCTCGCGGCCCGAGCGCGTGTCGCGCCCGGCCTGCTCGAGCGCGGCGTAGCAATCGTCGTATTCCCGCCGCGGCGCGGCGAGCGCCGCCGCATCGGCCGACACCCGCCTTGCCTCGCGCGCGAATCCCATTGCCGCCGCGTAGCGGCGCACGATGGCTGCGAAGCGAAGCCCGGCGTCGTGCTGCGCGTTGATGAGGTAGCCGGCGAGCAGCAGCCGCCCGAGCGGATAGCCGAGCCGCGCGTCGCGCGGCTCGTTCCAGCGCCGGTGCGCCGACGAAAGCGCGATATGCATGGCGATCCGTTCATTTGGTTGTAGGGAAACTCATCGATGGAGTATCGCCCGCTTCGCGGGCTCAACCCATCCTACGGACGGACTTGATTTGGGTGGGGGAGAGCGCAAGCGCTGGTTCGGCACCAGCATTACCCAAATGCGCAGACCGGCCACAAACCGTAAACCTGGTGCGACAGTTTGGCACAGCAGATCGTTTAACATGCGGAAATTCCTAACGAATTATCTGCGACCTAGTGGACCGTCGCGCGCCGGGTCTGCCGCCCCTGCGGGCATGGCGGTGCCAGTCCGTTGTGGGTAAAGTGCGTGGCACCCGGAGTTCCGGTCCACGAACAAGGAGGAAGGATTATGACCCGCGTCGGAAGTCTCATCGGATTGCTGGCTCTTGGCCTCTTGCCGCTCGCGGCGCTCGCCGCCGACGAGCACGTCACGGTGTCGCCCGACAGCATCAAATGGAATTCCGGGCCCCCGACGTCACGGCGTCGCCCGACAGCCTCAAGTGGGGTCCCGCGCCCCCGGCCTACCCGAAGGGTGCGGAGCTTGCCGTGATTACCGGCAACCCGGGCCAGGAAGGACCGTACGTCGTTCGCCTCAAGGCGCCGGCCGGATACAAGGTGCCGCCGCATATGCACCCGGCCGACGAAAACGTGACGGTGATCTCGGGAACGTTCCACATCGCCATGGGCGAGAAGTTCGACGACTCGAAGGGCGCGACCCTGAAAGCCGGCGGTTACGCCAAGGTCTCAAAGGGCATGGCGCACTACGCCTGGTTCACCGAGCCGACCGTCATCCAGGTGCACGGCGTCGGGCCGACGACCCTCAATTACATCAATCCGGCCGACGACCCGCGCAAGAGCAACTGACCATCGCGAGGCATCCGGGACGCGGGCACGGTCTGCTCCGTGCCCGCGCACCCGTTGCGGCGCAGGCCCCTTGGGCCGATGGGCAACGATACGCGCCCGGTCGGGTTGCCGGTGGAACAACGCACATGAATGCGGGGCGCATTTTGTTTCTCGCGGCTGCAGCGGCGAGTTGTCTGGTGTTGCAAACGCCGCGGACGCTCGCCCAGTCGTTCGACGGCAAGTGACGGGCACGATCAGCTGCGCAAAGCTGTCCTTCACCAAGGGGGCGCTCAAGGTCGCGATGGACATGACGGTGTCGGGCACCTCGGCGACCTATGCGCGCGAGGTGCTCAACGCCGACGGCTCGCGCATCGTCGGCACCGAGGAAGGGACCGGCAAGGTCGCCGCCGACGGCAAGCTCGACCTCACGGCGACATGGAAATCCGCGGACGAACGGCCGCGCTACACCTACACGGCCTCGTACAGCGGAACCTTGTCGGGCAAGTCCGGCGCCATCCGCGGCACACAGGTCTGGAGTTTTAACGGCAAGACGGAAAACCGCAGCTGCAGCATCGCGCTCAAGCGGGGATGAACGCGCCTTGTTGTGCCGGCGGGCGAGGAACCGGGGCTTTCACGGCCTGCGGCGCCGGTCTTCTTGGTGTTGATGCAGGCGTTGCCGGCTGCGCTGGCATTCGCGCAACATCGGCAGGGAATTCTACTTGGCTTGCCCGGCCGTTCCGGCCGAGGCGCTTGCGGCGTCTCCACGCGAGACTGCCCGCGGGCTTGCCGCCGCGAACCCGAACGACGCCGCGAGCCGTCGCAACACCTGCTGCACATCCGGATGCAGCAGCGAGTTGATCTCGCAGTCGTCGACGCACACGGTGAAGAGCGCGTCGCGGCCGCGCGCCGGCACCTGATCGATGAGCCGCTCGTACGCCTTGACGGCGCCGCGCACGCGGCGCTCGTAGCGCGCGATCAAGGCCGCGTCGCCCGACGCGTAGGGATCGGGCCCGCCGCCATAGCCGTGTTCGTAGGCCGGGCTCGCGACCGCGCGCCGCGGCAGGCCGGTGAGCCGCTCGTAGCGGCCGACGATCTCGGCGACCCGGAACCCGGCCTCCACCTCGGCGTCGCTCAACGCGCCGAAGATCGACAGGCGCCCGAGCACCGTGCCGGCATAAGGGTGCGCGGCGCCGCGCACCGCGCCGTCCTTGATCCGCCGCCACAGGGTCGGCGCGCGCACGTCGCCCTCGTCCCGCTTCGACTTGAGGTCGCCGCTCGCGTAGCGTTCTCCCGCCTTGCGCGGCCGCCCGACCTGTCGTGCCATTCGAGACTCCCCTCGTTGGAACTCCCTCTCCCCGCTTGCGGGGAGAGGGTTGGGGTGAGGGGGCATCTCAGGAATTGCGACGCCGAGAGGCCCCCTCACCCGGCTCGCTCCGCTCGCCGACCTCTCCCCGCAAGCGGAGAGAGGTGAAGGCCGCTCACCACAGGCCGCCCTTCTCGCCGATCTCGGCGCACAGCTCGGCCGCGGAGGACGCGCCGGAATGGCGGGGCGCCGGATGCACGCGGCGCAGCACCCGCCCGGCTGGCGCCGGCTTGGGCGCCGGCCGCCTCGCCCGTTCCGTGCCGCGGCCGATCTCGCGGCGCATCGCGGCGCAGAACGCCGCGTCCATCTGCAGGAGCCGCACCCGGGTGAAGGCGGGCGACGTGTCGAACGGGCGTTCATCCTGCGCGGTCGGCCGCGCCCGCCGTTTGTCGGTCAGGCTGGGCATGGGGCCTCCGCGGCAACGTGGGCCGGATCGGTCCACAGGTCCGGCCGCAGCGCCGAGGCCGGAACCGCCCCGCCGGTCGCGCGGTGGATCGAGAGCGCCAGGCCCGCCGACACCCGCCCGCTGAGCTTGGCCCTGGAGATCGCCGCCTGGCTGACCCCGCACGCCTGGGCGAGCTTCGCCTGGCTGCCCCGGTACGTGACCGCGGCGGCGACCGCCGCGCGGACCGGATCGAGATCGAACGAAACGAGGGAGAATGGCATGCCCCGGTATTAAATACTCCTAGTATGAATGTCAATACTGAAAATTCAGTCGCTTTCAATAACCGGAGGTATTATAACCGGCGGTGATGAGTCGGCCGGGGCCGGCTCGGGAGACATGGTCATGAAGATCGGACAGAAAATCCGCCGCCGGCGCGAGGAGCTGCGCCTGAGCCAGGCCGACCTCGGCCGCCAGGTCGGCGTCTCGCAGGCGACGATCGACAAGATCGAGGCCGGGCACACGGCGCGCTCGCGCTACCTGCCGATGATCGCCGTCAAGCTCGGCCTGCCGCTCGAGGAGCTCGATCCGGGTCTCGTCGCGCTCAGCGCCGCCGGCGCCTTGACCGGTCCCGTCCTTCCCATGGCCGAGCTGACGGGCGGCGAGCGCGACTTTCCCATCCACGCCTCGGCCGAAGGGGGCCAGGGTCAGATCATCCTGTCGCCCGACGCGGTCGACTTCATGCCGCGCCCCGCCCCCCTCGCCCACGTCAAAGGCGCCTACGGCCTCTATATCACCGGCGAATCCATGGTGCCCGAGTTCGAGCCGGGCGACATCGCCATGGTCAATCCGCACCTGCCCCTGGTCGCCGACGTGACCTGTATCTTCTACGGCGAGCGCGAGGGCGCCGCCCGCGCCACCATCAAGCGGCTGATCCGCCAGACCGCCGACGTGTGGCACGTCAAGCAGTGGAATCCGCCCGAGGGCATGAAGCCGCAGTTCACCCTGCCCAAGGCCGAATGGGCCGTATGCCATCGCGTATTGGGCAAGTTTTCGCGCCGCTAAGATGGGGTATCCCGCGCCTATAATCTTCGATAATAATAGTTATTGACAACACACTGCCAGGCATGTAAAGGTGGTCTCCGTAGGAACGGAGCCGCCCGTGGTCAACCCATTCCGGACTCTCGACGCCGCCCATCATGCGATGCTCGCCCGCCTCGCGGCGCTGCGCATTCCGCACATCGTGGGCGAGGCCGACGGCGCCGACATCCGAAACCTCGCCGACCACATGATCGAGATCGCCGACGCGGTCGACGCCTATATCGAGGCGATCGGCCGCGAACTCGCGACGAACGCGCCGTGCGAGATCGACAACAGCCTGTTCGCCCGCCCGCTGTTCGCCGCCATCGACGGCAACGCGCTCTACGAGGCGCATCGCGTCGCCGACCGCCTCGACGCGGACCGCCGTCGGGCGCCGCTCATGCGGATGGCGGACATGTGACGCCGCGCCGTGCAGAGCTTCCGCACTTCGACGACTTTCCGCTATCATCGACCTGCATCGTCGCGCCCGGAGCCAATCCATGACGACGATCGGTCACGTGTTCGTTCGACGCGACGGCGCGCCTGCCGGGCTCGCGCCGACGCCTGAGAACCTCACGCATTTCGAGAGCCTGCCGGTTCCGCTCGCCATATGGCGGCCGTTCGAGGAACTGCTGGCCGAACACCTCTCAGAACTCTCCGACGGGGAGATCGAGCGCGAGGAAACGTTTTCGTTCGCACCGGCGCACCTCAACGCCATGATCGCCGTGATCGAGGCGGAAGCGGTCACCGCCAAGCCCGAGCTACGTGACTGGCTCGCGGCGCTCGCCGCCCTCGCCCGCCGCGCCGCCGACCGTCACGTCCGCGTGGTGTTCGTCATGGCGTGAGCGGTTTCCCTCCCCCGCTCGCGGGGGAGGGTTAGGAAGCCCTTTCAGGGGAGGGATTTACTCACGCCTTCTCAAGATAGGGCTCGAACGCGTCGATCGAGACCTTGCTGGTCGGGTCGGCGTCGGCGCCCCACAGTTCGGCCGCAGCGAACACGACCGTGTAGAGCCATTGCGGGTTCTCCCCGCGGCCGAGCGCCGCGCTGTCGGGGAAGACGTGGCAGCCGTGCACCCGATCGATCGTGCCGACATGGCCGCGCACGTAGCGCGGCAGCCGCGTGTGGGTCGGCGGATGCATGTTCTTCGCGCGTACCTTGTCGCCCGGCGCAAACCGCGCCGGCGCCGGCGCCGGCCGGCCGAACGAGCCGCGGGTGAGCGACGCCGCCACCTCCGCCGCCGTGAGCCTGCGCCGCAACGGCTTTGCCGCACTGCGAGCGTGGCCCGCCGCGAGTTCGCCCGCGTCGGCGAAGCCGCGGGCGAGCAGGTTGCGCTCCATCCCGAGCGCCCAGCGCTTGTAATACGACACCGTCAGATAAACGTCGGGTGGCAGCGCCTCCTGGGCGGCGCGTGACATGTCGATGTTCCAGGCGCCCGCGTAGCCCATTGCCCGCTGCATCGCCAGCACGCGGCCTTCCCAGGGCGCGTGGAACACCGGCTCGTTCGCTTCGGGCTTGACCTTGCCGAACCCGTCCATCCCGCCCATGTCGTGCACGCTGTTCGTCACGCGGCGCCCTCCGGCCGCCCGGCAAATCCGGTGCCGATCATCGAATCGCGGGTCACCAGGGCGGCGAGCTGATCTTCGCCGAAATTGTCGGTGCCGGTCGGCCGCATCGGCAGCACCAGATAACGCGTCTCGGCGGTCGAATCCCACACGCGGATCTCGGTCGAGGCCGGCAGGCTCACGCCGAAATCGCGCAGCACGCCGCGCGGGTCCTTCACCGCGCGCGAACGGTACGGCGCGGACTTGTACCAGACGGGGGGCAGCCCGAGCACTTCCCACGGATAGCAGCTGCACAGCGTGCACACGATGATGTTGTGAACGGCCGGGATCGCTCCACGCCTTGGCGACCACGCGGGCGCCGTTATGCGGGCCGATCCTCGTCTCGTACGCCTCGACGATCAGGTCGAGCGCCGCGGGATCGATATAGCCCTTCTCGGTCAGGACCGTCTCAAGCGCGCGCACGCGCAGCTGCATCTCCGACAGCTCGGAGGCATGGTGGTCGTGATCGTGATCGGACATGCGGGGATTATAGGGACGCGAATAGCGAATAGCGAGTAGCGAATAGTATATCCCCCGGCCCGTCCGCTACTCGCTATTCGCTATTCGCTAGCTCCCGTTGCGGCCGTGCAGCAACGGGAAAAACACGTCCTGCCACGATGGCGGCTCCTGCTTGATCCAGCCGGTCTTGGCCATGAACCGCGCGTATGTCATGACGCCGCTCGGCTCGACCGCATAGAGCATGCTGCCGTCCGTGAGCATGCTCATCACCTCCTCCTTCGAAATCTTCGCCGACTCCGATTTCAGATAGATGTCGGCGGCCTGGTCCGGGTCCTTGGCGATGAACGCGATCGCGTCCTCGAGCGCCGCGATCACCGCGCGCGCCACCTTTGGATTGGCGTCGACGAATTTCCGCGCGGCGGCGAGCACGACGGCGGTGGGCTCCTGCCCGCCCACGATCTCCCGCGTGCTGATCACCGGGCGAACCTTGTCGCTCTTGCTCAGCGCGGCGATGAAGGGGGGCGAGGCCATGTAGCCGGTGATCGCCCTGCCGGCGAGCAGCGCCGCCATCGCGTCGGGATGCGGCATGCTGACCAGCAAATGGTCGAGCCGGCCGTGCTGGCCCGGCCCGAAGGTCTGCTCCGCCGCCATCCGCATCAGGAAGGTCTGCGGCGAGGACGTGGCCGCAACCGCGATCCGGTCGTCATCGCGGAAATCGGCCAGCGATCTGACCTCCGGCCGGTTGGTGAAGAGCTTGTAGGTATAGGCCGACACCGCGGCGAACGCTCGGATGTCCTGGTGCCCGCGCGTCTTGTCCCAGATGATGAGCAGGCCGGGCGTGCCGTAGGCGCCGACCTCGATGCTGTCCGAAAGCATCGCGTCGTTCATCGCCGGAGAGCCGCTGATGTAGTGGGTCGTCACCTTGAGATCGTCGAGCCCGGCCTTCCTGGCTTGTGCCGCATAGAACCCCCGGGCCTGTGCCAAGGTGATCGGCAGAAACGCCAGTCCGGATTGGATGCCGATGCGAATCTCCTTCACCTCGGCGCGCGCTGCGGCCGCCAGGCTTGCGGCCAGCCCGATGCCGAGCGCGACCCGCAGCATCCGGCGTTTCAGCGCGGCAGACATGCGGGCCATTCTAAGCCTTCCATCCGGCTTGCGCGCAAAAAAACCATACTCGGATGCGATCCTGACGACTTCCAGCATTGATGACGTGCAAGTGCCGGTCCGCGCTCCCGCCGTGTCGCGGCGCGGGCCCGCAATGTTCAAATCGGTTCGAGGAGGAAACCATGGACACAATGGAGCGCCTTTCTCTTTCCCGTCGCAACCTCTTGGCCGGAAGCGCCGCAGCCGCCATGGCGGGCCTCGCCGGCGCCGTGCCCGCCAGTCCGGCCTGGGCCAAGGCCCGGCCGGTCAACACCCAGGCGCCGTATTTCTACCGGTTCAAGGTCGGGACCATTGAGGCGACGGTCGTTTCCGACGGCCCGCTTCCGCTCGGCGAGCCGTCCGCGAGCTTTCTCGGCACCTCCAAGGAAGAGGTCGGCAAGATGCTCACCGACCATTTCCTCAACCCCGCCAACGTCGTGCTCGAGCAGAACGCGCTCGTTCTCAACACCGGCGACAAGCTCGTCCTGATCGACACCGGCATGGGCGCCTCGACCATGTTCGGACCGACCACCGGCAGGCTGCTCGCCAACCTCAAGACCGCCGGCATCGACCCCAAGGACATCGACGCGGTCGTGCTCACTCACGCCCACTGCGATCACTGCTGGGGCATCATGGGCGACGACGGCTCGCGCCATTTCCCCAACGCCCAAATCTACATGAACGAGGCCGATCTCGCCTTCTGGACCGACGAGGCAAAGCTTGCGCTCGCCGATCCTCCCTACATGAAGGCCTTTGTCGAGGGCGCGCGCAAGAACCTGCTGCCCAACCGCGACCGGATCGTGCCCGTCAAGGACGGCCAGGAGTTTCTGCCCGGCATCCAGGCGATGGCGACGCCCGGCCACACCGTCGGCCACACCGTCTACATGATCAACTCGGGCGGGCAGTCGCTCGCCGCCATCGGCGACCTCACCCATCACCAGGTGCTGCTGTTCGAAAAGCCGCTGATCGAGTTCGCCTTCGACACCGATCCCAAGCAGTCGGCGCAGACGCGCGTGCGGGTCCTCGACATGCTGGCGGCAAACCGCATCCCGCTTCTGGCCTATCACTTCCCGTGGCCCGGCATGGGCTATGCCGCCAAGCAGGGCGAGGGCTTCCGCTACTATCCGGCCGGGATGCAGATGACGCTGTGAGCGAGAGCCGGGCCGGCCCGGCCGCCCCCGAAGCGCAGCTCGGCGCGTTTCGTAGGATGGGTTGACGCCCGCGCAGGCGGGCGGAAACCCATCGGCTCTCACTGTGCGTCTCGCGCGCCGGCCTAATGATGCCAGGCGGCCGCCAGGGCGCTCTGCAAGGCGGCATCGTTGGGGATTTGCCCGACGCCGAACGGATCGAAATCGGGATGCTGGGCCGAATAGGTGGCCATGGCAGAAACGAGCTGTCCGAGCCCGGAGTCGAGTTCGGACCCGTCCGCGGTCTTGATCTCCTGAAGCTGCGCCGCCGCGCTCGAGAACCAGCCCGAGATGTTGATCCGGTCGTGCGTGCCCATGACCTCGATCGCCAGGTCGTTGCCGCTGTGCTGGAGCCATAGCTGATTGGTCGCGATGCCGGCGCCCAGATCGAGCTCTCCGTCCCATGCAAGACCAGCGGCTATCACGGAGTGAATGAATACATTGGTATCGCTACCGGCGACATTGGCGTTTACATCGGCAGCGCCTTTGAAGAAGAATTTAGTGTCTGCGTCCACGGCCGGATTGTTCTGAATTATGCCTGAAATATAACGATATCCATCCGCAAAGTTCGCCGTCCCATTTGAGGTTATTTCGTTCAGCTGCTTAAGCTGATCGGGCGTAAGACTGAGTTGAGTAGTCATTTATTCCCCCTCTTCTTGGACAAGAAGCTCGTAGCAACGGCCTTATGGTTGCACTTTCCATGACTTGAAGAGTTCGTCCGCGGCCTGCGTGATGTCGCGCCATTGCGACACTACCTCGCGTGGAAACACGACAAAGAAGCCAAGATCGCTCGCCGCGAAATGAACAGTGCCGCTGCACAGGGGGGTCCCTGAGGTTCGATCAGGCGGTGTGCAATGCAAGAGCACCTGCGGGTCCGATCCTTCCGGTTGGCGATAGCGGGTGAACGGTTCCGGTTGCGGGTAGGGCCAGTCGTGTTGCCAAAACCGCACGAGGCCGAATTTCTGGTTCTCGAAGGAATAGGACGAGATTGCGCTGATCGATGTGAGGTTCCGAAACCCTCGTTCGGGGGACACATAACCCGGTTCATTCAGTTTGACTGGCTGCATTTGGCGCACTTCAACGACGTACGCGTCAGGCGGGGCTGGAGGACGGCCACGTTCCTTCGGACGGAAGCTGAGAAGCGAAAGTGGATTGAATTCAGGGTAGCGCCGGTCCGGCATCCAAAAGTCAAAGGCAACAGAATCCCAGTCGTGCACGCGCCCCTGCATTTCCCTGGTCGGCCAAGGCCAGAGATACCCGGCGGGAACTCGCAAGATTACTCCCCTCACGCGGACAACGATCGGTTCATTAAGTGGAACGCCCGCGTCCGTCATCGTTCGCAACTGCGGCGCGCACTGGGCGATGTAGCTCAGGTCAAGGAGTGATGAGGCGGCGAGAAGCGTTGCGGCCCAGCATACAGCCATTCGGCGCCGACGCAAATTTGCACAGCGTTTCATTCGCATGCGACTGAAGGCAAAGGCAATCAAGCGCTGCCCCATTCTCGCGAACACAAACCTAAGTTTACACTACGACCACCCGCTGCGTGCACTGTCAAAAATCACATTGGCGGAAGACCCAACTGCGAGCAACCGGAATGGACGTTGCAGTCCAGCGTGCTCGCTTCGCCCCTGCGGCCTCGGTACGCGAGTGCCCCACCATCCGTGCCGCAATCCTGGTCCAACTGGTAAATGTCATACCTGGCGAGGCTTCGGCTCAGACCGACGAGGCATGTTGCTTCACGAAATCTTGACACATTTGCACCAAGGTCCGTGACTGAAGCGCGGCTAGCGGCCCCACTTTTCATTGATCCATCCTCCAGGACTGAACGAGTTCGCGTATTGCAAGCTGGATCTCGCGCCACTGCGGCAGTCTCTCCCGGGGGAATTGGATGTAAAATCCAAGCCTCTCTTCTGTGAGATAGATTTTGCCCTGACACGAGGGAATGGTAATCTGTTTTCCGACGGGCAGCATCGAATAAGAACTTGACGCTCTGATGCTCCTAAGACGGTGTATTCCGTGAACGCGGTCGGGCCCTCGTGCCAGAATCGCACTAAGCCGAATGGCTCCTCGGCGAAAGAGTATGAATCGATACCCGGATGCGACGTAGTATTTTTGAAACGTTTGTTCGGCGACAGATAGTCCGGATCATCCGCATCGACGTCCCTCAACGAACGAACCTTGACGGATAACTGTCAGGGCCGGGCGCTTCACGTCCGCGTTCTCGCGGTTGAAATCCGATGTACGAGAACGTGTTGACTTCCAAATATCGCTTGTCGGGCATCCAGAAATCAAAGAAGAGTTCTTTCACATGCCCGACGATCTCGGGATCGCGCTTCTCAAACGGCCAGGGCCATAAATATCCGGCCGGAACTTTCAGGGCGAGATCGCCAAGCTGAGTCCGCAGCGGTTGATCGAGCGGGATCCCTTTCGACGTAGTCTTATTGCGCTCCTGGGTCGGTTGGCTGCGCGCAGTCCCGGCCTGGCCCGATGTCTCCGGCGGCCGCGACCCTCGATTCTGCGAAACCTCACCTGACAGGTCGCCTGCGCCAACCGCGACCAGCACTACTGACACAGCAACAACGGCCGCGCGACCGCGCTTTAACCAATGGGGCATCGAGTGAAGCCGAGGCATAGCGCTAACCTTACGCCGAATAGCATCGCCGCCTAACGCGCCGGCACGCCGGCGAGCAGCAACCCCTTCATGTAGCGCCTGCGGTCGCTCGCTTTCTTGAGCGGATAAACCTGGCCAAAGCGCTCGACCGTAAAGTCGGGCTCGAGCGACAGGAGCTTGTCGATATAGGGCTTCGCCTCCTCGCGCCGCCCGAGGTGGCCGAGCGAAGCGATCAGCGGCTTGTAGCCGTTGACGAAACTGGGAACCGCTTTGACGATCCGTCGCCCGACCATAACAGCCCGTTCGTAATCGCCTTTGACGGTATACGCAATCGCGTGGGTGGTTTCGAACAAAGAATAATACGGATCAAACGGCGCCAACTCGCGATACCGTTCCAACTGTTGCAGCGCAATATCGGGTTCGCCGATATAGCAATGCGTCGCAGCGCTGAGCGCCCAGATGAGGGCCGAACTTGGGTTTAGACGAAGCGACCGATCAAAATAGTAGAGTGCCGTGTCGAAGTCTTTGTTGGCGAACGAGCAACAGTGGGCGTAAATGCCCAGTGCTTCAGCATTGTCTGGATCCAATTGTATCGCCTTGAGCGCATGTTCTTGTATGGTATCGAACGACCTTTTGGTGTGCGGTGACCACCCTTGACCGATCGAGAACAGCTGCCAGTGCGCGGCCCAGGCGGCGGCCATCGAATTCTCGGGGTCCGTCGTGAGGGCTTGGCGAATCAATTCACCCGCCTGTTCGTACTTCTTGCGCTCCATGCTGAACATCAGAGGAATGGCCAGCAGCAGGAGCCCGGTTGCACCATACCGTTCGCGCCGCTTGGGCTGCCCTTCGATGGATAGAATCACAGGATCGATGCGGCCGACGATCCGGGTCGTGACGAGCTCGTTAAGCCGATGCAATTCCCCTTGGGTGAGATCGAAGGAATCGCCCCACACCGGTCGGGCATACTCGGCAAGATCGATAAGACGCACACTGATGCGAAGATATTTGCCGTTGCCCGCGATAGTCCCGTCGACGACATAATCAAGATCCATATGACGAAGCTGATGCTCGTCAACGAAGCGCGATGATGGAGTGGGCCGCAAAGCCATTGGCGCGATCACATCGAACCAGCGAAACCGTGCCAGTGCCGCCGCAATTTCTTGACTAAGAGAGAAGGCAAGGTTCTCCTCGTTCTGCGAGCTGCTTGCCAGGAACGGCAGCACCCCGACACGCAGGCGGTCGCGGCTCCGAGCGGGCAGTTCATCGGCGTTTCGCTGTCGAATGCTCGCCCCGGCGGCCGCGTCAACGTTCTCGTCCCCAGGAGCAAATCCATCCTTTACCGGTGCGCGATGGCCCGATTCCAGCAGCTTTTGACGCGCTTCTCTCCGTCGCGCGATATCCTGCAACGCCTGCACTCGCTCCCGGGCATCCGC
>WNGG01005246.1_pt1 | contig 16537 bp, 16 predicted proteins | sample 5400661 | NCBI WGS metagenome assembly WNGG01 (sample SAMN13153372, study PRJNA577476) | soil metagenome | isolation source: 100 cm soil or saprolite under Garry oak tree replicate 1 | place: USA:California | collected 2016-06-15 | reverse complement strand
TCGACCGCGAGTTCCATGTCCGTCATCGTCATGTCGTCCCGGTACGTCTCTTCGGCGTGACGGCGGGCCAGCTCCTGCAGCAGCTCGTCCTTCGAGAAGGCCCGAAGGCCCTTTTTGCGTGTCATTCCCGGGACAGATCCCAATGGGACAGGCGCTGTGAAGCCCCCTTACGCAAGCGATCGAAATCGCTTCGGCTTTTTTCAGCCCCGAAAGAAAAACCTCAATCTGGGCGTGCACCCTCCGCAAGCCGATGTCGGGGGGTGGTGCTACGGATGGCACCACCCTGCGGGGACTCTTGAACTCATGGATCGGGTCCTGTACAAGAATTCAGTGATCGCGCCCGGGGCGCGAAGGAGGGAACGAGTGGCGAACGCGGAGAAAGAGAAGGCCATCGAGCTGGCGGTGAGCGCCATCGAGAAGCAGTTCGGAAAGGGCTCGGTGATGAGGCTCGGCGTGGACGAGCCCCTGGCGCAGGACATCCCGGCCATCTCCACCGGCTCGGTCTCCCTCGACCTCGCGCTCGGGGTCGGCGGCGTTCCCCGCGGGCGCATCGTCGAGATCTACGGGCCTGAATCGTCCGGCAAGACCACCCTCACCCTGCACGTGGTCGCCGAGGCGCAGAAGAACGGCGGGGTGGCGGCCTTCATCGACGCCGAGCACGCGCTCGACGTCGGCTACGCGCGCAAGCTCGGCGTGCGCACCGAGGACCTGCTCATCTCGCAGCCCGACACGGGCGAGCAGGCCCTGGAGATCTGCGAGATGCTGGTGCGCTCGGGCGCCGTCGACGTCATCGTGATCGACTCGGTGGCCGCGCTGGTCCCGCGCGCGGAGCTCGAGGGCGAGATGGGCGACCAGCACATGGGCCTGCAGGCGCGACTCATGTCGCAGGCGTTGCGCAAGCTCACCGCCACCATCTCCAAGTCGAACACCACGGTGGTCTTCATCAACCAGATCCGCATGAAGATCGGGGTGATGTTCGGGAACCCGGAGACGACCACCGGCGGCAACGCGCTCAAGTTCTACGCCTCGCAGCGCCTCGACATCCGCCGCATCGGAGCCATCAAGGACGGCGAGACGGTCGTCGGCAACCGGACGCGGGTCAAGGTGGTGAAGAACAAGGTGGCCCCGCCCTTCCGCGAGGTCGAGTTCGACATCCTCTACGGCCAGGGCATCTCGCGCGAGGGCGACCTGCTCGACCTGGCGGTGGAGAACAACATCGTGGAGAAGAGCGGCGCCTGGTTCAGCTACGGGGGCGAGCGCATCGGGCAGGGACGCGAGAACGCGCGCGACTTCCTCAAGGCGCACCCCGACACGCTGCGCGACGTCGAGGCCAGGCTCTACGAGAAGTTCGGCATCGTGAAGTCGGTGCCGCCTCCCCCCCCGGTCGAGCTGGACGAGAAGCGCGCCCGGGTGAAAGCGGTGAAGTAGCCGGCGGCCCACCCCGAGGGGCTCTGCTACAATCGTCGGAGAACACGGGGTGCAGCATCGAATCGCTTCGTCACCAGGGCCGGCAGGCCGAGCTGCCGGTCGGCAGCACCGACTGGCTCCTCGCCGTGGTCGGCGCGGTCGCGGTGCGCGTCACCAAGGGCCCGCCGCACCGCCTCGCCCTGCACGAGCGCCGCGACCGGCTCGAGGTGATGCTGCGCGCCTCGGGGCTCGCCTACGGCACTGGCGCGGTCGACCCGGCGGTGGAGCTGGTCCCTGACGCGGTGCCCGGCGCGCGCGCCTTCGCGCACTTCGTCGCCGGGCTGGTGCGGCTGTGCGCCAAGGCGGCCGCGCTCTCCGCCGCTCCGTACTTCGTCGAGGACGGGCCGGAGGTCACGCCGGACGTGGCGGTCGACACGCGGCGCAACCAGCTCCTCGCGGTGCTGGGCGCGGTGGCCGGGCGGACCAAGGAATCCGCGCGCCTGTTCGCCAATCCGCTCGGCGCCAGCGAGGCCTCGCTCCAGCGGCTGGCCGCGCGGATCGCCACCCGCCTGTCGCGCCGCTACCTGGCGCTGGGCGGCCCGTTCGCGGGGCTGCCGCTGCACAACGGGCTGTGCGCCATCGAGGTGCGCACCTGCGCCACGCCAGAAGCTGCCCGCCCCCGAGTACCGCCTCCTGCAGCGCGCCCGCCGGGACCCGCGGCCGATCGAGCGGCTCGCCCCCGCCATGCGCGCGCCGGCGCTGCGCCGATTCGCCGTCGAGCAGGTGCTGCTGGCCGCCCTGGTGGACCGCCAGCTCGAGGCGGGCGAGATCGCCTTCGTCGAGCGGCTCGCGGTCGCGCTCGCGGTCGAGGCGGAGGAGCTGGCCGCGCTCGAAGCGCAGGTCGCCGATTTCTACCGGCAGAACCGCGACGCGCTGACCGCGCTGCGCCTCGCGGAGACCCCCGAGGGGCTCGCCGACGCGCTGACCAGCCGCCTGAAGGCCGCGGTGGCCGACAACCTCGACCGCATCCTGCAGGAGATCCGGGAGACCGGCGAGCTGGCGCAGCTTCTGGCCCGTGCCAGCGCCGGCGCGACGCTCACCCCGCAGGAGAGGGTGAAGGTCCGCGAGCAGCTCATCGACGTGGCGAAGACCATCCCCGCGCTGGCCATCTTCGCCGCGCCGGGCGGGATGCTGCTGCTGCCGCTCTTGGTGAAGCTGCTCCCGTTCAACCTGCTGCCGTCGAGCTTCTCCGATCCGCCGCGCCCCGCGGGGGAGCTGCCGCCCGCCCTTCCGGAGCCCACCCGGAAGTCAGGGTAGGCACCGAGGTCCCGCACGATCTCCGACAAATTCGTCCGGATCCGCGGCAGCCCCCTACCGCTGCGCCCGCACGAGTGCCTAGCGTGCATCCATGAGCTACCGCATCCTCGTCGAGCCGGCGGCTGCGCAGCGGTTGCGCACCTTCTCTTCCCACGTCGTGCAGCGGCTGGGCCGGCTCCTGGCGGAGCTCGCCGACCTGGCCAGCATCGCTCCGCCGCCGAGCCTGACGCTCGCGCGCAACCTTTCGCCCGAGTCGAACCTCCTCCGCATCGGGGTGGAGGACGTGACCGTCTGGTACCGCATCGACAAGCGCGAGGAGACGCTCACGGTGGTCGAGGTCGCCTCGGGCGCCGACGACCAGCCGGGCGCGCAGGCGGGCTGACAGCGGCGGCCGCTCGAAACACGGAGGCCCGGCCTGGGGAACCAGACCGGGCCTCGGGGCTTTCGCAGCGAGACGCTTTGCTTACGCCAGCTTGCGCACGTTCTGGGCCTGCAGACCCTTGGGTCCCTTCACCACCTCGAACTCCACCTTCTGGCCCTCGGCCAGCGAGCGGAATCCCTCCGCCTGGATGGCGGTGTGGTGGCAGAAGACGTCCTCGCCTCCGCCGTCCTGGGTGATGAAGCCATAGCCCTTCGTGTCGTTGAACCACTTCACGGTACCGGTCGCCATTCGGAACAGTCCTTCTTGTTCGGCTGCGGTCTGCAGGCCGGCCCCGAGCTCAGCTGCTGGGAGCGCGCGTCCGTTTACCGGGGCGCGCGATGCTGGTCAACGGAACATCCGGTCAGCCGCACGTCGGCGTCACGCGCCAGCGCCGGGGAGCTCGCCGATCGGACGGATGAGCACCTCGCGCGGCTTCGCTCCATCCGCGGGGCCGACGATCCCGTCGCGCTCCATGCGCTCGATCATGCGCGCCGCCCGGTTGTAGCCGACGCGCAACTTGCGCTGCAGCAGCGAGATGGAGATGAAGCGCATGTCCGACACCGCCGCGATCGCCTGATCGTACAGCTCGTCCGGACCTTGGTCGTCCTCCGGCATTCCCTCGCCGTCCTCGCGCGGCTTCAAGATGTTCGGGTCGTAGACCGGCGCGCCCTGCGCCTTCCAGTGCTCGACCACCGCGTGGATCTCCTTCTCTTCGACGAAGGGCCCGTGCACGCGCGTCAGCGTCGAGGTGCCCGGCGGCAGGATGAGCATGTCGCCCATGCCGAGCAGGTTCTCGGCGCCGGGGGAGTTGATGATGGTCCCCGAATCGTGCCGCGACGCGACCTGGAAGGAGATGCGCGCGGGGAAGTTCGCCTTGATCACGCCGGTGACCACGTCGGTCGAGGGGCGCTGGGTCGCGACCATCAGGTGGATCCCCGCCGCCCGCGCCATCTGCGCCAGGCGCGCGATGTACGTCTCCACCTCGCGCGAGGCGACCATCATGAGATCGGCCAGCTCGTCGATGATGATCACCAGGTAGGGAAGCTTCCGGAGCGGTTCGTGGCTCGTGGCTTGCGGCTCGCCGCCGGCCGTCTCCGAGGCGCCCGGATCGTCGGCCGCGGCCAGCTTGCGCTCGTTCTCGCGCAAGAGCTGCACCGCCGGGTTGTCGCTCTCCTGGCGCGCGACCTCGCCGGCGGCAGCGGCCTGCTGCAGCTCCGGGATCGACAGCTGCGGGTCGGTCAGGTCGACGACGCGCTTCTCCTTGGCCGGCTTGTGCGCGCGCCGCGCGGCGTCCCCTTCCTTCTCCACCTTCTTGTTGTACGAGGCGATGTTGCGGACCCCGCACTCCGCCAGGAGCTGATAGCGGCGCTCCATCTCCTCCACGCCCCAGCGCAGCGCCAGCGCGGCTTTCTTGGCGTCGGTCACCACCGGCAGCAGCAGGTGGGGAATTCCCTCGTAGACGGACAGCTCGAGCATCTTGGGGTCCACCATGAGGAAGCGCACCTCCTCGGGGGAGGCGCGCAGGAGCATGGAGACGATCATCGAGTTCACCGCCACCGACTTGCCCGAGCCGGTGGTGCCGGCGATGAGCAGGTGCGGCATCCTCGCCAGGTCCGCGATGTAGGGCATGCCCTCGATGTCCTTGCCCAGGCACATCGCCAGCTTGCTGTGCGACTTCTGGAACGCGTCCTGCTCGGCGAGCTCGCGCAGGACGACCATCTGGCGCTCCTTGTTGGGGACCTCGATGCCGACCACGCCGCGGCCGGGGATGGGCGCGACGATGCGGACCCGCAGCGCCTCCATCGCCATCGCCAGGTCGTCGGCCAGCGAGGCGATGCGCGAGACCTTCACGCCGGCGGCGGGAAGGAACTCGAACATCGTGACCACCGGACCGGGCCGGATCTGCGTCACCTGACCCTGGATGCCGAACGAGGCCAGCTTCTGCCGCAGCTTCTCGGCCGTGGCGGTCAGGCCTTCGCGGTCGATGGGCCCGATGGCGCTCGCCTCGCCGGTCAGGATGCCGATCGGCGGCGGCGTGAAGCTCTTCCGGCCGCCGTGCAGCGTGAAGCCCGCCCCGGCGCTCTCCTGGTCTTCCTTTCTCTCCTCCTTGCGCGCGCCGCCGCGGGGCGGCGGCCGGGGCTCGACGATGGTGGGCGCCATGGGCAGCGCTTCCGCCGGGCCACTCGACAGCGGCGCGGGAAGGGTCGACGTAGCCCCTGCGAGCGGCTTCTTCCTGCGTCCCGGGTCGGAAGCCGGTGGAACGGGCAGGCGCGGGTCCTGCGGCGCCTCGGAGTCCATCCCGAGCCGGAGCGCGGCGTCCTTCCCGCTCGGCTCCAGCGTGATGCGGACGTCCGGATCGGCCTCGAACGGCTCGGCGCCATCCTCCTCGTCCGCCGCGCCGGCCGCGCGAACGCGGGAGATCGCTCCCGCCGCTCCCTTGACCGCCCGCGCCCCGCCGGCGAAGCCCAGCCGCCCGGCGGCGAACGCCGCGCGCAGCGCCCATAGGTCGGTGGCGACCACCAGCGCCGCGGCGCCGATCGCCCCGATCAGCACGGCCGCGCCCCAGGTGGACAGCGCCGCCTGCGCGCCGCCCGCGATCAACGCCCCCACGAGCCCGCCAGGAGCGTGGCCCTGCAGCCGCGCGCGCACCCCGAGATGGACGAGCGCGATCAGCGAGAGACAGAACAGGATCCAGGAGGCGCTGCTCGAGAACGAGACCCGCGGCCGGCCGGCGACCAGGGCCAGCGCGACCGCCAGGAGGAAAAGGGCGGCCGCGTAAGCGCCGACCCCGGCCACTTCGAGGAGCGCGCCCGCCACGGTGTATCCGACCGGGCCTGCCCAGTTCGCGCCCGGCGCGCGCGGGCCGTAGCTCCACAGCCCGAGGAGCGCCACCAGGGCGATCCCGGCCAGCAGGATCCCCGCCACCGGCCCCTTCCACGCGGCCTCTCTGGGCCGCCCCGCCGTCTTCTTCGCGCGCGCCACGCTGCCTCCCTCCCCCTACAGCGCACGAGCGCCGCGCAGGGGCAGGTCCGACTGTAAGAGCGGCCGGCATTCCGTCAATTTTCGGCCCGGCGCCCGGTGGCTTGCACCCCGGCCTCACTCACGTTTTCAAGGTGCTCGCCGGACCGCCCGCCTCCCCTCCTACCCGCCTTTACAGTAGAGTACGGTGCACATAGGGTACCCCGCTTTTCACCACCCGGCCCCACCACAGGGCCCGGGCTGTGTTCGCGCCGGAGGGGACGCACCATGGACGTTCGCTGCGACAAGTGCCAGGCGCGATATCGGATCGACGAGGCGCGCGTCGGACCGCAGGGGCTTGCCATGCGGTGCGGCAAGTGCGGGAACACCTTCCACGCCACCCGCGAGACGGCGCAGCCCGCGGCCGAGCCTGCGCCCGCGCCTCCCGCCCCGTCGCCCGCGCCGGTGGCGGCCGCGGCCCCTCCCGCGAAGGCTGCCGTTCCCGTAGCTGCTGCTCCCACGAAGGCCGCCGCTCCCGTGGCTGCTCCTCCCACGAAGGCCGCCGCTCCCGTGGCTGCTCCTCCCACGAAGGCCGCCGTTCCCGTGGCTGCTCCTCCCACGAAGGCCGCCGTAGCTGCCGCGGCGAAGCCCGCCGGTGCGCCCCCGGCGCCTGCCAAGCCGCCGGCGCCACCGGCCGCCGCGCCCCGCGCCGCGCCGAAGCCGTCCGGCGGCGGCGGCGCGACGGTGATGTTCTCCGCCCCGCCGCCCGCGGCCGCCGGCGTGATTCCGGCCGGCGCCGCGGCAGCTCCCCGCGCCGCTGCCCCTCCGGTTCCGCCCCCGGCGGCGGCTGCCAACGCGCGCGCTCCCGCACCGGCGCCGAAGCCGGGCCCCGCGCCCGCGAAGGCGGCCGGCGGCGGACCCGCGGGATCGGCCGTTGCGCCGCTGGGCGACGAGGCCGCCGGCCGGACGATGATGTTCAACGCGGCGGCGCCGCTGAAGACCCAGCCCCCGTCGCGGACGCCCGCAGGCACCGTGAGGCCATTGTCCAAGCCCACCGACGCGGCCGGCGCGACGCTCGTGTTCGGCGCGGCGCCTGCCGCGGCCCAGCCGCCCAGAACGCCGGTGAAAGGCGACCAAGGCGCGAAGGCCACCATCCTCTTCGGCAATGCGGCCCCGGCGATCGCGCGGCCGCCCGCCGCGCAAGTGCCGACGCCTCCGCCGCCGCCGGTCCGGGCCGAGGAGCTCGCGCCCGCGGCGGACGAGGGGGGCGCCGAGACGGCCTCTGAGCCGATCCAGGAGGCCGCAGGCGCGCAGGTCGAGGGCGGCGCCGCGCCGGAAGAAACGGAAGCGGCCGGACAGCCCGAGCCTGCGGCGCAAGCCCCGGCGTGGCACGGCCCGCCGCGCGCCCTGATCATCGGAGTCGCTGCGGCGCTGGGACTCGTGCTGGTCCTCGGCGGCGTGGTCCTCGCCGTCAAGAAGCTGGGCCATCGCGCTCCTCCCCAGGCCGCCATGGATGCCCTGGCCGACGGGCATGCGGCCGCCGAGAAGGACACGCTCGCATCGCTCGCCGATGCCGAAGCGCAGACGAATGCCGCGCTCCAAGCGGCGCCGACGGCGCACTTCCCGCAAGCCTGGGCACAGCTCGCCGAGGTGCAGATCGCCTGGTCCGACGCGCTCAACGACCAGGCCTGGTACTGGAGCGAGCAGGCGAGCCGCGCCCTCGCCTCGGGCGACGACAAGAAGAAGGCGGACGCGGAAGCGAAGGCGGCTGCCCTGCAGGACGCCGCCAAGGCGCGCCTCAAGACCGCGTTCGAGGCGGCGGCGGCGGGAAACAAGATGGACCCCAAGTCGCCGGAGGTGGCGCTGGCGCTGGCGGACTACTACCGGGCGGCGCGCTCGCGCGTGAACCAGAACCGCGAGCTGAAGCGCGCCGCGCTGCTCAAGGCCGACGAGGCGCGCATCGCCTTCGTGCAGGGAGCCGAGCTGCTGGCGCAGGACGAGGGCGGGCCGAGGGCGCTGGAGAAGCTCAAGACAGCGCTGGCGGGCTCTCCGCGGAGCGCGCGCATCCGCTTCCGGATGGCCATGGCCTACCTGTCCATGCATCAGGATGCCGAGGCGAGGAAGGAGCTGCTCGCGACGCTCGACCTCTCGCCGCAGCACGAGCGCGCCCGGATGGCGATGGAGCTTCTGGCCCCGACCGGCGCGCCGGCGCCACCGGCGACCGGAGAGGGCAAGCGGGAATGAGGATGGCAAAGCCGTCGACGCTCGAAGACGAGTATTTCGTGCGCGAGGACGCGGAGCGCATCCGGCAGCTGCACTTCGAGGAGATGCGGCGCCTGAAGGAGCACGAGAAGGAGGAGCTGCGCAGGCTGCACCACGGGCACTGCTCCGAGTGCGGCATGCGCCTCGTCCCGGAGAAGATCGGGGACGTCATCGTCTACCACTGCCTGAACTGCGGCGGGGCCTTCCTCCCCCGCGGCTCGTGGGAAAGGCTGCACAAGGCGACCGAGCCCCACGGACTCCAGGCGGTGGTGGACGCGGTGCTCAACTGGTTCAGGCCGGCCGCGTACAAGCCTTAGTCGCCGCCGGAGAGGGCGGCGCTATGTTTTGAGAGCGCGGACATCTCGACATGCGCTCTGGTGAGGCAGAATGGCGATCGACAGGAACACGGTGCGCCACGTCGCGCGCCTGGCGCGACTCGCGTTGACGGCGGAGGAGGAGGAGCGCACCGCCGCGCAGCTCGGGCACGTGCTCGAGTACATCGAGAGGCTCGAGGCGGTGGATATCAAGGGCATCGAGCCGCTCTCCTTCGCCGGCGACGCGAACGAGGCGGAAGCGGTGATGCGCGACGACGAGATCCGGCCTGGCCTTCCCCGCGAGAAGGTGCTGGCCGAGGCTCCCGAGCAGGACGGCAGCGCGTTCGTGGTCCCGAGGATCCTCGAGTGAACCCGTCCCTGCTGCCGCTGGGAGAGCTGTCGCGCGCGCTCGGGCGCGGCGAGGCGCGGCCCAGCGCGGTCCTGGAGGAGTGCCTTTCGCGCACGGCCCGGCTGGACGGGAAGGTGCACGCCTTCCTGCGGCTCACCGACGAACAGGCGCGGGCCGCGGCCAGGGCCGCCGACGAGCGCCGCGCGCGCAAGGCGCCGCTGTCTCCGATCGACGGCGTGCCGGTGGGCCTCAAGGACCTGTTCTGCCAGACAGGCGTCGAGACCACCGCCGGCTCGCGCATCCTGAAGGGCTACCACCCGCCGTACGACGCGACCGTGGTCCGCAAGCTGCGCGAGGCGGGCGCGGTGCTGGTGGGGAAGACGAACATGGACGAGTTCGCGATGGGGTCGTCCACGGAGAACAGCGCGTACGGGCCCACCCGCAACCCGTGGGACCTCGAGCGAACCCCGGGAGGATCGTCGGGTGGATCGGCGGCGGCCGTGGCGGCGCGGTTCGTCCCCGGCACGCTGGGCACCGATACCGGCGGCTCGATCCGCCAGCCGGCGGCGCTGGTCGGCTGCGTAGGGATGAAGCCCACTTACGGGCGCGTGTCGCGGTACGGCGTGGTGGCGTTCGCGTCGTCGCTGGACCAGGTGGGCCCCTTCGCGCAGGACGTCCGGGGCGTGGCGCTGCTCCTGCGCGCGATCGCGGGCCGCGACCCGAACGATCAGACCTCCAGCCTGCGCCCGGTGCCCGATTACGACGCCGAGTTGGAGAAGCCCGTGCGCGGCCTGACCATCGGCGTGCCGAAGGAGTACTTCGGCGAGGGCCTGGATCCCGCGGTCGAGAAATCGGTCCGCGCAGGCATCGCCGCGCTGGAGCGCGAAGGGTGCACCGTCCGGCCCATCTCGCTGCCCAACTCGCCGCACGCGATCGCGACGTACTACCTGGTCGCCACCGCGGAAGCGTCCTCCAACCTGGCCCGCTACGACGGCATCCGGTACGGATACCGCGCCCAGGCGCGCGGCTCCCTGCTCGAGCTGTACGAGAAGACGCGCGCCGCGGGGTTCGGCGCCGAGGTGAAGCGCCGCATCCTGCTGGGCACGTACGCGCTGTCGGCCGGCTATTACGACGCGTACTACCTGCGCGCCCAAAAGATAAGGACGCTGATCCGGCGCGACTTCGACCAGGCGTTCGCGGCGGGCGTGGACGCGGTGGTGTCGCCCACCAGCCCCTGGGCAGCGTTCCGGCTGGGCGAGAAGGTCGACGATCCGCTGGCCATGTACCTGAACGACATCTATACGGTGCCCGTGAACCTCGCCGGCCTTCCCGGGATCTCGGTCCCGAGCGGATTCACCCAGGCCGGGCTGCCCATCGGGATGCAGCTCGTCGGGCGCCCGTTCGAGGAAGGCACGCTGCTCCGGCTCGCGCGGGCCGCCGAGCGCGCGCTCGCCTTGCCGCACCGCCTCCCACCGCTCCTGGAGCATTCATGAGCGTCCACGATTGGGAGCCCGTGATCGGCCTCGAAGTGCACGCGCAGCTCCTGACCAGGAGCAAGATCTTCTGCTCGTGCTCGACGGCCTTCGGCGCGCCCCCGAACACGCAGGTGTGCCCGGTCTGCCTCGGCCTCCCCGGCGCTCTCCCCGCCCTCAATCGCGGCGTGGTGGACATGGCGATCAAGGCCGGCAAGGCGTTCGGCTGCCGCATCGCCGAGCGCAGCGTGTGGGCGCGGAAGAATTACTTCTATCCGGACCTCCCCAAGGGCTACCAGATCTCCCAGTACGAGCTGCCCATCTGCAAGGGCGGCGCGGTCCCGGTGCCCCAGCCCGACGGCGGCCTCCGCAAGGTGGCGCTGACCCGCATCCACCTGGAGGAGGACGCCGGCAAGAACGTGCACGGCTCCACCGGGTCCCAGGTGGACTTGAACCGCAGCGGCGTGCCGCTGGTCGAGATCGTCGGCGAGCCGGAGCTGCGCAGCGCGGAAGAGGCGAGCGAATATTTGAAATCGCTGCGGCTCGCGCTCATCTACCTCGGCATCAACGACGGCAGCCTGGAGGAAGGGTCGTTCCGCTGCGACGCGAACGTGAGCGTGCGCCGCAAGGGCAGCGAGAAGCTCGGCACGCGAGTCGAGCTGAAGAACATCAATTCCTTCCGCTTCGTCCGGCAGGCGATCGAGCACGAGATCGAGCGCCAGATCGCGGCGATTGAGCGCGGCGAGAAGGTGGTCCAGGAGACGCGCCTCTTCGACAACGAGAAGGGCGAGACGCGGCCCATGCGCACCAAGGAGGAGGCGAACGACTACCGCTACTTCCCCGAGCCCGACCTGCCGCCGCTGGTCTTGTCGCCCGAGTGGGTGGGGAAGGTGCAGGTGCCGAAGCTCCCCCACGAGCGCATGGCCGAGCTGGTGGCGGCGGGAGTGCCGGCCGCGGACGCGCGGACGCTCACGGCCGACCCGAAGCTCGTCGAGCTGCATGCGGGCATCGTCGAGGCGGCCGGGCACGATGCGGGGAGGCGCGCCGCGAACGTGGTCACCGGCGAGGTCGCGCGGCTGGTCAACGAAGGTGCCCTGGACCTCTCCGCGCCGAAGTTCCAGCCGGCGCAGATCGCGGAGGTGTTCCGGCTGCAGGACAATGGCACGCTCTCCTCGACGGCGGCGAAAGACGTGCTCGCGGAGGTGCTCCGGACCGGGAAGGCGCCCGCGCAGATCGTGCAGGAGAAGGGGCTCGCGCAGGTCTCGGACGAGTCCGCGCTCGAAGCGGTGGTCGACGGCGTGATCGCGCGCAGCCCCGCGGAGGTGGAGAAGTACAAGGCGGGCAAGAAGAACCTGCTCGGGTTCTTCGTCGGCCAGGCGATGAGGGACCTGAAGGGCAAGGGAAACCCCGGCGTGCTCAACGCGCTGCTCAAGAAGCGTCTCGACTGACCCGGTGACCGCGCTCTTCTCGGTGTGCATCGTGATCTCGCTGGCGCTGGATGCCGCGGTGGTCTTCTCGCCGGAGCGCGTCCGCCGCAAGATCGCCGTGGCGCTCTTGGCGGTGCTGCTGCTCACCTGGGTGTTCTTGGGGGTGGCGCTGTTGCAGATCGCCTCGCGCACGGAGAGCCCGCTCATCCCCGCGGCCGGCATCCGCCGCCCCGACCTGGTGCAATCGGCCGGGCACGAGGTGCTGGTGGTGCTCGTCTCGCTCGGCGGGCCGGCCCTGCTGGCGACCTTCATCGGGGGCATGGCGCTGCGGACCTCCCGCCGCCGGCGGCCGCGGCCGGGGCACATGGAGCGGATGAAGTGATTGCGTCGGTCGCCGCTCCCGGACCGCAGCTCGAGCAGGTGCGCACCCTGTTCCTGGAGTACGCCCGGTCGCTCGGGTTCTCCCTCTGCTTCCAGGGATTCGACGAGGAGCTGCGCGCCCTGCCCGGGATGTACGCCCCGCCGCGCGGGCGCCTGCTGCTCGCGATCGAGGACGGCGATCCGGCTGGCTGCGTGGGGCTGCACGGGTGGGACGGGCCCGCGGCAGAGATGAAGCGCCTCTACGTCCGCCCCGCCTTCCGCGGCCGCGGCCTCGGCCGTACCCTCACCGAGGCCGCCCTGGCCGAGGCCCGCGCCCTCGGCTACCGCTCCATCCGCCTCGACACGATTCCCTCCCTCATGCAATCCGCCATCGCCCTCTACCGGGAGCTCGGCTTCCGCGAAATCCCTCCCTACCGCCAAAACCCCATCCCCGGCACCCTCTACTTCGAGCTGCCGCTCTGACCCCGAGCATGACTACGAGCGTTTCACGCGGAGCGCGCCGAGGGAGCGGAGCGCGCGGAGTTGTTTTTCGAAACAACGATTTCTCCGCGCGCTCTCCTTTCTCCTCCGCGCCCTCCGCGTGAAACGCTTTAGTCCGCGAGATCGGCTAGAAGGGGCGGGATGGGGTTCAGGACGTTGGAGTGGCGGGACGGCGCGTTGTGGCTGCTCGATCAGCGGAAGCTGCCCGGGCAGGTGGAGGACGTCCGGATCCAGAGCGCCGCGGAGACGGCGCGGGCGATTCGCGAGATGGTCGTGCGTGGGGCGCCAGCCATCGGGTGCGCCGCGGCCTACGGGTTGGCCCTGGCGGCGCGGGACGCGGCCCGGGCGGCGGACCCCGAGGGCATCTTCGCCGCGGCGGTCGAGGAGCTGCGCGCCGCGCGGCCCACCGCGGTCAACCTGCGCTGGGCGCTGGAACGGCTCTCGCGGGAGCGCGCCGCGCTGCTGCGAGCAGGGGCATCCCACGCCGGCGTCGCCGACGCGCTCCTCGAGGAGGCGCACCGCGTGGTCGCGGAGGACCTCGCCGCTTGCCGCGCCATCGGCAAGAACGGCGCGCAACTGGTCCCCGACGGCGGGGGCATCCTCACCCACTGCAACGCGGGCGGGCTCGCCACTTCCGGGTACGGCACGGCGTTGGGAGTGGTCCGCGCCGCCCTGGAGTCGGGGAAGAAGTGCGCCGTGTACGCCGGCGAGACGCGCCCGTGGCTGCAGGGAGCACGCCTCACCGCCTGGGAGCTGCTCCAGGACGGCATCCCGGTCACGCTGCTGCCCGACGTCGCAGCCGCCTCGCTGCTCGCGTCCGGCAAAGTGGGCTGCGTGGTGGTGGGAGCCGACCGGATCGCGCGCAACGGCGACACCGCGAACAAGGTCGGCACCTACCCGCTCGCGCTGGCCGCGCACGCCGCCGGCGTGCCGTTCTTCGTCGCCGCCCCGATCAGCACCGTCGACCTGCGCGCGGCCACCGGCCGCGAGATCCCGATCGAGGAGCGAGGTGCCGACGAGGTGACCCACCTGGCCGGGTCGCGCGTGGCCGCCGAGGGCGTCCGCGTCTTCAACCCGGCCTTCGACGTGACGCCCGCCCGCCTGATCTCCGCCATCGTGACCGAGCGGGGCGTCGCCCGGACGCCGTACGAGCAGGCGCTCGAGGCGCTTTCCTTGACAGACCGCGCCAACGCGGGCTAGATCCCGCGCTCTTTTCCGCGCCAGGCGGCGGGATTCCCCTGCCAGCCCGGCTGGTTGAAGAGTCGGAAAAGCCAAGGAGCGGTTCGATGTACGCAGTCATCCGCACGGGCGGGAAGCAATACCGCGTCAAGCAGGGCGACCTGCTCAAGGTGGAGAAGCTGGAGCAGCCGGTGGGCGCGACGGTGGCGCTCGAGGTGCTGGCGGTCGGCGAGGGCGAGGGCATCCAGATCGGGACCCCGACGGTCGGCGGCGCCAAGGTCGAGGCCGAGATCCTCTCGCACGGCAAGCACCGCAAGCTGTGGCACTTCCGCACCCAGGAAGAGGGCTGGGACCGCATCCGCGGCCACCGCCAGCCCTACACCGAGCTGAAGATCACGGGCATCGCGGGCGTCTCCACACTGCGATAGCGAGGATTCGAAGACAATGGCACACAAGAAGGGGCAAGGCTCTTCCCGCAACGGCCGAGACTCGCCGGGGCAGCACCGGGGGGTCAAGGTGTACGGCGGCGAGCGCGTCATTCCGGGCAACATCCTCGTCCGGCAGGTGGGCACCCGCGTGCACCCCGGCCGCGGCGTCGGCATGGGCCGCGACTTCACCATCTACGCCGTGGCGGAGGGCGAGGTGAAGTACCAGAAGAAGGCGGACGACCGCACGTACGTCCACGTGGTGCCGGGGAAGCCGCGCACCGAAGCGTGAGGTTTCACTCACCTCGGCGCGAGAAAAAGCGCAGCGCCGCCGAATGCGGCCGCGGCTGGTTTGACCATGCAGTTCATCGACGAAGCCGAGATCCTCGTCAAGGCAGGCGACGGCGGCGCGGGCGCGGTGGCGTTCCGGCGGGAGAAGTACGCGCCGCGGGGAGGGCCTTCGGGGGGCGACGGCGGGAACGGCGGGGACATCGTCCTCGAAACGGACGAGCGCCTCACCACGCTCCTCGACTTCCGCTTCAAGCGCGAGTACCGGGCCCGCAACGGCGAGCCCGGGCGCGGCCGGGACCAGAACGGTCACGCCGCGGCGGAGCTGCTCCTCAAGGTTCCTCCCGGAACCGTGGTGAAGGACACCGCGAGCGGCGAGGTGGTCGCCGACCTGCGCGAGACCGGCCGGCGCTGGGTGCTCGTCAAGGGTGGGCGGGGCGGCCTGGGGAACATGAACTTCGCCACCTCGACCTTGCAGGCGCCGCGCTTCGCGCAGCCGGGGACCGAGGGCGAGGAGAAGCGCGTCAAGCTCGAGCTGCGGCTCCTGGCCGACGTGGGCCTGGTCGGCTTCCCCAACGCCGGCAAGTCCACGCTGGTCGCGCGCCTCTCCCGCGCGCGGCCCAAGATCGCCGACTACCCGTTCACCACCCTCCAGCCGCACCTCGGCGTGGTCCAGTACAAGGGCGGGCGAAGCTTCGTGCTCACCGACCTGCCGGGGCTGATCGAGGGAGCCCACGCCGGCGCGGGGCTGGAGCACCGCTTCCTCAAGCACATGCAACGGTGCCGCGCCATCGTGCACCTCGTCGACGCCGCGGCGCCCGGACGCGACCTCGTCGCCGACTTCGACGCCATCAACCGCGAGTTGGAGCTGTTCGACCCGGCGCTGCGGCGCAAGGCGCAAGTGGTGGCGGCCAACAAGATCGACGTCCCCGAAGCGCGCGAGCGCGCCCGCGAGCTCGCGAAGAAGCTCAAGCGGCGCAAGATCCCCGTCCATCTCATCTCCGGAGCCACCGGCGAAGGGTTGGAGGAGCTGCTCGACGCCATGGTCGGCGCGCTCGATACCGCGGGCCTTCCGCAGCCGCTCGAGCGCGATCTCCACCCCGAGCCACCCGCGGAGCCCGGGCGCGGACGGCAGGACCAGCGCGAGGACGAGCGCGAGATCGACCGCCGGGAGAAGGCGGAGCGCGCTCCTCCGGAAGGGCGGCGCGCGAAGGAGCGGGCGACGCGCGCGAGGCGCAAGTGAGCCCCCGCCGCCCGGTCCGCGCGTGGATCGGCAAGCCCCACCTCGATCCGGCGGAGCTGGCCGGGCCGGGCGGGCTGACCGAGGACGTGCTCCGCGGCGAGGGCGATGCAGAAGGGCAGGAACCGGAGGGCGACGACGCCTTCTGGGAATCGCTCCTCACGCCGCAGCGGCTGGCGCGGATCGAGGCGGTCCTCTCCGCCCGGCTGCGCAGCGTCACGGTGGTCCTCGATCGCCTGCTCGACGCGCACAACGTCGCCGCCGTCCTGCGCACGGCGGAAGGCCTGGGCCTTTCCCGCGTGCACGTCGTGCCGCACGACGCGCGCGACGACGCGGCGCACCGCCGGGTGACGCAGGACGCGCACAAGTGGCTCGACGTGGACACGCACGCCTCGGGAGCGCGGGCGGCCCGCGCCCTCGCCGCGGAGGGGTTCGCCGTGTACGCCGGCCACCTCGACGCTCGGGCGCGACCGTACACGGAGATCGCCGCGGACGGCGCCGTGGCGCTGCTGTTCGGCAACGAGCACGAGGGCCCCTCCGCCGAGACGCTGGCCGCCTGCGCCGGCACCTTCCGCATCCCGATGGCGGGCTTCACCCAGAGCTTCAACGTCTCGGTG
>WNGG01004521.1_pt1 | contig 16539 bp, 14 predicted proteins | sample 5400661 | NCBI WGS metagenome assembly WNGG01 (sample SAMN13153372, study PRJNA577476) | soil metagenome | isolation source: 100 cm soil or saprolite under Garry oak tree replicate 1 | place: USA:California | collected 2016-06-15 | reverse complement strand
CTCAACAGCCTGCGCGGCCCGGCCGACAGCCAGGCAGGCGCGGGGAAGACAGGCGGGCCGGCTATGACCACCGCGGCGGGCAACTCCCACCCATCTGTGCTGTCAACGCCAGATTCCGGCAGCCCGGCCCCGGACATGAGCCGGCTGGTCCCCGGTCCCGGCAGCCCGGACCACGTACCGGACCAGTCCCCCGGTGTCCGTCCTGCTGGACCGGACCACCCGGGCCGCGCCCGCGCCGGCCCTAACAGTGGCCGGGCGGTGCGGCCCTGGCCGCTGCTGCTGCTGGCCATGCCCGCTGCCGTCGCGGTGTGGTCTGGGTGGGTCGGCATCGGCCAGCTCACCGGCTTCGGGCAAGTCCACCCCCTGCCCGGCCTATGGCCGGGCTTGCGCCTCGACACCGCCATCACCCTCCCCGTCGGCGTCGAGGCATACGCCGCCTACGCCCTGCACGCCTGGCTCACCGCCAACAACCAGGTCTCGGCCCGCACCCGCGCCTTCGCCCGCCGCTCCGCCACCGGCTCGCTGCTGCTCGGCATGGCCGGCCAAATCGCCTACCACCTGCTCACCCAAGCCCACGCCACCCGGGCGCCGTGGCCGATCACCACCGCCGTCTCCTGCCTGCCCGTCCTCGTCCTCGGCATGGGCGCCGCCCTCGCCCAGCTCATCCACACCGACACCCACCACACCGGCCCACACGGGGAGGCTGGGCCGCCTGGCCCGGACCGGTTGACGGGCCATGAAGACCGCGACTCGGACCACACGCGGACAACGATCGGGCCCGACCGCCTGGCAGACGCCAGGGCCACCGCCGCCCGGCTCCACGCAGACGGCCACCGCATATCCAGGCGCACCCTCCGCTCGGCAGGCATGCGAGGCTCCAACGCCGAACTCGGCGCGCTCGCCCACCTCACCCGCCCAACCGAATCCAGCTGACTCAACCAGTCCAGCGTGAGCCAGGCCCGCTGCGATCCGGCCAGCAGCCATAACCCGGCCGACGCAATCACAGAGAGCGACCAATGACGAGCGGTCTCCTCTTCCCAAGTCGCCCCAGATCGATGCTCCTATGGGCTGTCAAGGGGTTCGTGGGACATTTTCTTGGTCTGATTTCTGGGGTCCTGAATGGAATGGTGTTCGGGGCCTGGTTTGCTGGTTTGCGGACAAGACAGGGTCGGTCCACTCGGGTGAGGGAAAGCTCTTATTAGGTCACGCCCAGCAGGTCAGATGGGTCCGGGGACGGCCGACGGATCGTTAGCAGGCCAGCACAGATGCGGCAGCCGATTAGTGGGTCAGGCCGTCCCCGGAGAGTGAGCGTCAGCCGGGTCCCGGGCGGAGGTGGCGGTAGACCTCGCGGGCGGTGTAACGCTTCAGGCAGCGGATGATCTCTTTCTTCGACAGGCCTTCCTTGGTGCGCCGCTCAACGTAGGCGCGAGTCGGCGGATGGGAGCTCATCCGGGTGATCACGATTCGCCACAGGGCGTGGTTTGCCTGGCGATCACCGCCGGGGTTGAGGCGGTGGCGGGTGACCTTCCCCGACGACGCGGGGATCGGGGCGGTGGCGCACAGGTGCGCCCAGGCGGCCTCGGAGCGCAGCCGCTCAGGATGGTCCCCAGCGGCGACCAGGAGCAGCGCGGCGGTGTCCGGGCCAACCCCATACAGGGCGAGCAAGCCGGGGGCGCGGGCTGTCACCAGCGGCACGATCAGCTCGTCGAGGCGCTCAAGCTGGCCGTCCAGGAACTCGGCGCGCCGCCCCAGCTCGCGCAGCGCGATCCGGGTGGCATAACCGACCACGTCACCGGGCCGGGGCCGCAGCGAGGCGAGGCCGGCGACCAGGTCAGCGGGGGTGTGCCGGGTGAACCGGGTCCGCAGGTCATCTGGGCCGGTCAAGACCAGGGCACGGGCCTGGTTGATCGTCTGGGTCCGCTCCGAGCGGGCGGTGCGCTTGGCGACCATCAGCGCCCGGACCGCCTCGACGGCGCCGTCGCGGCCCTTCGGCACGCCGGCCGCCCGGCCAGACTGCGCCGCCCGGGCAGCGCTCACCGCGTCGAGGGGATCTGACTTGCCCTGCCGGCGCCGGTCTTGGCGGTCCGAGCGGTCCACCTCCACCACCCGCACACCAGCCGCGGTGACGTGCCGGGCCAGGCCGGCGCCGTAGCTGCCGGTCCCCTCGATCCCGACCAGGCATACGGTCCCGAACCCGCCCAGCCAGGCCAGCAGGTGGGCGTACCCGGCCGGGGTAGCCGGGAACTCCTGCACGCCGAGCAGCCCCCCGATCACATCAAGCGCGGCGGCCACATGCACGTCGGCGTGGGTGTCCACCCCGCCGGTAATGGCGCGTGTCTCTACGATGGTCAATGTCATCCCTTTCTAGGTTGAGGGATGGCACGCACCCGCTCGCCGCCCGGACCTGGGAACCCCGGCCTATTGCCCAGGCCAGGCAGATCAGACCGGCAGCGCCGGTGGGTGCCTGAAAAACCTGGGACCCGGCCGACAAATCGATATCAAGACAGCCCGAGACGGCGTCGGCCGATTCGGAGGTCAGGCCGGGACCCAGGCCCCCGACCCTACGCCCGCACCACCGCAAAACCACGGAAGCAGGGCCGGAAGCACTATCCACATCCTCCCTGCCGAATAGGGCGTGGTGCCGATTCCTTCGACCGTCCTGGCGCCGTGAACGCATACCAACCAGTTCTGCGCGCGGAGTCGGCATGAGAGTGGATTTCTTGCCGGGCTGCGGCAGGGGTGGAAGGCGACAAGCGGGTGCCGCCGAGTGGATCAGCCAAGCGCTGGCTCATGGTTCCCGAGCGGTCACCGGTTCCCCGGATGGCCTGAACCGACCCGCGAGCGCTCGGGGTGGCGAGACAAGGGCTCTGAACTGGCGCGCTCGGCAGGAGCCTCCGTACAAGGCCAACCGGAGGTAAGCGCGAAGCTGCTGGTCACCGGCTCGTTCGTGGTACCGGATTGGGGCCCGCCGGCGCCGAAGTGGCGTCGTAAGACCGTCGGGAGCGATCCCAATATCCGGAACGATCAGAGGTGACAGTTTCCGCATCACCGGTGGACCGGGTAGCGCAGATGAAGCACCCCGTCGCCTTGGATGACCACCTCTGGATCCTGGAGCGTCCGGTGGCCGTTCGCGTGTGTCCCGAAGTACGGCTTCCCGCGGCCGAAGACGACCGGCACGATGTCGATCGCCACGTGGTCGATGAGGCCCAGCGACAGCGCCTGCCCGCCGACGTCGCCCGCGCCCACACCGATCTCGCCCTCGCCGGCCAGCTCCTGTGCTTGCGCGATTCCCTCCTCGACCGAGGTGGCGAAGTGGTATGACGCCTCTGGGTGCCAGCCGGGGGGCCGCGGCCGGTGCGACACGACCACGACGTGGTCGCCTGCCGGCGGGTGGCCCTCCCAGCCATTGGTCAAGTCGAATTGATGGCGCCCGATGACCAGGACCTTCTGGCGCGACCACAAGCTACGCACGTAGTCGGCTGAGGCTGCTGAGACCCGGAAGGGCGCGCCGTGAACATCGGCATGGTCTTCGTCGACGAGGGGATGATCGCCGTTGAAATACCAGTCGTGGAGGGGGCCCACGTCGTCGCGCTCATCGGCGATGTACCCGTCCAGCGAGGCCACAGCGTGCAGGTACGTCGTACCCATGCCTACCTGTCCTTGCGGAGCAGCTCGTCCAGCTTCTCGTAGCCCTCGCGCACGCCGTGATCCATCCCGCTCGCGAGGATGGCGGCGCGCTCCTCGAACGAGCCGACCAGCGAGGTCACGGTCAGGCGGGTCCGGCCGCCCTTCAGGGCCTCGAACTGGGCCCGCTCCAGGGCGACGCCGTCCGGGACGCCTTCGAAGGTAAAGGTCTGGACGATCACCTCGTTCGGCCGCACCTCGTGGAAGCTGCCGTAAAAGCCGAACTCGTCCTCACCGCGCCGGTGCACGTAGCGGTAGGCGCCCCCGGTGCGGCAGTCGAAGTAGTCGATCGTCATCTCCAGGTCGCGGGGCCCGAGCCACTGGGCGACCAACTCGGGGTCGGTGTGGGCCCGGAACACCTTCGCCGGGGATGCATCGAACTCCCGGGTGATGCGGATGACGGGAACCTTGGCGTCCGCACTGATCTCGGTCTCATGCGTCATGGTCGTCATGATGTCGTGTCCTTCCTGGGTGTGTTTGCCGCTGGCCTTGCTGGTTGTTGCTGATCGTCGTCGGGCACCGAACGAAGCACCTCGTCGAGGCGGCGGTACCGCTCTTCCGCCTGGCGGCGGTACCGCTCGATCCACTTGGTCATGAGGTCGAACACCTCCGCTTCGAGATGGACGGGGCGGCGCTGGGCGTCGCGGCTCCGGCTGACCAGGCCGGCGTCCTCGAGCACCTTGAGGTGCTTCGAAACCGCTTGGACGGTCACGTCATACGGCTCGGCAAGATCGTTCACGGTGGCGTCGCCATCGGTGAGACGGGCCACCATGTCCCGGCGGATCGGATCCGACAGGGCGGCAAACACCCTCGAAAGCGCATCTGCCGGCATCGGTCCTCCTGCCTTCCTTCATCAACCCTTCGGTTGAATACGATAGGGCAGCGCGGGCAAGTTATCAACCAGTTGGTTGAATACGAGCGGGCAGCGATTCGGCCCGATCCTCACCGCCGCGTGTAGCTGGGACGAGGGCGGCCGGTCGGTGGCGACGCCAGCGATTAGTTCTGGACTTGGCGAACGTCTGACCCGTGACAAGCTCAGCTGATGAGGAGGTAGCTACATGGCCGGCGACCGTGTCAGCGCGACCACGGTCATCAACGCCCGGGCGGAGGCCATCTTCGCAGTCCTTGCCGATCCAGCAAAGCACGCCGCGATCGATGGCACCGGCTGGGTCCGCGAAACCCGCGACAGCACGCCGTTGACCGCCGCCGGGCAGATTTTCCGGATGTCCATGTACCACCCGAACCACCCGGACGGCAACTACCAGATGGCCAACCGGGTCCAGGTGTTCGACCCGCCGAGGGCCATCTCCTGGGAGCCAGGCTATGACGCCGGCGACGGTACTCTGCGCTTCGGCGGCTGGATCTGGCGCTACGACCTCACGCCAGCTGGACCCTCAAACACCACAGTCACGCTCTCCTATGACTGGTCAGCGGTTCCGGAGTCCATCCGAGAGCACATCGGGTTCCCGCCGTTCCCTGCGGAGCACCTGGGCAACTCGCTCGCCCACCTCGCCGAACTGACTACCTTATGAGCAGCCCGCACTAGCGCAAGCCCAGAGCCTGACCACGACGATCGCGCGCCGTCAACAGTCCAAGACCGACCAGCAGATCTCGTTGCGCAATCGCTGGTCGTCCAGGACGAGTTCGCGGATCGCATCCGGGAGCTGTGCGCGCTGCCAACGGCACTCGAGCTGTCCGGCAGCCTCAGCCTGGCCCGCGGGTGCCGCCGCACGCGCCGCCTTGATCGCGTAGGCCGCAGCACCCAGCTCGTGTGCCGCGACGTGGGCCACCACCGCAGCCTGGCCGGCAGCGAATGCTGCATGCCGAGCTGCTCCGCTCAACACTCTTGCCGCAGCCATGGCATGGCCACCCGCCGCGCGGGACTGAGACATCCTGATCTCGCCGCGAGTCCATGCCCAAATCTGCTCGATCGCCCGACGAGGCCGGGGGTCTGAGGGCTGCACCGACTCGAAGAGGTACAGAACGTGCTCCGCGCACGCAGCCGCCCACAAAGCCAGGAGCCGATGGTCGGAGTCCGTGAGCGTCCCCCCGCGGCGGATGGTGATGAACCGGGGGTCGCGGTCCTTGGGGAGGATCACAGTTCGACCGTAACGCGATGCTGCACCAGGACCGGACCGGCCAACAGTCCTTCACGGTCTCGGCCCGACCGGCAGGCGATGACTGACCTCGCAGAGCGGCCCGGGATCAATACTCGTTCTTGAAGTCGAAGTAGGAACCACGAATAGTTCCGGCCAGCTTCGACTTCTGCCTCGCGAACTTGAACCGCGAGGCCAGCTCCGCGGGAACCTCCATCCCTTCGGAGAGCTTGAACCCGACCGCCCGCCTCTTGGGGTCGTCAACGGTGTACATCACGTTGATCGACAGACCGCTCTGGTAGAAGACGAAGGCCATGCGGATGTTCTCGATCTGGAACGCCGAAGCCTCAAGAGGGTGAGACGAGATGACGATGTCGCGTTCTTCCCTGAGGATCCGGTGCACCCAGTCGATGGTCGTCTTGGCGTCGCTGGCAGGCTCCACCGTGAAGACGTGGCCGTACTTGTTCTTGAAGTAGCGGGCCTCGTGCGCCCGCAGACCAGCGAGCGCGACCGCGACCGGCGACGACTCCAGGCCGGCTGTCGAGACGGTGCTGAAATCCACGGCGTAGGGCATGGCGCCCTCCCGAACGCGCCAAGGTGTGGCCGCTTACGTCGGCCGAGGCTACCGCAGCCATGAAGCGCGTGGAGCGTAACGTGGGCACCGCCGACCTCGTCGGCGACGCGCTCGCAGTCCTCGGCGAGAGCGGCTGGGCGCAGGCCCGTGGGAAGCTCAACCGTAGGGAGGCTCGGAGTTCAGCAGAAAGGACCGCTGGCTCATGATCGCTCTTGGCAACACGTGCACATCTTCGCGCGCCCGCACCGGCGCTGACCGGAAACTTACGGGTACAGGGGCGCAGTGCTCAGCCACCTGGGGCGGTTGCTACCAGGCAGGTCGGGTTAGCCCGAGCTTGCCGTAACTTTTTGTAACATCGAGCGGCCTGACCTGCGGAAACCAGTCTTGACACCTCACTGAGTGTAGCCACTAAATGTGCTGGACTTCCGCGTCCTGACCTGCGATGATTGGCATATGGCGAGTCCACGGCATGCGGGAATGTACATCGAGAGCCCGTCCCGGACCTACCAGGCCAAGGACGGCAGCACGCGGACCTACCGGACGCATTTGCTGCGCCGCTCGTTCCGCGAGGGCGGGAAAGTGAAAAAAGAAACACTGGCGAATCTGTCGGTGCTTCCCGATTCTGCGGTCGCGGCGGTGAAGGCATCGCTGTCCGGGTCGGTGCTGGTGGACGCCGATGACGTTTTCGAGATCGAGCGGTCGCTGCCGCACGGGCATGTCGCGGCGGCGCACGTGATGGCGCAGAAACTCGGGCTGAAAAAGCTGCTGGGGCCGGACTGCGCCGAACGGGACCTGGCGTATGGGCTGATTATCGCCCGCGCGGTCGCGCCGGCCTCGAAGCTGGCCACCGCGCGCTGGTGGGCGGATACCACGCTGGGCACCGACCTGGGCATCGCCGGCGCGACCACCGATGAGGTGTATGCGGCGATGGACTGGCCTTTGCCGCGGCAGGACGCGATCGAAAGCGAGCTCGCCGCCCGGCACCTTTCCCGCGGCGGGCTGGCATTGTTTGATTTGTCGTCGGCGTGGCTGGAAGGGCATAGCTGCCCGCTGGGGGCGTTCGGGCATTCCCGGGACGGGAAGAAGAACCGGGAGCAGATCGAGTTCGGTATGGTCACCAGCCGGGCGGGGATCCCGGCCGCGGTCCGGGTATTCGCGGGCAATACCTCCGATCCGGTCGCGTTCGGGGAAATCATCCCGGTCGTCAGAGACACATTCGGGCTTGATGAGGTCATCTTGGTCGGTGACCGCGGCTCGGTCACCAAGGTGCGGATCCGCCAGCTGCAGGCGCTGCCGGGCGCGGGCTGGATCACCGCCCTGCGCGCCCCCTCCATCGCCGCGCTGGCCAGCGACGGCGGGCCGCTGCAGATGTCGCTGTTCGATGAGCAGAACTTCGCCGAGATCAGTGACACCAGATACCCGGGCGAGCGGCTGATCTGCTGCCGCAATCCCGCGCTGGGCGAACAGCGTGCCGCGAAAAGGCAATCCCTGCTCGAGGCGACCGAGAAAGAACTCGAAAAGATCGCCGCGCAGGTGGCCGCCGGGCGGCTGAAAGACAAAGACAAGATCGGCGTCAAGGCCGGCAAGGTCATCAACAAGCGCAAGGTCGGCAAGCACTTCATCACCGATATCGGTGACGGGCGTTTCGATTTCCGGCGCGATCAGGACAAGATTGCCGCGGAGGCGGCACTGGACGGGATTTACGTGATCCGCACCTCCGCCGCCGCCGCGAAACTCGGCACCGCGGAAGCCGTAGAGGCCTATAAAGACCTCGGGAACCTGGAACGCGACTTCTGGCCGGTGAAAGCCGAAGACATTGACCTGCGGCCCATCTACCACTACCTGGAAAACCGGGTCCGCGCCCACGTTTTCCTGTGCATGCTCGCCACCTACCTCACCTGGCACCTGCGCCAGGCACTGGCGCCGCTCACTTTCACCGATAATCAGAAACCAGCCCGCGAAGACCCGGTCACCCCCGCCCGCAGGTCCGCCGCCGCGACCGCGAAAGACACCGCCAAAATCACCCCGGAAAGGCTTCCGGTGCGCGGATACCACGAACTGGTCGCCCACCTGGCCACCTGTTGAGCGGCGCTCAGGATTCCGATGGAAGTGGGTTTTAGCGGCACTGGGGAGGCCGACGGGCTGGGGCGGGGCGGGTGCGGGGGTGGTTGTTCGTTGGCGGCGGCACCTGGCCGACGGCGGTGCTGCTGGGGTGAGCGTGCGGGCGGGGCTGCGGGGGTTTCCGGGTTGCTCTTTTGCGTCCGAGACGGGACGGTGTCCGCGTCAGTATGGGCGCGGCCCTCCCGCTTCTTCGTTTGGCACCGGAGACGGGAGGGCCGCTGGGTTGACGCTCGGAGGCGTCGTGCTCACGGTAAACGGTGATCAGGGTCTGGTCGAACGGCAGCTGGCGGGCGGGGAGCTGGCGTGCCCGAAGTGCGGCGGGGTGCTGGGCGGGTGGGGGCATGGGCGGCTGCGGCGGATCCGGCTGCTGGACGGGCCGGAAGCTGAGCTGGTGCCGTTCCGGTCGCGGTGCGCGGCGTGCAAGGCGACGCATGTGCTGCTGCCGGCGTGGTGCCTGCTGCGGCGGGCGGACGCAAGTGAGGTGGTCGGGGCGGCGCTGGCGGCTGCGGCGGCCGGCCGGGGGCACCGGTCGATCGCGCGGGTGCTGGGCCGTCCGCCATCGACGGTGCGGGGGTGGCTGCGGCGGCTGGCGGGGCGGGCGGAGCCGGTGCGGGTGTTCTTCACGGTGCTGCTGGCCCGCACTGCCCCGGATCCGGTGATGCCGGCCGGCGCGGCGAGCCCGGTGGCGGCGGCGGTGGCGGCGATCGCCGGCGCGGCGGCCGCGGTGGCGGCGCGGTGGCCGCAGCTGAGCGAGGTGCCGGTGTGGGCGGCGGCGTCGGCGGCCAGCGGCGGGCTGCTGCTGGCGCCGGGCTGGCCGGCGGGGGGCGGCAACACGAACTGACCCGTTACGCGGCGGCTGCCGTTCCTGGGACCGTTTCCCGGTCATTTCCGGTGATCTGGAAGGGGTGCCCGCAGGGCAATGAAGAACAGCGAAGAGGAAGAGCAGCAGGCGCGGCTGGAACGGGCCCGGGCGATCGGGCTGTTCCGGTACATGCTGATCCGGGAGGCCGCCGATCCGGCGCTGTCGTCGCGGCAGCGCGGGGCGATGGTCCGGGAACTGGCCGGCCGGGAGCACGCGGGCCCGTCGGGGCAGCCGATGCGGGTGACCCGGTGGACGCTGGACAAGTGGATCCGGCTGTGGCGCTCCGGCGGGTTCGACGCGCTGGTGCCGCACCCGCGGCAGTCCCAGCCGCGGACCCCGCCGGAGGTGATCGAGCTGGCGGCGGCGCTGAAGAAGGAGAACCCGGCCCGCACCGCGGCGCAGGTGCAGCGGATCCTGAAGGCGCAGTCCGGGTGGGCACCCGATGAGCGGACGATCCAGCGGATGTTCAACCGGACCGGGCTGAGGACGCTGGCACCGGCGGAGGCCGCGCCGGCGTTCGGCCGGTTCGAGGCGTCCCGGCCCAATGAGATCTGGACCGGCGACGCACTGCACGCGATCCGGGTGGACGGCCGCAAAACCTACCTTTTCGCGTTCCTGGATGACCACTCCAGAGCGGTGATGGCTGCCCGGTTCGGGTTCGCCGAGGACGCCGTCCGGCTGGCCGCGGCGCTGCGCCCCGCGCTGGCCTCCCGCGGCGTCCCCGAGCACGTCTACGTCGACAACGGCTCGGCGTTCGTCGATGCGTGGCTGCTGCGGGCCTGCGCCTCTTTGGGCATCAAGCTGGTGCACAGCCAGCCGGGAAGACCCGAAGGCAGGGGGAAAATAGAGCGCTTCTTCCGGACTGTCCGCGGCCAGTTCCTCGCCGAGCTGACCGAGGACCGCGCCGCCCGGCTGGCGGACCTGGCGGAGCTGAACCGGCTGTTCACCGCCTGGACCGAGACGGTCTACCACGTCCGGGAGCATTCCGAGACCGGGCAGCCGCCGCTGGCCCGGTGGGAAGCCGGCGGCCCGTTCCCCCGCCCCGCCGAGCCCGTCCTGGCGGACGCGTTCCGCTGGTCGGAGTGGCGGACCGTCACCAAGACCGCGCAGGTGTCGCTGCACGGCAACCGGTACCAGGTCGACCCGGGCCTGGCCGGCAAGCGGGCCGAGCTGGTCTTCGACCCGTTATCACAAGGTCGCGATAACGGGTCTTATGCCGACCTGGGCGTCATCCCGACCACATGCCATTTGCCCTGGTGAAGCAGCAATCAGCGCAGTATTTCGTCAGGATAATCTCTGGTATCTCACGCCACGTGATGACACGATGACAGAAAGTGGTTGCCGAGATTCCGGTAGGTGACTCATGCGTTGTCACGACTGTCCCGAGGTCCAGGCCAGCAGGCCGCTGGCCGACCGGGCTGCGGGCTTCGCCGCTTATCTGGCCGACCGCGGGTACGCAGGATCGTCGACAAAGCACCACTTGTACCTGATGGCGGACCTGAACGCGTGGCTGGCCAGGCAAGGACTGGCCGGCGAGGACCTTACCGGGCCGGTGGCGGGCCGTTTCTGGGAAGACCTTCGCGCCCGGGGAAGCTACCTGGTGAAGGGGACGTCGGTTAAACCGCTCCTGGGCTATCTGCGCAGCATCGGAGTGCTGCCGCAGCAGTGGGCTGGCGGCCCCGCGAGCACCGCGGGCGCACTGCTGCAGGAATACGACCGGTATCTCCGCGTCGAGCGCCGGGCCGGCGAGGTGACGATCACCCAGTACCTGAGGTACGCGAGTGAGTTCCTGGCGGCTGCGGGCGAACCGCCGGACGGGCCGGAGACCGGTGCCCGCCTGGCGGCCCTGGACGGTGCGCGGGTGCTGGACGTCGTGTCGCGCCAGACCGCCCGTCACCGGCTCCCCTCGATCGGCGCAGTATTAACTGGCGACCGGGCGTTCCTGCGGTTCCTGGAACGGACAGGGCGGACGACGCGCTCGCTGGCCGCTGCGGTGCCGCGGGCCGCCCGCCAGCCGTCCCGGCTGCCTGAGCAGGTCGATCCGGCGACGGCAGCGGCGATCCTGGCCAGCTGCGATCGCGCCACCGAAGGCGGATGCCGTGACCGCGCGGTGCTGCTCCTGCTGCACCGGTACGGCCTGCGGCCCGTCGAGGTGACCCGCCTGGAGCTGCCTGACCTGCGCTGGAGGACCGGCGAGTTCGTGGTGCACGGCAAAGCCGGCCGTGTTGACGTCTTGCCTTTGCTCCGCGATGTCGGGGAGGCGATCGTGGAGTACCTGCGGATCCGCCGGCCCGCGCCGCCTGGAGTCACGGCAGTGTTCCTGGCCGCACGCGCGCCGGTGCAGCCTATGCGCAAAAGCTCGGTCGGTGCCCTTGTCGGGCGGGCCTGCGCCAGGGCCGGTGTTCCCCGGATCGGGCCGCGGGCGTTCCGGCACGCGGTCGGGCACGACCTGCTCAAGGGTGGCGCCTCGCTGGTGGAGATCCGGGACGTGCTGCGTCATCGCGACATCGAGACCACGAGCGCGTATACCCGGGTGGACGTATCCGCGCTGCGGCCGCTGGCGCGCCCCTGGCCAGGCACGGGCAACCGGCAGGCGGCGGGGGTGACCCCGTGACCGGGCCCGTGCCCGCTGGCACGCTCAGCGCCCTGGCCGGGGAGTACCTGGCGTTCCGCCGCCGCCTCGGCTTCGAGATGGACAAGCCGGGATTCCTGGTCCGCCGGTTCGCCGGGTACTGTGACGGCGCCGGCATCACCTGCGTGACGGACCAGGCCGTCCTGGACTGGGTTCTGCTCGCGCAGCCCGTGGCCCCGTCCTACCGGTGGCTGCGGCTGAACGCGGCCCGCGGGTTCGCCATCTACCTGCACGCGCTGGACCCTGCACATCAGATCCCGCCTCCGGACCTGGTGCCCTGCCGTCGCGACAGGCCCGCACCGTGCATCGTGAGCAGCGAGGCGATCCAGACACTGATGGGAACAGCCGGGCGCCTGCGGCCAGAGCTGCACGCGGCCACCTTCCAGACGCTGACCGGCCTGATAGCGGCCACCGGGATGCGAACCTGCGAGGCCGTCCGCGCCGACGACAGCGACATCGACCCGGCCGAGGCCGCGATGACCCTGCACGGCAAGAACCGCAGGGACCGGCGGATACCGCTGCATCCCACCACGCTGGAGGCGCTCGCCGGCTACCAGCAGCTCCGCGGCCGGCTGATACCCGGCTATGCCGGGCCGAGCCTGCTGGTCAACACCCGCGGGCACCGGCTGAGCGCCGACCAGGTCCGCACGCATTTCGCGCACCTGGTCGTCGCGGCTGGCCTCGGCGGCCTCACGCCCCGGCCAACACTGCGGGCCCTGCGGCACACCTTCGCCGTCACCACGCTGACCGGCTGGCTGAACGGCGACGCCGACACCCAGGTCAGCCTCCCGCTGCTCCAGGCTCATATGGGACACACCAAGCCGCGGCACACCTACTGGTACCTGCAAGCCGTCCCCGAACTGCTACAGGCCGCGAGCGGCCACATGCTCCGGGCTGCCGCCCGCGAAGCCGGCAGCCAGACCGGCCCCGCACCGCCGGAGGAGACAGCGTGAGCGACCTGGCCCCGATCCTGCAAGGATTCTTCCGCGTCAAGCTGATACAGCACAAAGACGCCAGCCCCCACACCATTGCCAGCTACCGCGACGCCTGGCGGCTGCTGTTGCACTACGCCCAGCAAGCCACCGGCACACCACCGGAGAAGATGCGGCTCGCCCAGCTCGACCACGAGCTCATCACTGGTTTCCTGCACCATCTGGACACCGAGCGCGGCAACACCGCCCGCACCCGCAACAACCGCCTGGCCGCCATCCACTCGACGTTCCGCTACGCCGCCCTGCACGCCCCCGACGACGCCGAGGTGATCCAGCGTGTGCTGGCCATCGAATCTGCCCGGACCGGCGACACCGAGATCCCCTGGCTCACCCCCGAGGAGACCGCCGCCATCCTGGCCGCCCCCGACCGCAGCACCTGGGCAGGCCGCCGCGACCACGCTATGATCACCGTCCTGCTGGCCACCGGGCTGCGCATCTCCGAGCTCCTCAGCCTTACCCGCGCTGACACGCGCATCCAGGCCACCGGATCCCACGTCCGCTGCACAGGCAAAGGCCGCCGCGAACGATCGACCCCGCTGGACCCCGTCAGCGCGGCCGTGCTCGGCGAATGGCTGGACCACACCAGCGGCCAGCCCGGAGACCCGCTGTTCCCCGCTCGCGGGCGGACCAGCCGGAAACTGACCCGTGACGGCTTCCAGGCCCGGCTGGACAAATACCAGAAAATCGCGTCGCAGGACCAGCCGTCCCTGGCCGCCAAACGCCTGTTCCCTCACCTGTTCCGCCACACCAGGGCCATGAACATGCGCATCGCCGGCCACGACGTCAGCATCATCGCGCTCTGGCTCGGGCATCAGGATGTGTCCTCGACGATGAAGTACCTTCACGCCGACCTGAAGCTCAAAGAACGGGCCCTCGACCGCACCGCAGTCGCCGAACAGCAACTGGGCCGCTACCGGCCCAGCGACACCGTTCTCGACTTCCTCGACAGCCTCACTGCCTCCGGACGCTAATAACCACTGCCGGCATTATGCCAATCTCCAGCAGTCCGCACCTGCCAGACGATGCGATCATCGGGATGACGCCCAGGTCGGCATAAGACCCGTTCGACCTGACCGTGCTGTGGGTGCGGTGCGGCGGCCGCGACGCCGGCACCGCGACCCCGCACCACATCACCCGGCACTCCCACCCCAAGGCCCGGCCCGAGCCGCTGCCCGGCGACGACGCCCCCCGCGCCACCGGCATCGACTACCTGGCCCTGCTCGACGACCAGCACAGCAAGCAGGACAGCGAGCGGGTCAACTACACCGCCCTCATCAACCCCGCAACCGGCACCGGCGGACGGGAGGACTCCGATGGATGACTTCCGCCAGATGATCAGCTACGACGAGCTGACCAGCGACGACACCGTCGCCCTGGCCCGCACCGCGGCAGAGGCGATCCGCGGCCTGAACTGGACTACCAGGTGCGAAACCGGGCTGGACCAGCCGTCGGTCGCCTACGACGTCATCGGCGCCCTGTCCCTGGCCGCCTCCCGCCTGCCGCAGTTGATCACCCAGATCACCGGCTACCTCGACCGCGCCCTGCAAGCCGGCCTGCTCGGCCACGACCTCGGCGAGGATCCCGCCCCGGACATCAACGGCGCCGGGATCTTCCCCGGCGACGCCGGCCTGTCCGCCGGTGCCCTGGCCGGCTCCCTCAACGAAGCCCAGCAGCAGCTCGCCCTCATCAACGGGCTGCCCTCCCTCCGCCGCAAGGACAACGACCAGCCATGATCGACAAACTGCAAGCCCACTACGGGTTCACCCGCATGCCGTTCGGCCGCGACCTGGCCCCCGGCATGCTGCACCGCCACGCCGCCCACAACGAGGCCTGCGCCCGCATCACCTGGTGCATCGCCGAACGCGCCATCGGCGTCATCACCGGCGAAGTCGGCGCCGGGAAGACCGTCGCCGTCCGCACCGTGCTGGCCGGCCTGGACGCCTCCCGGCACACCATCATCTACCTGCCCAACCCCATGATCGGCGTCCGCGGCCTGCACGAGGCCATCGTCACCACCTTCGGCGAGACCCCGCACCGCGGCAGCTCCCTGCTAACCGCCCAGGCCACCGCCATCCTCGCAGCCCAGCACGACGAACGCAGCGGCGTCACCCCCGTCCTGGTCATCGACGAAGCCCACCTGCTGCGCTACGAACAGCTGGAGACCATCCGGATGCTCACCAACCACAACCTCGACGCCGACTCCCCGCTCGCCTGCCTCCTCGTCGGCCAGCCCACCCTGCGGCGCACCATGAAACTCGCCGTCCTGGCCGCCCTCGGGCAACGCGTCGCCCTCCGCTACGCCATGCCCCCCATGGCCAGCACCGAGACCGCCAGCTACATCACCCACCACATCAAGCTCGCCGGCAGATCCGACACCCTCTTCAGCGACGACGCCGCCAGCCTCATCCACACCGCCGCCCGCGGCTACCCCCGCGCCGTCAACAACCTCGCCATCCAAGCCCTCGTCGCCACCTACGCCGCACGCAAATCCATCGTCGACGAGCAAGCCGCCCGAGCCGCCATCAACGAAATCACCGACTCATAACCACCGGCACCTCACCCACAAACACCGGCACCACCCACACAAAGCCCCGCCGCCCACCACAGCAGCGGGGCTTTTCAGCACCCCCACATCGGCCCCCTGAACGCCGCCTTCATGGGGATTTTCAGTGTCGGCCAACACCACCCTCACCAGGAATACCGTCAGCTTCGCCGGTAAACGTCTCGAGAAACTCTCCGTCCCGACCCCCGAACAACGTCGCGTATTCGAGCTCCTCGGCAAGCCGATCCCGCTCCGCCTCGACACAGCGTAACCAGCGTAGCCACGAACGGAGGTCCCCGCCAGGCCCAACCAGACGGCAAAACGCCAGGTCAGCACCCTAATCCCGTAATCGAAGATCACGTAAGGACGGGTTAGCTGCGGGAATACCGTTGGTGGCGGGGACACCTCGGGGTGACGGATGCCGGCTGGGCTTCAGGCGGTGATCAGGCGGCGTGGGTCGCGGGGGCGAGGGTGACTTTCATGCCGGGGTTGAGCCTTTCCAGCTCGCGGATCTTGTTGCGGGTGTGGCGGCCGGCGTCGAGGCGGTTGTAGTAGCCGGGGCCGAGCTCGCTGAACCGGATGTCCGGGTCGGTGATGATCATCCAGGCGATCTCGCAGATGGTGCGGGCGACCGCGACGATGGCTTTCTGCTTGCCGCGGCGGCGGGCGATGCGCCGGTAGCGCTCGCCGAGGTAGGTGTCGGTCTTGGCGGCGGACATGGCGGCGCGGCCGAGCGCGGCACGCAGGTAGGGGTTGCCCTTGCCGGTCCGGCCGTTCTTGGAGGTGTTGCCGGACTGGATGGTGCGGCTGGTCAGCTTCGCCCAGGCCGCGGCGTGGCCGGGGGTGGGGAACTGGGTCTTGTCGGTGCCCAGCTCGGCCACGATGACCTGGGCGGCGTCCACGCCGACGCCGGTGAGCTCGTCGAGCCGCTCGATGACCGACAGCACCGGCGTGCCGGCGCGCGCGCACGACGGTGCGTGGCTGCCACCGATCTCCCCGCAGCCGGTGCACCGGGGCGATGCCGGGGATGGCCGCC
>WNGG01013844.1_pt1 | contig 16540 bp, 14 predicted proteins | sample 5400661 | NCBI WGS metagenome assembly WNGG01 (sample SAMN13153372, study PRJNA577476) | soil metagenome | isolation source: 100 cm soil or saprolite under Garry oak tree replicate 1 | place: USA:California | collected 2016-06-15 | reverse complement strand
GTGGGCAGCGGCGCCGCGAACGGAATCACGCCGAACGTGAGCAGCGCCGGCACGAACGAGACGATCGGCGCCAGCGTGAAGAGCGCCTTGTCCGCCATCGCCGGCGACGTCTCTTCCTTGAGGAAATTCTTCAGCCCATCCGCCGCCGGCTGGAGGAGCCCCTGCGGGCCGACCCGGTTCGGGCCGAGGCGGTCCTGCATCCAGGCGCACACCCGCCGTTCGAGCAGCGTGAGCAGCGCGACGCCGACCATGATCAGGTTGAAGACCACGAACACCTTGATGGCCGAGGCGATCAAGAAGAAGGTCATGCGACTTCCGCCAATCCCAGGGCCGCGGCGAGCTGTTCCAGCACCCAGGCAGCCGGCTGGGCCAGGCCGGGTGCCGGCTTGGCCTGGTAGTAGCGCTGCTCGCGTCCGTCGCGGTTCATGAACGTCCCCTCCTCTTCCGCGACGTTGGCGATCGGCAGGATCACGTCGGCACGGCGGCACGGGGCTTCCTCGGAGAGGACCGCGCCGAGATAGATCAGCGCTCCGTTCGTCTCGACGGCGCAGTCGGGATCGTCGAGCACCAGTACCACGGCGGCGGACTTCGCTGCCGCCAACGCCTGCGTGTAGTCCCGGGTGTACCCGAGCTGCTCGGCGCCCTTCGCGTTCGGCGCCCGCTCGGCGCGCAATGCAAGATTCGGGACACCCGCGAGTGGTGCCTCTTCGCCCATCACCACCTGGAACGCGCCGGTCCAGGTGAAGCCGGACAAGAGCCGTTTCGCCGCCGCCAGAGCCTCGGATGATGCGCCGGGGGAAACGAGCGCCACGGCCTTGCCCGACGCCCCGCGCAGAATCGACGTCACGCGCGCGAAGGCCTCGTCCCAATCCGTGGCGTGCAGCGCGCCGTCGCGCTTGACCAGCGGGGCCTCGATGCGGTCGCCGCGGTTCATCCAGCGATAGTGCATGCGGCCGTGATCGCAGATGAAGTAGCGGTTGACGTCGAGATTGGGCCGCGGGCGCACGCGCACGACGACTTCATCGCGCGTATCGAGCGTGATGTTGCATCCTTGAGAACAGCCGGTGCAGATCGACGCCGTCTTGTCGAGCTCCCAGGCGCGCGCCTTGTGCAGAAAGTCCTTCGACAAGAGCGAGCCGACGGGACAGAGATCGACCACGTTCCCGGCCCAGGGATGATCGAGCCGCGCCTCGGGATGAATGCCGATGAAGGCGCGGTCGCCACGCTCGGAGACGTTCAGGACCGGCTCTTTCGCCACGTCCTCCATGAAGCGGACGCAGCGCGTGCACAGAATGCAGCGGTTGGGCACGTACAACACGTCGGGGCCAAAGTCCTCGACGGGATTGAACCGCTTGGCGAACTCGGCGTAGCGGGTGCGTGCCTGGCCTTCTTGGAAGACGAAGTCCTGCAGCTCGCACTCGCCCGCCTGGTCGCAGATGGGGCAGTCGAGCGGATGGTTGATCAACAGGAATTCAAGCACGCTCTGGCGCGCATCCTTCGCCGCCGGGGCTTGCGTCTTGACGACCATCCCTTCGGTCACCGTCGTCGCGCAGGCGATCTGCAGCTTCGGCGCCTTCTCGATCTCTACGAGGCACATGCGGCACACGCCGGCAACGGGGAGCCCGGGGTGATAGCAGTAGTGTGGCACCAGCACGCCGGCCTGCTTGGCGGCCTCGATGACGAGCGTGCCGGGCGGTACGCTGACCGGCGCGCCGTCGATCATCAGGTTGATCATGCCGTCAGCCATCAGCCCACCATCATCGGTTGCCGTTTGCCCGATAAATACGCTTCGAATTCCCCGCGGAACTTCTTGATGCCGCTCACGATCGGTGCGGCGCATGAATCCGAGAGCACGCAGATCGTCTTGCCCGTCATGTTCTCGGAGAGATCGAGCAACAAGTCGAGGTCTTTCGGCTTGCCCTGCCCGGCCAGAATCCGCTCCATGATCTTGGTGGTCCAGGCGGTGCCTTCGCGGCACTGCGTGCACTGCGCGCACGACTCGTGCGCGTAGAAGCGCGCCAGGCGCATGATCTGGTAGACCATGTCCGCCGAATCATCGAACACGATCACGCCGCCCGAGCCGAGCATCGAGCCGCTTGCGACGACGCCCTCGTAATCGAGGAGACAGGCTTCGGTCTCTTCGCGCGTCAGAATCGGCACCGACGAGCCGCCGGGGATGCAGGCCTTGAGCGTGCGGCCCGCGGGCGGGCCACCGCACATGTCGTACAGCAGATCCTTCAGCGGGAAGCCCATCGTCACTTCGTAATTGCCCGGCCGTTGCACGTGCCCGCACACCGAGAAGAGCTTCGTGCCGGTGCTCTTGGGGTTCGACAGGCAGAGCCCCTTATACCAGGCGGCGCCGCGCTTGAGGATGTGCGGCACGGCGGCGAGCGTCTCGACGTTGTTGATCGTCGTCGGCAGGCCGAACAGGCCGGCCGCCGCCGGGAACGGCGGCTTGATGCGCGGGTTGCCGCGCTTGCCTTCGATCGAGTTCATCAGCGCGGTCTCTTCGCCGCAGATGTAGGCGCCCGCGCCGCGATGCAGATGGATCCGGATGTTGCCGAACACGCCGGCGGCGTTCGCGTCCGCGAGCGCCCGCTCCATGATCGTCCACGGCTCGGTGAACTCGCCGCGAATGTAGATGTAGGCGACCTCGGCGCGGATCGCGTGCGCCGCTATGCCTGCGCCCTCGAGCAGCGCGTGCGGCGTCCACCGCATGATCTCGCGGTCCTTGAACGTCCCAGGTTCTGATTCATCTGCATTTACACACAGATAGTGAGGACGCTTTTTCTCCTTCGGCATGAACGACCACTTCAGGCCGGTCGGGAACCCGGCCCCGCCCCTGCCCCGCAGGCCCGACTCCTTCACGACGTCGGTGACGGCGACCGGGTCCATCTTGAGCGCTTGGGCGAGCGCTTCATACCCGCCGCGCTTGGTCCAACCCTTGATGGTGCGCGCGTCCGCGTCCCCGAAATACTGCGAGAGGACCACGGTCTCTTTGGGATGCGACTTATGAGGGAAGCCCATTACGAATGTCCAATGATCAATGATGAATGATCAATGATCGATCGATCATTTGTAATTGATAATTGGACATTGATCATTCGGCTCACCGATATTTCCTCACGATATCCGCAACTTTGTCCGCGGTCACGTTCTCCAGGAAGTCATCATTCACGAGTATCGGGGTCGCGAACCCACACGCGCCGAGGCATTCGACCTCGACGATCGTCCACTTGCCGTCGGGGCTCGTAGCGCCCGCATCCCCCGCGCCCGTCTGTTGCAGCAGTGCCTGCAGCACGTCCTCGGCGCCGCAGATGTTGCACGGCGACGTCGTGCACACCTGCACGAAGTTTTTCCCGACGGGGTGCTGGTGGTACATCGTGTAGAACGTCACGACGCCCTTCACGTAGGCGGGCGTCAGGCCGAGCACTTCGGCGACCTCGGCCATGATGCGATCGGAGATCCAGCCGTGCTCCCGCTGTGCGATCCAGAGCGCGGGCAGCAAGGCCGCCTGCTTGTTCGGATAGCGCTGCAGGACCGTCTGCAGCTCTTCCATCACGTTGCCGGTGAAGACGGGTTGGTAGTCCTCCTGCACCGTCATCGATCGACCTCACCCATGACGATGTCCACGGACGCGTTGATCGCGATCAAGTCGGACAGCAGATGGCCTTCAGCCATCTTGGGCAGTGCGGACAGATTGATGAAGGAAGGCGGCCGGATGCGCCACCGCACCGGCTTCGCCGTGCCGTCGGACACGAGGTAGTTGCCGAGCTCGCCCTTGGGATTCTCGATCCCGACGTACGCTTCCCCGACCGGCGCCTTCACCCCTTCCATGACCTGCTTGAAATGGAAGATCATCGCTTCCATGTCGCTCATGGCGCGCGTCTTGGAGGGGAGAATGACTCTGGGGTCGTCCACGTTGATCGGGCCGTCCGGCAGCCGGTCGAGTGCCTGCTCGAGAATGCGGTTCGACTGGTGGCACTCCTCGAGGCGGACCAGATAGCGGTCGTAGACGTCGCCGTGCTCTCCGACGACGACGTCGAAGTCGTAGGTCTCGTAGCCCAGGTAGGGCTTGTCCTTGCGCACGTCATACGCGACGCCGCTCGCGCGCAACATCGGACCCGAGAGCGAATGATTGATCGCCTCGGCCGCGGTCAGGGTGCCGACGCCCTGGGTGCGGCCGACCCACACGGCATTGCGCGTGAGCACACGATCGATCTCGGCGAGGGTCTTCGGGAAGGTGCGCGTGAACTCGCGCAGCTTCTCGACGAAGCGGTCGGGAATGTCGGCCATGAGCCCGCCGACCCGCGTGAGACTCGTCGTCAGGCGGGCCCCGGTCCACATCTCCTGGAGATCGTAGATCCGCTCGCGCTCCTGAAACGCCCAGAGGAACGGTGTAAAGGCGCCCAGATCGATCGATGTGGTGCCGAGCCACACCATGTGCGAGATGATGCGGCTCATCTCGCAGGCGATCACCCGCAGCACCGTGCAGCGCGGCGTGATCTCGATCCCCATCAGCTTCTCGGCCGCGAGCGCGAAGCCGACGTTGTTGGACATCGGCGACAGATAGTCCGTGCGGTCGGTGAGCGGGATGATCTGATTGTAGTGCCGGTACTCGCCGAGCTTCTCGAAGCCGGAGTGCAGATAGCCGAGATGCGGGATGCAGCGGACGACGGTCTCGCCATCGAGCTCAACGACCAGGCGCAACACGCCGTGCGTCGCGGGGTGCTGCGGGCCCATGTTGACGAGCATGTGCTCTTCACCGAGCGTCAGCGGCTCCCGCGTGGGCCGCCCCTGAGCGTCCACGCCCGGGGTGGCCAGCTCGAGCTCGACGGTCCGCGTACTCATGAGTTCGGCGGCTCGGGGATCACGCCGCGCTCACCGCGCCGCAGCCGATCGCGCATGTCGTCGGGCAGGTCGCCGCCTGCTTCGGCGATCGACAGCTCCTCCATCGAGTAGTGCGCCTCGGGATTGGCGTTGAGCGCCTGGCGCACCTGCTCGGCACGGGAGAAGCGGCCGCGCAGCGGGAAGCTTTTTCGCAGGGGGTAGCCCTCGGCGTAGGTCTCCCACATCAGGATACGCCGGAGATCGGGGTGGCCGCGGAAGGTGACGCCGAACATGTCGAACACTTCCCGCTCCAACCAGTCGGCCCCGTGCCACAGGCTCCAGACCGAATCGACCGCAAGCTCGTCCGACGCGCGCAGCTCGACCTTCACGCGCACATCGGCCTTGCGCGACAGGGAGCGGAGGAAGTAGACGACCTGGAGCGGGCGCTCCCGATCGCGGAACTCGACCGCCGTGACGTCGACCAGATAGTCGAATTCCTGGCCCGGCGTCTCCTTCAGCCATCGCATGGTCTCGAGCAGGCGCGCCGGGGCGACGAACACAATCGTCTCGCCGTCGCGGGCGACCTCTGTGCGAAGGGCCCCAGGAACCGGGGAGGTCACGACGAACGGAATTGGTGGACGGAGTTGCCGAACGGCTCGGAGATCTCGTCGATCGTCTCGGGCGGCAGCCGCAGTCCCTTGTCGTCGAGCGGCTGTTCGTCGCGCCGCTTCACGGCGTCGAAGAGCGACTCGCCCTTGATCTTCTTGTGCAGGAGCAGAATGCCGTACAGCAGCCCCTCGGGCCGCGGCGGGCAGCCGGGGACGTAGACGTCCACGGGCACGATCGTGTCGATCCCCTGCACCATCGCGTAATTGTCAAACACGCCGCCGGTCGACGCGCACGCGCCCATCGAGATGACCCACTTGGGCTGCGGCATCTGGTCGTAGATGCGGCGGATCACCGGGGCGAGCTTGAACGGCAGCCGGCCGGCGCAGATCAGCACATCGGCCTGCCGCGGTGAGAAAGCCTGGCGCTCCATGCCGAAGCGGGCGAAGTCAAAGCGGCTGGCGGCCGTCGCCATGAACTCGATGGCGCAGCACGCGGTGCCGAACGGCATCGGCCACAGCGAATTGGCGCGCGAGGAGTTGACGGCCCAGTCAATCAGATTCTCGAACTTGGCGAGCAGGTAATTCGAGCTTTGGACTTCGCCGACTCGTTTCATCGCGCTAATCCCATTGGAAGGCGCCGCGCTTCCAGACGTAGATGTATCCCACGAACAGAATCAGCAGGAACACGAGCATCTCGACCAACAGAAACCCCGTCGTAGCGATGCCATGCCCCATAAAGATGACCGCCCACGGGATCAAAAAGACAGTTTCGATGTCGAAAAGAATGAACAGCACGGCGACGAGGTAGAATTTGACGGAGAAGCGCTCGTGCGCGCTGCCGAGCGGCGGCATCCCGCTCTCGTAGGGGCGCTCCTTCACCTCGGTCGGCCGCCGGGGCCCGAGGAAATGTGACGCCACGATCATCGTCGTCGCGGCGACGATCGCCAGACCCAGCAGCATCAGGAACGGGATGTATGGCTGCATGGCGCTCGTGAAAAAATTCACTAAGGCTCCCGCATAAGTCAAGTTGGCCATTACATTGCGCCCCCATGTCCATCAAATCGGATCGCTGGATTACCAAGATGTCGCGGCAGCACGGAATGATCGAGCCGTTCGCCGACCGGCAGGTGCGCGAGGGCGTGATCTCCTACGGCGTGTCGTCCTACGGCTACGACATGCGCGTCGCACCCGAGTTCAAGATTTTCACCAACGCACTCTCCGCGGTCGTCGATCCGAAACGCTTCGATCCCAAATCGTTCGTCGAGTTCCAGGGGGACGTGTGCATCGTGCCGCCGAACTCGTTCGCGCTCGCCAGCTCGGTCGAGTACTTCCGGATTCCACGCAACTGTCTGACGATTTGCGTCGGGAAGAGCACCTACGCGCGCTGCGGGATCATTGTGAACGTGACGCCATTTGAGCCGGAGTGGGAAGGCTTTGTCACGCTGGAAATCAGTAATACGACGCCGCTGCCGGCCAAGATTTATGCAAATGAGGGGATAGCCCAGGTTTTGTTCTTCACCGCAGATGAGGGCGATGAATGCGAGATCAGCTACAAAGACAAGAAGGGGAAGTATCAAGCACAGAGAGGCATCACCCTTCCCAAGTTGTAAGCACCCCTTCTATCGCACGGGTTGCTGTCCGACTCTAGCCTTCTGGTTATACGCGTAGGCGACCGCCAATGCGATCATCGCGAGCGCAAAGAACGATCCCACGCGATACAGCGCCTGCAAATTCGCGAGATCCACCAGGACAATCTTGAGGCCCGCGAGCGCCGCCACCGCGAGCCCCGCCGAGCGGACGAGCTTCTGGTTCAGCCGGAATCCCAGGAATACGAGACCCCCCGCCACCAGCAGCCACCAGATGCTCAGCGCGAGGGCGCCGGCGAGCGAGGCCATGCGACCGAAGTAGTCCTGAAATTGGATCGAGCCGCCGGCGAAGACGGCGGAGCCGCAGAGGACCCACATCCAGAGCACGGGCCTGCCGGCGGTCCCCCACCAGCGCGCGGCCACGGCGGTGCCTGCCACGACGACGTACAGGGCCAGTGCCCAGCTGTCCGTGAAGACGGGAGGCCGATACTCGCGCATGAAGAGCGCAACTGAGAACAGACACGCCCAGGCCGCGATCGCCAGCGTCGTCGCCGCGTCTCGTCCCCCGGGTCTCCCCGCCTCACGCTCGGCCGCCAGCGCGACCAGCGCGAGCGCGCTCCAGCCGATCGTCACGCTCGTGGCCGACCACGCGAAGGCGATGGCGAGGGCGACCAGCAGGAATCCGGCAATGAGGTGCGACGCGCTGCGCCGGAACCAGCCGGCGAGCAGATAGGCCACGGCGAGGGTGGCGGGGACAATCTGAAATGAGTCGCCGATGAGGCGAGTCCCGACCGCATAGGCGAGGATCATGAAGGCGAGCGGGTTCGTGATGAACAGGAAGCGTTCCACGGCCACGTCCGTCGCCTCGAGCGTCCGCACCGCGTCGACGCTGAAGGGATCGCGCCGGAACTGCTGCCACCAGATCAACCCTGTGATCAGCAGCGCCGCGCTCAACGCGAGCCAGCGCGCGTTGTCCGACGCGGTGATATCCGCAAGACCAATCCCCAACACCGTCCAGGCAAACAGCAGCACGCCCAGGCGCACCTCCGGCCATGAACGGTGCAGCGTCGCATGGAGCGCGAGGACGGCCGCAGCGGCGACCAGCCAACACCCGAGCGGCGTCGCGATCGCAGATGCGGCTCCGGCGGCGGCCAGCGTCAGGTATCCGAAGACGGCGAGGTTGAACGTCCAGCGCCAATTCATCGCGTACGCGAGAATCCCGGTGCCCAGGCCGATCACTTCGAGATAGTCGAGAAAGCCTTGCGGGTTGGGAGCGGTCGCGAGGATCAGCGGTGCGAGATACGCGCCGCCGAGCGCCCAGATGGCGAGCCCTTCGATCTCGTGGTGGAGCGCGAGCGTGGTGACCGCGACCGTGGTCAGCGCCAATAGCAGGATGCCGATCCGGCGTTCCATGAGCGCATACGGTCCGGCCGCCGCCCAGAGACCGAGGTAGACGAGACCGCCCCTCCGGTCGTGCCCCCAGGCGGCGACGGCGATACCGGCGGCGACGGCCCCGGCCGAGCGCAACACCGGCGAGATCCAGCCGCGATCGAATGCGTACTTGAGGAAGAACGCCGCGGCGATGAGCAAGGCCGCCACACCGACGGCGAGCAGGCCGCGCTGCCCGAACCACTGCTCCCAGTCGTTGTGTCCGGCGCGGGGTGTATCGGGGGCGACGGTGACGGACGGCGGCGGTTGCTTGGCGGCGGGAGGACGGAGGGGGGGGCTGCGGAGCTGCTCAGCGGTGTTGGCGACGAATGTCAGACGGCGGACCATGTTCTCGAGCGTCGCGACTCGGCGTTCGAGCTGCTCGAGGGCCTCCTTCTGCGCGTCGGTCACACCGCCGCTGCGGTGCGGCGCGATCCTCCGGCGGTGATCGCGATCGTCACGCCCACGATGATTGCCAAATCGGGGATCCACCCCAGCTCAGTCGCCGGCACCACCATTTGCAGGAAGTACATCACGAAATCGAACACGCCAATCAGTAACCCGAGGAGCAGCGTGTACTGGAGCGTGCGTCCGAACCGGCTCAGCATGCCGCCGGTGACGAGCGCCAGCGCTCCCTGTCCCGCGGCGATCCCCACCGCGGCGACCACACCGCTGAACAGCGTTTCAATGACGGCGGAGCGGCCCGGATGGTAACTGAAGAACCAGGTGTGGATCAGGGCGACGACGAGGCCGGCCACCGCGGCGCAGATGGTGGCCCAGATCGCGTAGTACACGACAATGCGTGTCCGGTCGCCCGTTTCCATCATGGCTCCAATCTAACGCAGTGCGACGGCGGCTTCCACGAGCGCCGCGCGCGCCTGATCCACGCGATTCACGAGATCGACGAGCTCCTTGTTCGCGGTAGCGGCGTCGGCATAGCGAATCGCCTCGTTGACGCTGGGGAATGCCATCGTGGCATATCCGTTATCGAGATCGGCCGCAAACTGCAGGCTCTTGAACCACGGCCGGCTCACTAGACCCTCGGGGCGCGTGAGACGGCGCTCGACCAGCATGAGTGCCTGATTGACCCGCTGCGCGCGCGCGGAATCCACGCCACCGGCGCGCGCCAGCGCTGAATCGCGGGCGGCATTGAACGCGCGCGCGACGGCGGTGAAACGATCCAGCGCATCCTTGAGCGCCTGCGTGGTGACGCTACTCTTCCACTGCTTCTTCGCGATCCCGGAGTCGAGCTGCGCCACGAGGCCGTTCAGCTCCGTGCCGAACGCGGCGTAGTCGAGCGGCAGCAGATCACTGTTGGCCAGGCGGCCGAGGATCACCGCGACGAGCTGCGCGCCGGCGCGGTGCGCCTTGTAGGCGGGGTCGCCGAACCGGGTCATCCAGTCGTACGAGTCGTACATCGAGTGATAGATCCCGTCCGGCCCATCGAATCCGATGCCGCCCGACGGAATCCCGAGGTGATGATAGAAGCCGGAGAAGTCCGACCCGCCACCGAGGTTGCCCATGGTCAGCGCGGTCGTGTCGCCGTTGTGCGCTTTGAGCCAGACGTCGTACACCGTGCCGGGGCCCACCGGATCGGGCACCACGCGCGTCGCCGCGCGGAACAGCGGCTTGAGCGACGGCGAGCCGCCGCCGCCGAAGCTCGGGCCCGAGAACGTCCCGTCCTCGTTGATGTACGCGACCACATGCGCACGCAGCGTGTCCTCGAGCTCTTCGACCCATTCGGTCGACCCGATCAAGCCCCACTCCTCCGCGTCCCAGGTGGCGAAGACAACGGTGCGGGCCGGTTTTTGTCCGTCGCGTGCCAACGCGGCGAAGGCGCGCGCGGTCTCGAGCACGGACACGGTGCCGCTGACGTTGTCACGTGCCCCGGGACCCCAGGCATCGCGGTGACCGCCGACCACCACCCACTCGTCGGGCCAGCGCGAGCCGCGGATCATGCCGACCGTGTTCCAGATCTTGTGGAACGCCCGCGCGCCCCGCTCGGTCTTGACCTTCATGCGCGATCGCGCCGGTCCGGGACCGACGTGATAATGGAATGGCAATCCGCCCTGCCAGCTCTGCGGAACCGCAGGACCGGTCATCGGCTCGAGGAACCGGCGGGCGTTGCCGTAGCTCATCGGGATGATGGGGATCTTCGGAATATCGAGCGAATCCTCGGGTACGCGGCGCGCGCCTTCGACTGACGACCAGCTCGGCGTGGTCGGATCGCCGTTGCCGTTCATCATGCTGCCGCGCTGGATGCCGTCGGCGTTGCGCATCGGCCCCTTGGGATACACGTCGCCGCGGAAGTAGCCGTCGTCCTGCGGATCGGAGTACACGATCAGGCCGACGGCGCCGCGCTTCTGCGCCTCGCGCGCCTTGATCCCGCGGAAGGAGCGGCCGTAGCGGGCGATCACGATCTTGCCGCTCACGCTGATCCCCAGGGAATCGAGCGTCTTGTAGTCCTCGATCAGCCCGTAGTTCACGTACACGACGTCGGCCGTTGCATCCCCGTCGCCGGTGTAGCCGTTGAACGGAGGGATCTGGGGACCTTTCCCCGGCTCGGCCAGGTCGAGTCGCGTTGCCCGTTTGCCGGTGAGAATCCACGCGGCGACGGTATCCGGCTGTGGGATGTAGACGGAGTACTCTTTGCTCCACGCATCGATGCCCCACGATTTCATCTTGTCGAGCACGTAGTCTCGCGTCGCGGCCTGCGCCGGCGTGCCCGCCATGTGAGGGACCGCGGAGAGATCGCGTGACATTTGGCGCACGCTGGCGGTGTCGGGAACTGCGAGGAGGCGCTGCTCGAAGGACTGAGCGGAAAGTTGGAATGTTGGAATGATGGAAAGTGTGAGCGCGACTAACCACGGTGCACGAGTTACCTCCCAACATTCCAACTTTCCAACGTTCCGCTGTCTCACGTTTCCCTCCCAGCCAACAGTACCGGTCGAGGTGCCCGAGCCCGTCTTACAAGAGCCGTCACGCACATGCAGAGTAACGCACCGAGCGCGGCCAGGCGCATATCCTTTTGTGGATCCCAAACATCCCCCTGTGTGCCGAGCCAGGCGTCGCCCGTGCCCGGAGCAACCATTGTCGCAATGACCATTTCCATAATCTCATCTACGACTTCGGGTGCAGGATCTGATCGATCCGTGCCTGCAGGTCGACGATGTGTGCCCGCGTGGTGCGATCCCCTGCCCTCGGCAACGCCGCGCGCAGCGTACTCTGCAAGTCCACCAGCTCGAGCCGGGCCTGCGCGCGCGCATCGGCCGGCCGCGGCGCGGGCGGCGTGAAGCCTGGGAACGGCGTGAAGCCGGGCGGCAGCGGCGTCACGAGCGGCGTGCTGATCAGCCGCTCCATCTGATCGACGAAGGCGCGCTGCAGATTGCGCTGGTACTCATCCACGCGCACCGACCCCGTGCCAAACTCAGCGAAGGCGCCGCGCCGCACGTCGCCGAACAGGTCCGCCATCGTGTACGCGGCGCCGTCGGCCTGCGTCGCCTGCTGCTCGGCGACACGCGCCAGCCGCGCGTCCTGGAAGAGCAGGTTCAGCAGGGTGGTCTGCCGCGCCCGCACCCGCTCCACGAAGCCGGTGGGCTCGATGCGCCGCAGGATTTCCGGATCGAAGAAGAACGACGGCGTCGTGAAGACGTTGTCGTTCAGGAACTGCACCGCCTCGGCCTGCTTGGCACGCGGGACGGGCTGATAGACGCGCCCGTTCTGGCTGGCGTACTTCGTGAACTGGTACACCCCGCCCACGACCACCGCCACGTGATTCATTTCCCGCGCCCACTGGTTGATGAGCTCGGTGTACATGTCGTCGAGGCGCTCGTAATTGTCGAGCTTGTCCCCGGTCGTCGCGGGGATCAGCATCGGCACGAGTCGCTTGATGTTGCGGACGCCGTAGCCGCTTGCCTTCACCGGATCATCGCCCAGCGCCTCGGTGATGATGCGCGGATCGACCGGATCGCCGTCACCGATCCAGCGGAAATACGGGTTCGCATCCTGCTGTCGCGCCAGCGAATCGAGCACCGGGCGCTCGGCGTCCGGTGACGCCGCCCCCGGAATGCGGCGATAGCCCCAGTCGATCGCGAAGAAGTCGTAGGGCCCGAGGCCTTGCATCAGGCACGCGCTGTCGCCCGGCTGGGCGACGTAGTTGTAGCGCGCGTAATCCATGATCGACGGGCTCGTCCCCTTCATCCGGCACGTGAACGACTTGCTGCGCAGCGAGTCCACTGGATAGTAGGTCGACGCCACCATGTTGTGGCGCAGGCCGAGGCTGTGGCCGACTTCGTGGTTCGCGACGTAGGCCAGCATCAAGCCCATCAGCGAATCGGGGAACGGCAGCTGGCGGGCGCGCGGATCAGCCGCGCCGGCCTGGGTCCAATACCACGCCTCGACCAGGCTCGCCACGTTGTGATAGAACCCGATGTTGGCGTTCATGATCTCGCCCGAGCGCGGATCGCTGACGCTCGGTCCGTAGGCGTTCTCGATCGTCGACGGCAGCCAGCGGATCGTGGAAAACCGTGCGTCGTCGAGATCGAAATCGGTATCACTCGCCGACGGGACGCGCGCCGTTATCGCGTTGCTGAAACCGGCGGCGCGGAACACCGGCTCCCACATCTCCACGCCTTTGATCAGCCACGGCACCCACTTGGCGGGCGTCGCGGGATCGATGTACCAGACGATCGGCTGAATCGGGTCGGAGATGGCAGCGTTCGGATCCTTCGGCTCGAGCCGGAAACGCTTGATGAAGCAGCGCCGCGGGCCCGACACGAGGTCGTTGTCGTAATCTTCAAAGGATAGGCTGAAGTACCCGACCCGGTCATCGCACAGCCGAGCCATCATGGGATGGTCGGGCAGCAGGACCATCGAGTAGTTCATGAGCATCGTGATCGAATTCAGCGAACGGTTGGGCGGACCGCCGGCCGGACCGGGCACCGAATCGACTTCGAATGTCTGCAGCGCGCTCACTTCGACGTTGCGCTGGAAGGAGCGAGCGCGGTCGACCACGGAGCGCGTCGGGTCCATGCGACGCACGCGCACCCCCCATTGGCGCACGTTCAGCTCCTGCACATCGGTCGTGAAAAGCTTCGTCGCCTCGATGACGGCGGTGCTATCGGGTGTGTGCCACGACGCGACGTCGAAGCTCATGATGATCGGCGCGATGTTTGAGAGGCGGACTGCGCGGGCGACGGGCTGGGTGCTGTCGGCGCGCATGGCGTACGACACGATCCGCAAAAAAACCTTGTTCCCCATGCGGTCCCAGACCACGATGCGATTGCTGATCTCTTCGCCGGCGTAGCGCACACCGCGGATCGTCCCGCGTTGATCCGCCACCAACAAGAACTCGCGGCCGAACATGCCTTTGGGAATCTCGTAGAACAGCTTCTCGCCGATGCGATGCACAATGAACACGCCGGAGTCCGTAACCGCTCCCGGTGTGATCACCTGGTTGTAGGGCTTCGGGGCGGTCGCGTCGGGCGTCTGCTGCCGGCCTCCCCCGGCGGCGGCGCGCGCGGTATCCTGGCGAACGGGAGCGGGTGCGGGAGCTGCGTGGGCCGGAGCGGTGGCGTGGGAGCACGCGAGCAGACCGAGGGCGCCGAATGTCAGAAAAACACTCATTGCACGCATCGACTGGTACCTGGGTTGTGGAAGAACCGAGAGATTAGGCCGTGCTGAGCATTCCGGCTAGTGGCATTCTTGCCGGTCGCAGTTGCATTTTGATCTCGTGATAAAGAGCCTCCGCGTCTTGATTGTCGTCGTCGTTGCCGCAGCCATGATTTATGGCGCAGCGGTGACACTCGCGCTGACCCGGAATCTCGGCTCGGTGACGGCGATCGTCGTGTTGGTCGTAGGGGCAATCCTACTACCGGTTGTCCTGTTCGTCGTGCGGCGCCGCATGTGGAAGCCGCTCGCCGCGCTGGAGCGCGGGATCCAGCAGGTCTCTGAAGGTGACTTGACCGCTCAGGTGCCGATCGTTCGAGACGACGAGCTTGGCAGGGTCACGGACCATTTCAATCAGATGACGCGTGTGCTGCGCGACCGGGCGGAGGAACAGGGTCGTTTCGCGGCGGCGGGCGAGCTGCTGGGCGGCGTGGCCCACGAGGTCAACAACCCGCTCATGGCCATCGCCAGCCATGCCGAGCTGCGGCTGGCGGACACCAATCTGCCGGCCGAGCAGCGCAACGAGATGCAGAGCATCCTGCGCCAGGCGCAGCGCGCCGCGAAGCTGCTCCGCGGGCTGTTGCGCTTCGTCCGCGCGGGTGAGAAGCGCAGCGCATCTGTGAACATGAACGACGTGGTGCGCAGCGCCATCGATCTCGTCTCTTACCGGTTCAGCATCGACGAGATTTCGATCGAAGGGCGACTCGACCCCGAGCTGCCGACGGTGGTGGGCGACGCCAATCGGCTGGAACAGGTGATCGTCAATTTGTTGAGCAACGCCCTCGACGCGCTGCGCAGCGTGAAGCCGCCGCGGCGACTGATCGTGGACTCTTTCATGGATGATACCGGCAGCCGCGTCTGTGTCACGGTCACCGACAATGGTTCTGGTGTGGCGCCCGAGATCGCCCAGCGGCTGTTCCGGCCGTTCGCGAGCACGAAGGGCATCCGCGGGACCGGGCTGGGCCTGTACATCTCGCGCCAGCTGGTCCGTGAAGCCGAAGGTGAGCTCGATCTCGTGAAGCGCGCGGAGCCGGGAGCTCGGTTTCTCGTGTGGTTGCCCACCGCGCGCCAGGCGGTCCCCGCGGCGCCGGCCGCCGCGCCGCAGTCCCGCGTCGCGCCCACGCCGAAAAAGAGCCTCGAAGGGATTCGCATCCTCCTGGTCGATGATGAGGAGCTGATTCGCCGCCCGATGGGGCGATTCCTCACCAAGCGTGGCGCCGAGATCACCGAAGCCGGTGACGGACTGGCCGCTCTCGACCGTTTGAAGGACGGGTTCGAGCCGCACGTCATTCTCGCCGACCTGCGCATGCCGCGCATGGACGGCGCCGAGTTCTACGAGCGACTGCAACAGGAGCGCCCTGCCCTGGCCGAGCGGGTGCTGTTCCTCTCAGGCGATATCACGCACCTGGCGGGTCGCGGCCTGGCGGAAGTGCCGCGCGACCGCGTGCTCGTGAAGCCGGTCGAGCTGGCCGAGCTGGAGCGGCGCATCGCCGCGTTCGTACAGGAGAAGGCGGCGTAAATGCTGGTCGTGGTCGTGCTGTTTGCGACGGTGCTGCTGCGGGCCGGCATCGTGATGACGTTCGTCTATTTCATGCTCCCGGCGAAACGGGTCTGTCCGCAATGCGGCGCACAGCTCGCCCTCATCCAGCATTCCGTCTTGCGGCGGCTCCTGCCCGTCGTGGAGCACCGCTGGTGTCTCGATTGTGGTTGGAGCGGCCTCGTACGCCAGGTTCAATCGCGCGTGATCAGACGGGCGGCCCGTTCGTAGAAGAAATAATCCCACGCCCAGTTGATCAACACGAAGAGCTTGTTGCGAAAGCCGATCAACTGGATGATGTGGATCACGAGCCACATCACCCACGCCGGAAACCCGCTCAACTTGAGTCCATAGACGTTCGCCACGGCCGCATTGCGGCCGATCGTGGCGAGCGTTCCCTGATCCCGATACCGGAACGCCTCGAGCGGTTGACCGCGCAGGTGGCGCTTGATGTTGCCGGCGACTGACTGCCCCATCTGGATCGCGACGGGCGCGACCATCGGCAGCGGCTCACCCTCCTGCTCGCGATACGCCGCATCGCCGATGATGAAGACCTCAGGATGATCCTTCACCTGGAGCGTCGGCTCGACGGGAACGCGGCCCTGGCGCGCCGTGGGGAGGCCGAGTGTCGCGTTGAGCGGCGACGCGCGCACTCCCGCGGCCCAGATGACCGTCTGCGCGGGGATGACCTCGCCGCTCTTGAGACGCGCTTGCCGGCCATCGTAATCGGCCACGCTCGCCCCGAACCGCACCTCGACGTATTTGCGCCACAGCGTCTTCCCCGCCGCCTCGCGCAGCCGCTCGGGCAGGGCCGGCAACAGCCGATCGGTTGCCTCGAGGAGCAGAATGCGGACGTCTTTGATGTTGAGCCGCGGGTAGTCCTT
>WNGG01004419.1_pt1 | contig 16542 bp, 12 predicted proteins | sample 5400661 | NCBI WGS metagenome assembly WNGG01 (sample SAMN13153372, study PRJNA577476) | soil metagenome | isolation source: 100 cm soil or saprolite under Garry oak tree replicate 1 | place: USA:California | collected 2016-06-15 | reverse complement strand
CCCTCCTCCTTCGTCAGGATGTACACCTCCGCCTTGAACTTCGTGTGCGGCGTGATGCTCCCCGGCTTCGACACCACCTGCCCCCGCTCCACCTCGTCCTTCTCCGTCCCCCGCAGCAGCAGCCCCACGTTGTCCCCGGCCATCCCCTCGTCCAACAGCTTCTTGAACATCTCCACCCCGGTCACCACCCGCTTGAACGTCGGGCGGATCCCCACCACCTCCATCTCCTCCCCCACCTTCACCTTCCCCTGCTCCACCCGCCCCGTCACCACCGTCCCCCGCCCCGAGATCGAAAACACGTCCTCGATCGGCATCAGAAACGGCCGGTCCACCGGCCGGTCCGGCACCGGAATGTACTTGTCCACCGCATCCATCAACGCCTGGATCCCCTTCTGCGCCTCCGCGTCCCCCTGCATCGCCTTCAGCGCCGAGATCTTCACCACCGGGATCTCGTCCCCGGGAAACTGGTACGTCTTCAACAGCTCCCGCACCTCCAGCTCCACCAGGTCCAACAGCTCCTTGTCGTCCACCGCGTCCACCTTGTTCAACGCCACCACGATCCGCGGCACCCCCACCTGCCGCGCCAGCAGTATGTGCTCCCGCGTCTGCGGCATCGGCCCGTCCGCCGCCGACACCACCAGAATCGCCCCGTCCATCTGCGCCGCCCCCGTGATCATGTTCTTCACGTAGTCCGCGTGCCCCGGACAGTCCACGTGCGCATAGTGCCGGTGGTCCGTCTCGTACTCCACGTGCGCCGTCGCGATCGTGATCCCACCTTCGGGAATTTCTTGTTCATCACCATCGTGATCGCCGACGTCAGCGTCGTCTTCCCGTGATCCACGTGCCCGATCGTCCCCACGTTCACGTGCGGCTTCGTCCTCTGAAATTTCTCCTTCGACATGTCGATCCTCTGGACGCCTCAGGCGATCGCGAGCGCGGGCGTCACGACCTCGCCAGGCCCTGGATGCGGGCGATGATGCCTTCGCTGACGCTCTTCGGAGCCTCGTCGTAGTGCGAGAAGTGCATGGTGTAGTTGGCGCGTCCCTGGGTCATGCTCCTGAGATCCGTGGCGTACCCGAACATCTCGGCCAGCGGCACCTTGGCGGTGATCACCTGCGTGCCGGCCCGCGGCTCCATCCGCTCGACCTTGCCGCGGCGGGAATTCAGGTTGCCGATGACGTCGCCCATGTACTGCTCGGGGACGACGACCTCCACCGACATGATCGGCTCGAGCAGGACCGGCCGCGCCCGGGAGATCGCCTCCTTGAAGCCGATCGAGCCGGCGATCTTGAACGCCATCTCGGACGAGTCGACCTCGTGGTACGACCCGTCGTAGAGGACCACGCGCACGTCCCGGACCTCGTAGCCGGCGAGCGGGCCGGCCTGCATCGCCTCCCGGATCCCCTCCTGCACCGGCTTGATGTACTCCTTGGGGATGGCGCCCCCCACGATCTCGTTCAGGAACTCGAAGCCGCTGCCCGGCGGCAGGGGGGAGACCTCGAGCTTGACGTGGCCGTACTGGCCGCGGCCGCCCGTCTGCTTGATGTACCGCCCCTCGGCCTTCGCCGCCTGGCGGATCGTCTCCTTGTAGGCCACCTGGGGCTTGCCGACGTTGACGCCGACCCCGAATTCGCGCACCAGACGGTCGGTGATGATCTCCAGGTGCAGCTCGCCCATCCCCGAGATGATCGACTGGGCCGTCTCCGGATCGGTGTGGATGCGGAAGGTCGGGTCCTCCTGCGCCAGCTTGGCCAGGGCCGCCCCCATCTTCTCCTGGTCCACCTTGGTCTTCGGCTCGATCGCCAGCGTGATGACCGGCTCGGGAAAGTCCATCGGCTCCAGCACGATGGGCGCCTTCTCGTCGCAGACCGTGTCGCCGGTACGGACGCTCTTGAGCCCGACGCAGGCCGCGATGTCGCCGGCCCAGACCTCCTTGACCTCCTCCCGCTTGTTGGCGTGCATCTGCAGCAGCCGACCGATCCGCTCGCGGTGCCCGGTGGTGGCGTTGAGGACGTGCTCCCCCGACAGGAGCTTCCCGGAGTAGACACGGATGAAGGCGAGCTGTCCGACGTAGGGGTCGGTCATGATCTTGAAGACCAGCGCCGCGAACGGCTCGGTGTCCGAGGTGCGCCGCACGACCCCGGTCTTCCCGTCCGGGAGCGTCCCGTCGATCGGCGGCACGTCCAGGGGGGAGGGCAGGTAGTCGACGATGGCGTCCAGCAGCTGCTGCACCCCCTTGTTCTTGAAGGAGGCCCCGCACAGGACCGGGGTGAGGTGGAGACCGACCGTCCCCTTGCGCAGCGCCCCGCGGATCTCCTCCGGCGTCAGCTCCTTGCCCTCGAGGTACTTGTGCAGGAGCTCGTCCGAGTTCTCGCAGGCCGCCTCGAGGACCCGCTCGCGCGCGTGATGCACCTCGTCCTTGAGCTCCGGCGGGATCGGCAGGGTCTCGAACTGGGCGCCGAGGTTCTCGTCCTTGAAGCGGACCGCCTTCATCTCCACGAGATCGATCATCCCCTGGAAATTCTCCTCGCGGCCCCAGGGGAGCTGGACCGGCACCGGGCGCGCGTTGAGGCGCGTCTTCATCATGCGCACGCAGCGATCGAAGTCGGCCCCCTGGCGATCCATCTTGTTCACGAAGGCGATCCGCGGGACCTTGTACTTGTCGGCCTGCCGCCAGACCGTCTCCGACTGCGGCTCGACTCCGCCGACCGAGCAGAAGACGCCCACGGCGCCGTCCAGGACGCGCAGGGAGCGCTCCACCTCGGCCGTGAAGTCGACGTGGCCCGGCGTGTCGATGATGTTGATCCGGTGGTCGCGCCAGAAGCAGGTGGTGGCCGCCGAGGTGATCGTGATCCCGCGCTCCTGCTCCTGCACCATCCAGTCCATCGTGGCCGTGCCGTCGTGCACCTCTCCGAGCTTGTAGATCTTCCCGGTGTAGAAGAGGATGCGCTCGGTCGTCGTCGTCTTGCCCGCGTCGATGTGGGCGACGATGCCGATGTTGCGGTAGCGATCCAGGGGGTGTGGACGTGCCATCGACGACTCCGGGTCACCAGCGATAATGCGCGAAGGCCTTGTTGGCCTCCGCCATCTTATGCGTGTCTTCCTTCTTCTTCACGGCGCCGCCGCGGTTGTTCGCGGCGTCGAGCACCTCGTTCGCCAGCTTGTTCAGCATCTGCTTCTCGGACGCCCGCTGGACCGCGTAGGCGATGAGCCAGCGGATGGCCAGGGACTGCCGGCGCGCCGGGTTGACCTCGACCGGCACCTGGTAGGTCGCGCCGCCGACCCTGCGTGACTTCACCTCCAGCAGGGGCTTCACGTTGTCGACCGCCTTCTTGAGGATCTTCATCGGGTCGTCCTTCGTCTTCTCCTTCACCATGTCCATCGCCCCGTAGAAGATCCACTCCGCCACCGACTTCTTGCCGGTGGTCATGATGCAGTTGATGAACTTCGTGGCGAGGGGGGACCCGTACAGCGGATCCGGGACCGTCTCGCGTCTCGCCACCATCGCCCTGCGCGGCATCGCCCCTCATCCTCTCGCAGGCGACCTTCGGGTGCCTGCCTCGAACACGCGGGGCGGACACCCTGCCGTCCGCCCCGACGAGCGCCGTTCTCACGCGCTCAGGATTTCTGTCGTTTCGCCCCGTACTTGGAACGGCCCTGCTTCCGCCCCTCGACGCCCATCGAGTCGAGGGTCCCGCGGATCACGTGGTAGCGTACGCCCGGGAGATCCTTCACGCGGCCGCCGCGGATCAGCACGATCGAGTGCTCCTGCAGGTTGTGGCCGACGCCGGGGATGTAGGTCGTCACCTCGATGCCGTTCGTGAGCCGCACGCGCGCCACCTTGCGCAGGGCCGAGTTGGGCTTCTTCGGCGTCGAGGTGAAGACGCGGACGCAGACGCCGCGCTTCTGCGGGCAGGACTCGAGCGCCGGGCTCTTGGTGCGCCCGCGCATCCGCTCGCGGCCCCATCGAACCAACTGACTGACCGTCGGCATCCCGTCGTCCTCACGCTCTCGAAGTGTGCGGGCGGTCCGCAACGCGGGCCGCCCAGTGGCCGCAGCGGCCCCCCGGCGCCCGGGAGCCTGCCGGGCACCCTCGATGCGGTCCGCCTTGGGGGTGAAACCGCCGGATGGTAGCAGACCACCCCGAGGGTGTCAAGGCTCTCTCCCCGCGAAACTTACGCGACGCCCTTGTCCTGCGCCTGGGCCGAGATGATCTCCTCGACCGTGCGCTGGTCGATCCCCTCCTCGAGGCCGGTCGTCTCGACCCCCTCGGGCAGGACCTCCTCGACAGGCGGCGGCCCGTCGGGGGCGATGCGGATGCGCCTGTAATGCTCCATGCCGGTCCCCGCCGGGATCAGCCGCCCCATGATGACGTTCTCCTTGAGCCCGCGCAGGTAGTCGATCTTCCCGCCGATCGCCGCCTCGGTCAGGACCCGCGTCGTCTCCTGGAAGGAGGCCGCCGAGATGAACGAGTCGGTGGAGAGCGACGCCTTGGTGATCCCGAGCAGCAGCGGCCGTCCGGTGGCGGGCTGGCCGCCCTCCGCGATGGCGCGCTCGTTCTCCTCCTGGAAGCGGAACTTGTCGACCTGCTCGTCCACGATGAACTGGGTGTCGCCGACCTCCTCGATCTTCACCCAGCGCATCATCTGGCGGACGATGGTCTCGATGTGCTTGTCGTTGATGTTCACGCCCTGCAGGCGGTAGACCTCCTGGATCTCGTTGACCAGGTACTGCTGGAGGTCCTCCTTCCCCTTGACCCTCAAGATGTCATGCGGGTCGCGCGGCCCGTCGATGAGCGGCTCGCCGGCGCGCACGCGCTCCCCCTCCTGGATGTTGATGTGCACGCCCTTGGGGACCTCGTACTCGCGCGTCTCGCCGGTCTCCTCGTCGGCCACGTCGATCTTGCGTTTCCCCTTGACGACCTCGCCATAGCGGACGAGGCCGTCGATCTCGGTGATGACGGCCGGATCCTTCGGGCGGCGCGCCTCGAACAGCTCGACCACGCGCGGCAGCCCGCCGGTGATGTCCTTGGTCTTCGTGGTCTCGCGCGGGATCTTCGCGAGGATGGTGCCGGGCGACACGCTGTCCTTGTCCTGCACCATCATGTGCGCCTTGGCGGGGAGCAGGTACTCCTTGAGCGTCCTCCCCGACTTGGGGTCCTTGACGATCACCTTGGGCTGCTTGGTCTCGTCCGACGACTCCAGGATGACCGGATGCGCGAAACCGGTCACCTCGTCGACGATCTCCTTCATCGTCTCGCCCTCGATGACGTCCTTCATGTGGACCTGGCCGCCGACCTCGGTCAGGATCGGCAGGGTGTAGGGATCCCACTCGACCAGGAGGGCGCCCGGCTCCACCTGCTGGCCGTCCGCGACCTTGAGCGTGGCGCCGTAGGCGATCGAGTAGCGCTCCTTCTCGCGCCCCTTGGCGTCCTGGATCACCAGCGAGCCGGTGCGGTTGGTCACGACCTGGTCCCCGCCCTTGCTGCGCACGGTCGAGAGGTTGATGAAGTTGATCACGCCCGAGTTCTTGGCCTCCTGCCGCGACTGCTCCGATCCCCCGGCCGCCGTGCCGCCGATGTGGAAGGTGCGCATCGTGAGCTGCGTTCCCGGCTCGCCGATCGACTGGGCGGCGATGACGCCCACCGCCTCCCCCAGCTCGACCATCCGGCCGCTGGCGAGATCGCGCCCGTAGCAGCGGATGCACACGCCGCGGCGGGACTCGCAGGTGAGCACCGAGCGGATCTTGACCTTCTCCAGGCCGGCCGCCTGGATCTGGTTCGCCAGGTCCTCGTTGACCTCGTCGTTCCCCTTCACGATCAGGTCGCCCGTGAGCGGATCGTAGATGTCCTCCATGGTGACGCGGCCGACCAGGCGGTCGCGGAGCGGCTCGATCACCTCGCCGCCCTCGACGATCGCCGTGACGTAGATCCCCTCCAGGGTCTGGCAGTCCTCCTCGGAGATGATCACGTCCTGCGCGACGTCGACCAGGCGGCGGGTGAGGTAGCCCGAGTCGGCGGTCTTGAGGGCGGTGTCCGCCAGCCCCTTCCGGGCGCCGTGCGTGGAGATGAAGTACTGCAGGACGTTCAGCCCCTCGCGGAAGTTGGAGGTGATCGGGGTCTCGATGATCTCGCCCGAGGGCTTGGCCATGAGGCCCCGCATGCCGGCGAGCTGGCGCATCTGCTGCTTGGAGCCGCGCGCCCCCGAGTCGGCCATCATGTAGATCGGGTTGAACTCTCCGGCGCCCTGGTCGATCTCTTGCATCTCCTTGAACATCTCCTCGGAGATCTTCTCGGTGACGTCGGACCAGAGGGCGATGACCTTGTTGTAGCGCTCTCCGGGGGTGATGGCGCCCTCCTGGTACTCCTTCTCGACGGCGATCTGGGCCTTGCGGGCCTCGTCGACGAGGCGCCCCTTGTGGGCCGGGATCACCATGTCGTCGATGCCGATCGACACGCCGGCCTTGGTGGCGTAGTAGAAGCCCAGGGTCTTGAGCTCGTCGACCATCTCGACGGTCTTCTGGTTGCCGAAGTGCAGGTAGCAGAACTGCACGAGCTGGCCGAGCCCCTTCTTCTTGAGGAGTCCGTTCATGAACGGCACCCCTTCGGGCAGGTGATCGTTGAACAGGATGCGGCCGACGGTGGTGGTGAGGAGCTGCCGCTCGACCGTCTGGATCTCGGTGTGCAGGACGTCCTGGTCGTCGTAGACGGTCGTGAGGTCGATGAGCTCGCCGCTGTAGCGCACGCGCACGCCGGCCAGAAGGTCGACCTCGCCCAGATCGAGGGCCAGGAGCGCTTCCTCGGCCGACCCGAAAATCCGGCCCTCGCCCCGGGCGGCCACCTTCTGCTTGGTCAGGTAGTAGACGCCGAGGACGATGTCCTGCGTCGGGACCACGACCGGATGGCCGTTGGCGGGCGACAGCAGGTTCTGGGAGGACAGCATCAGCACCTGCGCCTCGATCTGCGCCTTCGGCGACAGCGGGATGTGCACCGCCATCTGGTCGCCGTCGAAGTCGGCGTTGAACGCCGTGCAGACCAGCGGATGGATCTTGATCGCCTTCCCCTCGACCAGCACGGGCTCGAACGCCTGGATGCCGAGACGGTGCAGCGTCGGGGCGCGGTTGAGCAGCACCGGGTGCTCCTGGATCACCTCCTCGAGGAAGTCCCAGACCTTCGGCTTCTGGAGCTCGACCATCTCCTTCGCCGCCTTGATGGTCGAGACCAGCCCTTCCTGCTCGAGCTTGTTGTAGATGAACGGCTTGAAGAGCTCGAGCGCCATCTTCTTCGGGAGGCCGCACTGGTGGAGCTTCAGCTCGGGGCCGACCACGATGACCGAGCGGCCCGAGTAGTCCACGCGCTTGCCGAGGAGGTTCTGGCGGAACCGCCCCTGCTTCCCCTTGAGCGTGTCGGAGAGCGACTTGAGCGGCCGGTTGTTCGTGCCGCGCAGGACGCGGCCGCGCCGACCGTTGTCGAACAGGGCGTCGACAGCCTCCTGTAGCATCCGTTTTTCGTTCCTGATGATGACCTCAGGCGCGCGCAGCTCCAGGAGCTTCTTCAGCCGGTTGTTCCGGTTGATCACGCGGCGATAGAGATCGTTGAGGTCGGAGGTCGCGAATCGGCCGCCATCGAGCGGCACGAGCGGCCGGAGCTCGGGCGGGATGACCGGGATCACGTCCAGGATCATCCACTCCGGCTTGTTGCCCGACTTGCGGAAGGCGTCGGCGACCTTGAGGCGCTTGGCGTGCTTGATCTTCTTCTGGGCGGAGGTCTCCGTCTTCATCTTGGCGCGCAGCTCGAGCGCCATCTCCTCCACCCGCACGCGGCGCAGGAGCTCCTTGATCGCCTCGGCGCCCATCTTCGCGACGAATCGATCACCGTTCTCCTCGCGCAGCTTGCGGTAGCGCTCCTCGGTCAGGAGCTCCTTCTCCTCGATCGGGGCGTCGGCCGGGTCGATCACCACGTAGGCCTCGAAGTAGAGGATGCGCTCGAGGTCCCGGAGGGTGATGTCCAGCAGGTGGCCGATGCGGCTCGGCAGCCCCTTGAAGAACCAGACGTGGCTGACGGGCGAGGCCAGCTCGATGTGCCCCATCCGCTCGCGCCGCACCTTGCTCTGGGTCACCTCGACCCCGCACTTGTCGCAGATGACCCCGCGGTGCTTCATCCGCTTGAACTTGCCGCACAGGCACTCCCAGTCGGTGACCGGGCCGAAGATCTTGGCGCAGAACAGGCCGTCCCGCTCCGGCTTGAAGGTGCGGTAGTTGATCGTCTCGGGCTTGGTCACCTCCCCGTACGACCAGGAGCGGATCTTCTCGGGCGACGCCAGGGAGATGCGGATCGACTCGAAGTCATTGATCGTCCGCGCCTTGTCGGAGAACGGGGAGCTCTTGCTCATCGGGCGGAACCCTTCGGTGTAGGGCCTCATCGAGCACCTCCTCCCTGCGTTCCGGTCCCGCCGGGGGCGCCGGCGCGGAGCTCAATGTCGAGGCACAGGCTCTGGAGCTCCCGCACCAGGACGTTGAACGACTCCGGCAACCCGGGATCGACGGTGGTCTCGCCCTTGACCAGGGCCTCGTAGATCTTGGTGCGGCCGTAAACGTCGTCCGACTTCGCCGTCAGGAGCTCCTGGAGGATGTTGGCCGCGCCGTAGGCCTCCAGGGCCCAGACCTCCATCTCGCCGAAGCGCTGGCCGCCGAACTGGGCCTTGCCGCCCAGCGGCTGCTGCGTGATCAGCGAGTAGGGCCCGATCGAGCGGGCGTGGATCTTGTCGTCCACCAGGTGCGACAGCTTCATCATGTAGATGTACCCCACGCAGATCTTCTGATCGAAGCTCTCCCCCGTCTTGCCGTCGAAGAGGACGGTCTTGCCGTTGAGGGGAAGCTTCGCCTGCTTCAGGTAGTCCTTGATCTCCTTCTCGGTTGCGCCGTCGAACACCGGCGTCGAGAAGTGCAGCCCCAGGGCCCGCGCCGCCCAGCCGAGGTGGGTCTCCAGGATCTGCCCGACGTTCATGCGCGACGGGACGCCGAGCGGGTTCAGCACGATCTCGACCGGCGTGCCGTCCGGGAGGTAGGGCATGTCCTCCGGGGGGAGGATGCGGGCGATCACGCCCTTGTTCCCGTGCCGGCCGGCCATCTTGTCCCCGACCGACATCTTGCGCTTCATGGCGACGTAGACCTTGACCAGCTTGATGACCCCGGGCGAGAGCTCGTCCCCCTTGCGGAGCTGGCCGATCTTCTCCTCGTGCAGCCGTCTCAGGATCTGGATCTTGCGCTCGGTGCGCTCCTCGATCTCGCGGATCTCCTCCTGCTCCCCCTTGCGCGAGTCGAACTCGACCCGCATCAGATCGTCCACGGTGAGCTTCGCCATCGTCTCGGGATCGAGCACCGTGCCCTTCGGGAGGAGCTCCTTCTTCTTGCGCCTCTCGGTGAGCGGCGCGTTCAGCTTCTTGCCGCTCAGGATCTCGGTGATCCGGTTGCGGTTCTCCTCCTTCAGGATGCGGATCTCGTCGTTGAGGTTCTTCTCCATGCGGGCGATCTGCTCCTCCTCGATCTGCAGGGCCCGCCCGTCCTTCTCGACCCCCTTGCGGCAGAAAATCTTGACGTCGACGACGGTCCCCTCGATCCCCGGCGGGGTGGTGAGCGACGCGTCGCGCACGTCGCCCGACTTCTCGCCGAAGATCGCCCGCAGCAGCTTCTCCTCGGGGGTGAGCTGCGTCTCCCCCTTGGGCGTGACCTTCCCGACCAGGATGTCGCCCGGCCGGACGTGCGCCCCGATCCGGATGATCCCCGACTCGTCCAGGTCCTTGAGGAAGTCCTCCGAGACGTTGGGGATGTCGCGGGTGATCTCCTCGGGGCCGAGCTTCGTGTCACGCGCCTCGATCTCGAACTCCTCGATGTGAATCGAGGTGAAGTAGTCGTCGGTCACCAGCTTCTCGGAGACCAGGATGGCATCCTCGAAGTTGTAGCCGCGCCACGGCATGAACGCCACCAGCACGTTCCGGCCCAGCGCCAGCTCGCCCAGGTCGGTGCAGGGGCCATCCGCCAGGACGTCGCCCTTCTTCACCTTCTGGCCGACGCGCACCACCGGCTTCTGGTTGATGCACGTGTTCTGGTTGCTGCGCTTGAACTTGGTCAGGTTGTAGATGTCGGCCCCGAAGTCCTCCGTCTCCTTGAGCCCGTACCCCTCGCCGGAGACGCGAATGATGATGCGCTGCGAGTCGACGTTGTCCACCGCGCCTTCCCTCTGGCATAGCACCACCGCCCCGGAGTCCTGGGCGGTGATCTGCTCCATGCCCGTGCCGACCAGCGGCGCCTCGGCGCGCACCAGCGGCACCGCCTGGCGCTGCATGTTCGAACCCATCAGCGCGCGGTTGGCGTCGTCGTTCTCCAGGAAGGGGATGAGCGAGGCGGCCACCGACACGAGCTGCTTCGGGGAGACGTCGATGTACTGCACCTCATCGCGCTCCACGAACTTGAACTCGCCGGCGACCCGCGCCGTGACGCGGTCGTCGACGATGCGGCCGGCGTCGTCGATCTTGACGTTGGCCTGGGCGATGATCGCCTTGTCCTCCTCCCAGGCGGTCAGGTAGAAGGGGTGGGGCTCGTGGTCCGGCAGGCGCACCTTCTTCCCGCCGCGCAGCTTCTTGAGCGCCTTCTCGAGCTCGGACCTCTCGATCACCTGCCCCAGCTCGAGGTCGGAGTCGCCCTTGGACGTGATCCGGGCGTAGTCCTGCACGCGCCCGCCCTGCACCTTGCGGTAGGGCGACTCGATGAACCCGAACTCGTTGATGCGGGCGTAGCAGGAGAGCGACGAGATCAGGCCGATGTTCGGCCCCTCGGGGGTCTCGATCGGGCAGATGCGGCCGTAGTGGGTGGGGTGCACGTCGCGCACCTCGAACCCCGCCCGCTCCCGCGACAGGCCGCCGGGGCCCAGAGCCGAGAGGCGGCGCTTGTGGGTGATCTCCGACAGAGGATTGGTCTGGTCCATGAACTGGGAGAGCTGCGACGATCCGAAGAACTCCTGGATGGCCGCCATGACAGGCTTGGCGTTGATCAGGTCATGGGGCATCGCCGTGGTCATCTCCTGATAGACCGACATCTTCTCCTTGATGGCGCGCTCCATGCGGACGAGCCCGATCCGGAACTGGTTCTCCAGCAGCTCGCCGACCGCCCGGACGCGGCGGTTCCCGAGGTGATCGATGTCGTCGATGCCGGACGGGTTCCTGCGCAGGCCGAGGAGGTACTTGAGCACCAGCACGAAGTCGTCGGCGGTCAGCACCCTCTGGTCGAGGGGCAGGCTCGTGCCGAGCTTGGTGTTCATCTTCAGACGTCCGACCCGGCTGAGATCGTAGCGATTCGCGTCGAAGAACATCCCGTTGAAGAGGGAGCGCGACCCTTCCAGGGTCGGGGGATCGCCCGGGCGGAGGCGCCGGTAGATCTCGACGAGGGCCTCCTCCGGCGTCTTGACCGGGTCCTTGCGCACCGTCTCCGTCAGGATGGCGCCGATCTCCGACTCCGCCGGGAAGAAGATCTCGAAGGACGCGATCCCGCGCGCCACCACCTCGTCGAGGGTCTTGCCGGTCACGCGCTCGTTCGCCTCCAGGAGGATCTCGCCGCTCTGAGTGTCCACGATGTCGTGCAGGGCGTAGGCCCCCTCCAGTTCCTCCGGGTCCACCGGGACCTGGTCGATCCCCGCCTTCTCGAGCTGCGGCAGGACGCCCGCCGGGATCTTCTTGCCCTTCCCGACCAGCACCTCCTTGCCCTTCCGGTCGGTGACGTCCGCGCGCGCCTTGCGCCCGACCACGCCCGGGGAGACCCTCCAGGCGAACTTCTTGTCCTGGACCACGATCGTCTCCGCGCCGTAGAAGCGACGCAGGATCTCCTCGTCGGTCTTCATGCCGAGCGCCCGGAGCACCACCGATCCGAGGAACTTGCGCTTGCGGTCGATCCTCACGTACAGGAGGTCCTTGTCGTCGTACTCGAACTCGAGCCACGACCCGCGGTAGGGGATGACCTTCGCCATCCAGACCTTCTTGTGGTCGTCGCTCTGGAAGAAGACCCCCGGCGAGCGGTGGAGCTGCGACACGATGACCCGCTCGGTGCCGTTGATGATGAAGGTGCCGTTCTCGGTGAGGAGCGGGATCTCGCCGAAGTAGACCTCCTGCTCCTTGATGTCGCGGATCTCCTTGGAACCGGAGGTCGCGTCCTTCTCGTAGACGACGAGGCGGATCTTGACCTTGAGCGGCACGGTGAAGTGCATGCCGCGCTCCTGGCACTCGGCCACGTCGTACTTGAACTTCAGCGACACCGGGTCGCCGCACATCTCGCAGTGGTCGACGCGGTTCTCGTTGGCCCAGCCGCAGTCGGGGCAGGTATGCCGCGGGGCCTTGGGGTTCTGGGAGATCGTCTTCTTGCCGCACTTCACGCAGGTGATGCGCAGGTGCTCCAGCCCCTCCAGCTTGCCGCACTTGCACTCCCAGTTGCCGATGGTGTACTCGACGAACTCCAGGGAGCAGGTCTGGCGGAAGTCGCTGATCGGGAAGATCGACTTGAAGACGGCCTGGAGCCCTGTGTCCTCGCGATCCTGGGGCGCCGTGTAGATCTGCAGGAAGCGCTCGTACGACCGCTTCTGCACCTCGATCAGATTCGGAATCGGCACCGAGGTGTGGATCTTCGAGAAGTTGACGCGCTCACGGCCGTGGCCGTTGGTCGGAATGGTGTTCGTCATAGAGCTCTGGACGCTCCCTTCCTCCCGGCGCGCCGGCGGCGGAGCCGGCGGCCCGGGCGGGTTGTCCCGCATTCTGTTCGGACGTCACGCCCCCCGGGCGCGCGACGCACGCGCGCCCGGCCCGGCGGGGTGGGGCCGGACGGGGGCCTGTGGAACGGCACGACGCGACCGATCACCTACTTGAGGTCGACCTTGGCGCCTGCCTCGGTGAACTTCTTCTTGATCTCCTCGGCCTCGGCCTTGGTCACCCCTTCCTTCACGGTCTTCGGGGCGCCGTCCACCAGGTCCTTCGCCTCCTTGAGACCGAGGCTCGTGACCTCGCGGACGACCTTGATGACGTTGATCTTCTTGTCGCCCACCTCGGTCAGGACGACGTCGAAGGTGTCCTTCACCTCCGCGGCCGCCGGCCCCGCCGCAGGGCCCGCTCCCGGCATCATCACCGGCATGGCGGCCGCGGCCGAGACCCCGAACTCGCTCTCGAGCTCCTTCACGAGCTCCGCGACCTCCAGCATCGGGGCCTGCTTGAGGTAGTTCTTGACGTCGTCCTTGGTCAGTGCTGGCATCGTGCCCTCCTCGGTACGTTCTCGATCGATGTCCTCTTCGGTCTCGGTGGTGGCGGCCCGGTCGATCCCGGCCGCCCGGTCGTCACGGCTGCGGCGGCCCTCCGGCCTCGGGCGGCGGGCCGCCCGGGGTGGCGTCCTTCTTCCTCGCGATCTGGTCGAGCGCCTGCACCAGGCCCCGCGCCGGGCCCTTCAGGACGGTGACCAGGCGGACCATCGGGCCGTTCAGGACCGAGAGCAGCCGCGCGATCAGGACCTCACGTGACGGCAGATCGGCCAGGACCTTGATCTCCCGCGGCGTCAGCACCCGCCCGTCGACGAAGCCCGCCTTGAGCTGCAGCGCCTGGTTGTCCTTGATGAACTCCGCGAGAGCCTTGGCGAGGGCCGACGGATCCTTCGCCCCGAAGGCGATCGCCGTCGGACCCTTCAGCTGGTCCGAGAGCGGCTGGAGCCCCGTGTCCTTGAGGGCCCGCAGCGCCAGGCGGTTCTTCACGACCCGGTAGCGCGACGCGGTGGCCCGCACCTTCTTGCGGAGGGCGGAGACCTGGTTGACGGTCAGCCCCCTGTAGGCCAGCACGAAGGCCGCCGGAGCCCCGCCCAGCGTCTCCTTGAGAACCGCCACCTCCCGACCCTTCTCCTGCTTGTTCATCGTCGCTCCGCGGCGCTAGGCCAGCGCCTCCAGGCTTCCCGGATCCAGGCGGATGCTCGGGCTCATCGTGCTCGACAGGTAGGCCGACCGAAGGTACTTCCCCTTGGCGGTCGGGGGTCTGGCGCGCAGGACGGCCGCCACCAGGGCCCGCGCGTTCTCGAGGAGCTTCGTGTCGTCGAAGGACGACTTGCCGAGCGGCACGTGGATGATGGAGGTCTTGTCGACGCGGAACTCGACCTTTCCCGCCTTGATCTCCTGCACCGCCTTGGCGACGTCGAAGGTGACGGTGCCGGTCTTCGGGTTCGGCATCAACCCCTTCGGCCCCAGGATCTTCCCGAGCTTGCCGACGTCCTTCATGGTGTCGGGCGTCGCAACGATGGCGTCGAAATCGAGCCACCCCCCCTGGATCTTCGGCACCACCTCCGGGCCGCCGACGTGATCGGCGCCGGCCCGCTCCGCCTCCTTGATCTTCTCTCCGGTGGCGATCACCAGCACCCGCTTCGAGGTCCCGGTTCCATGCGGCAGGACCACGGTGCCGCGCACCAGCTGGTCGGCGTGCTTCGGGTCGACGCCGAGCAGGAGCGCCAGCTCGACCGTCTCGTCGAACGCGGCGTACTTGACCTTCCGCACCAGCGGAATCGCCTCGTCCAGCGTGCAGGGCTTGGCCGGCACCTGCGCCGCCGCCGCCGTGTACTTCTTGCCGCGCCGTCTCATCCTCGATCCTCCCGCGCTCGTCCGGCCCTCACCCGGCCACCTCGATGCCCATGCTCCGCGCCGTCCCCAGGACGCTCCGGATCGCCGCCTGCAGGTCGTCGGTGTTGAGGTCCGGCAGCTTGGTCCGCGCGATCTCCTCCACCTGGGCCATCGTGACCTTGCCCACCTTCTCCTTGTTGGGCACGCCCGAGCCCTTGGCCAGGCCGGCCGCCTTCTTCAAGAGGATGCTGGCGGGCGGCGTCTTGGTGATGAAGGTGTAGGACCGGTCCTGATACACGGTGACCACGACCGGGATGATCATCCCCTCCCCCACCTTGGCGGTCTGGGCGTTGAAGGCCTTGCAGAAGTCCATGATGTTGACGCCCTGCTGCCCCAGCGCGGGGCCGACGGGCGGCGCGGGGGTCGCCTTCCCCGCGGGGATGTGAAGCTTCACGTATCCGGTGATCTTCTTGGCCATGCCCTCGCCCCGCCGCGTCTAGAGCTTCTCGACCTTCAGGAAGTCGAGCTCGACCGGCGTCGACCTCCCGAAGATGGTCACCATGACCTTGACCGTCGCCCGGTCGTTGTTCACCTCGTCCACCATGCCCTGGAAGTTGGAGAACGGGCCGTCGATGATGCGCACCGAGTCGCCGCGCTGGAACTGGAACTTCGGCTTCGGCTTCTCGGCGGCCACCGACACCTGGATGATGATCCGGTCGACCTCCTCCTGCGTGAGCGGCGTCGGCTTCAGGCCCGAGCCCACGAAGCCGGTCACCTTGGGGGTGTTCTTGACCACGTGCCAGGTGGTGTCGCTCATCTCCATGTTGATCAGCACGTATCCGGGGAAGAACTTCTTCTTCGAGATCACCTTGGCCCCGTCGCGCATCTCCACGACGTCCTCGGTCGGGATCAGGATCTCGCCGATGTTCTCGACCATGCCGAGGGCCTCGGCTCTCTGCTTGAGGCTCTCGCGGACCTTGTTCTCGTACCCGGAGTACGTGTGCACGATGTACCACTGTTTCGCCATGGTCACTAACCGCCCCTTATCCCGCGACCTTGAAGATCCAGTCGACCACATGGAAGAGGAACGTGTCGACGACCCACAGGAAGAACGCGAAGATGAAGACCGTCACGATGACGACGGTGGTCGTTCCGCGCACCTCCACTCCCGAGGGCCACGAGGTGCGCTTGAGCTCGCCCCTCACCTCCAGCAGGAAGCTCCGGATCTTCTGGTACCAGCCCATGCGGCTCCCCGCGGCGTGCCCCGCGCCCGCGTCACGTCTGGCAGGCCAGGAGGGATTCGAACCCCCAACATCCGGTTTTGGAGACCGGCGCTCTAGCCATTCGAGCTACTGGCCTGCACCCCGCGCCCGGCGCCTCGGCCGCCGGACCCGGGCTACTTCGTCTCCTTGTGCAGGGTGTGCGCCCGGCACCAGCGGCAGAACCTCTTGAACTCCAGCTTCTCGGTCGTCTTCTTCCGGTTCTTCGTGGAGACGTAGTTCCGCCTCTTGCACGTCCCGCACTGGAAGGTGATGAGCTCGCGCATCAGGCGAGGATCTCCGCGACGGTGCCGGCGCCGACGGTGCGGCCGCCCTCGCGGATGGCGAAGCGCAGGCCCTTGTCCATGGCGATCGGCGTGATCAGGTCAACGTGAAGGTTCACGTTGTCCCCCGGCATCACCATCTCCACCCCCGACGGCAGCTGCGCCACCCCCGTCACGTCCGTCGTCCGGAAGTAGAACTGCGGCCGGTACCCGTTGAAGAACGGCGTGTGCCGCCCTCCCTCCTCCTTCGTCAGGATGTACACCTCCGCCTTGAACTTCGTGTGCGGCGTGATGCTCCCCGGCTTCGACACCACCTGCCCCCGCTCCACCTCGTCCTTCTCCGTCCCCCGCAGCAGCAGCCCCACGTTGTCCCCGG
>WNGG01004009.1_pt1 | contig 16544 bp, 15 predicted proteins | sample 5400661 | NCBI WGS metagenome assembly WNGG01 (sample SAMN13153372, study PRJNA577476) | soil metagenome | isolation source: 100 cm soil or saprolite under Garry oak tree replicate 1 | place: USA:California | collected 2016-06-15 | reverse complement strand
CTGGCGTTTCGGTAGGGGCGACGCACGCGTCGCCCCTGCTGCTTTCGGCAGCCCTACGACTTGGCTATTATAGGCAAGCATTGACCGAGGAAGAAAAGAAAGAGCGGATTCGCTACTATGCGGACTGGGTGCGGTCCTTGTGGCTCGGCTTCTTAGGACTGACCGGAAGTCTGGCCGGTCTTACGCTGACCCTGGATAGTCGCCCGAAGATTATCCTTCTTGCTGTAGGGTTAATAGCGGACTCTTTGCTCGCTGTTCTGATTGCATTCTTGCACAGGAGAGTCGAGAGACTTTTGGCAGCGTTAGGGAGAGAGGAACCATGAGTAGTTACGAGATTATCGGAACGATTGGGCTTCTTATTCTTCTTGCAAATTTGAGCTATCTGCTGTGGGAGATCACCAGAGAGACCCGTCGCTGGTAGTTTGCCGTCACCCTGCCCTTCTTCCCAGGACCTAGCACTCAATCCCTAGCTGGAATAATCTAGCCCTTCACAGGGTTGTGTTAGAACGAGCATGATCGAGGTCGAGAACGTCACCAAACGCTTTGGCCCGATCCTGGCGGTGGACCGGGTCTCCTTCCACGTTGCCCGAGGGGAGGTCGTCGGGTTCCTCGGCCCCAACGGCGCGGGCAAGAGCACGACCATGCGCATCCTGGCCTGTTTCTTCCCGCCCACGTCTGGCCGGGCGAGCGTAGGCGGGCACGACGTGGTGACGCATGCCCTGCAGGTGAAACAACTGGTCGGATACTTTCCTGAGCGGGTGCTGGTCTATCCTGATCTGCCGGTACGCAGCTTCCTCGATTTCGTGGCCGAAGCCAAAGATGTGCCCCGGGCCGAGCGCAAACGTGAGGTCAACCGAGTGATGGAGGCGTGTGGCCTGGAAAAGGTCGCTGACCGCATTATTGGCCACCTGTCCAAGGGGTATCGCCAGCGCGTCGGCATCGCCCAAGCGCTGATACACAAACCGCAAGTGCTCATCCTTGACGAGCCCACCATCGGCCTTGACCCTGAGCAGGTGGTGGAGATCCGCAAGCTGATCCGTGGCCTGGGCGTGGAACGCACGGTCATCCTCTCGACTCATATTCTGTCTGAGGTGAGTTCAGTGTGCGATCGGGTGATTATCATCAACCAGGGGCGCATCCTGGCCTCAGAATCGCTGGCCGAATTGCGCGTCCAGCTCCAACGTACGCGCCGGGTGCGGGTGGAAGTCGAAGGACCGGAGCCGCAAGTACGAGACGTTCTAGAGCGGCTCCCCGGGGTGGTGCAAGTCCGGGAGGATGGGGGCCGGAGTGCAGGGTCCGGAATCCGCGGGCAAGACGGGAATGGGACAGTTGCTTGTGTGGTGGAGTATGAAGGAGGAGATATCCGCAAGGAGGCGAGCCGCATGATTCTGCAGCACGGCTGGGGGCTGCTGGAGGTGCGCTCGCTCGAACCGACGCTGGAAGATATGTACTTGCAGTTGATTCGTAATGCAGGAGCAGCAGGACTGAGTAATGAAGAGTGAGAAATGAGGGGGTTGCTGTCAACCCTCTTGGTCACCCTTCGACAGGCTCAGGGTGACCGGTCAGGAGCCGTTCGTGCTGAGCCCTTCGACTGGGCTCAGGACAGGCTTGTCGAAGCACGACTTCTTACTGATTGTTGAAAGCTCACTATGAAATTCCTCTGCGTCTTCAAAAAAGAACTCCGCCTCTACTTCGGCTCGTTCATCGCCTATTCCTTGGCGACGGCTTTTCTCTTGCTCACAGGCTACTTCTTCTACACCGACATGGTCTTCTATGACCTGTTCGGCGACTTCATGGACATCACTGCCTCGCTGTGGAACTATTATTTCCTCGACCTGCGGTTCGTCACGATGCTGATCCTGCCGTTATTGACCATGCGGCTGTTTGCGGAAGAAAAAAAGCTGGGGACCATCGAGCTACTGTGGACCTATCCGCTCAAAGACCCGCAGATCATCCTTGGCAAGTTCCTCGCCTGTCTCTTTGTCTTTGTCCTCATGGTGCTGTGCACGTTGGCCTATCCCCTCCTGCTGGCCTCGGTGCACAAGTTTAGCTGGGGGCCGCCGCTGGCCGGGTATCTGGGGATTATGCTTCTGGGAGCGACCTTCATCGCTTGCGGCACCTTCATTTCCTCGCTGACCGAGAACCAGGTCGTCTGCGCCATGTCTACCTATGGGGTCCTGGTGTTCTTCTGGTTTCTCACCTGGAACGAAGAGGCAGTTGGGCCGCAGTTGATCAGCTCGGTCAGCCATTTTTCGCTCTTCGATCGCTTTGAAGACTTTGCCAAGGGGGTAATCAACACTCAAGACGTAGTGTTCTTTATCCTGGCCACGCTCTTTTTTCTCTCTCTCACGTTGCAGTCGTTGGAGTCGCGCAAATGGCGTGGGACACGCTAGCCGCTCCCCTGCCTGAGGTGCGCGGCTGGCTGGGCCGCGAGTCCACCCGACGCTTCCTGCTGCTTGGGCTCGAAATCGTGTTCTTGCTAGTGCTCGTCGTCTCGGTCGAGACTCTCTTCTCCCGAGCGAACCTGCGTTTCGACCTGACTCCGCAGAAAAAGTACAGCCTCTCACCCCTCACCGTCCAGGTTCTGCAGGGACTCACGCAACAGGTGCAGGCCACGGTTTTCTACCGTCGTGGCGATCGCGAGAAGCATGAAGAGCTTCTGAGCCTCCTGGCTCAGGAAAGCCCGCTCTTCAGCTACCGGTTGTTTGACCTTGACCGCGCGCCAGGACTGGCGCAGCGCTATGGGATCACGGAGTACGGGACAGCGGTGGTAGAAACGGCAGGCAACCGTCTGACCCTGCCCCTGGTGGACGAAGAGCGGATGCTCAACGCGCTCCTGCGCGTCAGCCAGTCGGAGAAAACTATCTATTTCCTCGTCGGCCACGGAGAGAATGATCCGATTGATATGGAAGACCGGACCGGCTACGGAGTCCTGCGGAAAGTGCTGGAGACTGAGAACTACCGAGTGCGTCCTCTCCCCCTGTTGCAGACACACACGGTGCCGCCGGACGCTGACCTGGTCGTCGTCAGCGGTCCCAAGGAGGAGCTGTCTCCTGAAGAACTGGAGGCGCTGTCTGCTTATTTTGCCGCCGGCGGAAACGCCCTGTTCATGCTTGATCCCTACACCGTGCCTGGGCTTTCGCGTTACCTGGCGCGATTTGGCTTTGCCCTTGACGAGGACGTGCTGGTAGACGATCAGAACCAGGTTGCCGGTGGGGAGCCGCTGATGCCGATGATTGCGACCTTTGCCCAGGACGTCTTTCCCCGCCAGCCGCGCGGGGAACCGGTGCTGCCGGTGGTGCGGCCGGTGCGTGTACAGGACGGCAAAGCCCGGGCGTTCGCTTTTTCCAGCGAGACAAGCTGGGCGCTGAAGAGTCGGGAACGGGCTGAGCAAGGCGAACTGAGTTTCAAGGCTGGCGAGGACGAACGCGGTCCGCTGCCCGTGGCGGCTGTGGCCGCGGTCGGCGGGGAAAAACCGGGCAAGGTTGTGGTGGTGGGCGACTCGGACTTTGTCAATAACTTTTATGCCCGGGTACCGGGCAACGTCGATCTATTCATGAACACCGTGGGCTGGATGCTGGGCCGGCCAGAGTTGGTGGCGATCGGACGCACGGCTAAGGTGCCGGTGTCCAAGCGCGGGTCTACTCCCCAGCAGAGCCTGTACCTGTCCGCCTCCCAATCGCGTGCCTTTTTCTGGATCATGGTTGTCCTGGAGCCTGCGCTGGTGTTTCTGGTGGGGATGGTGGTGTTCGCTCGGCGGAGACAGAGAGGATGAGCGTTGAAGGCCGTCGCGTGCTGTGGCTTGGGGTCCTGGCCTGCGTGTTGGGTGGGTACACCTATTTCACCACCCCGGAGAAGAAGACTCTAGCGGCGGAGTCAGGGAAAAAGGCCGAGAGCTCGGTCCTCGACTTCACCGCGGAACAGGTGACCCAAATCGATCTCGTCTTTGAGGGGCAGCACCTCGTGTGCCAGCGCACGCCTGAGGGATGGAAACAAGCGCCTGGTGGAGAACCCCTGCAGCCTGAGGCGGTTGAGGATTTTCTCGGCAACCTGAAGAAGCTGGTCAACCTCGGAGAGGTGGAAGCCGGGGCGGCGCAACTCTCTGAATATGGGCTCCAGCCTCCGGCCTCGCGGGTGTCACTGCAGGTACAAGGAGAGGGCTCCCGCACCCTCGCTTTGGGCAAGCACAACCCGGTGCAGACCAGCCTGTACGCGCAAGTCAACGAGTCCCCGCAGGTCGTGTTGGTCGGGGCGGTGGTCCTGTGGGATATGCGCAAGCTCCTGACCGCAGCGAACAACGCGGGGTAGAAGATATTTCACCACTGTCAGTTGGTCCCTTCGACAGGCTCAGGGTGACCGGGTCGGCAACCGTTCGTGCTGAGCTTGTCGAAGCACACTTTGATCTTTTCCCCTTTACTCGCTGTGGCATCTCAGATAGCTTCCCCCTGACCTCCGACGCTTTTCTGCCAGGAGAGCTGCCGCAAGTCCGGTGAGGGAGGAGAAGACATGCACATACAGGGGAAGCGCTGGTGGCAGGGTGTGGGTCTGAGCCTCGGGATTATGGCGTGTCTGGGGCAGGCAAGCGCGTGGGCGATCTTTCTCGACAAGGAAGAGACCCTACGTTTCAATGGCCGGGTGTACAACCGTACGGCTCTGGCCACCCAGGACGCAGCCGCCAACACGCGTCTGCAGACCCCGTACAACAGTTGGACTATGTTGCAGAACCGCATCTCCATGCAGATGGAGCTGCGGCACAGCCTCACCGACCTGGTGGCGGGCCGGTACACCGGTCTGCTGGCGCCCCTGCAATACCTGCTCGCGCCGCTGCGCCTGCTCGATGCCGACGATCTCGATTATTTCGTGACCTATCGCGGGGAGTACGATGGCGTCTGGGATTACGGTCCGGACGTATTTAGCGAGCGCTTTGTACGCAACGCTGCCGGTGACAAGCTCGACACCCGCCAGCGTCTGCGCCACCGTCACCGCTTGTTTGAGGCGTATGTCGATTACACCAAAGGGCCACTGTTCCTGCGCCTCGGTCGTCAGAACCTCTCCTGGGGCGAGACCGACGTCTTCCGCCTGCTGGACCAGATCAACCCCCTGGACGCCAGCTTCGGTGGGTTTCTGGTCCCCTTGGACGAGCGGCGCGTGCCGCTGGACATGCTGCGGGCAGTGTATGGGCTGGGTAGCCGCGGGCCGTTCTCCGAGCTTGACCTCGAGGGCTACGTGGCACTGGACAACAAGGTGGCCGACCCGGTTCCGACCGGCTCGCCTTGGGCGACGCCGAATCCGCCCGGGATCAACGGCTTCGTGAAAAAACCAGCCCGTAACTTCACCGATGCGCGGGGCGGTGGCCGGATCGTCGGCGTGCTGAGCAATTTCACGCTCAGTCTGGCGCACTATTACACCTACCTCGACACGCCGACCCTGCGCATTGTGACCCCGACCAGGGCCAAAACTCCGCCGCTTAACCTGGGTGAGTTCCAGGCTGCGGTGGCCGCAGGCCCAGCCCCGCTCTCCCGCTTTCTGGTCGATCATTTTCACGCTAACGTGCTGTTTCCCAAGATACAGATTAGCGGTGCGACCGTGAGCTTTAGCCTGCCGCGCCTCTATGCCGTGGTACGGGGTGAGTTCGCCTACTTTTATGCTGAGCCCTTCTTCCTCAACTCCGCGCCCAGTCAAATTCTCGGCCCGGCGCTGACCAGCCGGGTCACTCCAGGCTACAGACAAGTTGGGACCGATGCGGTCAGCGGCAAGGCGCTCTTACGCTACAAGAGCGATATCGACCGCTCGGACGTGGCGCGCTGGGCCCTGGGCATAGACGTGAACCGTTACATGCGCCTCCTGAACCCTCAGCAATCGTTTCTCATCAGCGCCCAGACCTTCGGTACCCATATCCTGGACTTTAACAGCATCCCTCTCACCTCAGTGGCACGGTCGTTCGGCTTTGCCCACTTTTCGGTCCCGGTGCGCGACCCGCATCGCAAGAACCAAGCGTTTGTCAATCTCGACCCGTACCAGCTCATCAACACGCTCTCGATCTCGACCTCGTATCGGTCGGGCGTGATCTCGCCAGCCCTGATCTTTCTCTATGACTGGCAAGGGGCCTGGCTGGTACAGCCCGGGGTGACGTTCGTCCGCGACCCGTTCCGCCTGACCGTGCAGTACAACTACCTAGATGGGCAGTTCAACGGTATCGGCTTCCTGCGTGACCGGGATAATGTCGTTATCCAGTTGGAGGTTGTGATCTAACCGGCATATGGCTTATGGTAGGAGCTATATGCTCATCTCGCAGGATGCGACTGCCCGACTGGACTGGGCAGTATAAAGCGAACGGAGTGAGCGGGCCATAGGCTATATGCCATAGAGCGAACGCAGTGAGCGAGCCAAATGCCCATCTCGCAGGATGCGATTGCCCGACTGGACTGGGTAGTATAGAGCGAACGGAGTGAGCGAGCTATAGGCTATACGCCAGTAGCTGAAAGGGGACGTGGACACGCCCGCAGGGGGACGGCTATATTCAGTGCAATGTTTTCATGAAGGAGGATGTATGGGGCTGCGGACACCGGAACAGTACAAGGCGAGCCTGAAAGACGGACGCGAGGTCTACTACCGTGGGGAATTGGTGCAAGACGTCACCACTCACCCTGTGATTGGCGTGGCGGTCGAACACGCGTGTATCGACTATCGGATGGCGGAGGATCCGCGCTACCGTGACCTAGCGGTGGTCACCGACCCACAGAGCGGAGAGCGCTATTCGCGCTACTACCATCTCCCGCGCAACGCTGAGGATCTGCTCCAACGCAGCCGTTTGATCGCGGCCAGCACCCGTGAGGGCGCGACTCTGGTGGTGCTGATTAAAGAGATCGGTACCGACGCCCTCTTCGCGCTCCACGTCGTCGCCGAAGAGCTGGCCAAACGCGGCAAACCACAATACAAAGAGCGGGTCCGGCAGTACTATGAGCTATGCCGTCGCCAGGACTACGGGGTAGCTGTCGCCCAGACTGATGTGAAGGGCGACCGCAGCCTTGGTCCGCAGGGACAGGAGCACCCGGACTATTACGTGCACATCGTTGAAGAGCGCAGTGACGGTATCGTCGTGCGTGGGGCCAAGGTCCATACGTCGGTGGCGACGAACACCGATGAAGTGATCGTGCTGCCCACGCGGGCGATGCGCGCCGAAGACAAAGCCTATGCGGTGGCTTTTGCCCTGCCGGTGGCGACCAAAGGACTCAAGTTGCTGGCTAGCTCGTACGGCGGCTTCAAGAAAGATGCCTTCGAGTTTCCCATCAGTGCTCAGCACAAGATGATGGAGACCCTGACTGTATTCGACGACGTGTTCGTGCCCTGGGAGCGGGTGTTCCTGTGTGGCGAGGCCGAAGCAGCCGGGCTCCTGGCGTTGACGTTCGTCAAGTTCCACCGCTTTACCGCGGTGTCGTACAAGCTGCCTTTGCTCGAACTCCTGGTAGGCTCGGCGCGCGCCATTGCCGAGTACAACGGGGTGGAGAGCGCCGGGCATATCCGCGAGAAGCTCACCAAGCTGGCCGCCTATCACGCCACGGTGGGGGGCCTGATTTACGCCGCGGCTCATCAGCACACGGTTGTGCCGCCGGGTATCGCCGTGCCCGATACCCTACTGACCAACGTCGCCAAGTACCAGTTCGCCGTCAACTATCACCAAGCCGTGCAGATGGTGCAGGATGTGAGTGGCGGTCTGCTGGTCACCGGCCCGAGCGTCGAAGATTGGCGGAGCGAGGCGACCGGCCCCTACGTGCGTAAGTACTTGGGCGGCAAGAAGGGTGTCCCGACCGAGCACCGCCTGCGCATACTCAACCTGATCTCCGACCTGACCGCGTCTGACTTTGGCGGCTATCAGGAAGTGCTGGCGGTCCACGCCGAGGGTTCGCTGGAGGCGGAAAAAATTCAGACTTATCGGGAGTATGACTTCGATACTGCCGCGGCCTACGCCCGCGCGTTAGCAGGGATCAAGTAGGGGTTAGGGATTGGGGGCTGGGGGTTAGGGGTTGGTTTTTCCTCACCCCAGCCCCCAGCCCTCATACCGCTCCTTGAACTGTCCAAACAGCGCAAGCTCCTCCGCAGTGTAGGTTTTGTACGTGTGGCTGGGATGGGGGAAGTAAAAGCGCAGCACGGATTTTCCCTGGCTATCATCGAAAGCGGCAAAGGCACTGACTGAGTTGTCATGGCCGGGCGCTTCGGCGAAGCGGACCTGCGTCACCAGGCTGAGATCGACGTGGATGTGCCAGCTCTTAAACTCGACTGTGGCCCAAGGGTCGGAGAACTCGATCTTCTGCGGAGCGCCGTCGAGGAATAATTCACTGACAGCGCCATCGCGGCTCACTGTGCAGACCAGCGAGGGCGTACGGGCGAGGTCGGTGAGGAACTGCTGGACTTGGGGAAGCATAGTTCTCTGCGCTCTGGTTACTCTTTAGTTCTTCCAATCCACAATCCGCAATTGCATTAGTGTACATCCCCACCGCCAGCCACATTGATGGACTCACCGGTCACATTGTCAGCCCGGCACAAGTACACGACGCATTCGCCGATGTCGGCCGGAGTCTGCTCGCGCCGTAGATAGGTACTCTGTCTCACGAAGCGGTCAAAAACCTGGCTGGGGTCGATTTTCCAGGCTTTCGCTAGCTGCTTGGTAATCACCTCGGTCCACATGGCAGTGCGCAAAAACCCCGGGCACACCGCGTTGACCGTAATATTCAGGGGGCCGAGTTCCTCGGCCAGGGCTTGGGTGAATCCGATCACCGCAAACTTGGAGGCACAGTAGGCCGCCACTCCGGCCCGGCCGGTCTTGCCCGCCACGGAGGCGATGTTGACGATCCGACCTTCGCCTCGCTTCGTCAGTTCCGGGATTGCCGCCTGGCAACCAAGGAAGATGCCCTTGACGTTCACGTCCATGGTGGTGTCCCACTGGGCCTCGCTGGTTTCCATTACCGTACCCATAGTGATCACGCCGGCATTATTGACCAGGATATCGACCCCGCCGAACGCGGCCATGGTCTCGGCTACCATGCGTTGGGTGTCAGCAGGCTTGGTGACGTCTGCCAGCACTGGTACAGCTCTCACGCCCACAGCCTCAACCTCACGCGCGGTCTGCTTGAGCAGAGATTCATCGCTGAGCTGATACCCCAAGCTTGTTTCTCCTGATGCAGGGAGATCGACCAAAGCCAGGTTAACCCCTTCGGCGGCGAGTTTGAGGGCGATGCCTTTGCCGATGCCGCGCGCGGCACCGGTGACGAGGGCGACTTTGCCTTTCAATTGCATACTGCCTCCTGCGTGCAAGTGCAGGGGCAGTGTAGGCCGGAAGGGGAAGAGGCGTCAAGGTGTCAGAACCAGCCGATTGCCTAGAGTAGTTCCACAGTAAAGCAGAGGCGTTCATTTGGCTGTGTGTAGGAGGATCGTTTCGTGGGCTAGCGAATCAGCGGCATAGGCCAGTGCAGCGTGAATGTCCTCCCGAGTCAGACGCGGGTAGGCATCCAGTAGGTCGGCCTCTGTTGCGCCTTCACTGAGCTTGCGGATGATCAGTTCGACTGGGATGCGGGTACCGCGAATCACTGGCTTGCCGAGCATAACGGCTGGGTTGATCTCGATGCGATCCGTCGCCATATAGCGCTCCTTTGGTTAGACGCGCTCGCCGCGCGGCTATTTGACCTTATTGACTGCCTGATCGGGGTGCGCGGGATTTGGGATAAGGCGTTGATTGGCAGAATCAACGTGCAAGTCGAGCTTCTCAAGCACCGTCTGGCCGATCAGTACCTCATCGCCGATGACGAGTGCCTCTTCAATCGTCTCTCGACCGAGGACTTTCACCGCGAGAGGTCCGACTACATCCACCACGTCTTTCCTGCCGTCAGCGTATTCCGGGACGCGTTGGCCGCGAGTTCTCAGCCCGAGATGGCGGACCACATCCACTGGCAGCACAGTGCAGACTGCGCCAGTGTCGATAAGGGCGTTGGCTTCGTAGGTGCGCACCTGCTGCGGGGTCAGTTGCCCCTGGTGCATGAGTTCTTCATCCATGAGGTTGGTGAATCTTACCTGTGCTCTGACCTCTCCCATATTGCCTCCTCTACTCCACCGTCACGCTCTTGGCCAGGTTGCGGGGCTGGTCCACATCGGTGCCACGGTAGACGGCAATGTGATAGGCCAGGAACTGGAGCGGAATGGTGAGCAGGAGCGGCATCAGCAGGTGGTTGGTCGTCGGCACCTGGATGATCTCCCAGGCGATCTCTTCCAGCTCCGGGGACGGTGCATCAGTGAGCGCAATGATCCGGCCGCCACGCGCCTCGACTTCTTTCATGTTGCTCAGGGTCTTGGCGTAGACCGGGTCTTTGGGCAGGAGCACGACCACGGGCATCTGGTCGTCGATGAGTGCGATGGGGCCGTGTTTCATCTCGCCGGCCGGATAGCCCTCAGCATGGATGTAAGAGATTTCCTTGAGCTTGAGCGCGCCTTCTAGCGCAATGGGATAGTTGACTCCACGGCCAAGATACAAAAAGTCGGTCGCATGCCCGTACTTCTTAGCGATCTTCTCAATCGTCCGCTCTCTACCGAGGATCTCCTGTACCAGGGCTGGGAGGTTCACCAAGTCAGCGATCAGCTGGCGACCTCTTTCTTGCTCGAGCACTCCACGCCGCCGTCCTAGGTACACCGCGAGTAAGTACAGGGCGGTCAACTGGGTGGTAAAGGCCTTGGTCGAAGCTACACTAATCTCCGGGCCGGCATGGGTGTAGATGACCATGTCGGCCTTGCGCGGAATCGAGGCGTCGACCACGTTGCAGATCGCCAGCGTCTTGGCCGCACACGCTTTTCCCCCTTCCAGGGCGGCCAGGGTGTCGGCAGTCTCACCAGATTGTGAGACCGCTAGAACCAAGGTGTTCTTGTCGAGGGGCGTGTGACGGTAGCGGAACTCGCTGCCGTAGTCCACTTCCGCAGGGATACGGGCCAGCTCTTCGAGGAAGAATTTGCCGGCCAGGCAGGCATGCCAGGCGGTGCCGCACGCGACTAGGGTGATGCGCTTGACGGTGTCGAGCAAGGGAGGGTGGCGGTCCAACTCTCCCAGTGATACGTCCCCCTGCTCGGCCAGGATGCGGCCACGCATAGTATCGATAATCGCCTGCGGCTGCTCGTGGATCTCTTTGAGCAAGAAGTGCTTGTAGCCACCTTTTTGCGCGGTGAGCGCATCCCACGTGACCTGCCGTGGGGTCCGCTCGATCGGCTGCCCGTGAAAGTCAAAGAAGGCGACTCCGGCACTGGTCACCTCAGCCATCTCGCCATCGTCGAGGAACACGACCTGGCGGGTGTAGTCGAGCAGAGCTGGGATATCAGAAGCGACAAAGTTCTCGCCCTCGCCCAGGCCGATGACAATCGGTGTGGCGTTCTTCGCAGTGAGGATTGTGTCGGGCTCGCTTTCACAGAGAGTGACGATGGAGAACGAGCCTTCGAGCCGCCGCAGCGCCGCACGCGTCGCTTCGCTGAAGGACCGCCCCTCCCGGAGGTATTGGTCGATCAAATGCGAGATCACTTCGGTATCGGTTTCCGAGCTGAACACCCGGCCCTGAGCCGTGAGTTCATGGCGCAGCTCCAGGTAGTTCTCGATGATGCCGTTATGGATCACGACGACCTTGCCGGCGCGGTGCGGATGCGCGTTTTCTTCCGAAGGACGGCCGTGGGTGGCCCAGCGCGTATGGCCCATGCCCACGGTGCCGTGCACGGGCTGGGCGTGCAGCAACTGATCGAGGTTGCCCAGCTTGCCCACTGACCGGCGGACGACGAGGCTGCCGTTCGTAAAGACCGCGATGCCAGCGGAGTCATAGCCGCGGTATTCCAGGCGTTTGAGTCCTTGGAGCAGCAGCGGAGCTGCTTCTCGATAGCCGACGTAACCGATAATGCCACACATGGTGAGGTCCTTTGGGTCTAGTTGGGTCTATGGGGTTCGTTGGGTTCGTTGAGTTCCTTGGGTCGAGGTGCCCGGTTCTAGAGGTTCGTTGGGTTGGGAGTTGTTCGGTCTTTGGGTCGTTCGCAGGAGGTACGTGATGAGGCCGCTGGTGAGCCTAGCGACCTTTTCTGCCTGGGCATAAAGTCTCTGGAAGTCCGCTTCAGTCGTGTATTGCTGGTCAAGGGCAACATAGAGGAGACTCTGTACTTCAGCGCAAGAACCCTTGGCAATGAAGAGAAACTGGGTGAATTCACGGTCAGACCTGCGAGAGAAGCCCTCAGCAATGTTCGACATAACCGAAACCGCGGCTGCAGTCAGCTGATCGCGGAAACGGTAGTCCCGCCTCAAGTTGGCTGTCTCCCTTATCATCGCGTAAACCTGAGAAACCAACACCCTCGCTTCTTGCCACGCTTCTGGCTCTTCAAATCGCGCGAGCTTCATAGACGACCCTATAGACCCAATGAACCCTATGGACTCAAGAGACTTCTTTTTTCGCCGCTTGCTTCGCCCGCTTTGCTGCGGTCCAGCCCTCGCGCACCTCCTCCCGACGGGGGTTGAACACCAGCGCTCCGGCCGGCACGTCATGGCGCACGGTCGTGGCAGTAGCGATGTAGACGTCGTTGTGAATAGTGAGGGGCGCTACCAGGGTCGTGTCGGAGCCGACCTGCACGCGGTCGCCAATCCTGGTACGGTACTTGTGAAAGCCGTCGTAGTTACAGGTGATAGTGCCGGCGCCAATGTTGGAGTCACGCCCAATCTCGGCATCTCCGAGGTAAGCCAGGTGCTTGGCCTTGGTGTGCGCGCCGATCACGGATTGTTTGACTTCGACGAAGTTGCCAATCTCTGCCCGCGGGGCCAGCACTGCTCCCCCGCGCAGGTGGGCAAAAGGACCGACTACGGTCTCATCTCCGAGCTCGCTGTCGCCTAACACGACCGAGAAGTACACCCGCACGCCGTTGCCAAGGCGACAGTTCTCAATATAGGCGCTGCCATCAATGCGACAGCCGGTGCCGATGATGGTGTTACCCTTGAGGTGGGTGTTGGGACCGATCACCGTATCCCGTCCGATTGTGACTCCCTCGTCGATGTAGACTGTATCGGGGTCTTCCAGCGTAACGCCTGCAGCCATCCAGTGACTGCGCAGTTGGGTTTGGCGCGTCTTTTCCATCTTGGCCAGCTCCTCTCGGGAATTGATGCCCGCGACCTCGCGGGGATCGGTAGCCAGGACTGCCTGGGTTGGTACCCCGGCGACGACAGCCTGGGCGACAATATCAGTGAGGTAGTATTCGCCCTGGGCGTTGGTTGGCTGCAGCCGCTCCAATGCCGCGAACAGAAAATCCGCCTGCACACAGTAGATGCCGGTGTTGATCTCCTGTACTGCGCGTTCCCCAGCCGAGGCATCGCGTGCCTCAACGATTTTGACTATTTGTCCCGTGCTTGCGCGTATGACCCGGCCGTAGTCAGCAGGGTCGTCGAGCTGAGCGGTCAGCACGGACAGGGTTGCCTGTTGGGTGCGGTGGTGCTGCACGAAGCGAGCCAACGTGGTGGTGGTGAGAAGCGGCGTGTCACCGCAGACGAGCAGCACATCCCCGTGAAAGCCGGCGAAATGAGCCTGTGCCGCCCGCACGGCGTCGCCGGTGCCGCGCTGTTCCCGCTGCAGGGCAAACGCAATCCCGTCTCCGCCGCAGGCCTGCTGGACCTCTTGAGCCTGATGGCCGACCACGACGACGAGACGGTCAGGGTGCAGACGTTGCGTTGCGTGTATGACATAGGAGAGCAGGGGCTTACCTGCAAGCAAGTGGAGCACTTTGGCCCGGGCTGAGTGCATGCGCTTCCCCAGGCCGGCAGCAAGAATCACCACCCCAAGCTGTTCCATAGGCATCGTCCGTGTCTACTGCAGCTACCAGCGGCAGCCCCCACTAGTTCTCAATCATTGTAGCATTGCAGTGGCTTATGCGGGAGAATCCAGCGTTCTCTCGTCACCCTTCGACAAGCTCAGAATGAACGGGTGAGGGAGAGCAGCCCGCAGCCCCCTGCGCCCCTATCCAGGCGAGCGGGAGGGCAAGCTTTCAAACCAGGGCAGGAGCAGAGTCTCGTTGATCGAGTAGGGATAGGCGTGACCCCAGTCAGGTAGCTCCTTGTAGGTGACGTTGACGAACTCGCTCTGGGTGAGCAGAGTGTACGTCGTTCGTGCGGTGGCGACCGGAAAAATAAAGTCCTGCGCGCCATGGACAATAAACACCGGTAACGCTTTGCTAGGTTGCAGGTCAAACCACGGTGGCAGCACGCCGGCAACCGGCGCGATCCCAGCAAAAAGCGTGGGGCAGCTCAGACCTAAGGCATAGGCAAAGGTACCTCCGTCAGACAGGCCGGTGACGAAGATGCGGCCCGTATCGATGGCATACTCGTCGAGCAATGCCTCGAGGATCGATAGGATCGAGCGGATGTCGCGGTTGGGCTGGTAGATCGACCAGGTACGGTCGAGCGATTTAGGCGAGAGCACGATGTAGCCCTTGCTCTTGGCTGGCCGCAACCAGGTCAGCAGGTAGTCATCTCCGCGGCCGTGGCCGCCGTGCAGGGCGATAATCAACGGCCAGCGCCGGTTGGGGTCGTAGGTTTCCGGAACGTAGAGCGAATACTCGCTGTGCGCGTCGGTGCCGGGCCGGTGCATGACCCCGGTGCTGGCTGTCACTCCGGCCACCGGCGTTTCCAGCTCGGCCCGGCGCGGCAAGACCTCAGGTAACAGCCAGTATTGCTGCAAGGTCGGTAAGTGTGTCCGCAAGCTGTAGAGCAGGTATGTGCCCAGGGAAAAGGCCCGGCGGCTCTGAAAATAGGCGACCAGGAAGTTGAACTCGGAGCCACTGAGGAACGAGGTATAGGCGTCTTCGAGGTGGGCCACGGCCTCGCGCCACTTCTGGTGGAATTCCTCCAGGCCCGGCGGTACAGTCAGGCCGTCCAGTGCCGCGTTGAGCGGCGGGAACAGGTCCCCCACCTTGTCAAGAAGGTCCTGTTTGTGCTGTGCCACCTTGGCCAGGTGCAACTGTTCTTGCAGGGCTTCAAACGCGCGCAGGAACGGCAGCAGTTGCTCTTCTTGCTGGCTGATAACCGCTCGATAGCATTCTTCTAAAGTGGGCATCGCATCTCCCCCGGCTGGCGATTTCAAGCTAGCAGCTTGCCTTCGGCAGTTGCAAGGGGGAACCCCTTGTGTCAAGGTGGCTGTGGCTATGAAGACCGCAGCGGAAACCCCCCAGGCGCTGCTCCGCACGCTCCCAGCAGTAGAAAAGCTTCTGACCGCGCCTGCGCTGAGTCCTCTCCTGCGGCGTTACAACCGCTCCTATGTCACCGACACCGTTCGTGCCGTGCTGACCACCGTACGCCAGGAGATTCTGGCTGGAGCACTGAGGGCACCTGTTGAAGAGGCCGAAGTCGTACGCCGAGTTGCGGCTGTGATTGCCCGTGAGGATCATTCCCCCCTGCGCTCGGTGGTGAACGCCACCGGTACCGTGCTGCACACCAACCTGGGCCGGGCCCTGCTGGCCAAGGCCGCGATTGACGAGGTCGTGCGTGCGGCTGCGACCCCGGTGACTCTAGAGTACGACCTCATTGAAGGCGGCCGTGGAGACCGGGACGAGGTGATCGAAGCGGACCTCCTAGCACTGACCGGGGCTGAAGGGGCGACGGTGGTCAACAACAACGCCGCCGCCGTGCTGCTGGCGCTGAACACGCTCGCCGATGGTAAAGAGGCAGTGGTATCGCGCGGAGAGCTCATCGAGATTGGCGGCTCGTTTCGCATCCCTGACGTGATGCGCAAGAGTGGGGTCTGTCTGCGTGAGGTCGGCACGACCAATCGCACGCATGTGCAGGATTACGCCGGAGCGATCACCGCCCAGACTGGGGTTCTGCTCAAGGTCCACCCCAGCAACTACCGTATCATAGGCTTCACCAGTGCTGTCGATCTAGAGGAGTTGGTGGCGCTCGGGCGTACGCATCATGTACCGGTGATGGAAGATCTGGGAGCTGGAGCGCTGATTGATCTGTCCCTGTACGGTCTGCCGAAGGAGCCGGTGGTGGCCGAGCGCGTAGCCAAGGGCGCGGATGTGGTCACTTTTAGTGGGGACAAGCTCCTGGGTGGCCCACAAGCCGGGCTGATTGTGGGCCGGAAAGAGGGCATTACGCGGATCAAGCAAAACCCCCTCAAGCGCGCGCTGCGCCCGGGCAAACTGACGCTGGCCGCGCTGAGTGCGACCCTGCGCCTCTATCGCCGTTCACCTGAACTCGTTGCCGAGTTGCCCACGCTCCGCTGGCTCACCCGGCCGCGAGCAGAGATGGATGCAGTCGCTGCCCAGGCTCTGCCGCTGCTGCAAGCGCGTCTGGGCGAAGGGTGCAGCATCACGGTGGAAGATGGCAAGGCGCAGATCGGCAGTGGCACCCTACCTGAGGAAGAGCTGTCCAGCCGGGTCATCGCCATCCGCCATGCTGGGCTCTCAGGCGAAAAAATCGCCGCGCGTTTTCGCGCGTCCAACCCGCCGATCCTGGGGCGGATTCACGAGGGCGCCTTCCTTCTGGACCTGCGCGGCAT
>WNGG01011958.1_pt1 | contig 16545 bp, 15 predicted proteins | sample 5400661 | NCBI WGS metagenome assembly WNGG01 (sample SAMN13153372, study PRJNA577476) | soil metagenome | isolation source: 100 cm soil or saprolite under Garry oak tree replicate 1 | place: USA:California | collected 2016-06-15 | reverse complement strand
GGCTTTCCCCAAATATCGGGTGGCGGGGCGGGCGAGATCGGAGGATCCGGATACATATCGGGTTCAATCACGATTTTTTCCGCGGGCAGGTAGGCGATAAGTAGGGCGTCGCTGTGGCTGTTACCCTCGATTTTATGAATTTCCAACTGGCGCGTGCCGTCGGTGATGATCTTTTTCTCTACTACGATTTCCACGCGAGGAGTCACGTTCGTTGCGGACAGCTTGTCCGGACGGATCGTGTGGGGCGCTTTCAGGATAGTCTCCAAATATGCCTTGTTGGCCTGCTGCGTCACGATCGTGGCTCCTTCGGCCGCATACGTTCGCACCCCGCCCAAATGGTCGAAATGAACATGCGTGTTTACCAGATACTTGATCGGTTTGTTGGGGATCAGGCGTCTCACTTCCGCAATCACGGCCACGGAACGCTCCTCGTTGAGCGGCCCTTCGACGACAGCGACAAAATCTTTGAACTCCACGGCCACGCTGTTATGCGTGCCACCGGCGAAAAAATAAACGCCGTCTGCCGGCTTCTGGGTCACAACCCGCACCGTAGGGAGCGGCGCCTGTCTGACGGCATCCGGAACAGAAATGTACACTGGCGGATTGGGTTTAACCTCTGTGATCGCAATATCGAGTACAGGATACCCACCCTGCTTCTGAACGATCCTGGCGGGGAATTTTACACCGCCGAAATCCTTGTAGTCTGCATACACCGCTTCGATGAGCATGTCTCCAAGCACGGGGTTGTCCGCCCACGTTTCAACTCTTTCAACAAGATTTTGCGCGTTGATATATCCCTTTATTTTCGACTTGTCCGGCCCGACAAACGACACGACGTTGAAATTCTTGCCGCCGATGGTTTGCTGCATGACCGTTGCATTGTTTTTTATGGCGCCCTTCAGAAACCCGTGCGGCGTCAGCCACACCTGGACCATGCGGCTGTTGGCAGACGCGGGCTGTGGCACGGGTTTGCCGGCGGCGAGATCCCAGGCGAAGGTTCCGCTGACGAGTTGCACTTGGCGCTGTTCGCCGATGAGCGGCTGCATGCCCCCTCCTCGTGGCGGATGCAAGGCCTGCGTACGAACCATCTCTTCGCGCGCGGCTGGCGCATCGTAGTCAATCACGCATGTGTAGCTCTTTGCGTTGAAGCGCGGCCACGGCTCGTTCGATGCCACGCTTTGCCCGAAGACAAACTGAAATCCGCTGCCGGAGTATTCCATGGTCTTCAGTTGTGCCGTTCCCATCGCCTTGGCCGCTTTGCTCAGGACCGTTGTGGCATCCTGGGCTGCTCCAGCGCACGACACGGCCATCAAGAGAGCAAGGGAAGTCGCAAGCTTCCGGATCATATTTCCTCCGCACAAACGAGGAGCCTGACCTGGCATAGGGTGCATGGACACCCCTGGGAAGTCAATTGCGCCTGGAAAGCCGCGGCTGCAAATCCCTATGTGAATCCGATATGTGACACGCCGTTGGCCGCGGTTACCTCATTCTCTTAAAAGACAAATTGGCTCTTTACCAGGCATAATACTGGTTTATATTGGTCTGGTTGGGAGTGCCAATGCTTCCCGTGCACCTGCAACCTGAAAGCCACGTTCCTCTCTATATCCAGTTGCGCGACCAGCTTCGCGCCCTGGTAAACACAGGCGATCTGCGCCCTGGAGACCGCATTCCGGCGAGCCGCGAACTCGCCGTGCAACTCGGCGTCCACCGCACCACGGTCGCCAATGCCTACGCGGAGCTCGAATCCGAAGGCTTGATCAGCGGTCATGTGGGCCGCGGAACATTCATCTGCCGTGAGTCTGAAGCCCGCAAGATTCCAACTGCGATCCATCCTCCACCTCTGAACGGGGAGCTACGTTGGGAGTCTCTGTTCGCGAATGATCGAGGGGAAGAAGCGCTAAGCCGTTTGACGCAGGCGGCGCCGCGGGGCTCAATCTCCTTCGCCTTGGCGAGGCCCGCGACGGAATTATTTTCGATCGAGGACTTGAAAAATTGTTCGAATGCCGTCTGGCGGAGCGAGGGGCTTGAAGTCCTCGATTACGGTTCTCCCGATGGCTATCCCGCGCTTAAAGAGGCTCTCGTCTCCATGCTTCGCGGGGAAGGCTACGAAGTCGCCGATGAAAATCTGATTATCACGGACGGCTGCCAGCAGGCGATTGATCTGCTCTGCAAGGCTTTCCTGCGGCCCGGCGACACCGTTCTGATTGAAAACCCAACCTATTCGGGTACGCTGGCTGTTCTTGCCGGAGCCCGCGTGCGAGCCCTGGGTGTGCCGGTAAGGACCGAGTCTGGCCCTGGTATGACTCCCGGCGTGGACGTTTCGGCGATTGAAGCCGTTCTGATGCAGAACCGCGTGAAGGTGATCGTGCTAACGCCGGACTTCCACAATCCGACCGGGACGACGCTCCCGGTTGCCGAACGCCGGCGGTTGCTCGAACTCGCGGCGCGCTTTCAGGTGCCGATTATCGAAGATCACATTTATGCGCGGCTTCGTGCCCGTGGCGAGCGTGTTCCGTCTCTCAAGCAGCTTGACCGTTCGAATCTGGTGATCCAGATCGACAGCTTTTCGAAAATTGCGTTTCCGGGGCTCCGCGTCGGATGGATAGTCGCCCCGGCAAGCGTCATCGACCGCCTTCGGCTGGTAAAGCAGGCCACGAACCTGCATACGGGGCAACTGGGCCAGGCAATTCTAGCGGAATACATGCGCCGAGGCTTTCTGAGCCGCCATCTGGAACGCACCCGGAAGGCATACAGCGCCCGGCTGGCCGCGCTTGAGCACGTTCTCGGGCGGCACATGCCGCACGGCACAAAATGGACGCGCCCGGAAGGCGGGATGTCCGTATGGGTCGAGCTTCCTCCGGGGTTCGATGCGAACGAGCTGCTGATTCACGCGCGCGAACGGGGCGTTGTATTTTCGCCCGGGCGTTATTTTTACTTGCAAAATCCGATGCCCAACACGCTGCGGCTCGGTTTCGCCGGCCTCAATGAACGCGAAATCGCCCGTGGGATCGCTACACTGGCCGACGTCCTGCGCATCGAAATGCGCAAGCGCCAGCGCGGAGCCCGCCGCGCGGAAATGCCCCGCGTCGCGTTGGTCTAACCAGGATTTGTTAAGACCGCGTGATAAATTCGCTCGGAGAGGTTTTGGTAGCACAGACTTCAGTCTGTGAGCAGTTTGGACTTGCAAGATCCAAAGAACGCAGGCTGCAGCCTGTGCTACGAGTTCTTGCCAGAAAAGGAAACCCAGGAGCGAGATGAAACTTGATCCCAAGCCGGAAAACGGGTGCTTTGGCTGCGGTGGCGCAAACGCGCGCGGCATGAAGCTTGCCTTCGAACAGGATGACGCACGCCAGCGCATCGTCGGACGTTTTCAGCTCGGCGATGAATACCAGGGCGGTTCCGGATTTCTCCACGGCGGAATCATCGCCTTGCTGCTCGATGAAGTCATGAGCAAGGCCAGCCGCTTTCACGCACAGCACGCCGTCACCGCGGACCTGCGCGTTGAGTATCTCAAGCCGATCCGCGTGAACCAGGAGATCGTCGTCGAGGGATTTGTCACGCGCCGCGAAGGCCGCCAGTTGTATCATGAGGGTGAAATTCGAAACGGGGCAGGGGATATGCTCGCGCGCGGCCAGGGGCGCTTCGTCGTCATTGACCGCGAAAAGTATGTGACCCGGTAGGACGTCCGGGAGACCATTTCCGATTAGGCCGCAGCAGAATCTTGCAGAGGAGACGCATATGACAGCAACACTAGGAAGCAATGGCAAGTATTCAAATGATCAGTGGCGCGTGAAGGTGGGCCTGGCCGAGATGCTCAAGGGCGGCGTTATCATGGACGTCACGAACGCGGAGCAGGCCGGCATTGCCGAAAATGCGGGGGCGTGCGCCGTCATGGCTCTCGAGCGCGTGCCGTCGGACATCCGCAAAGAGGGCGGAGTGGCGCGCATGGCCTCGCCAAAAATCATCCGCGAAATTATGAATACCGTGAGCATCCCGGTGATGGCCAAGGTGCGCATCGGCCATTTTGCCGAAGCCGCTGTCCTCGAAGCCCTGGAAGTGGACTTCATCGACGAAAGCGAAGTCCTTACGCCTGCTGACGAGGAAAACCACGTCTGGAAGCACGATTTCAAGGTCCCGTTCGTGTGCGGCGCGCGCAATTTGGGAGAAGCGCTGCGGCGCATCGCCGAAGGCGCGGCGATGATCCGCACCAAGGGTGAAGCCGGATCGGGCAATGTCGTCGAAGCCGTGCGGCACATGCGAACCATCACGGGAGAGATGCGCCGCCTCACCACCCTTCGCGGCGATGAATTGATGCACGTTGCAAAGGAACTGGGGGCACCCTTGGATCTGATCCGGGACATCGCCCGAACGGGAAAGCTCCCCGTCCCGAATTTTTCCGCCGGTGGAATCGCGACGCCTGCCGACGCCGCGCTCGTGCGTCATCTGGGCGCCGAATCGGTTTTCGTCGGGTCAGGGATCTTCAAGTCGAGTGATCCAGAAAAGCGGGCGAAGGCCATCGTGAAAGCCACCACGCATTACCAGGACGCAAAAGCCGTTCTCGAAGCGTCCGAGGAACTCGGTGAAGCGATGAAGGGCCTGGACATTCGCCAAATCGAGGAGAAAGACCTCCTCCAGACACGTGGATGGTAATTAGAACCTCCAGGCTGATTTCTCTGTGGTTCTCTGCGATTCTTTGTGGCCTCTGTGTTGAGCTTTTTGGAAATTAACACGGAGAAGCACCACAGAGAGCGCTGAGGGCTTGATGGTGAAGGAATGGAAGCAGGGAATGAACGCATGAAAGTCGGCATACTCGCCGTTCAAGGAGATTTCGAAGCGCATGGCGCGACGCTTGCGCGAATCGGTGTCGAACATGTGTTCGTGCGCACGCCGAGTGATATGGATGGCCTGGACGCCGTAATTCTGCCCGGCGGTGAAAGCACCACGCAATGGAAATTTCTTGTCGAAGAAGGCCTCGACAAGAGTCTGCTCGAACATGCGTCGCGTGGGGGCGCGATCTTCGGCACATGCGCAGGGGCCATCCTGCTGGCCCGCGAAGTTCGCAATCCCGCACAGCCTTCGCTGGGACTCGCCGATATCAGCGTCATCCGCAACGGCTACGGACGCCAGCTAGCCAGCGAAGTGCGGCTCGAGATGACGAGCCTTTCGCCCGCGCCCATCGAGATGGTTTTCATTCGAGCCCCGATCATCGAGCGCACGGGGACGGGCGTGGATGTCCTCGCGAGATCGGACGAGAAACCCGTGCTGATGCGCCAAGGCCGCATCTTGATCGCGACCTTCCATCCTGAGCTGACTTCGGATATCACGGTACACGAGTATTTTCTGCGCATGGCGCGCCTCGAAACAGTCACCTCAAGCAAGAACGACCCTCGATCGGACGTCACCCGCTCAGGCAAGGCCCTGTGGTCCGCTGAGCGCCCCGACGAACATGCCCGCCGCCTTCGAGAAAGTTAGTATCGCGCCTGGGAAATAAATTGCGTTGATGTGTATGGAGGCCTTGAGTAGCACAGGCTTCAGCCTGTGTGGTTTTGATTTTCTTATACCAGCGGAAAACCACACAGGCTAAGGCCTGTGCTACTGGACCGTGCCGGACGAGTGGTGTAGCCGCTTTCGGTAAAACTGGGTTCGAACTTCCACAGAGTTCTTGTGAGAAATGCGCACTAGCATCACTTTCGTGGCACTCCGTCGTTGAATCCTTTGAAATTTATCCTGTATTTCCAATTTAGCCTTGCGCTTTTGCCGGAGATTACCGGCGCATGACAATTGGGACCTGCCGATTATTTCGGCCGACGCCACAATGCTTGAGCCCCTCTGAAATCCGTGTCATTCTGTTTCTCGTGGACACGGACGGAGAGGGCGGCATGCCGACTCGTACAAAGGTTCTATTTCTGTGTATCGGAAATGCCTGCCGGAGCCAGATGGCCGAAGCGATCGCAAAACACGCGGCAGCGGATGTGGTCGAGGCATCGAGCGCTGGCCTGGTGCCGTTTGGAGAAATTCCGGCGACAACACTCGCCGTACTTGCCGAGCGCGGACTTTCCGCTGAAGGACAGCATTCCAAGCCTCTGCGTCCGGAGGATATGTCCGCGGTGGATCTCGTCATCAATATGACGGGCCGTAACGGCGCTTCGATCTTCAGTGAGCCCACGCCTCCGATTGAGGATTGGGATGTCGGCGATCCGTACGGATCCAGCTTGGCCGTCTATCGCGCGATTTGCGACCAGATCGAAGCGCGGGTGGAAGACCTGGCGCAGCGTCTGCGTGATAGAGTGAACGTCCAACAAACGGTCTAGAAGCTTGGGCCAGAATTAAGGAAGCCATGAGCATTATGGGTCGGACTTTTAGGTCCGACATGAATGAACCAAAATGGGTGGGCTTTCAAGCCCTGCCGGCCCAGGGCTGAAGACTCTGTGTGAGAACTGCCAAATCAAAACTTCAGCGGCTAAAGCCGTCCTGATTTCGCAGCGTTTACGTCGTGGCTAAAGCCACGACCCACAATGATTCTCAAGTTGCCACACAGACTCTGAAGCCCTTGAATTTATTTGCTGCCTGATGTCGGAGCTAAAGCTCCGACGGACAAACCAACTTCGCATGGACCTAGTTGGATCGGCACACTTGCTGAATGACAGATCGGAACCCTGCAAAGGAGACTCATGCCGCGCGAAAAAACCAGCGTCTCGCGCGAAGACTACCTGAAGGCCATCTGGGAGATGGTCCAGGAAGAGCATGAGCCTATCAGCGCGCGCCTGGCGGAGGAGTTGGGCGTCACACCGCCGGCCGTAACGGCGGCGTTGAAGCGCATGACGCGCGACGGCCTGCTTCGTGTCGAGCGCAGCGGCCGCATCGCCCTCACGCGAAAGGGCAGCAGCATGGCGGACCATCTCGCCATGCGCCACCAGCTTGCCGAAAAACTTCTCACGGAAGTCATCGGCCTTGACTGGACCCAAGCGCATGATGAAGCCGAGCGGCTCGAGCATGGAATTTCACCGGAAGTCGAAAAGCTGCTTCTCGCTCGATTCGGAGCGGATGGTTTCTGTCCCCACGGAGTCCCCTTGCGAGGCGGCTTAGCCAAGCTTCGGCGGAAACAGGGCGCCACGGTGCTTTCCGACGTGCCTGCCGGCAGGAGCGTGGAAGTCCTCTGCGTCTACGAAAAGGACCCCGAATTCCTGAAGTTCCTCTCAGGACTTGCGCTTCACCCGGGCGCGCGCGCGCGCATCCGCCGACGCGAATACGACGAGACAATGACTCTCTCCGTTGGCAACCGCGTCGTCCACCTCGGCAAGCCTGCCACGGCCCGCATCTGGGTTCGCGCACTGTCACAATAAACACAGCGGCAAATCGGGCCGCCGTCGGAAACCTAGAGCGGACTGCTGGTTTCAAACGCCGCACCTTGCAGGTGCTTAAAATTGAAACGGGAACGGGACTGATATATTTCTAGATTCTGAATGCCCGTGGAAATCCAGCATGGCCGAGGGTTTCCTTAGTCCCAGCATGCAACCTGAAGTCCCATTTCACCTCCATCAGCGTATAATTATACTTACCTAGGAAGAATACGATGACTCACCGAATGATTGCCGCCTGCTTCACGCTAATTATTGCCGTTTTCGGGGCCCCTCGAGGCCGCACACAATCAAATGAACCAGCTCAGGCCGCTGCGACCGCGCCCCTACCAGCACCAGTTCAGAGGATCCTAACGAAGGATCCTGAATACATGAAGTTGCTTTCTCCACCACTAGGTAATGATTTCCTTCAGACGTACAGTAAGGGGTATAGAGAAAAGTCCGCGGAGATCGAGGCCAGCGTTGCCGGCATCAGCGATGAGAATCTTCGCGGCCAAGCTCGCAAAGATGAATGGGCCGGCGTGCTGAAGAACGACCGGGACAAATTCACAAACGAGGCAGAAGTAGCTTTGAATGACGCGAAGATCTCATTTTCGCGGGCGCATCGAGACGGTTTGTTCGACGTCGGGCGCGTTACCTACGATGAGATCAATAAAACTCTCGCGGTGAACTCGTATCCAACGGCCCCGATCGAAGCCAATTTCCGTGTGCTCATAAATGGCGCGACGATAAACCAGATTTATGACAAGTTTCGCCAAATTGCCGGCCAAGACATCGAACAAAAGACTCGTGAATACGTTTCCAAGGCAGGAGCTGGTTCTACTTGCTCGAGAAACCCTGACTGGTGTTACAAATTTGGAAAAGAAGATATGGAAAGAAGCCTGCGGTCCGAGCGAATAGTCGTTGTGGCACATGGGGACTTGGCGGACCGGAGAATTGATCGTCTTCTTCTCGTTGACTATGACACCGAGGCGGTTCTTCTCGAACTCGATTCCTATATTTCAAGCCTCAATAATGCGGCGTGGCGGTTTTCAGTTGGATTGGTCCCTGTCATGTCAAGAGAGCCCCAATCCACCGAAACGCAGGTCCAGCCTGCAGCTGCAGCCTCCACGGGATCGGGACCATCACCTAACCAACATACGGAAGGCGCGGGAAGCGGAAACACCGGCGAGCCCGGGTCGAACACGCCAAATTCTTCAAACAATCTTCCCACGCGCATACGCGTCCCTGGCAAGGTGACGGCCGCGGCAATCGTCTCTCAAACGAAGCCGCGGTATCCTCCGCAGGCACGCGCCGGTAATGTTCAGGGAGACGTTGTCCTCCAAGCGATTATCGACAAGGAAGGCAACATCTCGGAGGTTCATGTCTTATCCGGAGACGATTTGCTGGCGCAGTCGGCACTTGAGGCCGTCCGCCAGTGGCGCTATAAGCCGATGTTAGTTGATGGCGAGCCGAAGGAAGTAGACACCACCATCATTGTAACCTTCTCGCTGCTCGACTAGCGTAAAACGGCAACCTTCTTGGTTCAAGCAGGCTTTTCAAAAGAAATGCAGGGCGGAATGCCCGGCATCAGATGGCACTATGAGTGGCTGAGTTTATGATGCATCCAACACCCCACGAGAACGTTCGCGATGATGCTGGCAACTAAGTCAAGTCGCTTACCGATTGTGCGACGCTCATATCGCAAGCTGCCCATCTATCATACAGAAACCTCCCTTGAAATCTTCGCTAGAGGGGAGTAACTTCTCACCTCGCTCAGCCTTGAACAACTGTTCCTCTCTGCCGGTCCTGGAGGGTTCATGTCAGCCGAAATCCAAGTTCGTGTCAATGGAAAATCGTACGAAACCCAGGTCGAGCCCCGGCTGCTGCTGGTCCATTATCTTCGCGACGTCCTTGGCCTCCTCACGGGCACGCATGTCGGGTGCGAGACGTCGATTTGCGGCGCCTGTACCGTGCTGCTCGATGGGAAGGCTGTGAAGTCATGCACGGTGCTGGCCGTACAAGCATCGGGCTCCGAGGTCACAACGATCGAAGGCGTTTCCTCTTTGGGTCCCACGAACGGCAATGGCCTGCATCCGGTGCAAGAGGGATTCTGGGAAAAACATGGGCTGCAATGCGGATTTTGCACGCCGGGAATGATTCTCGCGTCGGTGGAGTTGCTGCGCACAAATCCGAGCCCATCGCAAACGGAAATCCGCCAGGCGCTGTCCGGCAACTTGTGCCGGTGCACGGGATATCAGCACATCGTGCAGGCTGTCGAGTACGCAGCGAAGAAAATGAAGTCGCGCAAGCGGTAAAGCGTCACGCATGCGGGCTGCACCTGCTTGTCCTGACGCAGGAAGGGCAGCCCGCTCGAAAAGGGGAGGAAACATGTCCGTAGTAACCCGGCATCTCGGAAAACCCCTGAAGCGGAAGGAAGACCCGCGCCTCATCCAGGGTCTGGCTCACTATGTGGACGACATCGTGTTGCCCGGATTGCTCCACGTTGCGATTCTTCGTAGCCCCTACGCCCACGCGAAAATTCGTTCCGTGGATGCGTCCAAGGCGCAGGCAGCCCCGGGAGTCGTGCAGGTCCTGACCGGCGCCGAAATCCGCGGTTCAATCGGCCCTGTGCCCTGCGCCGCGCAGATTCCGGACATGAAGGCCGCGCCGCGTCCCGTACTCGCGCATGAGCGCGTGCGGTTTGTCGGAGAAGGCGTCGCTCTAGTGGTTGCGACGGACCAGTACGCCGCGCGCGATGCAATCGATCTGATCGAGGTCGATTACGAGCCTCTGACTCCGGTCGTCGATCCCGAGAAGGCCATCGAAAAGGGCGCGACCGTTCTTTACGACGGCCACAAAGACAACGTCGCGTATCGCTGGGAGCTCGAGGGCGGCGACGTAAACGCCGCGTTCAAGAAGGCTGACAAGGTCATTAAGCAGCGCATGGTGAACCAGCGGCTGATTCCCGTCGCGATGGAGACGCGCGGCGTCGTCGCGGAGTACAAGCCCGGCGAGCGGCAACTCACCGTTTGGTCCTCGACACAGATCCCGCACCTGCTGCGCACGCAACTTGCGGCCATGCTGGACGTGCCCGAGCATTCCGTGAGGGTGATCACGCCGGAGGTCGGCGGAGGATTTGGGAGCAAGCTCAACGTTTATGCCGAAGAAGCTCTGGTGGGCTACTTGGCGATGCGCCTGGGCAAGCCGGTAAAATGGATCGAAACGCGCCGCGAAAATTTCCTGACCGCGATTCACGGCCGCGACCAAATTGACGACGTCGAGGTGGCATTCAAGCGCGACGGCACGATTCTCGCCCTGCGCGTTCACGTTATCGCCGATCTGGGCGCCTACTACCAGTTGCTCACGCCGCTGATCCCGACTCTGACCGGATTGATGGCCTCTGGTTGCTACAAGATCCCCGCGATACGCGTCGAGATCGTCGGAGTGCTCACGAATAAAATGGCCACGGATGCCTACCGCGGAGCCGGGCGACCCGAGGCCACGTATCTGGTCGAGCGAACCATCGATCTCGTGGCAGCGGAACTCAAGAAGGACCCAGTCGAGGTGCGCCTGAAAAATTTCCCGAAGCTGGCGGATTTTCCGTACGCCACTCCTACCGGAGTGATCTACGATAGCGCGAACTATCCGCGCAGCCTCGACCTGGCGCTGAAACTTTCCGGCTACAAGAAACTTCGCCAGGAGCAAGCGAAAGCCCGCAAGCAAGGCCGCTGCGTGGGAATTGGCCTGTCCACCTACGTGGAGATTTGCGCGATGGGTCCGTCGAGCGCCATGCCCGCCGGAGGCTGGGAATCGGCCACGGTTCGCATCGAGCCGAGCGGTATGGTCAACGTCATGACGGGGGCGTCTCCGCACGGGCAGGGACAGGAAACCAGCTTCGCTCAGTTGGGCGCCGAAATCCTCGGCCTTGAGCCCGGCGACATCAATGTGATTCACGGCGACACGTCGATCGTTCCGTACGGGATCGGCACGTTCGGAAGCCGGGGCACGGCCGTTGGCGGCACCGCCGTCTACAAATCATTGATGAAACTTCGCGAGAAGCTTGCCGTGCTTGCCGGCTTCCTGATGGACGAGGATCCGGCGAAACTTGTATTCGACCGCATGAAAATCTTCTCGAAAACGAAGACGAAAAAATCAATTCCATTTGGTGAGGTGGTCGCGGCCGCCTATACCGCGAAGAGGTTGCCGCCGAACATGGAGCCGGGTCTTGATGCCACGACGTTTTTCGAGCCGACGAATTTTACGTTTCCATTCGGCGCCCACGTGTGCGTCGTTGAAATTGACACGGAAACCGGCGACGTCAAACTCATAAAATACGTTGCCGTGGACGACTGCGGCAACGTCCTGAACCCATTGCTTGTAGATGGCCAGGTCCACGGAGGGATCGTGCAATCGTTCGGGCAAGCCATGCTCGAAGAGGCCGTATACGACGAGCAAGGGCAGCTCATCACGGGAGAATTGATGGACTACGCGATCCCGCGCGCCGCCGATATGCCGTGGATGGAAACCGACCGCACCGTAACGCCTTCGCCGGTGAATCCCATGGGCGTCAAAGGAGTCGGGGAAGCAGGCACGATCGGCGCAACGCCTGCTCTCGCCAACGCCGTTGCCGATGCGCTGTCTCCCTATGGCGTCCGCCACGTGGACATGCCGTTCAAGCGCGAACGCATCTGGAAGCTCATGCAGAGTGTGAGGGCTCCACTGGATTACCCTGAATCCAGAAAGGGAGCCACCAGACAAAGGGCAGCAGGAGGGCAAAATGATTCCGGCACAGTTTGAATACGTCGCGCCGAAAACTTTGGAAGACGCCTTGCGCCTGGTCGAGCGGCACGGTGACGAAGCGAAAATTCTGGCCGGCGGGCATAGTCTCCTCCCGTTGATGAAGCTGCGCTTGGCGCAACCCCGCTACGTAATCGACATCGGCCGGCTTCGCGGCATGAACTATATTCGCGAGGAAAACGGCCACATCGCGATCGGCGCACTGACCACGCATGCGGAGATCGAGAGTTCCACGCTCCTCCGCGCCAAGTGCCCGCTGCTATCCGAAACCGCCGCCGTCATCGGAGACGTTCAGGTTCGCAACCGTGGCACACTCGGCGGGAGCCTCGCCCACGCCGATCCTGCCGCGGATTACCCTGCCGCTGTCTTGGCGCTCGATGTGGAAATCATTGCCGCGTCTACCGCAGGGGCCCGCACAATTCCGGTTGGTGAATTCTTTCTGGACATGCTCACCACCGCGCTACGCCCTGGTGAAATCCTCAGTCATGTGCGCGTGGCGCCCCTCGCTCCTCACACCGGGACGGCATATGAAAAGTTGCACCAACCCGCTTCGGGGTTCGCTATCGTGGGCGTTGCTGCGCGGTTGGTGCTCGGGAAAGGGGAAACGATTGAGGATGCAGCCATCGGTGTAACCGGACTGGGTCCAAAGGCGTTCCGTGCCGCCGCCGTGGAACAAGCCTTGCGGGGCAAAAAGACGTCGAGCAAACTCTTCGCCGAGGCCGCGACCCACGCCGCGCAAGGCATCGAGCCGCTTTCCGATCTCCATGCCTCCGCGGACTATCGCCGCGAAATGGCTTCAGTCTATACGCGCCGCGCTCTCGAACGGGCGTTTGCACGAGCGCAAGGCAACGCATGAGACTTGCAGGACAATATGTTCTACCGGCGCCGCCTGCGAAGGTCTGGGCGCTGCTTACGGACCCAATTCGGCTCGCGAAATTGCTCCCTGGCTGCGAACGCCTCGATCCGGATGGTCCCGACCGCTTCAAAGCCGCCGTAAAGTTCGGGATCGCCGCGATTTCGGGAAAATACGCGGGCACTATCGAGTTTGCTGAGAAAAAGCCACCGAAATCCATGCGCATGAAACTATCCGGGAAGGGAGTCCCCGGCTTTGTCGACGGCGTAGGTCACATCGAGCTGGCCGAGACGGGCGGCCAGACCGAGTTGCGCTACACTGGCGAAGCGCAAGTCGGCGGGATGATCGCGTCAATAGGTCAGCGCATGATCGAGGGCGCCGCGCGGAAAATCGTGGATCAGTTTTTCGCGGCCGCCGCCGAGGAATTGAAAAGGGAATAAGAATTGCCTTGCGATCCTCGTATTCTCAAATTTCTAATTTGAGATCTTAGATCGGCTGCGCTGAGGGTGGACTTGGATGGATTTCAGTCACGCAATCGTGAAATGCGAACTGCGGGCGCGCCTCACTTCCGCATTTTCTCAGATTGCTGATTTCGAATTTGAGATTGACTTCAAACCAAGGTGGACCTATATGGATTTGATTTACGTAATTGCAAGAATGTGTGGCGCAGACCTGCTTCTCTTCGGCTTTTTCTCAAATTTCCAATTTCAAATTTGAGATTGACTTCAAACTAAGGCGGGCCTGAATGGACCTAAGTTACCCGATCGGAAAATACGAGCATAAGGAGTCGCTCACTCCCGCTGAGCGGGAGAGCGCCATCGCGCAAATCGCGGCCACGCCGAAATGCTTGCGCGACGCCGTCGCAGGCCTCTCGCAACAGCAATTCGACACCCCTTATCGTCCCGGCGGCTGGACCGTCCGGCAAGTTGTGCATCACGTTCCAGACAGCCACTTGAACTCTTACGTGCGATTCAAACTTGCCCTCACCGAGGACGAGCCGACGATCAGGCCGTACGACGAAGCTCTTTGGGCGAAATTGCAGGACTCGCGCGACACGCCGATCGAGGTTTCTCTCGCACTGCTCGAAGCGCTCCACCATCGCTGGGATGTATTGCTGCGATCGTTGCGGCCCGAGGATTTTGCCCGGCGGCTGCGGCATCCGGCAATGGGAACGATGACGCTCGACGACATGGTTTACCACTACGCCTGGCATGGCCGCCACCACGTCGCGCACATCACTTCGCTTCGCACACGCGAAGGTTGGAATTAGCTCCATTGATTTTCACCGCTCTCCGCTACTACTGGACCTCCGCCAAGGGCTACCGGCTGCGCCCCTGGGCCAGCCCGTACCTCCGGTGGCGCCTCGAAACCTTCTTTGGCGGAGATACGCATTCACTGGGCCCTGCTGAATTCTTTTACCTCCTCTGGCGCGAGCGTGCGCGATTTCGGAATTTCCTCGCTTGGGTGGCGGAACGCCGCCGTGCCCAAAGCGAACACGGCGGCTGATGCCTTCCCCACAGACAGGTGTATAATCACCCACAGAAAGTGATTTTGAGAGATGTGTCCCTACCTCAAATCGCCATGCAGGAACTGAAAATATTTCAGAAGACGGAAGCTCTCCACGAAGGCCGCTGGTGGGAGCCCATTTCCGAGGGCCGAGTGCACTGCTATCTCTGCCCGCGGCATTGCCACATCGGCGAAGGGCAATCCGGTTTCTGTTTCATTCGTGTGAATCAAGGAGGGAAGCTCTACAGCCTGGGCTACGCCTCGCCTGCCGCGCTGCAAATCGATCCCATCGAGAAAAAGCCGCTCAACCATTTCCTCCCCGGCACACGCGTCTTCTCACTCGGTACGGCCGGCTGCAACATGGGCTGTTTTTTTTGCCAGAATTGGGATATCTCGAAATCGAAAGCCGATCAGGTTCGTTCGACGCACATTCCGCCGGAAGACGTCGTCGCGCTGGCGATCCGCTACGGCTGCCCCTCCATTGCATTCACGTATAACGAACCGACGATCTGGGGCGAGTACGTTATCGACATCTGCCACGCCGCCCGGGAAGCCGGGATCAGCACTGTGATGGTCACCAACGGCTACGTGACGCGCGAGGCTTTTCACGATATTTACGACCACGTGGATGCGGCCAACGTGGACCTCAAGGCTTTCACGGAGGGATTCTACGGCCGCGTCACCCTTACGCATCTGCAGCCGGTGCTTGACACACTCACGTGGCTCAAGCAGGAGACGAACGTCTGGTTCGAGATCACGAATCTGATCATCCCCACTCTGAACGATGACCCGCGCGAAATCCGTCTTCTCTCCGACTGGATTCTGGAGCATCTCGGCCCCGACGTCCCACTTCACTTCACCGCGTTTCATCCCGATTTCAAGTTGCGTGATAAGCCGAACACCCCTCCCGAGACGCTACACGCCGCGCGGCGCATTGCCCTGGAAACCGGCCTCCACTACGTCTACGAAGGCAACATTCACACCAGCGCGGCCCACACGTCCTGCCCCAGCTGCGGCCAAATCCTCATCCGGCGCCCGGCCGCTGGAATATCAGCAAAAGTCCCTCTTCAGCACTCTCCCAAGACGCCGACAAGTTTGCCGACACGTTCGGCGCACTCAATCTGTAGTCGATCTGACCGGCACAAGGGCCGCTGTAGCCCGTCCCGGTTTAACCGGGACAGGAGCTTTCCCCGTCGGCACCGCTACTACCCGTGGCGAATAACGCCGAGGGTGAATTCCACGAAAAGATTTCGCGCCATCATCTGCTATTTGGACATCGGCATATCCATCGGCATCGTCATCTTGTGAGTTGCGGGAGGCATGCCGGCAAGGTACGAGTACATCCACATCTGCCACTTACGTTCGAGCTCTGTTGGAGTTGTCCCGAGCGCTCCTGTCACCTCGGCGACGTCAAGTTGAGTCATCTTCGCGGAATAGAGCTTCCGAACTTCGGCGCCTCCCCCGAGTTCCGCAATCGCACTAACCCAAGCCGCCCCGAGCAGAGCGCGATCCTGAGGTGAAGTAGCCGCGCCGGGCAACTGCTCAAGTAAATTGGCAACCTTCTTGTGACCGAGTCTTTGCTCCAATTCGGCCGCAGCCATGCCCAATTCCTGTCCTTGCCATTGGCCAACCAACCACAGCGCCGTCCAATGAGCGATGAGCGGATTTCCGGGCTTGCCCCAGGCGACGTGCAGCAGCGCCTCAGCGTCTGCAGCTGGATCGAGTTCTGGAACTCTCCCGCTCAACCTGGTTCGAATCGTCCTTCCGGTAACTTCATACGCTTGAGTCGTACTCGCGGTGGTGCCAGCCGCTTTGAAATGGGGGTCAAGGATAATGCGGATCTCCGCATTAGACGCTGCATCGTTGAGCTTCGCATCGAGTGACGCGAACAAAGGCTCCCGTTGCGACGCAAATTTTGTCATGACCTCTTGCGACAAGGCCCCAGGGGGGCACAGGACTTGATAGTGCGCGGATGTCACGCTCTGCATGAGCGACTCGCGGACGTAACGTCGCACCGGGCTAGCAAAAAAGACGGCGATCACTACAACG
>WNGG01010234.1_pt1 | contig 16546 bp, 8 predicted proteins | sample 5400661 | NCBI WGS metagenome assembly WNGG01 (sample SAMN13153372, study PRJNA577476) | soil metagenome | isolation source: 100 cm soil or saprolite under Garry oak tree replicate 1 | place: USA:California | collected 2016-06-15 | reverse complement strand
GAGTATCCTGAAGAGGTGCCAGTGTCTGCGGTCACACCGGGATCACCGTTACCGCTCATCGATCCCCTCGACATGGGGTCGGTGTACTCACAATGGAAGAGGGGGTTGTCAGCGCACAGCGCACATGCTCTGGGATCGTCGGTACAGATGGCGGTAGGGTCTCTCTGGGCCGCGTCCATAGCTCCACCCCTTGGACCCTCGCAGTACGCGGAAGGCCCCTCGCATTCAACCAGTCCTGCAGGATCAGTTAGGGTAGTGGGAATATTCCGGACATACAAGTACGCGTTCTGAGACTGCGGGTCAGACAACCGACCGGGAAGGGGGTCCGGGCTGAGAAACCGTCCGGTTGAGGCGTCATACCAACGCTGGAAATAATAGTACAACCCCGTTGCAGAACTGTAGGGTTTTCCTGTAAACCTGCAGGCGTAGATCAAGCGCTTGCTTCTGAGGCGAAGTAGAATGTATACGGCTATTTTGGCAGTGTGATGTTTTCTAGCTAATCATTGATTGGGGCCCAGTTCAATTTTGAATATCCCTTCGGGGCCACCAACCTGATCTCTATAGAAGTTCTTGATCGAGTCTACAAATTGGGTGGGACTCACTTGATACTTTGGCATGAGATGGTAGTCAGGGACCATCGAGTCCCAAACAACCGCGACAACCTTCTCGACTCCAGTGATCGACAGCACTTCGTGCAAGAACTTTAAGATCGATGCTTTAGCTGGCTCCGCGCCATTCCATGCGTTAAGCTGTTGCTCGAAAAGATCCATCACATCGTTCTCCAAGGGATGAGAAGTTATGAGAAACACTAGTGGACGTGGGGTCTCCTTCAAGACATCGTCGACAAATTTTTCATCACTCTTCAAAACGTGACGAACCGAATAGGTACCGAATATGAGTCCAATTCCGTGATTGGCTCCGCTTCTCGCAATCTCTCGAGCAATATCCCGATCGACAGAACCTTGCCTCAACGACAACACCATTAGGAACAGTGGTCCAGCCAAGCTCAGTCCTCCAGTTCCGAGAGCAGCCTTATGAGTTCATTTTCGAACTGGTTGGTAGAACCTCGAAACACGGGGTCCCACTGCCACCCTGTGGGGGCTCGAGGATTCAGCCTCCAGTTGATGTTGTCGACCACGTGCGGAGTAGGCACTCCATCGTGAGGAGGCCCCGTCACATCGATTCGCGTCCCGAGGATTCCAATCTTTCGTAGCCCCTGATCGCTGAATTGTCGTAGGATAGCATTCGGCTCTTGCCCCACGGGTGGGAACTTACGAATCTGCTGCCCAATTGTTCTAACATTAGCGGTATCTACCTCAGTGACTGGAGTGTCGGATACTGTTACTGTTGGTGGGTCGGGTGGAGGCGAGTATCCAGAGCCTCCCGTATCTGTTGGGATAGACAGGGATTCCCAGAATCGCTCATACCTCCGCCGGTAATATCATGAATGCTCGGGCTAGGACTGCCTCTTCATGATCGGGGTTTCCAGCTAGACAACCCACCTCCAGGTAGACTGACTACAAAGAATCCGTCGCTGGCGCTCACCTCCCACGCTTCGTAGCCAGGGTCAACGTGAACGACAAGTTTGCTCCCGTCCGTAAAACCGACCTCTAAGCTTCCGTCCTTCCGTCCTATCGCACGCCCTATAGTTTTTCCCATCAGCATCGATGCCTGCGCGGCTTGTGTCGGATTCTCTCCAGAAAGGTGCAATTGGACTCCCTTTTCCTCGATATTCATTTGTCCACCTATTCGAATTACCGTTCGCGCATTCTTTTCGAGAACCTCTAGGCTGAACGCAGTGTCGATACAGCATCGTGAAACGGTCTTGCCGTTTAGTCTGAGATCGATGTCGACTTCGGTATGTTCCAGCCTTCTACCCTCCACTTTATGGCCATCCAAAGATTTGCCCTATGTAGTCAAGGGCTATGTGGGTAAAAGCCCGCCCGCTCGGCCGACCGAAGACATCCAGAGGCTGTCCGTATTCGTTGTAGTAAACGGCATATCCTCTAGGATACGCTGGTGTCGGGTCCATTATCCGAATCATGTTACCATTACCACTTGCTCCGGGCTGTTGGAAGACCAATCCTCTACCGTTATCTGCTACTCGCGCATCCCAATTCTCTGGAACGCGTATTAGTTTTCCGTCAGGGGTGCTCACAAATTTATATCCGGTACTAGTGTCTCCTCCACCTTCACCGCTCGTGCTCGGTCCGGATGCTTCGACCGAAGGCTCTGAGTTGACTTCGATGTTCGGGGTCGTTGTAGCCTCGACTGTGGGTGGGTTTGGGGGTGCTGAGTATCCGGAAGTTCCTGTGTCTCCTGGCACTCCACCACCAGAGTCGCCCATACCGGATCCTCCGGTACTGGATCCTCCGGTACTGGATCCTCCGGTACTGGATCCTCCGGTACTGGATCCTCCGGTGTTGGGGTCTGAATAGCTGCAACTGAAGAGTCCTGGGTTGTCTGCGCAGAGTTCACATGCACGGGGATCGTCGGTACAAATAGCGTTAGGGTCCCTCTGAGCCTGATCCATCGCTTGTCCCCCAGGACCCTCGCAGTACGCGGAAGGCCCGTAGCAATCAGCCAACCCCGTCGGGTCAGTTAGGGTAGTGGGAATATTCCGGACATACGAGTACGCGTTCTGAGTCTGCGGGTCAGACAACCGACCGGGAAGAGGGTCCGGGCTGAGAAACCGTCCGGTTGAGGCGTCATACCAACGCTGGAAATAATAGTACAACCCCGTTGCAGAACTGAAAGGTTTCCCTGTGAACTAAGTTAGCTTCATACAAAGCTACGCGGGTTTACGGACATAACCCGCAACGAGGAGACAGGTCGCGAGCGACTAGAGCAAATTGAGGTTCCATATGGAACCGATCCAGAGAGTACTAGGATGGCAGGTAAAAACATCAAACCAATTCGTTCATATCGCGGGCGAACGAGAGTCCGCCTCGCTCCTCGCGTTTGAAATGCTGCCTGTTGTGAAGTATAGGCTGTCGTCGGAAATGTTGTTTGTATCCCGTTGACCAGAACGTTATCTCGCCGTGGTGAAGTTTCAGAGTCCAGAGCCAGGTATGTGCGCCTCGGGGAGTGATCTTTGCTTCTCGCGTGATTTGATCAATCTGACAGTCCAGTTGCTCTGTTTGAACATGCAAAGACAAATCGAAGACGTGCTCGAAGACTAATGTAGCCGGTGCTATCCAGAAACGAAAGTACTCGTTAGCATGAATCGGGTCTACCCATTTGAGTATGTAGTCCAAATCTATGAGCAACTCCGTCCGCTGCGGAAATTCATTTGCCAGGGCTATAGCGTGAATCTGGACATCGTGCCACTCCATATCTTCGAAGTCTGTGTCCGTTAAAGTCGTTTTCTCGAGCACATAAGGTTCAATGTAGACTGAACTCTCAGAAGTCCCCTTCCTTAGCACATTGGTCCTCCGTGTGTCTCGCATACTTACCTCTAAGGGAGAGAGCGGAAGGTCCATCGCTATCCTACAAACCATCGAAGGAACTCAATAATAACATTCTCGTAATCGTTGGTCAAACGCGCATCCCCCTGTGCGAAACCAAATCCTCCGCGAGCGAAGGGCGATGGAGTCCAACTGGAATACTCTACGACATGAGGAAGCCCAACAAAATGTGGTCTCCCTAAGACATCGATGCGTTCGACCAAGTTTCCTTGACCGTCGTAGACCCCAATATTGTGCAATTCCCCGTTGACATCGTAAGCACGTATCACGCTACTCGGTTCGGCATGCTCAGGAATGTACTGTCCAGGTCCAATATCGTGAATGTTTCCGGAACCGGTAGGCGTTCCTTCGTTTACAATCCCGCCCGTGTCTATGGGCGGTGTTGTGTCGGATACTGTTACTGTTGGGCCATCGGGTGGAGGCGAGTATCCAGAGGTTCCTGTGTCTCCTGATGGTGCACCGCCAGCGTCGCCCGTAGTGGGTCTTCCAGTACCGGACCCCCCGGTATTGGGGTCTGAATAGCTGCACCTGTAGAGTCCCGGGTTGTCCCCGCAGAGTTCACAGGCGTGGGGATTGTCGGTACAAATAGCGTTAGGGTCTCTCTGAGCCGCGTCCATAGCTCCACCCCCTGGGCCCTCGCAGTACGCGGAAGGCTCTTCGCATTGAACCATGCCTGTAGGGTCGACTGCCGTCGTGGGAATATTCTGAACATAGACATACGCGTTCTGGGACTGAGGGTCCGACAATCGGCCTGGAAGAGGATCCTGGCTGATGAACCGTCCAGTAGAGGAGTCATACCAGCGTTGGAAGTAGTAATACAAACCCGTCGCTGCACTGTAGGGCTTGCCTGTGAACTTGACGTTCTCGGAGTTCGCTAGGTTGCCTGTTGGTTGTCCGTTGTCTTGGCCGTAGGGCTGGTAGTTGTCGGTGAATGCGTATGTTCCATCGGAGTACGTTATCATCCGGGTGCTTCCAAGGGCATCGGTGTGATAGTAGTAGGGCGTTGTTCTATCAACAACTTTGACTATCAGTATTCCAGCCGCGTAGACGAATGCGCTGTTGGAACTGCTCAAGCTTCTGTAGAGGAGATCTGTTCCCTGGTACGCATAGAACGATGTGGAGGACCCTTCTATCGCCTCGACGAGGCGCCCTAAGCCGTCGTAGGCGTAGGTTCCCTGGGTGCTGGTTCCGCTAGTGACCTTTAGGAGGTGGTTGTCGGGGTCCCAAGTGTACTGCCAATTCGTCGTTCCTGTGGTGGTGACGTTCTGCTTCCTTAGGTTTCCATTGGGATCGTATGAATAGGCTACGGTTCTCCCTGTGCTTGACGAGTTGGTTAGTTCATTGTTTGTCGGGTTGTAGGAGTACGAGGTTGCGATTCCGTTGGAGCTCTGGCTTAACCTGTTTCCGAGTGCGTCGTACGCGTACGATGAGCTAGTTGTTGTTCCGCTATCCGCAACGTTAGCGCTTATCAGACGGTTGAGGATGTCGTATCGGTACCCCTCGGTCACATTAACACTGTTCACTTGACCTGTAACCCTGGCCACTGTTCCGGTACTATTGTAGCCGTACACCAGAGACATCTTCGCGGTCCCTCCGTTCTTGAGGGTCATCGAGGCTTCACGGCCAAGCTTGTCGTAGGTGTAGTTCCCCACCAGGCCGTTTCCGTACTGGACACCCTTCACCTCGTCATTCTGGTAGTAAGTCATTCTAGCATAGTAGGCACCGGTCGACACGTTGGTCACGTTGAGTATTCTGCCCAGACTATCATAGCCATACCTTATCGTGATGTCAGGGTTGCTCTGGCTGGTCGCTGGATAGGCTATCGTATTGACGACTTCGCCATTGTATGTGAAAACTGTAGAGTAGGTCTTCGCTACTCCTCCGGAAACCGTCCATGTCTGTCTGCTACCTGAGCAGCCTATGTCTACGACCTGTCTCGTTGCGGCGTTGACCTGGTAGGTCTCGTTTGTCGCCCTGTTTCTTCCGTCGTATTTGTAGAGGATCGTCGCGTTCTGGTTCTGCAGTTGCAGCAGGTTGCCGTTCATGTCGTAGCTGTAGCTCTTGCTGACGACTGGTGTGCTGCAATACGTGACGGTGTTGACTCTGTTGAGTGAATCGTACGAGTAGAGTGTTCTGACGTTCTTGCGGTCAGTCTTCATTATCAGGTTACTGTCGGAATCGTACGAGTAGGTCTCGGTAGAGTAGTCTGGATACTGAGTAGATGTTAGTCTGTTCAGGTTATCGTAGTAGTAAAACGTGGTCTGGCCAAGATCATTGAAGATCTTTAGGAGATTGCCAACTTGGTCGTAGTAGTACCATGTTGCTGCGGGAGCCTCGACCAGTCGGCCCATAAAGTCGTAGTGGGATGATGTCATGATTCCTCTCTCGTCGATCGTCCATATGATGAGGTCTGGGTCATCGTAGAGGGTTGACGTTGTGTTGCCATCAGGCTTGACCGTCCTCGTTAGCCGGCCAATCGTGTCGTACGTGTAGTTGGTCTGGTGGGCGAGAGGATCCTTCAAGCTCTGGAGATTGTTCTGCCAGTCGTATGTTCGGGTCTCGTTCGAATAGGAATGCCCGTTGAGAAGCCTGTCGGTGATTGAGAGCCTTCCCAGACCGTCGTAGATCTGGCGTGTCTTCCAGCCATTGCCGTTGACGATGTCGACGAAGTTGTATGTGTCGTTGTATGTGTACGCTTCGGAGGCGAGGTTATGTCTCGTACTGTCTAGATATGTCCTGTTTGTGACTCTTCCGAGGATGTCGTACTTGTAGGTGGCATTGTCATGGTTGGGATCGTAGCTCCATGTCCGCGTCCCAAGGGTGAAGTTGTACCCGTAGCTGGCCGCGATCTGAAAGGAGCCCGGGTTCAGGGTCTGGGTAATGCTGGTCAGGTACGCGCTGTTGTAGCTGGATGAATAGACATACGATGTGGTGTTGCCTCGAAAGTCCACATATGTCAAGGGGTTTCCCTGGCCGGTGTAGGTTCGCGACGAGTAGAGCCATCGGACAACCCCCGGCGAGTTATCGAGTCGGTGCTTTTCCTGGCCCAGTCCTCCCCAGCCCGTGTAGGTGTAGTATGTTTCGATCGGGACGGAGCCCGCCCCATTTTGCAGCTCAGCCGATCCCGCTACGTCTCCGTGGACAGAGGAGTTTGCTGCTCCGTTTGTTATGAACGAGTTGGAGAAGCTCGTCGTTCCGATCGACGGACCTACAGTCGCAACAGTAACGTTGTCAAAGAGCGCGGAGTATCCTCCGGCGTACAACCCGAAACCGGTACCATCGATTACAGGGCTCGACGGAAACGAGGCAGAGATGTTGCATGAGCCTCCTCCTGGAAGGGTTACGTTGCCATGCGCAGAGGTCCCTGCAGCTAAGATGTTGAACGTGTAGAGTCCGTTCTGAATGGCAGTGCCGGGGCAGAGCGTGGCGACTGCGCTACTAGTGCTCGTGTCCCGCAGGTAAAGATGTACAGTCCTGGAATCGGAAGAATAGTAGAGCACCAGCTCCCATTTACCGGTGTTGTGTCCAGGGTAGTGGGTGAAGATGCCCATGTACGGGTTGGTCGCGTCAATCTGTCCTGTAACGTTCGCTTGGACTCGGATGGACAGGTCGGCCTTACCGATATCTGCCCAGGCGAAGTCGCCTGTTGAGGGACCATCATAGCCGGGTGTCGCGCTGTACCTTCCGTTATTGACCATCCATCTGCCTCCGTACAGAGACCAAGGATTGTCAGTGGCGGTGCCTTGGTTTTGGCTGAAAGTGTCAGCGAACGCGTAGAATCCCAGGGGCAGTCCATCGTTGTAATAAGAGCTGAAACTTTCATGGCCTGATCGATCTCGATTGTAGATCTTGTTCCCCCAGATATCATACCTAGAATATTCGGTGAGGCTACCGATGTTACCGCTACCATAGGAGACGATGGTAATCTCTCTCTGAATGTCTCCTGGCACGCCGAAACGCTGTTGGTGCCCTCGCACAAGGACATGGTTCGAGTCAGAAACGTTCATCGTCATTCCTGCGAACGAGAAAGCGTAATCATTGAAGGAAGCTAGCTGGGTTCCGTTGTAGGCCCTTACAGTTGCACCTGTGATATGATCGCCCCCCGATGTCGTATAGTTGTACTGGAACTTCCGGATGGTAGTGGTTGTAGGAATAGAGGAGACGATCTGGGTGAACGTCCGGTAAGAGGTTGCCTGGGTGCCCATCAGGGCAGGGGTGTATGCGTAGCTCGTGTACCAGCCTGTCGGGTAGGTGATCTTTGAAATGAGCCACGGGGCAATGTTCGGGTCGCCTATTGCGCTGTACTGGAAGAGAGTCTTTCTATGAGCTGGATCCGACACTGAAGACAAGCTCGACCCCGTATAATTGAAAATAACACTCCTCACCGTTGTCTGCGGAACCGAGCAGGTGCCTGCAACCTGAGCTATGCTGCTCAAAAGGGCGTTGGTGTAGGCGAGCTGAAAGTTTCTATTTACAGTATCCGTTACGCAGTTGATCCGATTCCTAGAATCGTAGCCGAAGCCGATATTGTTGGCTAGAGGATCGCTGATACTTACCAGCCTGTTGAGGCGAGTTGGGTCGAAGGTGTATACTGTTCCCGACTTTGTGTTGAGGTAGAGTCCCGTGCTGTTATGGTACAGGATGAATTGGTCGCCTTCATGGTTCTCGAATGTGGAGGTTGTGGAGGTCCAGAAGTTCAAGGGTATCTTGTAGCCCGCGCCGCTCCACAGGTGGATGTAGGATGGGTTTGTTGAATTCTCGACCCATGGGAAGTTGAGCTGCCATCCGTTCCCGATCGGTGCCCATGGATAGCTTTCGAAGTTGAGAGGCTTGCCGCTGAAGAAGCTGTTCGGCTCGGTGTAGACCCTAGTAAAGTCTAGGTTCAGACCGCGTCCTGCGATGCTCAGATCCGTCTGCTCAAGGGTGAGCATTCCGGTACTTGGAGAAATGTACTCTCCCAGATTTGCGAAATACTGTCCATAGGGGGACAGCCCGTTTAGGTCCCATGGATCCGCGGGCGATCCATATGGTGACCAGACTGTCTGGATTGGCAGAGAGGCGAAGGTCGCGTTATAAGGTCCGTTGCCCTCCGTCCAGACAATCGAGATCTGGCTGGAGTTGGTCCCGCTCGCTGATGCGTAGTTCGAGCCGAGGTCGACCGGATTTATTCTACCCGTGACAGGGAATGCTGCCGTACCGTCAAACGCATTGAGACCCGGCGATTTCTTCCTGATTATGATCGATGAGCCCTCTATGGCGAGGGCGTAGAGGTCGTTCGTCGTGGAATCGACTGTTAGAGTAGGATAGATCCCTGCGAACGGTTGAGACGTGATCGAATTGTTCCATTGCGTGCTTGATGATAGTCGAAACGAGTAGCCAACCCAGCCCCCTGCATTTGAGTCATACAAGACATGGGTCGCATAGTTTCCATCAGTGACTGCAGAAAACTGACCGTTAATGACAGCGTCTGTCGCAACTGTTTCAGTCAAGCCTCTTCCCGAACCACTGAAGGAAACTGCTGATAACAACGGGCTCCAGGAAGACATGTAGATGGCCCTCATACCTCCGAATGGGTCAGCTGGAACGATTGCAGAGCGGTACCAGCGGTTGACCGCATCTGAATCTGCGGCAAAGGAGTCAACGAAATAATTCGAGTAAGTGGCTAAGTTATAGACGGAATTCTTGTACAGGACGATAAGAGTGTGGTTTTCATAGGCGTTACATCCTGAACAAGGCGGGCTCACATCTTTTTCATCGACCAAATCGTACGAGAGCGCTGGACTCCCGTCAGAACTCAGAGCCAGATCAACGTTCCAAATTCCGAGATGCATCCCGCATACAGCACCATTGTTGCAGGTGTTAGATGCTCTCTGGGTTTGGACTGGCTGCCAACTAATCGTCCTTCCCAAGATTGTTCCTTGAACATAGCTTAGAGACGCTGAACCATTCCAGGGAGAAGGTCTACTGTCATGCATTTCTCCGCCCGTGGCTACTATGACGGTACGGCCTGTGTTCCAGACCGTTGTCGTCGAAGCCCAGAGGTATGTCCATGAGGGCCAGCCGGGTATTGAGTAGGAATTGGACCAGCTTACCCCGTCAGGCGAGCTTCTGTAGCTTACGCCCGAGCCGTTGTTGTAGAAAACCCAGTAGTTTCCAGCTGCGGATTCATAGAAAACGTGGCGCTGAAACGAATAAGCGGTTGCGTGTCTGTCAACATAGCTTGCAATCGTAGGGTCGACCGAGACTGTTGAGTCCTTGGTAATCGTTCCCAGGTCAATTGCCAATGTGAACCGGCCCGGAAGAGAAGTCGCATTTGTATTGAGAGACGATGGAACGTCGTTCCAGTCAAACGTATAGTTCCCAAGGCTGTATTCCACTCTGAACAGTTTTGAGACAACAGAAAGACTTGTGCTGTTGGAGGCGTGTAACCAAGAGAATAACAGGCGGTATTTTCCCGAAAACCCCGGTGTGAATGCGAGGTTCCATTTCAACGGTCCTCGCTGGGTCGCGATGTAAACAACCTTCAGCGTCCCAGAAAAGTTGCCGTATGAGACCTGCATCGTCCTAGATACAAAGGTACCGGTTGCGTTTCGTCCTAGCGCCAGGAAATTGCTCGCAGCCGGACGAAGAGAGACCCAGGAACCGTTAGCGTAGGCTTGAATCTCCCAGTTGGCTGGGAATGATTTGCCAGCGCTGTACATTATGGAGTCTTGAGGCAGAGGACCGCCAACCAAGCGCAAGGACATGGAGAAATTTCGGAGAGTGAGATTCTGGGATGATGTCTGCACGACCTCTCCCGCACCGATGAATTGTTGGACGTTTGAGATAACAGTCTGCGGGAGGCGAAGGTCGGGTACAGGATCCGCGTGGAAGTTCGGAGCGGGGTAAGGCGGATTCGAGCCCAGAGTAGTATCGGTTGAGGAGTAAGTGGCCGAATTGTTGAAAAAGGCGTTGACCAGACCGGGGAGGACAGTACCAATGGACCCTAGAACCGTGAGGATGATTAGGGCCGATACCAGAGTTATTTTCGCAATCTTTTCGGTCTGATGACCAGGAGTCCATAGAGAGATGTATCTTGTTTCGGACAAGATAAGACGATGATTGGCCATTCGTCTAATATTCTTAAGAGGTTTGGAACAGTACTGAGCAGGAAAAGTGAAATCGGAATGTTGTGTGAGCAAATGTGTGATTCCCCGATTCGGGAACCTGGCACGTCGTCCGATTTGCCTTCGAATTCGTCAATCCAGAGGTTTAGACTGACACAGGGTTGCGAGGAAATAGTGGGTTTTTTCTTGTGTGTCGGCCCCCTCACGTTCAAACTGGACCCAGTAAACTTCCCTCTCTAGGTTCTCTTGGGTGCTCGATGAACAATTGGCAACCTTCGCCCTAGCATCCAAGCTCCTAAACCGTGCCCCGAACCGCCGGATTCGCCCAGAATCGTTGCCAGACAGCGAGCCTTCTGTAGGCAAAGGGGGTTTGGCCAAACATCTCACGACGCACAATTAGCAACGCACTCCGAAGCCGAGACAATACAGACCCTCAAGATCAGTAACTCATGTGACTGGTTCAACGCCCGCACCCGCCATTAACGACCTGCTAGGGAGGATTAATCTCCGTGAGAGTTCGGGGCAACTCTTATTTTCTCATGTCTGCAAGCAGTCCATCGGGAGTAAGTTAGCTCATGACACGTGTATCTCTGTCTATCTTGATACTATTCCTTCTCACTGTTGGAACTTTCTCAGCACTCGCAGATCCGGTTAGGCCACATCAGGCCGGTGTTTCCGGATCGCCTATCATAGGAATCGATTGCGGTCTTGGTTCAAAGGAGGCCGTATTGAATAGTACTGGCTTTCCTGTCGCACCAAGCGAGATAGGAGCATTCGAGACTCGGAATTCGTGTACCTGGATAGGTGATGTCGCATTGTCGGGGGGTGGCACAACTGACGGTACGACTGAGCCTTTAGTCTCGGACCAGGATGGGACGTTTGGTATTGTTAGTCCTTTGGTTGGTGGCGGTTTCACCGCGGATATTGTCTATTTGCAGGATTCTGTTGGAACTGTGAACGGTTTTGACATTACTGTTTCTTGGAATACGAAGGTTCTGCATGCCGTCCGGTTTGACCAGGGCAGTCTTCCATGGTTTGCTCAACATCCGTTTACTGCTGCTGTGGGTGGTATCAATAATAGTGCTGGCACGGCCCGCCTGCTGCAGGTTGTCGGTACTCAGTTGCCGGGGAACTTTACCTTCTTCCGAATTCGTTTTGACGTTATCGGCGTTGGCAATACTGCTCTTACGATCAGCAACGATCTGATCAGCAATCCTGGTCCCGTTGTTCACACTCATGTCAACGGGGCTTTTGATTCAGAGACCTACTTCGATCCGACTCGCGTGCTTAACTGGAGCGGAGGTTTCACATTCTCTCCAAACCCTCCAGTCCCAGGTTCACCAACTACATTCCTCTCGACGGTAGTATGTCCAGGTTGCACCGGATCGCTCCATTACGAATGGGACTTCAACAATGACGGAGTGATCGACAGCATTGCTAACCCGGCGACGATTACGACCCCAACTCCCACCTTCTTCGTAAGCCGAGTAACCCTAAAGGTGACAGACAGTGCTACCCCTTCCGCTCACAATGCTACCATAGTTGAACGCCTTCCTTTCACAGCGGCCGCTCAGGGGCCAGCCAGTCTTCCGGTCAACACTGCGGGAACATGGAACGGTCTCTGGTTGGGAGGAATCGCCAACTACGCGGTCAACTGGAGGTTCTGTCCAGGCACCATAACAAATACTATAGTGTGTTCGAATCCTACCCTGTCAACCGCTTCACAACCGAACCAGAATAATACTCAGACCTTGAACGGTCCGACGCCCGGCTATCACTTCTCTGGAGTTTTCAATGTCAGCCTGAGAGTCACCGATTCTGGCGCTGGACCTGTTCAAGCTAGCACGACAACCGGCTACACCGCAGTAAACGTGACTGGAGGCACGCCGGTGTTCACCGTTCAAGTTACAGCTCAAGGGGGGTCTGTGAGTTTGCCAGTCAAAGCTTCAGCAGGCGTTACGTACTCGAGCCTCTATCCCTCATTGGCCGGGTTCCGGGCAGGTTCGTTCAAGTATACTCTCTACTGGGGAGACGGTGCCTCATCCATCGTTTTTGCGAACGCGGCCTCAACATCACATTCGTACTCCTCTGCAGGAAACTACAATATCGTAGTCACCGCTCAAGACATGCAAACCCCTTCACAAATCCAAGAAACCGGTTTTGCAACGGTCAACGTCGCCCCACCAGACGAACCTCCTTCGGCTAGCTTCACCTTCGCTCCGCAGACCCCTGTTGTCGGCCAGGATGTGACCTTCAACGGGACTAACAGTCATGACCCGGACGGGGTAATTGCAAACTGGGGCTGGAGCTTTGGAGATGGCCTCTCCGTCCTCAGCTTGTCACCGTTTACTGACCATGTTTACAATGCTCCCGGAAACTATAGCGTAGTTCTGACCGTAACGGATATTGCAGGACTGACCGGTAACGAGACCTTGACCATCCTAGTTCTTCCGAGACCTCAACATGACATAGGTCTCACTCTTGTCGCACCGCATCCCGCAGTCGTAATCTCTGGACAACGAATCTCATTCGAGGCTGGCATTGTAAATACGGGAACCGACGCGTCAACTGTAGATCTTTTTGTCTATTACGGCAGCAAAGTTGCGGCCACTGCAAGATCATTGTTCGTCCCTCCTTCATCCACCTCCTTTGTATACGTTCAATGGGACACAACAGGTGTCCCAGCTGGAAACTACACCATCTCGGCATTTGTCTTCCTTTCGGGTGATCCCACTCCCGCTGACAACTCGCTAACGGACGGCCAGGTGATGATTCTGCCGCCGCCAGCCCTCACGCTTATCCCCAATTCCGGACCAGTGGGGACACTTGTCGTGGTTCACGGCTCGGGCTTCCCTAGCGGCATCGAGCTAGAAATGACCTTTGACAACCAACTTGTAGGCCTCTTCTTCCCTCAGAACCCCTCGTTCGACTTCAGCTTCGATGTGCCCGACGCCCAAGTCGGTGTCCATCAAGTTCATGCTGTTGAGCCGTTTTTCTCAAGCCTAGATGTCCAAGCAGTTTTTACCGTCACATCCACGCCTGTGGCCATTAGTGTAGGTCTCAGTGTAGGCAGCATCTACTTCCCCGGAGACACCGCTACCATCTTCGTAATGACCAGCCTAAACGGCCAGTCCACTTCTGATTCAAGTTTGCAGTTGATCATAATCATGCCCAACGGGTCGAATACCACTCTTGCCCTGGTTCGCGTCGCCACTGGGATCTACAAAGCATCCTACGTCATAGCTACTACACAGTCGATTGGAACCTACGGGGTCGTCGTCAAGGTACATCAGGCAGGATCAGGAGACGGTTCAGCTCTCGCCAGCTTCGAGGTCAAACCCACATGGCTGAGTTCACAAAGTCGAAACATCGCTACTGGTATTGCGATAGCAGGTGTTGTGGGTGTTGCGGCTCTTGTCTGGCGAAAGGGCTATTTCCGGAGAAACGAAGAACAAGCTTTCCTTGACTCCGAATAATGCCTCAACGCAAGAGTGCCTCGGGGCGCGTTTCTTTCCAACGCTCCATTACGCTTTCGTGTTTAGGAGACGGGCATGAGCTTTTTGCCCAGTCTTCTCTCAATATCCATCTTCGCCCTTCTCAGCTGCCTGGCACGCTTGAGCAGCTCGATAAGATAATCCAAGTCGACTATGGGGCGCAGGGCTGGATATTCCCAAGGGGTCTTGTTGATCTCGTCAGGATAGATCATATACCCGTTGGGATAGTGCGTCAGTAGTATCCCCGTAGGGTCCGTTTCTAGAACTTTGGAGAATTCGCGTAGGGTGTATCCTGCTTTCTTGAGCTGTTCCAGCGCTCTGTCGAGCTCGTCGCTGGCTCTCTCCAGCTCGGCAAACATTTCTCCCCTGTCGCCATCTCCCATAGAATATCTGTCCTAGGACCCTTGTTCGCGAGAAACGGGGTTCCCGGCGGGCATAAGCGTTCTTTAACCGACATGCCCTCTCCGCCGAAACAGAGACAACCGAGCATGAATGGAGTCAAGCTAAAGCCCGAACAATATCGGTGCTTAGGAGCTTGAGACGATCCTGGGTCATGAGACCTAGCCGATTTTTCGTGACACATCATTGTTGCTTGCGTCCAGCTACGATGAACATTCCTCCGGTGCTGACGACTGTGTCGTTTCGAAGCTTCTCGTCGTCATCTAGGAGACTCTTCATCCATTTTTCCATCCAACGGTTATACTGGTCAATTTTCTGTTTAGGCGCGCCGCCTGCTATCATGGCCTTCTCGTGAAGCTTCTTTGTTTCCTTGAAGGATGCGAGGTGAAATGTGAGCTCGTCCCTAACATCTTCTAATCTCCTTCTCGGGTCTGAGGCCAGATAGGTATCCGCCTGCACCTCCGCTATGATTTCACGAAGTCCCGCTTTGTGGAAGATCGTCGGTAGTCGATATCCTATGTCGAAGTGTTTCCCTTCCAGTTTTCTTACGCCGTCCACAAGCGATTCGCCGATCCTGAGAGCTAGCTTGGTGAACCTCTCGTCAACGGGAGTATAGACGAAATCGAACCCGCCCGCGTTCTCGAAGGCGGCTACTGTTCCACCTTTCCGCGCGACCCGGCTCATCTCCCGAACAGCCTTCAACGGCTCGGTGAGATGCATCAGGAGAGTCCTGCAACATACAAGATCCGCCCAGCCATCTTCAACGGGAATATTGTACGCGTCGCCCTTACGAAAGCTGATCCTGCCTGCCATTCCTTCTTTCCTAGTTTGTTTTTCTGCGGCGCTGACATTGGCGGCTCGAAAGTCCACTCCAATAATTTTAGACCTACCTAGTATAAGGCTAGCAAGATACCGGGTGAAGTCTCCAGTCCCGCATCCCACGTCCACTACTTTCATTCCGGACTTCAGCCCGAGAAGAGTAGAGTGCATTTGTTTGATCCATGGTTTTGTCGCAAGGAATCGCCGGTAGATTTCCCTGCTGCGGCGCAGGTAGCGGATGCTAAATGCCCGAGATGACATCCCAGCTTTTTTGCGGGGCAACTACTTGCTCACTTCGATCAATTACTCGTCGAGCTCCGCGGGCTCTATCATTTTGTTCGAGGCGAACTCATTAGGCTTAATGGAGGAACAAGCCCGTCCCGTCGCCTCGCAAACGACCTTCAGGTAATCTGAACGGGAAAGTACTTGCCATGTATTGCGCGAGAGGCTGAGACGCGTCAAGCTCCAGAGTCAAGCGACCATCAAGTGTTCGACTTGGTCTTGGATAATCTTCGGTTGAGGCCAAGTTTCCATAAAATGAGGATCCCTCCGACAATAGCGGCCAGTACCGGTCCAAGGTATCCTGAGAGGAAGAAGCCGAGTGGTGATGCGTTCTGGCTTATCCATTGTTGCATCCAATAATTGGACTGATACTCGTTTGAGATAGCGACAAGCAGGCCTATGGTGATCACGAATTGAGCGATAATGATAGCGCTCACGGCTCGTGATGTTTCGCGACTGCTAGCTTTCGCGACAACAGTAATTTTCGCGGTTTGGGCGGATTTCGGGTTCGGGATTAGTAGAGAGCTGATTGCTCCCAGTGAGACGAAGATGCCGGCTGTGAATGCTGCCCAGCGTGTACCTTCAGTTATCGCGTCGTACAGGATCAATAGGACGGCGGGCGCATTTCGACCGAAGCTGGCGATGAAGGATGGGTCGATTCCTCCAGAGAGTCCTGAGTTGAGGGCGGCTGTCAATATCCCCCTTTGTTGTATGGTGAAACTGGCGGTGCTTGCAGCGAGCTTGGCTAGCCCTACTGCGGATATTTGGGCTACGAGTACTGCGCCGATTACGGCGATTCCGAAGGCTGACCCAATCTGTCTTACAGTGTTGTTTGCTCCGGACCCTACACCAGCCTTCTGCCAGGGTATGCTCAACAAGACGGTACTTGTGAGCTGGCTGATTGCGAGGCCCACCCCTGCGCCATAGACGACGAGGATGGGGTACAGGTAGTTGACGGGATTGTCGACGCTGATGATCT
>WNGG01007263.1_pt1 | contig 16546 bp, 16 predicted proteins | sample 5400661 | NCBI WGS metagenome assembly WNGG01 (sample SAMN13153372, study PRJNA577476) | soil metagenome | isolation source: 100 cm soil or saprolite under Garry oak tree replicate 1 | place: USA:California | collected 2016-06-15 | reverse complement strand
CGGGGTCAAGGACGACACCCTAGCACATCGTTAGCTGGAACCTGTGCTGTGCATCACAGCAAATTTGCCGGCCGATGTCTCCTAAGGGTCAACAAGGGCGGTTTGGGCATATCAGTGAGATGTCCGGTTAGCCTCAGATTGCGGACTTACTGCCTAACCATTGCAGACGACACGGCCGCAGCCCGCTTTACCCCTGACCGCGATTTCGCATTAATGGTTTGGTCGAAAGCCATTGGAGTGTGAGCCATGGACCGTAAAACGTTTACTCTGCTCGCTGGTGTCATTTTTGCGATTGTAGCCTTGCTCCATCTGTTGCGAATTTACATGGCTTGGCCAATTGTGATCGGTGACTGGACGGTGCCAATGTGGGTAAGCTGGATTGCTCTCATCGTAGCGAGTGGCTTGAGCTACTTCGGATTAAGCCTCACGCCGCGTCGCTAATGAGCAAACCGCCCAAAGAGAAGAGGTGTTTTGGCTATCATCGAAATGCATGTTCGAATGGCGGTCAATCGTATCGCTAGAGCTCAGCGAATGGCGCAACGCCACTAATGCCCGAGAAAGCGAGCACGCGCATGGACTTTCTGTCATTTCACAGCTGGCTCTTACGCCGCCATTGCTGCACCATCCGGTCCGCGTCACGCAGGTCGGCATCAGCTTGCAACGCGGCGCAGGTACCCTCCCGCTTGCGCTGCTCACCTGCCGACGCCCCGCGCGCTAGATTGACGATGAAATAGGCATGCACGCGTGCGGCCGCGGTTTTGGCATCGTGCGGGAGTTTGGCAAGCTTCTCGAAATTCTCGCTAAACACTGCGATTGGCAGCTCTTCGGACCATTTCTGGTCGCGCAAGCCACAGGTGAAGGCTGTTCCTGACACAAGCGCCAGCCGCTGTGCATCGGCGCGCAGAGCTTGAGCAGTGTCCTTTCCGACGATGCGCTCCAATTCCGGATCGGAGCCTGGCATGATCATCGGTGCCGATTTCCACGCGACCAATCCCAGCAACCCTGGCCAGCCCGCCATTAGTATCAGGACGGTAAAGAAGGTGGCAAAGAATACTGTCGCCCAGAGCAGTAGGCGCATCCTTATTCCCCCGATCCGTGCCTAGAAAGGCAGAGACGGTCACGAACAGTTTGGCATGCCCGAACGGTGCCATCCTCCCCCGAGAGGCCAGTCCCGGCGCGACCGGATTGTGTAGCAACCCCGCAGCGAAAACCATTCAGCTTAATGGCCTAGGAGGTGTTGATCGGAGGGCGGCCAAAAATCCTACGGAACTTCGCAAACCAGTTAATGCTTCCCTAATGACTGGCTTCCGCTATTCACCCGACTCCGGGACCGGTCGTTACATTGCGGAGAACTGCAGTTTCGGGCGAAAAGAAGAACTGCCAGGTTGGCCGGTTTGCGCGAAAAGGACAGCACGACACGGGTTCAACGCTCAATGCGTCTTCATGGTTGATTGCCTAGCGCAGGCACACCTTCGGGGGTATAGGCCACGGCCGCACGCCCACGCGCAGAGTAGAATGACGCGTTCTGTTCGCCGCGCAGCGCTTCGCGAGAGAATCGGATGAGATGATAAGCGACGAGCCCCATGCCGAGCACCGCGTCGATCTGACCACGGCTTAGGGCGCGCCACGCGGCGCGCCAGAACGGGCGCCGGTAATTCGACAGTAGGCCAATCCAAAGCACGATATTAAATCCCAGCAGCACAGCCTCGCGAAGATTTCTGACGGTGAGCTTGCCGCGCGCGGGAACGTCCATGCGATTTGCGTAGGTTGCATCGACTTGATGAGCAAAGCGCGCGAACAGACGTTCGGGATCATAAGCGTGGGCTATGCACCGCCGCCAAGTGTCGACCACTTCGTCGTAGGGCCGCAAGAATTGCACGTTGCTTTCGAGCCCAGTGTCATCGGCGATCAATCGGCCGTCGCGCTTGAGGCGGTCCCACAATGGCGTCCGCGGTAATGCCTGCAGCAGATTGATGGTGAGGATTGGAATACCGGAGACATCGATGAAGGATTTGAGACGGCCCTCACTGTCGCTGGTATCGGTATCAAGGCCGAGGATGATGCCTGACGTCACCTCGAGCCCATATCTGTTCAACGTCTTTATCGCCTCCATCATTGGCAGTGTGGCGTTGTGTTCCTTGCGCATGGCCTTTAGCGCATCGGCGTCCGGCGTCTCGATGCCAACGAAAACAGTAAGGAATTGCGCCTCGCGCATGAGCAAAAGAATTTCGCCGTGCTTGGCAAGGTTAAGCGTGGCCTCGCAGGCAAATTGCAGCGGGTAACCACGCTTGCGTTGCCAGTTGATGAGATGTGGCAGTATCTCGCGCGCTGCCTTGCGGTTACCGATGAAATTGTCGTCAACGAAATAGACCACCGATGGATGGCCCGGCTGGGCCAGCATGGCATCGAGTTCGGCAATAATCTGTTCTGGTGTCTTGAGCCGCGGTTGCCGACCGTAGAGCGCAGGAATGTCACAGAATTCACAGCGATAAGGGCATCCACTTGAGAACTGCAAACTGCCAATCAAATACCGATCAAGCCGAATAAGATCGTAAGCCGGCAACGGAAAGCTGGGCAACGGCAGTCGCTCAGTTGTCTCGAAGCGTGTTTGCGCTGGCGCCGGTGCTACGCTGTTATCAAGGCACGCGATGAGACGGTCAGTGGCGTCTCCAATTTCCCCGATGTGTAAATAATCGTACTCCGGGTAGAGTTCTGGAGCGCCGGAAACCGACGCTCCGCCGAGTACAGTGGTTTTCCCAGCCGCTTTCGCGCGCCGTGCAATATCGTGGATCTGCGGCGCCTGGATGTGCATGCCGCTGACCAGAACGACATCAGCCCATCTGAAATCGTCGGCGCTCGCCGGCGCGATATTTTCGTCGACGAACCGAACCGACCATGATTCAGGAAGATAAGCGGCGATCAGCAGGAGGCCCTGCGGCGGCATGAAGGCGCGCACCCGGCCCAAAAGCCAATAGGCATGGGAAAAGGTGCCGAATGACGGCGTGTATGCTGGAAAAATGCAAAGGACGTGGCGTTGGCTCGCAATTGTCAAAGGACAACGCACCCGACCCCTCCCCACCCATACCCAACCAGGTCGATAAGACTATCACGCCATTATTTTGCGCCACAGCAAATTTAGACGCTCAACTTCCGAAATGGGTCATTCGCGTCGTAGCCAGGAACTACGAAGTCCGCTTAACCCCAATTGCGGATATCAAGCAGTCACTTAGTCTTGTCACTTACGCTCCCATTCACTCGCTGCGCACTGCAGGGATTACTTCCCCGAAAAGCCTGTCCTCTTGCCTTTCGTAATCCCCCGCATGCCAAGTCGAGCGTATTTTTCCTACCCGGACGGCGATTTTGGCGGCAATGCCGCCTCGCGCAGATAATGAGTTTTGATCTAGATCTGCAGATCAGCCAGTGTCTTGAGCGCATAGAACTGGACCGGCTCGCGGCGACCTTTCACCGGCGCTTCGTGTAATTTTTCGCCGTTTAGGTTTAGGCCCGCCGCCTCGGCGCCCTGACGCGAAATCACGACCGCGCAGCCGTATTCTTTGGTCAGGCTCTCCAAGCGCGCACAGGTATTCACGGCATCGCCGATCGCGGTAATGATTTGCGAGCGCGGCGGCCCCATCGCTCCGACAATCGCCTCGCTGAAATGGATGCCGACGCCGATGCGTAACGGCTCGCGCAGGTCGCCGCGCAGCCGGTAGTTCAGCTGGTCGAGCCGTTCCAGCATCTCCCGCGCGCCGCGCACGGCCTCCATCGGTCCGCTCTTCGGATCGGCGGCATCAAGACCGTACAGCGCCATCAGTCCGTCGCCGGTGAACTGCGAGTAATGTCCATTCGTCGCGACCAGGGCTTGCGTCATCTCATAGAAGAACTGGTTGAGAATGAATAACGTGTCATAGGGCAGCTTGGCCTCGGCCAAGCTGGTCGAACCGCGCAAGTCTACAAAGACGATCGTGATCAGCCGTTCGCTGCCTTCGAGCCCGCCGCGAATGGCGCCATCGGCCGCGGTGGCATCCGTCGCCAACAGCGGCAGCACGGCGAGATCGGCCGTAGGGCGGATTTGGCAGGCAAGCCGCATTCCTGGCGTGGCGCCGATGCGCGCCAGCGCCTTGGCTTCCAATCCGCTCGGTTGCGGAAGCTGTTCGAGTCCCTTGGTCACCAGAACCCGGCAGGTGGTGCAGCGGGCGCGGCCGCCGCACACCGAAGCGTGCGAGATTCGGTTTGCGCGCAGCGTCTCCAAGACTGTGGCGCCGGGCAGGATCGCCATGCGCCGCCCATTGGCATGCGACAAAACCGGCGGCTTGCGGCGCCGATAGGAGAGTTCGCGGATGCCGCGCCCGGCGAAAGGCAATAACGTCAAACCGAGGCTCAAGCCGAAACCGACAGCCGCCATCCGGTCGACCGCCTCGGCGGCTTGCGCGGTGATATTGGAGTCCTCGGCTGCCGAGCGTACGAAATCAGGATCGGCGTTTGCCTCGCGGACGACCTGATTGCCGCCGCTGACATAGCCAGCCAGCGCCAGCGTCGGCAGCAGCAACCCATAGGTGAAAAGTGCCGGCCGCCACGCTGGGTACCAGCGCTTAGTCCGCAGCCAATAATGGATGCCGATGCAAGCATGGATCCACACCGTTATCAGCGCAATCATCTGCATCGCGCCGAGCCAGGGCCGATGCAGCCATTGGGCGATGAAGACGGTGTTGTAATAGATCGTAACGTCCAGCGTGCTCTCGGCTATGCGTGTGCCGATGACGTGAAACATCAGCAGAAAGGGAATGCACAGGCCGAGCGCAACTTGAGTCAGTTCCCAGCGAGTAAGCCGCAGCGAACGGCGAATGTAGATCGACCACAACGCATTGCTGTAATGGACGCCGAACGCGGCAATCAGGATGGACGTGCCGAGCCACGTGCGCCACGGCGACATCAGAAAAGTCAGAACGGTCTCCCCGTTCTCGACCGAGACCAGCAAAAACCAGTGCGCGGTGAGATGACAGATGACAAAAGCGAGCATGACCAGCCCGCTGCTCAGCCGAAGCCGGGCGCGCCATACACGGAAATTGGAACTCATTGCTTTGTCCGCACGCGAAGTAAATTCCCCTGCCGGAAAGGACCGCTTTGCGGTACCGATATTCCCAATGCCAGAAGCTTATAGCCGGCATTCGTTATGCAATGGGTGAACTATCACCGGGAGGCGCTGGCAAGTAACGATCAGGTGCGGTCCTCGTCATTGCCGTTGACGGCCCGTCCTTCGGGCTTGCCGAACGTATTGCTCTTGGGAAAGCCCTTTGGCGCGAGCCGGCCCGCGTCGGCCCGGTTGCCGCGCCAGTCGGCGAGCTCCTTAAGCGATTGAGTGAAGACGCGGCCGGCGGAATCGGCCCAGCTCAGGCCCTTCTCGACCTCGAAAGTCTTGATGTCGGACAAACCGCCGTCCTTGTAGCGCTGCAAACGCACGCCGCGGCCGCGCGTCATCTCAGGCACCTGCTCGATCGGAAAGATCAACATCTTGCGATTTTCGCCGATCGCGGCAACGAGATCGCCCTCGACCGGCGCAACGGCGCGCGCCTGATCCGGTGGCTTGACGTTGAGAATCCGCTTGCCCTTACGAGTATTGGCAAGGCACTCGTCCTCGGGCGCAATGAATCCCCTGCCCTGCCGGCTGGCAACGATCAGCTTGCGGCCGCCCTGATAACGGAACACCGACACGATATCGGCTTCCTGTTCGAGGTCGCTAAATAGCCTGATCGGTTCGCCGTGGCCGCGGCCGCCCGGCAGCTTGGCCGCTTCGATCGTGTAAAAACGACCATTGGTGGCAAACACCAAGAGCTTCGACGTGGTCTCGGCGAAGAACGCGAGCTTCAAACTATCGTCAGCCTTAAACGACATTCCCGAGAGGTCAGCGACCTGGCCGCGCAATGCGCGAATCCAACCTCTTTCCGAAACCACGATAGTAACCGGCTCGCGCTCGACTAAAGCCTGTTCGATCGCCGCTTCATCATGGGCCGGCGCCTGCGCAAAACCGGTGCGGCGCTTACCGAGCGGTGTCTTCGGTCCGAACTTGTCGTGTACAGCGCACACCTCGGCGGCGATTTTCTGCCATTGCTGCTTTTCGGAACGCAACAATTCCTCGATGGACTTCTTCTCTGCGCGCAGAGTCTTGTCTTCCTGGCGGATCTCCATCTCTTCCAGCCGCCGCAAATTTCGCAGCCGCATGTTGAGAATGGCATCGGCCTGAACGTCGGACAATTTAAAACTCTTCATCAGCACAGGTTTAGGCTCGTCCTCCTTGCGGATGATTTTGATGACTTTGTCGATATTGAGATAGGCGACGAGGTAACCGCCCAGCACTTCGAGGCGGTGCTCGATCTGGGCGAGCCGATGCCGCGAGCGCCGCAGCAGAACCTCCCGCCGGTGCGTCAGCCATTCTCCGAGCACCTCCGCGAGGCCGACCACTTTCGGAATGCGGCCGCGCAGCAGGACATTCATGTTGAGCGGCACGCGGCTCTCGAGTTCGGTGAGCTTGAACAGGCTTTCCATCAGCAGCGCCGGATCGACCGAGCGCGAGCGCGGCTCAAGCACGATGCGCACGTCTTCTGCGGATTCATCCCGCATGTCGGCGAGGAGCGGCAATTTCCGCTCATTGATCAGCTCGGCAATGCGCTCGACCAGGCGCATTTTCTGCACCTGCCAGGGGATTTCGGTGACCACGATCTGATAGGTACCGCGGCCGGTCTCCTCGGTTTTCCAGCGCGCCCGCACTCGGAACGAGCCGCGGCCGGTCGCATAGGCCTCGGCGATCGCCTCGGGAGGATCGACGACGAGACCGCCGGTCGGAAAATCCGGTCCGATCACAAACTTGAGCAGCGTGCGCGTGCGCGCTTTGGGTTGTTCGATCAGATACAGCGCCGCATCGCACAATTCGGCGACGTTATGCGGCGGAATCGAAGTCGCCATCCCGACCGCGATGCCCTGCGCGCCATTGGCCAATAGATTGGGAAACGCCGCCGGCAGGACGGCCGGCTCGTCCATCACGCCGTCATAGCTCGGCCGGAAGTCGACGGCGTCTTCGTCAATGCCATCGAGCAAAAGCCGCGCGACCTCGGTCAGCCGCGCCTCCGTGTAACGATAGGCGGCGGCATTATCGCCATCGATATTGCCGAAATTGCCCTGGCCGTCGACCAGCGGATAGCGCGAGGAGAAATCCTGCGCGAGCCGCACCAGCGCGTCATAGATCGCCTGATCGCCGTGGGGATGGAAATTACCCATGACGTCGCCGACGATCTTGGCCGATTTTTTAAATTGTGCGCCCGGATCGAGGCGCAGAAGGCGCATGCCATAGAGGATGCGCCGATGCACGGGCTTGAGCCCGTCGCGCGCATCCGGCAACGCACGGTGCATGATCGTGGAGAGCGCGTAAGCGAGATAGCGCTCCTCAAGCGCCTCGCGCAGCGGGATTTCATGGACCCCGCTCGGCTGCGGCGGAATCACTTTCTTGTTCATGGTGGATCAGGGCTAGCGCGGTTGCCGCTGCCGAACAAGTGATGAACAGCGGTACGGCAACGAAAAGATTTTCGCCTCTGTGGCTCTAGAAGCAGCGACGATTTGCAACCCTGACGCGTTAGAACAGATGCGTATCCCGACGCACTCATCGATTTGCCCTGGCTAAAGGGGAACTGGCTATAGGGAGGAAAATGCATGCGTAAATCGATCGTCGCGGCTGCCGCGATCGCGGTTTTGATCTCGATTGGGGCCCCCGCGCGAAACGCTGCGGCAATGCCGGTCGTGACGCTGGGCCAGCTCGGTCTTGCCGGCGGGCCAGCGGATTCCGTCGAAAAGACAGTGCTGATTTGCGGCCCTTGGGGCTGCCAGTGGCGCCCCCGCTATTGGGGATGGTACCGGCCCTATCCGTACCCGTACCCTTATTGGGGTTGGCGCCGCCATTACTGGTGGGGCTGGCACCGCCACCGTCCGTGGGGTTGGCACCGCCATTGGCGTCGTTGGTGACCGGCCTATTGTTGGGTCGCACGCGTCAGCGCCGTGACGAAATGCGCGCGGGCCTCCGGCAAGGGGAGCCCGCGCGGCGCGAAAGCGTGCCGTTCCAGGAAAAATCCAGTGAGTGTGAAGGCATCGGCAAGATCGGCTGCCGATAGGGCCGTGCGCTCGTCGCGAAGGAAACCCGGCAGCCGCATCAGCTTGTCCCGATAGGCCTCGCCCGCAGCGCGCGAGACCGCGCGGCCCGAACGCGGGGATACGAAAGCCAGATCGTCCTTCGTGCCGGTCGCGGCGCAGGCCGCAAGATCGAGTCCGAAACCAAGCTCCGCCAGGAAATCGAGCTCAAAGCGCGCGATCATCGGCGCCGCCGCGCCCGCATCGTCGAGCCGCTCAAGGATTGCGTGCAGTGCATCGTAAATGGCCGCATGCGGTTCGCGCTCGGCGAGGAGCCGGCATAACCCGGCGAGGTGGGTGACGCCGTGGAGAGCATGGGCCGCGGTCATGAAGCGGGCCACGCGCAGCGTCGATCCCTCCACGAGGTAAAGCCCGAGATGCTCATCAAGCCGCGCCCGCCAGGTCGCGCACACCGCATTGCCGGGCTGCAAAATGCCGCGCAGGCGCGCGCCGGATCCGCCGCGCACCAGCCCAAGGTGGCGGCCATGCGCATGCGTCATCAATTCGAGAATGACGCTGCTCTCGCCGTGGCGCTTGGCGCCGAGCACGATGCCTTCATCGATCCATTCCATGATCGCGTATTTACACAGTCTTTGATCGGGAAGGCAGCATTGTACTGGCCGTGGTTCTACTCCTTGCTACTCCTTGGGGAATTCGAGCCCCATTGCGCGGTAGCGTTCCGGGTCGTCGGCCCATCCTTCCCGCACTTTGACGTGGAGAAAAAGATGCACCGGCTGCTCGATCGCCGCGGCGATTTCGGCACGCGCGGCGCTCCCGATCGCCTTGAGCGTCTGGCCGCCTTTGCCGAGGACGATTTTGCGCTGGCTCTCGCGCTCGACATAGAGGGTCTGCTCAATGCGCACCGCGCCATCCTTGAGCTCTTTCCAGACCTCGGTCTCGATCGTCGACTGATAAGGTAATTCCTGATGCAGCCGCAGATAGAGCTTTTCCCGCGTGATCTCCGCCGCCAATTGGCGCAGCGGCGCGTCCGAAATCTGGTCTGGCGGGTAGAGCCACGGTCCTGCCGGCGCGTGCGCGGCAAGCCAGCGTTTCAGGTCGGGCACGCCGTCGCCGGACAACGCCGAGATCATAAATGTCGCGGCGAAACTGGCGTGCTGATTGGCCTCGCGCGTCAAGGCCAACAGTGCCAGTTTGTCGACCAGGTCGATCTTGTTGAGAACGAGCACTTTTGGTGGACGGATTTCGCCAAGCCCCTGCAGGATTTTTTCGTCGTCCTCCTTGAGCCCTCGGCGCGAATCGATCAGGAGCGCGACGAGATCGGCATCCTGCGTGCTGCCCCAGGCAGTACCGACCATGGCGCGGTCCAGCCGTCGCCGCGGCGAAAAGATCCCCGGCGTATCGACGAAAATAAGCTGGGCGTCGCCTTCAATGGCAATGCCGCGAATGAGGCTCCGCGTGGTTTGCACCTTGGGCGTGACGATCGACACCTTCGTGCCGACCAGCGCATTGATAAGCGTGGATTTCCCGACGTTCGGCGCACCGATCAGCGCCACGAAACCGCAGCGGCCCGCGGCTTGCGCCTGCTCAGCCATTGCGGCGCGCTGGCGCGACACCCTCGCGGGCCAGCATGGCGGCAGCCGCCGCCTGTTCCGCCGCGCGTTTGGAGCGTCCCAATCCTTCAGCGGGCGCTAGGGCCGGAAGCTGCACGGCAACGCGGAACTCGGGACTGTGATCCGGCCCGGAACGAGTGACCTCGCGATAGGCCGGCGTCGGCAGGCCGCGCGCCTGCGCCCATTCCTGCAAGACGGTTTTAGGATCGCGCAACGGCTGAGCGGTCGCCCGTAGCCGCACCTGCCAGAGGCGTTCGACAACTTCTTCCGCGGCTTTGTAACCACCGTCGAGATAAACCGCCCCGATCACCGCTTCGCACACATCGGCGAGGATGGCCGGCCGCGAGCGCGCGCCGGCATTGTGTTCGGAGGATCCGACCCGAATGACTGCGCCGAGGTCTACGCTGCGCGCGATCTCGGTGCAAGTTTCCTTGCGCACCAGATCGGCCAGGCGGCGCGACAGTTCGCCTTCGTCGGCTTTCGGAAAGGCGCGGTACAGCATGTCGGAGATCACCAAGCCGAGCACGTGATCGCCGAGGAATTCCAAACGCTGATAGCTGCCGGTGCGATTGCGCGCGCCCTTGAGCGCGGAAATATGCGTGAGCGCCATTTCCAGTACCGAGGGATCGGTGAACCGGTAGCCGATGCGCTCTTCGAGAACGGTGCCGGCAAGCTTGCGGCCGCGCGTTCGTTTGCTGCCATCGGGTGCAAGGGGTGCAAGGGGTGCAGCAGACTGCTCGGCGGCCGGTTCGCAAATTGCAGCGGATTTGCCTTTGCGGCGGCCGCTCATCGCACCAGCGTGAACAGACGGTCCCATCGAACCGACCAGGGCCAGCGCCACACCTCCCAAGCATGGGTGTCGTCGCGGATCGAGAAAAAGATGATTTGCGCCTTGCCGATAATGTTCTCGCCCGGCACGTAGCCGACTTGGCTGAGCACGCGACTGTCGGTCGAATTATCGCGGTTGTCGCCCATCATGAAATAATCGCCGGGCGGCACCGTATAGACCGGCGTATTATCATAAAATCCATTGTCGGTGAGATCGAGCGTGTTGTAGCTTACGCCGTTGGGCAGTGTCTCGCGATATTGCTTGACCCGCTGCACCACGCCGTCTTCATCGGTGACCAAATCGCCGATGCGCTGCCGCGGCACTGCAACCCCGTTGATATTGAGCACGCCGTCGATCATCTGGATGCGGTCGCCAGGCAGGCCAACGACCCGTTTGATGTAATCGACCGAATCATCCTTGGGCAGGCGGAATACCACAACATCGCCGCGCTGCGGCTGCGAGCTGAAGATGCGGCCGGAGAAGATCGGCGGCGAGAACGGGAACGAATAATGGGTGTAGCCGTAGGAGAATTTCGACACGAACAGATAATCGCCCACCAGGAGCGTGGGAATCATTGAACCGGAAGGAATGTTGAAGGGTTGAAACAGGAACGTGCGGATCACCAGCGCAATGATCAGAGCATGAAAGACCACGCGTACCGTTTCGGCAAAGCCACCCTCTTTCCGCTTGGTTCCGGTTTGCACACTCATCAGCCTGTCATCTCGCGTGGAAGCGCCCCGCGGCGGTCTTGTAGCGTCTGGGGCGGCGACAAGCAATTACGCGCGGGATTTGGTCGCGGGCTCGCTAGAGCCGATTTTACGTAGCGTTCCCATGTGCTTATGATCGGTCTTGGCGCGCATGAAGAATTTTTCATCGCAGCGATGCGCATCGAGTCCAAGACAATTTAGGGATCTTCGGTTGGGATCGCCGAGATGACGACGAAGGCATGGGCCATGGGCCCTTCGTCGGTAATCGTCACGTCGATGCGCGGCTCGTAGCCCTTGGGCGTGATGGCGTGCAACCGCCGTTGCGCGCCCCGGTCAATTCCATTGTCGGGCGGCCGCCGGGCAAATTCACGACTCCCATATCGCGCCACCACACTCCGCCGCGCAAACCAGTCCCCAGCGCCTTGGCGCAAGCCTCCTTGGCGGCAAACCGCTTGGCATAGGTCTCTACCCGGTTGCGCCGCTTGTCGGCCCGCGCCCGTTCGATCGGCGTAAACACGCGATCGAGAAATCGGTCGCCGTGCCGCTCGATGACCTTGGCGATGCGCCGTGCATCGGTGATGTCGGAGCCGATGCCAAGGATCATCGCATACTGCTTCGCTGAGTGCCTGGAGCACCGAGCTGTGCCCTGCCCCGGTCCATGGCGGAACGCATTAAACGCACCGCCGCGCCCAATCCGGCAAAGATCGCCTCGCCGATAAGAAAGTGTCCGATATTGAGCTCAACCACTTCGCCAAGGCTCGCGATTTTTTCGGCAGTGACAAAATCGAGACCGTGGCCGGCATGAACCTCCAACCCCGCGCGGTTGGCGAGCCCGGCGCCGCGCGCAATCCGATCGAACTCTGCCGTGGCTGCAGCGGTCCCCCCTGCCGCAATCGCGTCACACCATGCTCCGGTATGAATCTCGATCACGGGGGCCCCGATGCTCACCGCGGCCTCGATCTGCATCGGCTCGGCGGCGATGAAGAGCGAAACGCGCAACGCCTCGCGCTGACCCGCGGCGTCAAGACCGCCCTCAGTGGTCCGCTCCTGCCGGCGTTCGGGGACGATGCAGGCGGCGTGTGGTTTGAGCTTGCGCGCAATTTCCACCATCTCTGCGGTAGCCGCCATTTCGAGGTTCAACGGCTTGCCAATGCGATCTTTCAGCCGGGCTACGTCCGCATCGAGTATGTGGCGGCGGTCTTCGCGCAAATGCGCGGTGATGCCATCGGCCCCGGCAGCGATTGCGATTTCGGCAGCCTTGACTGGATCGGGATGCCGGCCGCCGCGTGCGTTGCGCACGGTAGCGACGTGATCGATGTTCACGCCCAATCGGATCGGGAGGACAGCCATATCAGCCGACCCTAACCATTCACCCGCTCGGCTGCGGCCACGACTTTTTTCGCCCGCAATTGCGAGATGATCGAGGTCAGGTGCTTGAGGTTGTAGACCTCAAGATCGATGGTCAATTCGGTGAAGTCGTGCGATTGGCGGGTCATGCGGATATTGTCGATATTGCCGTCGTGCTCGGCAATCACTTGCGCGATTTGCGCAAGCGTCCCTGGCTCGTTCACCGACTGCACCGCAAGCTGCGCCGGAAACCGCTGCGGCACCTTGTCGTCGACGTCCCAGCGCACGTCGAGCCAGCGCTCCGGTTGATCCTCGAACTGCTTGAGCGCCTCCGACTGAATCGGATAGATCGTGATCCCTTCGCCAGAGGTGAGGATGCCGACGATGCGGTCTCCAGGCACCGCGCCCCCTTTGGGGGCGAAGCGCACCGGCAAGTCGGTATTGATGCCGCGGATCGGGATTGCGCTGCTTTCGGATTCTGCCGGCAGCTTGAATTTTAACGGCGGATAGCGTCGCGCGCCTTGCCGGTAACGACAATCGACTCCCAGGCCGCCGGCGGCGCGGTCTGCGCCTTCGAGGTCAAGATCTGCACTTCGTCGCCGTTTTGCAGGGCCGAACTCAGCGGCCCGATCTTGCCATTGATCTTGGCGCCAATCGCCATGTTGCCAATGTCGGTATGCACCGCATAGGCAAAATCGATCGGCGTGGCGCCGCGCGGCAGCGCAATCAGCTTTCCTTTTGGCGTGAAGCAAAAGACCTGGTCATGAAACAGCTCGAGCTTGGTGTGCTCTAGGAACTCCTCCGGGTTGGAGCCTTCCGCCAGCAACTCGATGGTGCGGCGCAGCCAGGCATAGGCACTCGATTCACGAGACAGCTTTTCCGTGGGCGAGCCCAGGCCATCCTTGTAGAGCGCGTGCGCGGCGATGCCGTATTCGGCGATCTGGTGCATGTCGCGGGTCCGGATCTGCAGCTCGACGCGCTGCTTGCCGGGACCGATCACGGTCGAATGAATCGAGCGGTAGTCGTTTTGCTTGGGCGTCGAGATGTAATCCTTAAAGCGGCCCGGCACGACCGGCCAAGTCGTGTGAACGATGCCGAGCGCCTGGTAACATTCGCCAACACTGCCGACCACGACGCGAAAGCCCAAAATATCCGACAACTGCTCGAAGCCGACCGCCTTGCGCTCCATCTTGCGCCAGATCGAGTAGACGCGCTTGCGCCGGCCAGTCACTTCTGAGCCGATGCCGCGGTCAGCAAGCTTTTTTGTCAACTGCTGCTCAATTTCGGCGATCCGGCTGCTCGATCGGGCGGCCAAGGCCTCGAGCCGTTCGCTCAGGATCTTATAGGCTTGCGGATTGAGTTCGTGGAATGCGAGATCTTCCAGCTCCTCGCGCATCCGCTGCATGCCCATGCGGCCGGCGAGCGGGGCATAGATTTCAAGCGTCTCGTCGGCGGTACGGCGGCGCGCGTCCGGCGGCTGATGCGCCAACGTGCGCATATTGTGCAGCCGATCGGCAAGCTTGATGAGCAGCACGCGAACGTCATCGGCCACCGCCAGGAGAAGCTTGCGCAGGTTTTCCGCCTGTTTGGCTTCCTTGGAGACGAGTTCGAGGCGTTTGAGCTTGGTCAGTCCTTCGACCAAACGCCCGATCTCATGGCCGAAGACCCGGTCGATCTCGGCGCGGGTGGCGTCGGTATCTTCGATCGTGTCATGAAGTAGCGCCGCCGCGATGGTGGCATCGTCGAGCTTAAGCTCGGTGAGGATCGCGGCCACTTCGAGCGGGTGCGAAATATAAGGATCGCCGGAGGCCCGCTTCTGTTCGCCGTGGGCGCGCATCGCATAGACATAGGCGCGGTTAAGAAGCTCCTCGTTGGCGTTCGGATTGTACTGTTTGACGCGATCGATCAGTTCATACTGCCGCATCAGCCGCAGCCGGCGCGGCTTTGCCGGCGCTTTTTCGAGTTCGAGCGGCGCCAAGTCGGGCGCCAAGTCGGGCGCCAAGCCGGGGTTGCGCGTCACCGGCGCCCGGGTACGGGGCTGGTTCTGCATCCGCGGCAGGTCGATCGGCATGCGCGGCATGACAATTCCCCGGCGCCCTTAGGCGACCCCTCGATCACCCGTCTGCGCCCAAACAGCGGCCAAAGTGCTCACAAAGATATCATGGCGTGGCCCTGACGCCACAAGGACGCCAAAGGCGCGCGCCGATGGCGACCGGCAGGGGGCGCCCCCCGAGCCGCCAGCAAAGACAGATTTCGTTAAATTATCGTCAGAGGATGAAGGCGAACGGCCGCCGCAGGTGGCAGGCCTATCCCTCTTCCTCCTCGTCGCCGGCATCCGGTTCGGGCTGGCTTTCGGGAGGAGTAAGGCCTTCGAGGCCCTTGAGGAGCTCCTCTTCGGACATCCGGTCCGTGGTCACGTCGGTATCGTCGGCGTCCGCCCCGGTACCCGGCGCGCCAATGAGCGGAACCGCCTCCGGCTCGGGCTCGTCGACTTCAACATATTTCTGCAATGAATGGACGAGTTCCTCACGGAGATCCTCGGGCGAAACCGCCGTTTCGGCAATCTCGCGGAGCGCCACCACCGGGTTCTTGTCGTTATCGCGCTCCACGGCGATCTGCGCGCCGGATGCGATCAACCGCGCGCGGTGACCTGCGAGCAGAACGAGATCGAACCGGTTCTCGACCTTATCAATGCAATCTTCAACGGTGACGCGGGCCATCGGATGTTAGCTCCTCGCTGGCCTGCCGCAGCTCCCGGTTCGGGCAGGCGGCAAAGCTCTCGTACCTGTAATCATTAGGTAATGTGGCGCTTAGGTATCCTGCCCGGGGCTGCGGTGCAAGGGGGCAGATGCCAAGAACCGCATCGAAATCGGGGAGCAAGCGCACCCCGGCCCCGATCGCGTGAGCCGGAACGCGAGCCGCGTCGGCGCTTCGGCCTGCTTTTTTACGGCCACGTTTCGGTGGTGGTTTTTAGCAGGCCAACTTTTAACTTGGCGGCCATAGCTTCCTCTGTTACCGAATTTTCCAGGAACCTGCCGCGGAGTTCCGCGTCGTCAATATTGGAAGCACCGCGACGGCGTGCCACAGTACGTCCACCGTGGATTTTGCCCAACGATGGCGACAGTATTTCGTTTGTGAAATATTTTCGGTGGCGGGAAACTTGATTTAAGCACCGACGGCCGAATCCATTTGCGATCGAGCCGGTTTTATCACAGAGACAGTCACGAGACACATCATGTCGGCACAAATCGAAAAAATTGCATTGTTCATCGATGGCGCCAATCTTTACGCGACGGCGAAGTCGCTCGGCTTCGACATCGACTACAAACGCCTGCTGCGCGAATTTCAATCGCGCGGCTATCTCGTGCGCGCGTTTTACTACACCGCGGTTATCGAAGATCAGGAATATTCCTCAATCCGCCCGCTGATCGATTGGCTCGACTACAACGGTTACACCGTTGTCACCAAAGCGACCAAGGAATTCGTCGATCAAACCGGGCGCCGCAAGGTCAAAGGCAATATGGATATCGAGCTTGCCGTCGACGCGATGGAGCTTGCCCCGTTCATTGACCAGATGGTGCTATTTTCCGGCGACGGCGATTTCCGTTCGCTGGTCGAGGCGGTGCAGCGCCGCGGCGTTCGCGTCGTGGTCGTCTCAACGATTTCGACGCAGCCGCCGATGGTCGCCGATGAACTGCGCCGCCAGGCCGATCAGTTCGTCGACATCATGGAGCTCCAATCCAAGATCGGCCGCGATCCGACCGACCGATCGATCCGCGAGCCGAGAGAAGCGCGCGAACCGCGTGAGCCGAGGCACACGCCGCAATTTCTGCAGCGCAGCCCGACCGCACAGCGCGTCGAAGTCGAAGACGAATTCGAAGACGAATAGCTTCGATGACGCGCGGCAGCGGAATGCCCGG
>WNGG01004876.1_pt1 | contig 16548 bp, 17 predicted proteins | sample 5400661 | NCBI WGS metagenome assembly WNGG01 (sample SAMN13153372, study PRJNA577476) | soil metagenome | isolation source: 100 cm soil or saprolite under Garry oak tree replicate 1 | place: USA:California | collected 2016-06-15 | reverse complement strand
TCAAGTCCCGTCGCCGCGCCATATGAATCCTTGATGTCGTTGAGCAGCGCGTCCTCGTACGGTCCGCGACGCGCACCATGCGCCATCTTGAATCCGCTGTTCTCCCCGACGCCATCGCTATCCGCATGAAGCGCAACGAATGCGTCCGCGACGTAGCCCACCGGGATCGTCACCGGTAGGACGTCCACCGCGACACCCTTCGAGTTAAGGATGACGCTCACACGTTGGGCGATGTCGAGGTTGATCTCGACCTCCGTGACGCCCTCCCACTCCGCGCCGGTCTGCGGGATGAGGCGTCGCAGCTCGTCGGGGGCCTCGTCGCTCTTCCAGTGGCCGGCTTGGATCGCCACACGCCGCGGCCCCGTCGGAACGTTCTTCGGGATCGGGATGCGAAGGCTCCCGGTGGCGTTCGGCCCGGGGGTTTGAACGATGACGCCGCCCGGTGGGGCTGCGGCTGACCACGGATCGCTTGGATCGTCCGGATCCGAGCCGATCTGCCCGAGCGGCGCTCCGGCGGGGACGAAATTCGGATCGGCGGCTGGACCGAGGACCGGACCGAGCTTGAGCTCTCCGAGCTGGATTCCCGTGAGAGCCGTGTTCGCGACGATCACAAGCGCCGCGAGCACCGCGGCGATCGCGACGGCCGCGGAGAGAGCGCGACTCACCCGCGCATTGTCAGGCCGCCACGACCTCTCCGACCCACTTGATCCATAAGAATCCGCGAAGACTCGGGACCACCAGACGGAGGGGATAGCCGTGTCCCGCGGTGAGGGGTTCTCCGCCCACGTGCGTCGCCAGCATCGCTTGCTCGACCTCCGAACGATCGAACGTCCAGCGATGCCCGGTAACGGAGATGACCTCGACACGTGTCGCCGTTTCGCCCACCGGGCTCCGCGCCAACACGTCCTTCAACGAAACGCCCGACCAGACCTGCTCGCTCCACCATCCGCCGGTGCAGTCGAGCACGACCGATGCCTCATGCCGAGGCAGCGCGGCGAGGTCCGCGTAGGAAAGCTCGGCGGGAGGAGCGCTGGGTGTTCGGATTCGGAGCCGCCACGTTTCGACGTTCACGGTCGGCACGCTGTCGAGGCTCCAGATCGTGACCGGAAAGGCATTGCCGGTGAATGAACCCGCGTGCCGTGATCCCGTCGCGCGTTTGGCAACTCCGATCTGGTCGAAGACCGCGCTGAGGGCGAACGAACCCGCAAGGAGACCAAGCGCGCGCAGCGCCGTGCGGCGGCTCGCGAGCGTCACGAGGGCGGGGCGCGACTCGCCGCGCACGAGTACGTGAGCGACGATCACAAGCGCGAGGCCGAGGCCGGCGATCACGTGAAGGTTCAGCGCCGAGTACGCGAAAGGTCGATCGAATGAAACGAGTCCCACGGTCCACGCGAGACCGAGTCCGGCCGCCACGATCGTCAGTGCCGCGGTGACGATCCCGATCCACACTCCGGTCCCCTGAACGCCACGACGTCGGAGCGATCGGCGCGCGATCGCGTATTTCCAAACGAGGGCAAGGACGAGCGCTATACCTGCGACGCGATGCGCGGCGTAGAGGGTCGCGGCGCCGGTGTCCGGGAGCAGCCAGGCCACGACTCCCGACACGAGAAGCGTCGTGACCGCCCCGAGTAGGGCAAGGTTCGCGAGCCTTCGAGGCACGAGGCGATGCTAGTCCGCGGCCGCTGGCAGACTGATCACGTGCGCGACCGCGACCTTCTGGTCCTGAGCGAGGAACCGCTGAACGCGGAAACGCGCCTCGCCGAGAAGACACAGGCGATCACGCCGGCGGGGAGGCATTACGTTCGGACGCACTTTCCGATCCCGATCGGTCCGCGGTCGATCGTCATCGACGGCCTGAACACCGCGCCGACTCCGTTTTCCCTTGACGAGGTCCGCTCGTTGCCTGCGCGGTCGATCGTCGTGACGCTCGAGTGCGCTGGGAACGGCAGGCGATTCCTCGACCCGAAGGTACCCGGAGAGCAATGGGGCCTGGGCGCGGTCGGGACAGCGACATGGACAGGCGCGTCGCTTCGTGATGTCCTGCGGACGGTCGAGATTCCCGGCGAGACTGTCGAGCTACTTTTTCGCGGAGCCGACGAGGGTACGCCCAAAGACCTGGGGAGGCGGATCGGTTACGAGCGGTCGCTGCCGGTCGACGACGCGCTTCGCGAAGACGTGCTTGTCGCATACCTCATGGAGGGTCAGCCGATCCCCAGCGAACATGGCGGGCCACTTCGTTTGATCGTGCCCGGCTGGTACGGGATGGCGTCGGTGAAGTGGCTGGAGCGCATCACGCTTCTCGATGCGCCGTTCATGGGATTCTTCCAGAAGGACCGCTACGTGGTCGACGGCCAACCGCTGCGCCACATGGCTCCCCGCGCGGTGCTCGTCTATCCACCGGACGGGGCGGTCGTGGAACGAGCCGTTTGGCTGATCGGATTTGCGTGGTCCGGGGCCGCTCCAGTGGCGCGCGTCGAGGTGAGCCGCAACGGCGACGAAGACTGGGTCACGATGCCGTTTCTCGAGAGAGGCCCGTCACCCTATGCGTGGGCCAAGTTCACGGTCCACAACCTCTTGCTCCCCGGCCTCGACGACGAGTATTCGCTGCTGATCCGAGCAGTCGATGCGGCCGGCAACACGCAGCCCCTCGAGCCTCGCTGGAACGCTCTCGGATATGCGAACAACGCGGTGCGGCCGACGCGGATCCGCGTGCGGAGCTAGGCGGCAGCGACCTCGAGGTGATCCGCGACCTCGTCGAGGAGGGTACTTACCCGCGCGGCGACGTCGGGAAGCAGCGCCTGCGCCCCGACGATGTTCGCCTCGGCGCCGGAATGTGGATTCAGTCGACCGTCGTCGATCCCATCCTTCACTCGCCCGTTCACGCGGTCGTAGACCGGCTTCGACGCGGTGTTGCGGCCGTCGAACCACGCGCGCGCTTGATCCCGCCACCGCGCATAGGCGGCCTCACCGGTCGCTTGGTAGAGGCGGTCCATTGCGTAGACCGCGGCGGCGACCCCGTACGGCTGGACCGTGCGCTCCGGGAACGCGCCCTCGATCTGGGGAACGAGGAGCGCGAGCGCGCTTTGCCGCGCCACGTCCAAGAGATCCGGGCGATCCAGAAGCGGCGCGGCCTCCGCAAGCACGCCCTCCTGCACATGCCCCCAAAGATGCGGAGTCGGCTCACCGGGCGAGTTCAGGAGAACGTCGCCATCGCGGCATGCCACGATCTCGCCGCACCACTTCTCGAGCGTTTCGCGAACGACCGGGGTCAGGCCGACGCGCATGAGGTCGAGGGCCGCCAGCACCTGGATGGTGCGCACGTCGGGAGGCGCGGGGTTCTCGGTCGCGAAGGCGAAGCCACGTGCGAGCGGGACCGCGACCCGCGGGTCGCGCAGCACCAGATGCGCCTTCGCGAGCGCCCGGACGGCGCGCGCCTGCCAGAACGTGCCTCCCGCATACGAGGTCGGACCGTCGGTGTTGATGGTCCCGTCCCAGTCGCGGATGAAGTTGTGGAACCGGCCGTCCTCTCGTTGCATGTACAGGACGAAGTCGACGAGACCGGTCGCCCACTCTCCGAGCCGGCGATCGCCGGTGTCGCGATAGAGATCGAGAAGGAGAACCACGGCGCGCGCCGCGTCGTCGATGCACGCGACGCCTTCGAAGCCCCGTTCGCGAGCCGCGAGGCCAGTGTCCTCGTCGTTCGCGTACACGCCCAACGCAAGAGCGCGTGGCCCGGCCGCGGGAACTCGGCGAGTGAGGCGCGCGAGCTGCCTGATCATCGCGGCCAGGGCGCCAAGCTCGCGATGATCTCCTTGACCGAGAAGTCGGCGGCGGCGATGCACGAGTCGGCGGCGCCGTAGTACATCCGGATCGTATCGGCGTCGAGATGGACGACACCGCACGAGAAGATCGTGTCGTTGAACAGGCCAAGCCGTTCGTACGCCGTGCCGGGGGCCAGGATCGGCGCGGGCGAACGCGCCAGCACCTTGCGCGGGTCATCCGCGTCGAGGAGCAGACCGCCCATCGCGTAGCGGTGATTGCGGTTCACGCCGTGGTACAGCTCGAGCCATCCTTCGCTGGTCTTGAACGGCACGGCCGACCCGCCGGTGCGGAGCTCGTCCCAGTGATCCCACCGCGGTAGGCACAGGGTCTCGTGACCGCCCCACTCGGTCAGTTCGTCGGAGAACGCGATCCAGATGCCCATGATCCGGCTGAACGACTGCGGCATCGGACGCGTCAGCGCGACGTACTTTCCGTTGACCCGTTCCGGGAAGATGACGACGTCCTTGTGGTCGGGCAGGAAGATGACGCCGCGGCGCTCAAACGTGCTGAAGTCGCGGGTCGTCGCCAGGCTCGTCGTGATTCCCCATCGCGAGACTGACACGTACGTGATGTAGAAAGTTCCGTCGATAAGAGTGATGCGTGGGTCCTCGACGCCGTATTCCTCGATATCGAGATGCGGCGAGATCGTCGGGCGCTCGTCGACGGTGAAAGCGATGCCGTCGCGGCTGCGGGCGAGGCGCAGGTGGCTCATCTGCGCGAGGTAGTCGGTGTATCCCTCGTTGGTGACTCCGAGGACGCCGGTGGTGTTCCGGTACCGGACCGAACGAGGATCCCGGAGGTCGAGACCCGGCAGGTTCTTCGGGATGTATGCCACGACGACGCGCGGCTTGTCATCGTTCGTGTCCAGGAAACACATCCCGATGACGTCGTGTTTGGTGTACCCCTTTGGCAACGGCCGCAGGACCGGATGCGGTCCATCGAGATCTAGCGTCATCGCGTCGCGCGGCGGGTCGATATCGCTGCGCGGCCGCTCCGCGACCCGCAACAGAAGGATGATCTCGCCATTCAGCTGGGCGGTCGCGGCGTTGAACACGGACACCACCTCGAGCTCCGGCTGTGACGGTTTCACGTCGCGCGACGTGATCAGCGGGTTTTGCTCGAGGCGGCGACCGAGGCCGGTCGTGCGATCTATGCGGACCGTTGTCATGCGGTGTGGACAGGACTCTCGGTGTCGATCGGTTCTTCTGGCGAGCTCACGGTCACCGGCTGCGCAAGGACCTCGCGAGTAAGCGCGAGCACCCGACGGCCGACGTTCGGCCACGCCATTTCCTTGCCGTAGTCGTACGCACGCCGCTCAAGCTCGGCCTTCAGAGCCGGGTCGTCGAGTATCGCGAGCACGGCGCGCGCCAGACCATCGGCATCGCGGACGTCAACGAGCAGACCCCGCCCGTCCGCGAGCGCTTCCGCGGCGTGGAGGTAACGCGTCGAGACGATCGCCTTGCCCGCGCCGAGCGCATACGCGAGCGTGCCGCTCGTGATCTGGTTCAGATCGAGGTATGGCGTCACGTATACGTCGGTCGCCAGGAGATAGTCGACGATCTCGCGCTGCGTCAGGTACTGGTTCACGAATCGAACGTGGTCCGACATCCGCGAGCTCTCGATCTTGCCGACGAGCTCGTTCCGATACTGCTCGCCGGCCTTCTTCAGCAGCTCCGGATGAGTTTGACCGACGATCAAATAGAGCGCATTGGGGTGGCGCCCGACGATCTCGGGCATCGCCGCGATCATGTACTCGAGGCCCTTGCGCGGATCGACGAGGCCAAACGTTGAGAGGATGGTGCGGTTCTCGACGCCGAGCTGCCGCTTCAGGCGGTGGCGGCCGCGAGGGACGATCGCCGGCATTCCGTGCTGGATCACGACGGGTCGCTGCGAGATCCCGTAGACGTCGGCGAGGAGCCGCGCCGCGGTCTCGGCCATGACCACCACCCTCGTGCTCCGCTCGGCGATGCGACGCACGGTGTCGCGGATTTTTGGCTCAGGCTGCGGCAGTACCGTGTGCAGCGTCGTGATGACCGGCTTGTGCAGGGCGTCGAGGAACGGCACGCAGTGATCCTCGTAGACCCCGTCGCGCCAGAGCCCGTACAGGCCGAACTCGTGCTGGAGGTTCACCGCGTCGACGGACGACTCATTGATCGCGCGAGCCGCGGTGCGGTAGCTCTCCATGTCGCCCTGCTTGATGCGCCACCGGACCTCCGGCCCGTAGGCGCGCGCCGTGTTCGGCTCGTCGATCGCAGCAGAGACACAACGCACCGCTGCGTCGGCCGCCTTTACAGCCGCCATGAGATCGGCGGTGAAAGTGGCGATCCCGCAGCGCCTGGGAACGGCGGAGGCGACAAAGGCGATACGCATAAGACCATTCTGCGGTGACAGCGCTTCCTTCGTCGGCAAGGTGATAGCGAGGGGAGGAACACCGGGGTGAATCGCCACCTTAAATGGTCGAGCAGGAAATGTGCCCTCGTCGGCCTATTTGTCGTGCGATAGGGGGAGGTTCGCGTTGCGCCATGCGGTGAACCCACCCCGCATGTTCGCCACATCACGTCCGGCCGACTCGAGAATGCTGGCAGCAAGGCTCGAGCGGACCCCGCTTGCGCAGTACGCGACGACAGGACGATCGGTCGGGAGCTCGTGCGTCCGCTCGCGAAGCACCTCGTACGGAATGTGGACAGCGCCAGGCGCGTGTCCGGCATCCCACTCGGATCGTTCACGCACGTCCAGGAGGACCGCGCCTTTCTCAAGTGCGCGTGCGGCGGCCGCTCGAGCGTCGAGCTGCTCGATTCGCAGCGCCTGCTCCCCTGCGGCGGGATCGGGCGAGGCATAGCCACGCACGTCGTCGTATCCGATCGTCCCGAGCTGGATGCGAAGGCGGTCCGCCTGTTCGGAATCCGTCGTGAGGATGACGATCGCAGAACCGAACGCGACGGTGGCGCCGATCCGAACCGCGAAAGAATCGTTGCCCACGACGTTGAGCGCTTCCGGGCGATGCCCCGCACCGAAAACATGCGGCGGTCGCGGGTCGATGCGCACCGCGTCATCCGCGACCTCGCGGAGGAACGGAAGCGGCGCGCGCGAGGCGATCGGCGCGCCACGCGCGTTGAGCGTGCGAACGTACGGGTAATAGGCCGGCGCGACAGGTAGCCCCTCGGCGATGGTCGCCCGAAAGGCGGCAAAACCACCTGTCGCCGATCGCGCGACGCGGTTGTGGCGCCGCTCGAAGCCGAGCGTCGTCCAGCGCGAACCCGCGACCTCTGCGCTGCAGGCGCTCCCGCCGCCGTGTGTCGGAAAGACCGCAACATAGTCAGCGAGCGTGAGCAGCCGATCACGGAGGGTGTCGTAGGCCGCGCGCGCGAGCTCTTCCGCGAGCTTCGGACCGAGCAGGTCGACGCGGGCGATCTGTCCAACGAGGAGCGCACCGCCTGAGAAGATGTACTGCGGATCGTCGGAACGACGCAGGTCGGCGACGAGATAGGCGACGTGCTCGGGAGTGTGCCCGGGCGTCGCGACGCACCGGACCACGAGGTCGCCGACGTTGATGACGTCCCCATCCGCGTGCGACGCATGCGGATACGCGAGCGCGGCATCGCTGCCGGCGTGCACCGTGATCGGACGAAGCTCCGCGAGGGCGCGCGAGCCCGAGACGTAGTCGTTGTGAACGTGCGTCTCGAACGAGTCCGTGACGAGCACGCCGAGGCGCGCGGCCGCGCCGAGATACGTGTCGATGTTCCGGTCCGGGTCGACGAGAAAGGCGACGCCGGCGTCGGGGTCCGCGACGAGATAGCTCGCGTGCCCGAGGCCGGCGTCGAAGAACTGCTCGATCAGCAACTCGCGCGCACTCTAGCGGCCTACTACGGTCGCGGTTGTTCGCGGACCGCCTTGGATTCCTGCTGCAGCACTTCTTCGCCCGGACCCGGGTCGCCGTCGTGCGGCGCGATCACCGGGGGTATGCGTTCGTCGACGCTCTTGCTCTTCAGCTCAGCTTCTTCGAGTGAGTCTTCGGGGCGTGGCTTGTCTTTATTCATGCCTGCCGAAGCGGCAAGCCCCGTGCCGTACGGGTCTCAGACGCCGATGCCGGCAAATCCGAGCGCATGCGGGAGCAGCGAGCCGAAGATCCAGCCTCCGGCCGACGCGGCAAGGACGAGAGCGACGATCTCGAGCCCGGAGCGCACCGGATTGCGATTCGTGAGCCGCGACTTCGCCACGCCGAGAAAGAACATGACGACGACCGAGACGGCGATCGCCGTGACGAGCGCCACCGGGACCGGCAGGAAGAAAAACGGGGCGAGCGGCACGAGCGCGGCTACCGCGAACGCGGCCGAGAGGATGAGCGCCCCCTGGATCGGGCTCCCGACCTCGTCGACGGTGAGTCCAAGCTCTTTCTCCACCATGGTCTTAAGAAGGACGTTTGAAGAACGCGCGAGCTCCGCCGCGGCGTGCTTGGCCGAAGCCTCGGGCAGCCCTTCCCGCTCGAGCATGTAGGCGACTTCGGCTTCGGACTCGTGCGGTCGCTCCTCGACCTCGAGGCGCTCCTTCTCGATCTGTGCGAGGAAGATCTCGCGTTGGCTCTTCGAGCTCATGTATTCGCCCGCGCCCATCGAGATGACCTCGGCGATCGCGGCGGCGATCCCGGCCACGAGGACCGCGTACTGGTTGCTGGTGGCGGTGGCGACGGTGATCACGACGGTGAGGATGCTCGTCACGCCGTCCTGCGCACCGAAGATCGCTTCGCGGACTTCGCTCAGCAGGTCGGCTTCGCGTCGCTCCTCGCGCAGATGGTCCTGCAACCACGCCTTGCTGAGGTATTCGGGGGCCTCCGTGGCTCGGTCGGCCATCGTCAGGAGCCTACCTCCGGCGCTGACGCTGCGTGCCCCTGCTCTTCAGGCGGCCGCAGCCCGCGGAACGAAAGGAAGATGAGAAGGTCGTAGACGACTTTGAGGCCGCCCGCGATGAGGAATGGGAGGCTGAGCGCGGCAACGCTGAACGCCCATCCAGTGACCGCTGGCGCGAACGCCGAAGCCGTGCTGCGCGCGACGTTGGTAAGGCCGGCTGTCGCGGTGCGCTCGTCGGGATCGACGACGGCCATCGTGTACGACTGTCGCGTGGGGACGTCCATCTGCGAGATGCTCATCCGCGCGAGGAACATGGCGGCGGCGAGCGCACCCGTCGGCATGACCGGGACGAGGACGAGCAGAAGGCTGGACGGCAAATGCGTGAAGACCATCGTGTTGATGAGACCGATGCGACTCGCGAGCCATCCCGCAGCCAGAAGCGACACACCCGAGAGAACGTTCACGAAGAAGAACAGGATGGCGAGCTGGCCCGGATCGAATCCCCACCGGATAAAGAACCAGTAGGCAACGAGCGACTGCACGACGAGACCGCCGGCAAACGCGTCGACCCCGAAGAGGGCACCGAGCTTCGCGACAGTCCCGGCGGAGCGATGAACACCGAAAAAACGCCGCTGGCCTTCGACCCGCGCGGCTTCCACCTTGTCCGAGAGACTCAGGAAGATCACGAGGTTGAGGAGACCGATGACGGCGTAGAGAAGAAAGAGGGGACGGTACGCGTCCGCGCCGGCAAGGCCGAGCGCCGCGAAGGCGGCGACCACCCCCGCGAATAGGGAGCCGACGGCCTGGGCGATGTTCGCGACGAAGGCGTAGATGGAGAAAAGCCAGGTCCGGCGCTCGGGCGGCGCGGTCTGCGGGAGAATCGCCTGCTCGACGGTGAGGAATGCGCCCACCTCCGAGCTGGTCGCCGAGATCGTCCCCGTGAACGCCCCCAGCAGGAGGACAGGAAAGCTCGAGCCGAGGGCAAAGAGAAGGCCACCGGCGATCATGAGCACCGCCATCGTCGCGACCGTGCGCCGCCGTCCGTAGCGATCGGCGGCGAGCGCCCATAAGACCGTCATCAGCGCCGATCCAAAGATCGCGGCGGAAAGCACGAGGCCGACCTGGATCGTGTCCAGGCCGAGCCGTGCGAGGTAGATCGCTATGACGACCGTGAGATAGCCGTATGCGAACGTCCGCAGAATGCGCGTGACCAGAAGCTTCTTGCCGTCGGTCGAGAGCCAGGCGAGTGGCGGAGACAAGCTCCTTTAGATCACGCGCCCGGGCCCGCCACCCTTGGCGACCAGGGGAAGACCGGCGCGCAACCAGGCGGTCACACCGCCGTCGAGGTTTTCGGCCTTGAACCCGCTCATGCGGAGACCATGAGCGGCGCGATCGCTCCGCGAGCCGCTGCGGCACACCGCCACGACCACCTGCGCGTGGGGTACCTCCGCCAGGCGCGGCCCGAGCTCGCCGAGTGGGATGTGCTGGGCGCCCTCGATGTGCCCGGCATCCCACTCGTCCTGCTCGCGGACGTCGAGGAGATGCAGTTCGGAACGCCGCTTGCTGACGTCCTGTGGCAGCACGCCCCCAATTCTGGCGTACGGAGGGGACATGGACCCAAATGCGATACGCGAGCGACTCGAGCGCGAACGCGCCGACATCGCATCGACGGTAGAACGCATCAAGGAGCGCCTCGCTGTCGCCCAGATCGATAGCGGTGGAGATGTCGCCCTCGCCGACCAGCACCCGGCGGACATCGCGAGCGAAACCGAATCGCGCGAGCTCGACCTCGCGCGACAGACGATGTTCGAAGCCAGGATCGGCCTCATCGACGAGGCGCTCCGACGCCTCGAGCGCGGCCAATACGGTCGGTGCGTCATCTGCGGAAAAGAGATACCGGCCGAGCGGCTCGACCTCGTGCCGGAAACGCCGTTCTGTATCGAGGACGCGGAGCGCGAGCAGCAAAGCTCAACGCGCTAGCTCTTTGGGCACAATGGCCGGGTGAGACCCCCGTACCCACTCGAGATCCCGCCGCTTCTTCCACTGTTCCTCAATAAGAGGCGCGCGAAGATGACCTTTCCACTGCAGAAGACTGAGGAGCTCGGTCTCGATCGACCAACGTTCATCTGGACCATCAACCTCTCCTATCGGGGCGATCGCGGCGCGGGCCCCGAACCCGGCGACCTCACGAGCGCGTACGGCACGATCCCGGGACGCTGGCTTCCGATGGCGGCGGCCGCGCGTGGCGCGGGCCTTGCCGAAGAGCGGGACGGTCGGTGGTACCTGACTGAGAAGGGCCGAGGGCTCGCCGCCGCGATGCACGAGGCAGCGCGCGCGCACTACGCGTCGCTCACGCCAATCCCGAAGGAAGAGCTCGCAGATCTCGCGCGTCTTCTCGATCGCGCGTTCTTCGCCGTCGCCAAGACGATCGAACCCGGGAAGCGCCGGCACACCCCCTTCGCGTTCGGCTATCGCGGCGACGACCCACCAGCGGGTTCGTTCGCGCAGCTCGACGCCGCGGTCTACGGACTGTGGCAGGTGCGTGACGACTGCCATATGACCGCGTGGGGCGCGTCGGGCCTCTCCGGACCGGACGTCGAGGTGCTGACGCGAACGTGGCGCGAGGAAGCGGCAGACGATACCGCGCTGGCGGACCTTCTCACGCACCAGCGCCCCGAGGACGTGAGCGCGGCGGTAGCGCGGCTGCGCAAGGACGGCTTGGTCGAACCGGACGCTCTCAAACCGACCGCCAAGGGCGCGATGGCCCGGCAAAAGATCGAAGACGAGACCGATCGTCTCTTTTTCACACCCTGGCCGGACGATGTTGGGGCCAGGGGCGCGTGGCTCGCCGAGAAGCTGATTCAGGTCAATACAGCGCTCGGGTAAGTGTCTGGCGGCCGCTTTCCCCGGGCTGGCGCTCGCCGTCGCACAAATGGCATGGCTTTTGCCGTCCTTTCGTTACACATGCTCGATCAGGAAACCGCGCCATCCTCGCGCCGCGATGCCTTGGGCGGCCGGATCCTCGTCGTCGACGACGATCGAGACGTCGCTCGGCTGGTCAGCACCGTCCTCGAGGAGGCCGGACACGAGGTCAAAGCGATCACCGACGCGCGCCAGGCGATGGATACCTTCAATGAATTCCACCCCGACCTCGTGACACTCGACGTCCTCATGCCCGCGGTGGACGGCATCAGCCTCTGTCTGCAGCTCCGCCGCAACTCGGATGTGCCGGTCCTCTTCCTCTCAGCGAAGGACGACCCGCCGGATCGCGTGGTCGGCCTGCGCATCGGCGCCGACGACTACCTCGGCAAGCCGTTCGACAATGACGAGCTCGCCGCGCGCGTGGAAGCACTGCTTCGCCGCGACCGCGTGCACAACGATCACTCGAAGGATCGGCAGCTGCGCTACGGACGCTTCATCGTCGATCTCGCCAGCATGCAGGCGATCGCCGGCGACAAGCAGCTCCCGCTGACACCGACGGAGTTCAAGCTCCTGCGCACGCTTGCCGGCGAGCCGGGTCGCGTGTTCACCCGCGATGATCTTCTCGTCGGCGTGTGGAGCTACGAGCCCGGAAGCGACACCCGTCTGGTCGACGTCCACGTCGGGCGCCTGCGCAAGAAGCTCGAGCAGGCGGAGGTCAGCGAGGTGTTGATCGAGACGGCGCGTGGGTTCGGGTACCGGCTGATCGAGCGCTTGAACTAGTTTCGCGACGCGTTCGAACCGCAGCGGCGAGCTCCCTCAACACGGCGACCGTCGAATCCCACCCGATGCACGCATCCGTGATGCTCTGCCCGTAAACGAGCGGCGAGGCGTCGGCGTCCTGCCGTCCCTCGACGATGAAGCTCTCCGCCATTACCCCGACGATCCCGCGCTCTCCTGCCGCGATCTGCGCGGCGACGTCACGCGCGACCACTGGCTGGCGCGCGTGATCGCGGAGGCTGTTGCCATGCGAGAGATCGATGACGAGGTGCGCGGGCAGCGAGACTGACGCTAGAGCATCGATCGTGCGGCGCACGCTCGCGGAATCGTAGTTGGGCCCCGGCGTCCCCCCACGCAGGACGACATGCGCGCTCGGATTACCGCCGGTCTCGACGATCGCGGCGAGGCCTTGCTCGGTGACGCCCATGAAGCTGTGCGGCTCGCGCGCGGCGCGCACGGCGTCGATCGCGACCTGCACGCTCCCGTCGGTGCCGTTCTTGAACCCAACAGGCATCGAGAGCCCCGACGCGAGCTCGCGGTGCACCTGACTCTCGGTAGTGCGCGCGCCGATCGCCGCCCAGGCGACGAGGTCGCTCGTGTACTGCGGCGAGATGGGGTCGACGAACTCGCACGCGGCAGGCACTCCGATCTCGACAAGATCGAGCAGCAGACGCCGCGTCAGGCGAAGACCGTCATTGATGCGGAAAGAGCCGTCGCGGTGCGGGTCCGAGACGAGCCCCTTCCAGCCCACGCTGGTTCGCGGCTTCATGAAATAAGCGCGCATGACGACGACGAGGTCGTCCCGCAGCTCTTCGCCGAGCCCATGCAAACGTCGCCCGTAATCGAGCGCGGCGACCGGATCGTGGATGGAGCACGGGCCGACGATCGCGATGAGCCGGTCGTCCGCAAAAGACAGGATGCGCGTCAGGTCCTCACGCCATTTCGCGACCAGGCGTGAGCCGGTCTCGGAGAGCGACAGCTCCTCGAGGATGATCGCCGGCGGCACGAGTGGCCGGTAGCCGGTGACGCGAAGGTCGCGGGTCTTCATCGCACTATTGTTCCCGACGTGCCGCTTTACGGCTACCGGGGCAAGACGCCGAAGGTCGCGCCAGACGCGTTCATCGCGCCGACGGCCGTGCTGGTCGGCGACGTAACGGTGCAGAGTGGCGCGTCGGTCTGGTTCGGCACCGTCCTCCGTGGCGACATGGACCGCATCGTGATCGGCGAGCGCTCGAACGTTCAGGACAACTCGACGATCCACACCGACGAGGGCGAGCCCACACTCGTCGGGCCGGACGTCACGATCGGGCACAACGCACTCGTTCATTCGAGCGTCATCGCGCGTAACGTCCTGATCGGACAGGCCGCGGTCCTCGTCGGCGGCAACGTGATCGGCGAGGAGACGATCATCGGCGCGGGTGCGGTGCTGCCGGAGAAATTCTCGCCGCCCCCGCGGTCGCTCGTCCTGGGCATCCCCGCGCGAGTCGTTCGCGAGGCTAGACCCGAGGACGCCCGTTGGACCGTCGGCGCGGCCGAGCACTACACCAAGCTCGGCGCCTGGTACCGCGAGAACTTGAAATAGCCACCCTCAGGCTCACCGGCCACGACCTCACCATCGCCGACGTCGTTGCGGTCGCGCGCCGCGACGTCGCGGTGGGCCTCGACCGGTCCGCGGAGCGCCAGGTGCAGCAGGCCGCGAAGGTCGTCGCCGAGATCGCTCAAGCCGACGATGCCGTTTACGGTATCAACACAGGTTTCGGCGACCTGTCGATGGTGCGCATACCGCACGACGAGCTACGAGCGTTGCAGCGCAATCTCGTGCGTAGCCATGCCGTCGGCGTCGGGCCGGCACTGCCCGAGGACGTTGTGCGGGCGATCCTTCTGCTCAGAGCCAACACGCTCGCCGCCGGCCATTCGGGGGTGCGGGCCGAAGTCATCGATCTCCTCTGCGACATGGTCAATCGGCGCGTGCATCCGGCGATCCCGCGGCACGGCAGCGTCGGCGCGTCCGGCGATCTCGCGCCGCTCGCACACGCGGCGCTCGTCCTGATCGGCGAGGGAGAAGCGATCGACCAGGGCAAGCGCAGAAGCGGAACGGATGCGCTGAAGGCGGCGGGTTTGAAGCCCATCGAGCTCGGCGCGAAGGAAGGCGTCTCACTCATCAACGGAACTCAGGTCATGAGCGCGATCGGTTGCCTCGCGCTCCACGACGCTGAGGTGCTCGCGACGACCGCGGACGTGGTCGGGGCGATGTCCGCCGAGGCGTTGCGCGCGACTGACCGAGCCTGGGATCAGGAGCTCAACGCGACGCGGCCGCACCCTGGGCAGCAGGCCGTCGCCGCGAATCTCCGCTCCCTCATGGCTGGAAGTCCTAACGTCGCGTCGCACCGGGTCGGCGATACGATCGCCGTCGCCGAGCTCGCGGATATCAGCGAGGCGCGCGTCGACCGGATGACGAATGGGCATACGAGCGGCCTGCCGCCGTTCCTGACACGGAATCCGGGGACGAACTCCGGCTTCATGGTCGCGCAGTACACCTCGGCCGCCCTCGTTACCGAGAACCGGCTGCGCGCGTTCCCCGCCTCGGTCCTGTCGGTGCAGACCTCGGCCGGCATGGAGGACCATGTCAGCATGGGCGTGCACGCTGCCCACAAGTTCGCCGACGTGGTGCGCAACACCCGCGAGGTCCTCGCGATCGAAGCGCTCTGCGCGGCGCAGGGGCTGGACCTGCTCGAGACCACGACCGGGCCGGGAGTCGAGGAGGCCCGGCGGGTGGTTCGGGAGCGTTCTCCACGCCTCGACGAAGACCGCGCGTTGTCAGGCGAGATCACCGCAATGGCCGACTCGATCGCGCGCGAAGTGCTCATCGCTGCGGTACGCATGCGGCTGCCGGAGCTCTCGTGAAGCTCGCCCTGACCGTGAACGGCGAGCGCCATGACGTCGACGTCCCGCCGAACACGACGCTCCTCTCGGTCCTCCGCGACGACCTGGGCCTCACCGGCACGCGCTACGGCTGCGGTCGCGGTCAATGCGGAGCCTGCTACGTGATCGCCGACAGCCGAGCGGTCGCGTCCTGCCTTCTCACGGCGGACCAGGCGACACGTATGGAGATCACGACAGTGGAGGGCCTCGCCGAAGGCTCGCGGCTGCATCCCGTGCAGCAGGCATTCGTCGACGAGGACGCCATGCAGTGCGGGTACTGCACGAGCGGCATGGTGATCTCGGCGGCCGCGCTGCTCGGGCGCGATCCGAGGCCCGACGAGATCTCGATACGGGACGCGCTCGCCGGCAACCTGTGCCGCTGCGGCGTCTACGGTCGTGCGATCCGCGCCGTGCTGAAGGTTGCGTCTCCGTCCTGATGTGGGACCGGCACGACCCCGAGCGGCTCGAGCAGCGGATCCGTGTCGAGCGGGACGGGAGCATCACCGCGCTCTCGGGAAAGATCGAGTTCGGCCAGGGCATCCGCACCGCGTTCGCGCAGATCGTCGCGGACGAGCTCGACATCCCAATCGAGCGTGTGAACGTCGTGCTCGGAGACACCGACCAGGTGCCGTTCGACTTCGGGACGTTCGGGAGCCACTCGGTCGTGCAGGAAACACCGCTCCTGCGCAAGGCGGCAGCGTTCGCGCGGCACTTGCTCCTCGACCGCGCGAGCGCGAAGCTCGGACTCCCTGCGGAAAAGCTCGACACGGAGGCGGGCGCCATCGTCGGCGGCGGCAAGCGCGTGCCATATGCGGAGCTGCTCGATTCGGAGCCACTCGCGGGCACGATCCCGGACTGGGTCGCGCTCATGCCTGCGGACCGCCGAAAGTACGCGGGCCGCCCGATGCCGCGCCTGGAAGCGCGTGACATCGTCACCGGCCGAGCCACGTTCGTCGCTGACGTCCGCCTGCCGGGCATGGCGAGGGGCGCGATGGTGCGTCCCCCGACGCGCGGCGCGAAGCTTCGCTCGCTGGACGACTCTGCCGCGCGAACGATGCCGGGAGTGATCGCCGCCGTGCGCCAGGGCGACGTCGTCGGCGTCGTGGCGGAGCGAGACGAGCAAGCGCGCGCGGCAGCGGGAGCGGTCGTCGCGGAGTGGCACGTCGTCCCGGTCGAGGGACCGACCGCCGAGGTGCCCATGCGCTCGGACGCGGACGTCGACGAGAAATTCCGCGCCGCGTCGGTACGTCTCGCGCAGACG
>WNGG01004592.1_pt1 | contig 16548 bp, 14 predicted proteins | sample 5400661 | NCBI WGS metagenome assembly WNGG01 (sample SAMN13153372, study PRJNA577476) | soil metagenome | isolation source: 100 cm soil or saprolite under Garry oak tree replicate 1 | place: USA:California | collected 2016-06-15 | reverse complement strand
CTCGGGTCACCTCCTGATCGGAATCCTCGACCAGCCTGGGAACCTGGCGCTCGACCTGCTGGCGCGGTCGGACACGGACGCCGCAGCACTCCGCGCCGACGTCCTGAGCAGGATGATCGCGGCAGCCTGATCCACCCGGGGCACAAAGTACCCTGATCCAGGCGGAGGCCCAAGGCAGCGGCAGCAGGCAACCACATGCGGGGCCACAGTGAAGGACGGGGCGAATGGCGATCATCGAGGCGCACGGGCTTGCGCGCACATTCACCAGCCGCAAGCGCACCGTGGAGGCGGTCCGGGGGGTGGACCTCACCGTCAAGGAGGGCGAGATCGTCGGCTTCCTCGGCCCGAATGGGGCGGGCAAGACCACGACCTTGCGGATGCTGACCACCTTGTTGCGGCCCACCGCCGGCACGGCCACGGTGGCCGGGGCTGACCTGCTGACCGACCCAGTGACGGTACGCCGCAGGATCGGTTATGTGGCCCAGGCGATCGGCGTCACCGGGGGCGGCTCCGACCCCAACGCGACCGTCGGCGAAGAGATCACGCTCCAGGCCAAGCTGTACCGGGTGCCTGGCGGTGAAGCCACCGAGCGCGGCAGCCTTCTCATCAGCCAGCTGGACCTCGACGGCCTCGACGGCCGGCTGGTCAGAACGCTCTCCGGTGGCCAGCGCCGCCGCCTGGACATTGCACTTGGGCTGGTTCACTCCCCACGGCTCGTCTTCCTCGACGAACCCACCACCGGGCTGGACCCGCAAAGCCGCAGCAACCTGTGGGAACACATTCGCCGGCTCCGCGACGACCTCGGCACCACCGTGTTCCTCACCACGCATTACCTCGATGAGGCCGACGCCTTGTGCGACCGGATCCTGGTGATCGACTACGGCAAGATCGTGGCCGAGGGCTCTCCCGATGAGCTGAAGCGCCGCATCTCCGGTGATGTGATCTCGCTCACCGTGAGCGGTGAGGCGGAGGCGGCGAAGGGGGCGCTGGCCGCGCATCCCTGGGTGCGCGACATCGCGGCCGACGGCCACTCGCTGCGGCTCACGGTGGAACAAGGCGAAGAGGCGCTGCCCGGACTGCTCCGGGCGCTGGACGCCGCAGGCATCACGCTGGAATCCATCCAGCTCGCCCGGCCCTCCCTCGATGACGTCTTCCTCACCGTCACCGGCCGCTCGCTGCGGGACGACACCTCGCCCACGCCGGAACGCCCGCGAGCCCCGGTGGCCGGTTGAGCCGGGACCAGGCCAGCACCAGCCACCACACCAGCAAACCGCACACTTTCGGAGCCCCGCAATGTCCTTTGCCCGCGACACGATCCTGATCTTCCAGCGGCAACTGCGGTTGTCGCTCCGCAACCCGGCGTGGGTGATCATCGGGCTCATCCAGCCGATCCTCTACCTCGCCTTCTTCGGCCCGCTGCTGACCAGAGTCGCCAGTGGTGGCATCCCCGGCTTCCCAACCGGGAACGCGTACAGCTTTTTCGTCCCTGGCCTGCTCATCCAGCTGGGGCTGTTCGGGGCGTCCTTCGTCGGGTTCTCCATCATCGCGGACTGGCGGTATGGCGTGATCGAGCGGCTGCGGGTCACCCCGGCGAGCAGGCTGGCGATTCTGTCCGGCCGGGTGCTGCGCGACGTTGTCACGCTGCTGGTCCAGGGGGTGGTACTGGTCCTCGCAGGGGTGGCGTTCGGGATGCGGGCCCCGCTGGGGGGAATCCTCATCGGCCTCGGCTTCATCGCCGTGGTCGCGATCAGCCTGGCCGCGATCTCCTACACGGTCGGCCTCCTCACCAAGAGCGAGGATGTGCTGGCACCAGCCATCAACATGGTGGTGGTGCCGCTCATGCTGCTTTCGGGGATCATGCTCCCGATGACCATGGGACCTGGCTGGCTGCAGGGCATTGCCCGGGCCACACCGTTTCGCTACATCATCGATGCGATGCGGAACGCCTTTTACGGTCACTACCTCAACACCGTGATGCTCGAAGGCATCGTGGTGGCTGTCGGGCTGGCAGTGGCCTGCCTGTGGATCGCCGCCCGGACTTTCGTCCGGGAAAACGCCTGACCGGAACTGGCAGCGACAGTCAGCGGCCAACCGCGTACCCCTGCATCCGGCGGGGATTGGCCGCCGCGTACAGGAACCCGCCGGACCGGGCGACCGCGCTGACCCGCCCGAGCGACCAGGGCTGCGCGACCGTCACCTCATGCCCGCGCTTGCGCAGCCCGGTGACGACCTCATTCCCGGCCCGTTCTTCCACGTCCACGGCCCCCGGGAACGACTCGCGCGGGTAAAAAGACGAGGGGAAATGACGGGTGTGAAAGGCAGGGGCGTCGATGGCCTCCTGCAGGTTCATGCCGAAGTGCACATGGTTGAGGAAGAAACCCAGCGTCCACTGGTCCTGCTGGTCCCCGCCCGGGGTGCCAAACGCCAGGTACGGTTTCCCGTCCCGCAGCGCCAGGCTCGGGGACAGCGTGGTGCGTGGCCGCTTGCCCGGCGCAAGAGAGTTCGGCAGCCCGGGAGTGAGGGTGAACATCTGCGCCCGGGTGCCAAGGCAGAATCCCAGCCCCGGGATCACGGGCGAACTTTGCAGCCAGCCCCCGCTCGGGGTGGCAGTGACCACGTTGCCAAACCGGTCGGCGACATCAAGGTGACAGGTGTCGCCGCTGTGCGCCAGCGTCGGCTCCCCCGCCCATCCCTGCGTGCCCGCTCGTGCCCGCCCCGTGCCGGTCGCGAACCCTGGCAACCGCGGCGTCGCGCCACCAGGGCTGCCCGGACGCAATTCACCTGAGGCAGCGGCACCCACCAGCGCCCGCCGCTGTGCCGCATACCCGGGTGAGAGCAGATCCGTGAGGGGAACACTGGCAAAACGGGGATCTCCGTACCAGGCCTCCCGGTCGGCGAAGGCCAGCTTGGCGCACTCAACCACGGTATGGATGTAATCCACTCCCCCGGGCTCCATGGCGTCCAGATCGAATCCCGCGAGCAGCGACAGCTGCTGGAGGAAGACCGGCCCCTGCCCCCAGGGCCCGGTCTTGCAGACGGTCAGGCCCCGGTAGTCGAACCGGACCGGATCCTCCCCGCTCGCGCGCCACCCGGCCAGGTCATCAGCGCGCAGCAGGCCCGGCTGCCGCTCACCGGTGCCGTCCATCACCTCCGCCGACTCCAGGTAGGCGCCGATCTGTTCGGCCACGAATCCCTCGTAGAACGCCCGCCGTGCCGCCTCGATCTGGCGGTCGCGGTCTCCCCCGGCCGCCTCCGCCTCCGCCAGGATCCGTCCATAGGTTGCAGCCAGAAAAGAATTCGCAAAACGGGTGCCCGGTTCTGGCACTCCGTTCGCCAGGTAGATCTCAGCCGACGTGGGCCAGTGTTCCCGGAAGACCGCAGACATGACCGAGATGTCCGCGGTGACCCCGGGAGAGACCGGGTAGCCGTCCCGGGCGTAGCCGATCGCGTACCCCATCACCTCCCGCAGTGGCAGGCGGCCGTGCGTGGCCAGCAGCATCCAGGTGCCGAAGGCGGCCGGGACGCAGGCCGCCAGCAGGCCGGCCCCGGGAACGAGGTCGAGGCCAAGCGCACTGAACGCGCCGGGCGTGGCCGCAGCCGGAGCGGGTCCCTGGCCGTCCAGCACGAACACTTCGCCGTGCCCGGCGTGGTAGCCGATGACCGGCACCTCACCCGCTGGCCCGTTCATGTGCGGTTCGACGACCTGCAGCACCAGGCCGGCCGCAACAGCGGCGTCGAACGCGTTCCCGCCCTTCTCCAGGACAGCCATCCCCGCCGCCGACGCAAGCCAGTGGGTGGAGGCGACCATGCCGAATGTGCCGGCAAGCTGGGGGCGGGTAGTGAAGGTGGAGCCGTGCGGCATCATGCGGCGCTCCTTCGCTGGATTTGCCGTCTGTGGTAATAGTTTCCCGCCTGCAACCAGCACGGCCGTCCGCGCGTCGTATCTGACACCGAGATCGTTTGTACCATCCGTATATTTCAGTTACGGACAGCGATCTGCCATCAGCGCACCACACGGTGCGCTCCGGAAGGGGGGACCACCAGTGATGACATTGTCCGCCGCCCGCCACACCGTGGCCATGGCCGTCCTGCTGTGCGCCGCGGCGCTGGCAGCCGGATGCGCTTCTGCGTCTCCCAGCCCCTCCACCCCTGCCGCGTCTGCGCCTGCCAGCGGGCCTGCCGCTGCCAGCGGGGCCACCGCACCCGGCCCCGGCGCGTCCACTCCAGCGGCGAGCCCGCCGGCGGCGGCTACCCAGTGCTCGTCGTCCGCGCTCCACGCGGTGGTGAACACCGCCCAGTCCAGCGGCGCGGCGGGAAGCGTGTACTACCCGATCGACTTCACCAACGTGTCCACCAGCCAGTGCACGCTCTACGGGTATCCGGGCGTTTCCTTCGTGACCGGCGATCCGGGAAGCCAGCTCGGCCGGGCCGCCACCCGCAACCCGGCGGCCGGGCCCACAGCGGTCACGCTCAACCCGGGTGAGGTCGCGCACGCCATCCTGCAGGTCGCCGACGCGGGCAACTTCGCCGCGTCACAATGCGTGCCTGTCACCGCTCACTGGCTCAAGATCTTCCCGCCGAACCAGTTCACCCCCGTCTACGCCCACTTCACGGCCCAGGCCTGCTCTGCCCCGCTGCCCAGCAGCGAAGGCAGCCAGCTTGGCATCTATGTCGTGGAAAGTGGCCCGGGCAAGGCTGGGGAGGCACCCTGATCATCCAGTTGTGCGCAGCCGTCGCGCCAGTCGGTGGTGCACGGTAGCGTCGTGGCTATGGATGATCTCTCTCCCCGGCTACGGGCGGTATGCGACCTTGACGTCGCCGAGGTGCGTGAATATTGCGGACGCCACGAGTACGACGGCCTCGTCCAGGACCTGTCGCCGGAAGGGGTCCGCACCGGCCTGGCCCGCCTGGCGGATGCCGCCAGCAATGGCGATGTGCTGGATGACCCGCACGACGAGACGCACCTGGCTGCCTTCGAGGATCGTGCCCAGGTCGTTTACGGTGAACTGGAACTGCACCGTAGCAACCCGCTGCTTCATCTGAGCGGGCTGGATCTGGCGTGTTACGACCGTGAGTACGCCCCGCAGGACAGCCGGGACCGGGCCCGTGCCGAGCATCTCGCAAACTGGCCGGACGCCATCGATGCGGCCCTGGCGTCGCTCGACCGGGTGAACAAGCCGGTGGCCTCCGCACTGGTGGGCGGGATCAGGGGGCTGGCGGCTGGTATCCCCTCGGGCATTCCACCGGCGATCGCCGATGCCGCGCTGGCCGCCCATGCACGGCTCGTCGACCACGTCCAGCAGGCGGCTGACAGCGGTGACCCGGACCCAGCGCTGGGGCCCAGCGGTCTTTCCGCCCTGCTGGGCAGCGCCGAAAGGATGGAGGTCGATCTCGTGCTGCTCGCCGAGCAGGCCGAGACCGAGCGGGACAGGCTGCGGGAACTGCTCGCCAACAGCTGCGCGCGGATCGACCCCGCCCGGCCAGCGCTGGATGTGGCCCGTGAGCTTGTCCGCGACCACCCGGACGCCGACGGTGTCCTCGCTGCCGCGCGGCGCTGGACCGAGCGGGCGATCGCGTTCTGCCAGGAGCGGGACCTGGTTCCTTACCACGACGGTGAGTGCCGGGTCGGGCTTGCGCCTGAGTCACGCCGCTGGGCCATGGCCATGATGTCGCCAGCTGCGCCGGGCGAGCCGGAAGGTCCCTCCTGGTACCACATCACGCCGCCGGATCCGTCGTGGCCCGAGCGAGAGCAAGAGGAATGGCTGGAGGTGTTCAGCGAAACGACGCTGCCGGGCATCACCGTGCATGAGGTGGCGCCCGGGCACTTCTCGCATTTCCGCGCGGTCCGGCACGCGCCCACAGCGGTCCGGCGCACGCTCCAGTCCAGCGTGTTCATCGAGGGCTGGGCCCACTACGCCGAGGAACTGTCCGTGGAGGAAGGCTTCGCCGCCGACGACCCCCGCTTCGCGGTGGGGGTATGGCTGGAGGCGCTGGTGCGGGTCACCCGGTTCGCGTGCGCGATCGGGGTCCACACCGCCGGCATGACCATCGAGGAAGGTGCCCGCAGATTCGAGACGGACACCCACCTGTCCGGCCCCGCCGCCCTCTCCGAGGCCCGGCGGGCCGCCTTCGACCCCACGTATGGCCGCTACACGTGGGGCAAGCTGGAGATCATGAGGCTGCGTGAGCAGGCGCGCAAACAGTGGGGTGCGGGATTCTCGCTCCGGCGATTCCATGCTGCGCTGCTCAGTCTCGGCTCGCCGCCGCTCGGCCTGATGGGCACCGCCATCGTCCGCGGCTGAAAGCCACAGGGGGAGGCCGGTGCGGTGCTTGTTCTCAGCCGTGACCAGGTCGAGGCGCTGCTCGATGTGGACACACTGATCGACGCGCTGGCGGCGGCGATGGCGGACCTCAGCGCCGGGAGGGCTTCGGTCCCCGACCGGGTCGCTGCGCTGGTACCCGAGCATGAGGGACTGCTGGCCGCGATGCCCGGCTACCTGCCGTCTGCTCAGGCACTGATGACCAAGCTGGTGTCACTGTTCCCGCATAACGCGGGCGGTGACCTGCCCACGCATCAGGCGGTGATCGTCGCCTTTGATCCTGCCACCGGCCAGCCGGTTGCCCTGCTGGACGGGACCGCCATCACTGCCGCGCGGACCGGCGCCTGCTCGGCGCTCTCGGCGCGGCTGCTCGCCCGTCCCGACGCACACGTGCTGGCCATCCTCGGGACCGGCGCGCAGGCGCGGTCGCACGCCCAGGCGATGTGCCGGGTCCGGCCCATCCGCCAGATCCGGATCGCGGGCCGGGACCACGCCAAGGCCGACGCCCTGGCTCGCGAACTGTCGGGCGCCCTTCCGGCCGAGATAGTGGCGGTACCGTCCTACCGCGACGCCCTGCAAGGCGCCGGCATCGCCTGCGCCACCACCCACGCCACCGAACCGGTGATCCAGCGACCCTGGCTCACCCCTGGGGTGCATGTCACCTCGGTGGGCTACAACCCGGCCGGCCGGGAAGTCGACGACGCCACCGTGCGCGATGCCGTGGTGTGCGTGGAATCGCGGCAGGCTGCGCTGGCACCGTTTCCTGCGGGCAGCAACGACTTGCTCCAGCCCATTCACGACGGTGTGATCACCGCCCACGACGTCCACGCCGAGCTTGGTGAGCTCATCGCCGGAACCAAACCCGGGCGCCAGGCGCCAGAGCAGATCACCCTGTATAAGTCCGTCGGGTTGGCGGTGCAAGATGCCGCCGCAGCGGCGCTGGTCATCTCGGCGGCCCGAAATCAGTCCATCGGCCGGGAGATCAAGCTCTAAACCGCGCGGCTTCCGGGTCGGCCACGTTGCGTTACATGGTTGCCCGGTCGTCAACCTCGGCAACTGGAGCGTTCTTCTTCACGGAGTCGATCCCGTTGAGCGCCGCGGCCTTGCTCTCGTACGACTCGGACGAGGCGATCACCTGACCGTTGGTAGCCACGAGGTTGAAGTGGAACTTTCCAGTTGTCCCCTTCTTCAGGACGAACTTGGCCGCCACAGCTGATCCCTTCACTCGCTGACATTGACCAGAACGTCCTTCCCAGGTCCGGGCCGCATAACCGGCCAGCGGCCGAATGGCCCGGTGCGCCTCGGGCGCGTGGCACACCCGGGAAATAGTTACACCCTGCCATCGGTAGCCGTCATCAACACCCGGGACCCAGACCGAAGCGGTCACTGTGCGAGTGGAACGGCTATCTCAGGGTCCAGGCCGGGCTGTCCCGCCCTCCTGGGTCCACATGACCGGCCCCAGCGTCCGGCTTTCACCTCATCATGAGACCTGGATTCCCCTTGACCTGACCGTGCCAGGGGACGCAGAACCGGGCGCGTACCTCAGTGACATCGTCGTGGTCGCTGCCACACGGATCTCTCCGGGAAGGGCCAATCTCGGCGTCGCCGCCGCGACCAAGCTCGAATTCCGGGCCGGGCCAGGCCCGGGGCCAGGGCCCGCCATCCCGGCATGAACGTGGCGGGATGGACGTGGTGGGCCGCCGGTGGGCTGGTCTTGCTGGCTGCCGCCGCATACCGCGTCCGCCGAACTGGATCTCGCGTGGTCTGGATCAGTGTTTGCCGCTTTGTGCGCCTGCCAGGGGTTCAGCCGCGGACAGTGCTTTCCCTGACCAGCAGGGTGAAGTCGGCGAAGGCGGTTCTTGGCTCTGGGGGCCGGCCGCCGCCGATCCAGCTCTCCAGCAGGCCGATGGCGAGTTCGGCGATCCGCTGTTTGTCCGGCGCGATCGTGGTGAGCGCCGGGGTCGAAAACTGGCCGGGAGATGGACGCCCACATCGACGAGGTGATCGCGGTCGCCGACTACGCCAAGGCGAGGCTGCGCAGCAGCAAGCGGATCCTTCGAAGAGTGGAACGTCTGGTACATGCACCGGTTCGGTGGCGAAAATTCGCTGAAGTGGGAGCACGCCCCGCGGCTGATCGAGGACAGCTACAGCGTCACCGACGCCGTCGTGGTCGGGTCCTTCCTGATCTCGCTGCTGTCGCACGCGGACCGGGTCGCCATTGCCTGCCAGGCCCAGCTGGCCAACGTGATCGCGCCGATCCGCACCGAACCGGGCGGCCCCGCCTGGCGGCAAACCACCTTCTACCCGTTCGCCCAGGCGGCGAAGCTGGCCCTCGGCACGGCGCTGCGGGACTCCGGCGCCACGAACACGGCCGCCGATCCCGGCCGGGTGACGCCACGCCGCGGGGGCCCAGCGTCCATCGACTCCGGGACGCTGACGCTCGGCTTGCCGCCATCGTCATGGAATGTCATTCAGTTCTGCTGACGTGAGGAGAACGGCATGCCCATAGAGCACACCGGGTGCGGAGGGGCATCTAACGTCCAGGTCTGTGTCTCTGGGTGAGTGCCGGGCACTTGACGAGACGGAGCCGGGCGACCAATATTCTTGACTATGTCAATTATTTCATTGACTTTGGCAGGTACCCATGCCCGCCACTGATGCACAGATCACGCAGGCGGCAGGCGCTGTGCCAGAGGCTTCCAGGCCCGCGGACCAGGAGCAGGCTCATGTACCTGACGCCCAGGTCGCGGCCGTGCGCGAGTTCAACCGTTTCTACACCAACGTGCTGGGGCTGCTGCGGGAGGGGCTGCTGGACACCCCGTACTCGCTCACGGAGGCAAGGATCATCTTCGAGCTTGCCCGCCAAGACCGGGCCGAAGTGACCCGGCTGCGGCACTGGCTCGACATCGACCCGGGCTACCTGAGCCGCATCCTGGCCAGATTCGAGGCCGACGGGCTGGTGACGAGGGCTCGCTCACCCGAGGATGCGCGTCGCCAGGTCATCGGCCTGACGAGCGCTGGCCGGGCTGCCTTCGCCAGGCTCGACGCACTCTCGGGCCAGCAGATCCGGGGCCTGCTCGCCGCGCTTACCGGGGACGGCCGCAGGAGCCTTACCGAAGCAATGACCACCATCCGCGAACTCATCGGGGGCAGGGCCCGGCCAGCTGCGGTGGTGCTCCGGCCGCCGGCACCCGGCGAACTGGGCTGGGTCGTGCAGCGCCATGGCGCGCTCTACGCCGCCGAGTATGGCTGGGACGAAACCTTCGAGGCGCTCGTGGCCCGGATCGTCGCGGAATACGCCGGCCGTGGCGACCGCTCGCGTGAGGCCTGCTGGATTGCCGAAGTGGACGGCGGGCCTGCCGGGTGCGTCTTTTGCATGCGCAAGACCGGCACCACCGCGCAGCTGCGGCTGCTGCTGGTCGAGCCCAGGGCTCGCGGCCTGGGCATCGGCGCGCGGCTGGTGAGCGAGTGCGTGTCCTTCGCCCGCCGGGCCGGGTACCGCGAGATGGCGCTCTGGACCAACGACGTCCTCCATGCCGCCCGCCGGATCTATGAACAGGCGGGGTTCGAGCTCGTGGCAGAGGCGCCCCATCACAGCTTCGGCCACGACCTTGTCGGCCAAGACTGGCGGCTGGCGCTCCTCTGAGTGCGGTCAGCCGGGCGGGGTGCCGGGGACTACGACGCCGGTTTCGTAGGCGAGGATCACTGCCTGTACCCGGTCGCGGAGACCGAGCTTGGCCAGCAGGCGGCTCACGTGCGTCTTGACAGTCGCCTCGCTGACCACGAGATCGGCGGCGATCTCGGCGTTGCTGCGGCCCCGGGCGATCAGCCCGAGGATGTCGCGTTCCCGGGCGGTGAGGGAGGCCAGCCGGGAGGGTGAGGGTGCCATCGCCGGGGGCCTTCGCGCGAAGGTCTCGATGACCAGGCGGGTCACCGAGGGTGCGAGCATGGCATCGCCTGCCGCGGCCGCGCGCACGGCGGCGATGAGGTCATGCCGCGGGGCGTCCTTGAGCAGGAATCCGCTGGCACCGGCGCGCAGCGCCTCATACACGTAATCGTCGAGGTCGAACGTGGTGAGGATGACAATCTTGGGGCCGCCCTCCGCGCGGCCCGCGATCTGGCGGGTCGCCTCCAGCCCATCCATGCCCGGCATGCGGATGTCCATGAGCACCACATCCGGGTCCAGGGCGCGCGCCGCCGCGACCGCCTCTGCGCCGTTGCCCGCCTCACCCACGACGCGGACCCCCTCTGCGGCGTCGAGGATGACGCAGAACCCCGCCCGGACAAGATCCTGGTCATCCACCACCAGCACCCGGATCTGGGCGGGGGGCAGGGCACCGCTCAGCGTGCCGGAGCCGGGATGTCCGCTCCTCGCTGGGTCCCCGGGGTGATCTCTCATGGTGTGGGAAGCCGGGCGGTAACGGCGAACCCACCGCTCTCGGTGGGCCCTATGGTCAGCGTCCCTCCGCACGAGGCGACTCGCTCGACGATCCCGGCGAGGCCGAATCCAGGATTCCCGGGCGTGGAACGCACGGCACCATTCAACTCCGCCAGCGCCGGCGCGGCCAGCGCAGAAGGGGCCAGCGCAGAAGGAGCCAGCGCAGAAGGGGCCGGGCCAGGCGGGGCCGGGCCAGGCGGGGCCGGGCCCGGATCGGTGACGTGCACGGTCACGAAGCCCGGCTCATAGCCCACGGTCACGGCGGCATGCGCGGCGGGGGCGTGCCGCACGGTGTTGGTCAGTGCCTCCTGAATGATGCGGTAGGCCGCAAGGTCCGTGCCGGGACTGAGCGGGCGCTGTTCACCCCGCACGGTGAAATCGACCGGGAGGCCACTCCCCCGGACCTGGTCCAGCACGGTCCCGATCTCGGCGAGCGATGCCGTGGGCGCGGTCAGGGCTTCCTCGCCGGGCCTGCGGAGCACGCCCAGCAACCGCCGCAGTTCGGTCAGCGCCTGCCGGGCGGTCGCCCCGATGATCTCCACCGACCGGGCGGCGTCGGCGGGGCGGCCCGGCAGCACCGAGCTCGCCGCCTCTGCCTGCACCGCCATCAAGCTGACGTGGTGCGCGACAACATCATGCAGCTCACGTGCGATCCGGGTCCGCTCAGCCATGGCGGCACGCGCGGTCTCCGCGTCCCGTTCTGCCTCCGCCCGGGCCGCCCGCGCCTCGACTTCGGCTATGTAGGCGCGGCGGGTACGGCTGAGCACGCCCGCCATCCAGGCGGTCAGGAAGATCAGGCCGGCCACCGTGATGTCGTACGGCTCGCTGTGGCCGGGCTGAAGCTGGGACATGATCATGCCCAGTACGAGGACGACGGTGACCACGCGGCGGACCAATGGGCGGCTGCGGTCGATCACGGTGAAGAACGCGAACGCAGGCCCCAGCGGCAGCGGCGCGAAGTGCAGCCCGATCAGGTCGTAGCTGACCCGTGGCAGGCCCACCAGGAGGAACGTAAGCGCAGGCCAGGAACTCCGTACAGCCAAGGGCATGGTCTCGGCGGCGACCAGGACCACGGCGGCCCAGAACGGGTGCAGTTGCGACCGGTACGGCACCAGCGTGGCCACGTCGATCACGGTGAGGGCGACCGCGAGCAGCAGGTCCTGCACTCGTGGCGGCAGCGCCGCCAGCGCGACGGCCAGCCTTTTCACGACCCGATGTTACGGCGGGCACTGCCACCGGCGAATCAATCGTGAGGCTGATCTCAGCAGTCAGACCAGCGGCGGACACGCCCCGCCGCGCTGGCCATTGGATAGCCGGAATGCTGATTTCGCAGGATCGCCCGCACGGCCGATGTGGCCGGGCCCCTCCCTGCGGCAGCATTTTTAGCGTGCCGCACACCCCAAACCTCCAGCTTCCCGCCCGCGTCCAAACGGTCTCGCCCAGCGGGGCGCCACCCGCCGGGGCGCCGCCCGCCGAGACCGCCCACGCCCAGGATGGCCGGACGCCGCCCGCTGACACGCCCCGCACCCGCGCACCGCGGCTCGCGATCGCCGCCGTGGCGGTCGGCGCCTTCGCTGTCGAGATGGCTGTCAGCGCCCGCTACGGATACCACCGGGATGAGCTGTACTTCCTGCAGGCGGGCCAGCACCCCAGCTTCGGCTACGTGGACCAGCCACCACTGACGCCGCTGACCGCGCGGCTGGCCAGCGAGATCTTCGGCGGCTCCCTCGCCGGGCTGCGGCTGTTTCCCGCGCTCCTGCTCGCGGTGCTGACGGTCCTGACCGCGGCGATGAGCCGCATTGCCGGCGCCGGGCGCACCGGCCAGGTTCTGGCCGCGCTCGCCACCGCGACGTGCGGAGAGTACCTGGCCGCCATGCATTTGGTCACCACGACGACGCTGGACTTCGCGTTCTGGAGTCTCATGCTGCTATTCGTTATGCGGCTAATTTCTTCACAGAACCCGCGGTGGTGGATCGCCGTGGGTGCCTGCGTGGGGGCCGCGTCGGAGGCCAAATGGACGGTCGGCATGCTCGCCGCGGCGGTGATCGCGGGATTTCTGCTGACCCCGGCCCGGTCTCTGCTGCGGAGCCGCTTCCTGCTCGTGGGCGCGCTGATCGCGGCCGCTGCAGCGGCGCCCGACGTGATCTGGCAGGCCATGCATGGCTGGCCGAACCTGGCCGTCTTCCAGGTCCTGTCCCAGCAGGCAGGACACAACCGGGCGGTCTACTGGCCCGCCCAGATCCTCTACACCGGGTTCGTGCTCACCCCGGTCTGGATCGCGGGGCTCGCCTGGTGCCTGCGGAGCCGGGCTGGGCAGCGGTTCCAGCCACTGGGCATCGCGGCGGCGCTGGCCCTGTTCGCGTTCTTTGTGCTGGGCGGGAAGCCGTATTACGCGGGAGGGGTGTACACGTTCCTGTTCGCGGCGGGCTCCGTGCCCCTGGAGCAGTGGCTGTCCCGTGGCCGGGAAGCAGCGGCCGGGCGGGATGTGGTCCGCTTGGCCGGCGGCACGGCAGCGCTGGTCACAGGGCTGGCCCTGTGCACCGCTGTGGCCCTGCTGGTGGCGCTGCCGATGCTGCCGGCCAGGGCGCTGCACTCGGTCCCGCTTCAGAAGATCAACTATGACCTCGGCGAGACCATTGCCTGGCCCAGGCTGGTCGCCCTGGTCGCCCGCGAGTACCGCGCTCTGCCGCCGGATCAGCGGGCGGCGGCCACGATCCTGGCGGGCAACTACGGTGAGGCCGGCGCCATCGCCCGGTATGGCCCCGCCGACGGCCTGCCCGCTGTGTACAGCGGCGCCAACAACTTCTGGTACTGGGGCCCGCCGCCGGCCCGCGCCCGGTCGGCCATTGCTGTCAACATCGACCCTGCGCTGCTGCGCCGGCTGTTCTCTTCCGTCCGGCAAATAACAGTTTTCCATAACGGAATCGGCGTGGCTGATGACGAGCAAGGCGTGCCGGTCTACGTCGTGACGGGGCTGAAAACGTCCTGGGCACGGGCGTGGCCGCTGCTGCGCGACTTCTCGTGACGGCCGGCCAGGCGTCCCGCTGGCACAGCGCCGGCCAGCGGGACGCGGGTGGCCGCTGGAGCGGGACGCGGGTGGCCGCTGGCACCGCCCGCAGCGGCTATCGTGATGGCCGGCCCCTACGCTGATATGCCGGGCGGTGCCGGACACGGGGTGAGGATGCGAACAGAGATGGGGAACGGGAGTTCAGCCACCGCGGGCCAGTGTGGCCGCCGGCGTGCGCGGGCACGGCGGGTGCTGCGGGGACTGCGCGCGGTGAGCGCGGCCAGCCTGCTCACTGTGGTGGCCGCCGGCCTGGCTGGGTGCGCGGGCCGGGCGGGAGCGTCGTCGTCGATACAGCTTGCCACCGCTTACGTGCCCGTCTCGCAGACGCCGGGGACCACCGTCGCCTACGTGGTCATCCGGAACAACGGTCCCGCCGACCGGCTGCTGGCGGCCCGGACGAGCGTGGGCGGGCAGGTGGCCTTCCGGGTGGCGGACAGCCCGGGCGCGCCGGCGATGCACACCGTGACGGCTGTTCCCATCCCTGCTCACTCGACCGTCGCGATGGTGCCGGACGGCATCCACATGCTCCTCACCGGGGTGCCCCCGCTGCATGGCGGCAAGGACATCACGCTGACGCTCATCTTCGCGCAGGCTGGCAAGGTTTCGGTGGTGGCGCAGGTCACCAACCCGCAGAGCGGTGGCAGCAGTTACTTCCTCAACTGAGGTCAGGTGAGGCAAGGTAAGGCAAGGTAAGGCCATGATCACCTACCAGCAGCCCGGCACCGTGGTGACCGACCGCACCTTCTCGGTTCCGCTCGATCACAGCCAGCCCGCAGGGCAGCACATCGAGGTGTTCGCCCGCGAAGTGGTCGCGGTCGACAAGGCCGGCGCCGGCCTGCCATGGCTCTTGTTCCTGCAGGGCGGGCCAGGATTCGGTGGCCTACGCCCATCGGGCAGGGACAACTGGCTCAACCGTGCCCTCGACGACTACCGCGTGCTGCTGCTCGATCAGCGCGGCACCGGCCGTTCCACCCCGGCGAACCGGCTTACCCTCGGCGCTGCCGGAACAGGTCGTGAGCAGGCCGCCTACCTCTCGCATTTCCGGGCGGATGCGATCGTTGCCGACGCCGAGGTGATCCGGCGAGAACTCGCCGGAGGCGAGCCGTGGAGCGTGCTGGGGCAAAGCTTCGGTGGCTTTTGCACGGTGACCTACCTCTCGTTCGCCCCCGAGGGCATCAGGGAGGCGTTCCTCACCGGCGGGCTGCCCGGGCTGGCGGCAACCGCCGAGGACGTCTACCGGATGACCTACCCGCGAGTCCGGGCGAAGACGAAGGCGCACTACGAGCGGTACCCGGCAGATGTGCAGCAGGCTCGCCGCGTCGCACGCCACCTGCGGGAGACGCAGGCGCTGCTGCCCAACGGCGCGCGGCTGACCGTCGAGGCGTTCCAGTCACTCGGCCAGTCGCTGGGCGCCAGCACGGGCAGCCACGAACTTCATTACCTGCTGGAGCACCCGTTCGCGGGCGGCCAGTTGTCGGATGCTTTCCTCCAGGCTGCCCAGTCACGCCTCAGCTTCGCCGCTGGTCCCCTGTACGCGGTGCTGCATGAACCCTGCTATGCCCAGGGCGCCGCCACCCGTTGGGCGGCGCAGCGCGTCCTGGCCCGCTGCGCGCGGCAGCGGACAGACTGGCCGAACGCGAAGACTGGCCCCCGCTCTACGGCGTCTCCGCCTCGCCGCCAACGAGGTCCCCGTGGCCGCGGCCGTGTATTTCAACGACATGTACGTGCCAGCGGAGTTCTCGGTGCCGACCGCGGCAGCGATCCGGGGCCTGAAAGCCTGGGTGACCAGTGAGTACGAGCACGACGGGCTGCGGGTGAGCAGCGGCGCCGTGCTGGACCGGCTTATCGCGATGGCCCGCGGCCGCGTCTAGCAGCGCGCCGGTCCTGCCCTCGCACGTGCTCACCTGACCAGTGACCAGCCAGCTGCCGGTAACTAGTTGCGGTCATGCAAGTAATTCTGGGTAGGCTGGGGTGACGTGGCTGATGCGGGCGATCTGGGACTGACGGTGGCGGGGAATGGTGCCCGCTCGCCCTCGGCGGGTGCCTCCGGGCCGGGCAGCCGCTACAAGTGGGTGGCGCTCTCCAACACGACGCTCAGCATGACGATGGCGACGATTGACGCCTCGATCGTGATCATCTCGCTGCCCGCGATTTTCCGTGGCATCCGGCTTGACCCCCTCGACCCGCACAACGTGAGCCACCTGCTCTGGATGATCATTGGCTATCTGCTGGTCACGGCAGTGCTCGTGGTCACGCTCGGCCGGCTCGGTGACATGTTCGGCCGGGTCCGCATCTACAACCTGGGCTTCGTCGTCTTCACGCTGGCCTCGGTCGCTCTCTCGTTCGATCCGCTCACCGCCGGGGCCGGGGCACTGTGGCTTATTGGCTGGCGGATGGCGCAGGCGTTCGGTGGCTCCATGCTGATGGCGAACTCGGCCGCCATCTTGACCGATGCGTTCCCTGCCCGCCAGCGTGGCATGGCGCTCGGCATCAACCAGATCGCCGGCATCTCCGGCCAGTTCGTCGGCCTGCTGCTCGGCGGCGTGCTGGCCGCCTGGGACTGGCGCGCGGTGTTCTGGGTGAATGTGCCGATCGGGGTGTTCGGCACGCTGTGGTCCTACCGGAGCCTGCGCGAGATCGCCACCACGCGCCGGGCAAGGATCGACTGGGCCGGCAACATCACTTTCGCGCTCGGGGCCGGGATGTTGCTTGTTGCCATCACC
>WNGG01025059.1_pt1 | contig 16552 bp, 17 predicted proteins | sample 5400661 | NCBI WGS metagenome assembly WNGG01 (sample SAMN13153372, study PRJNA577476) | soil metagenome | isolation source: 100 cm soil or saprolite under Garry oak tree replicate 1 | place: USA:California | collected 2016-06-15 | reverse complement strand
CGCCTGGTGACCCCGGACGCCCTCAAGAATCAGGACCTCTGGCAGCAGCTGGCTGCCCTGTCCGCTAACCATGAGGTCGTCTGCGAATGGGTGCGCGGCCATGACGGGCATCCATTCAATGAGCGCTGCGACAGGCTGGCAAAGCGGGCGGCAGAGGCGGGGATGCGGGCGACAGAGGAGAGCGTACGGGCGGCACAACAGGCCGAGGAACGTGCGAAGAAAGAGAACGCCATTCCGTTTCCGGCCTACCCTGCCGGTACGGCACCGGTTCGGGTCGGTGAGGTAGTTGAATACGAGGCCGATGCCGACGGTCAGCTACTGCTCTGTTGAATCAATGGTGCGCAGTGTCCCCTTTTGACTCCCATCCGCACGTCTATGTCTTCTGCGCCGCCAAGCGGCACGGCCGCCGAAGAAGGCCCCGACAAGTCTTCCCTTAAGACGACAAGCAATGACATTCAATATCAAATGTGCTATAATTAAAACAAGAAGAAGAGTGAACTACACGTCATTGAGAGAAAGAAGGCGCCATCGATGAGAAACCTGAAAGAAGCATCGGGCAAAGTGAGTTCCGCGGCCAAGACGGAATTTTGCCACGGCAGCGTCTGCGTCGGCAACCAAGTGCCTACAAACTGCATATGCCCGACCACAAAAAAATAACTATGCCGGTGAATTAATCCAGTACAGACGGGGACGGACCGGCAATCCGCATCACAAAGGCCCTGCATTTATCTCTGGAGGGTCTTTGTAATGACCGCAAAATGAAAAAAAGGGTGCCGCAACAGGCGCCCTTTCACAATGTGACAAGAAACAAGTAATTTTTCACACTACTTCAGGTTGAGCTTGATCCTCTCCACCGCCTCTTCCACGTTGTCCCGGTTGCCGAAAGCGGAGAGCCGGAAGTACCCTTCGCCGGCGGGGCCGAAACCGCTGCCGGGGGTGCCGACCACGTTGCACTCGGTGAGGAGCTTGTCGAAGAAGTCCCAGGAGGAGAGGCCGTTCGGGGTCTTGAGCCAGATGTAGGGGGCGTTCACCCCGCCGTAGACCGTGAGCCCCGCCTCTTTCATCCCTTCGCGGATGATCCGGGCGTTATCCATGTAGTAGTCGATGATTTCCCTGGTCTGCCGCCACCCCTCGTTGGAGTAGACCGCGGCTGCGGCACGCTGCACCGGGTAGGAAGCGCCGTTGAACTTGGTGGTCTGGCGGCGCAGCCAGAGCTTGTTGAGGCTGTATCGCTCGCCGCCGGGAGTCTTTCCCTCCAGCTCTTCCGGCACCACCACCAGGCCGCAGCGGACCCCGGTGAAGCCGGCGGTCTTGGAAAAGGAGCGGAACTCGATGGCGCACCGCTTCGCCCCCTCGATCTCATAAATGGAATGTGGATAGCCCGGCTCGGTGATAAATGCCTCGTAAGCGGCGTCGAACAGGATGATGGCGTCGTTTGCCAGGGCGAACTCAACCCACTTCGCGAGCTCCTCTTTGGTGGCGACGGCACCGGTCGGGTTGTTCGGGAAACAGAGGTAGATGATGTCCACCTTCTCGGTGGGGAGCGCCGGGATGAAGTGGTTCGCCTCGGTGCACGGCATGTAGACGATTCCCTGGTAGTACCCCTTCTCGTCCGCCTCGCCGGTCCGGCCGATCATCACGTTGGTGTCGTTGTAGACAGGGTAGACCGGGTCGCCGATGGCGACGGTATTGTCGAGGGCAAAGATGTCGAGGATGTTGGCACAGTCGCACTTGGAACCGTCGGAAATGAACATCTCAGTGCTCTTGAGGGTAATGCCCAGGGGGTTGTACGATTTCGCAATGATGGTGTCGATCAGCCAGTCGTACCCCTGCTCGGGACCGTAGCCGGCAAAGGTATCCACCCGGGCCAGGTCGTCGACCGCGTCATGGAACGCCTTCAAAATTGCAGGGGGCAAAGGGCGGGTGACGTCGCCGATCCCGAGCCGGATCACTTTCGCCTGCGGGTTCGCCTCGGCAAAGGCCCGCACGCGCCGCCCGATCTCGGGGAAGAGGTAGCCTGCCTTCAGTTTCAGGTAGTTGTCGTTGATCAATGCCATTGCGGAAAAACCTCCATGAAGAAATATCGTAGGGGCAGGTCTTGTGCCTGCCCTGAAATTCCAAGGGCACCCACCAGGGGTGCCCCTACCAAACCAATTATTTCAACCCTAGCACGTCCTGCATGTCGTACAGCCCCGGAGCCTTCCCAACCACCCACTTGGCCGCCCGCACGCTGCCACGGGAGAACATGTCACGGGTCATGGCACGGTGAGAAATCTCGATCCGCTCCCCCATGCCAATGAAGTAGACCGTGTGCTCGCCGACGATGTCGCCGCCGCGCACGGTCTGCATGCCGATCTCTTCCCTGGTCCGCTCGCCGCAGATCCCCTCACGGTGGTAGTTGGCCACCTTGTTGTAGTCGCGCCCCAGGGCCTCGGCCACCACCTCCCCCATCCGCACCGCGGTGCCGGAGGGAGCGTCCTTCTTCTTGTTGTGGTGCAGTTCGACAATCTCCACGTCGAATTCATCGCCCAGGGTCTTGGCCACGTCCTTCAGGATCTTGAAGCAGACGTTCACCCCGACCGACATGTTGGGAGCGAGCACTGCCGGGATGTCTTTCGCCAGCTCCTTCGCCAAGGCACGCTCCTCGGGGGTGAACCCGGTAGAGCCGATTACGATAGCCTTGCCGTTCAATCCGCAGACCTCCAGGTTCTTCAGCGACACCTTGGGGGTGGTGAAGTCGATCAGCACGTCGCACCCCTTGACCACCGCGTTCAGGTCGTCGGAGATGGCAACGCCGAGAGAGCCGCAGCCGGCGAGCATGCCGGCGTCCGAACCGAGCATGGGGTGCCCCGGCCGCTCCAGGGCACCAGCAAGCTCGCACCCTTCGGCCTCGGTGACTGCTACGATGATCCGGCCACCCATCCGCCCGGCGGCGCCGCATACTGCTATTTTAACCATACAAAACCTCTTTTGGGCAAATGGCAAAGGGCTAAAGGCTAAGGGGTTTAATAAACCTTTTGCCATTAGCCCTTCGCCTTTAGCCTAGAGCAAGTTATATTCTTTCATTATCGCTGCCAGCTTCGCCCTGTTCCCCTCCGCCATAGGCGCCAGCGGCAGCCTCACCTCGTCGGAGGCCTTCCCCATCAGCGCCACCGCGGTCTTGACCGGTACCGGGTTGGACTCGATGAACATGGCGTTGGATATCTTCAGGAGCCGCAGGTGGAGCTGACGCGCCTCTTCCATATTGCCGGCGAAGAAGGCGTCCACCAGGGCCGCCACCTCTTTCGGCATGATGTTCGCCACCACCGAAATCACCCCCTTGGCGCCGCACGCCATCATCGGGAAGGTGATGAAGTCGTCGCCGGACAGGACGTCGAGCTTGTCGCCGCACAGGGCGAGCACCTCGGAGGCCTGCTGGAGCGAGCCGGTCGCCTCCTTGATGGCGACGATGTTGGAGATCTCCGCCAGCCGCGCCACGGTCTCGGGGAGGAGGTTGACGCCGGTCCGTCCCGGCACGTTGTAGAGGATCTGGGGGAGCGCCACGGCCTTGGCCACCGCCTGGTAATGGAGGAAGAGCCCTTCCTGGGTCGGCTTGTTGTAGTACGGGGTGACCAGGAGCGCCCCGTCGGCGCCGAGCTTCTTGGCGTGCTCGGTCATCTCGATCGCCTCGTGGGTGGCGTTGGAGCCGGTGCCGGCGATCACCGGGACCCGCTTGTTGACCTGCTCCACCACGATCCGGATGACCCGGTCGTGCTCCTCGTAGTCGAGGGTGGACGACTCGCCGGTGGTGCCGCACGGCACGATGCCATCGGTCCCCCCCGCAATCTGGAATTCCACCAGTTCCCGCAGTTTTTCCTCGTCCACCGCGCCGTTGTTAAACGGGGTGACGATCGCGACGATACTCCCTTTGAACATGTTCGTACCTCCTATGAGGTTGTATTAAAGGATGCAGGGGCAAACGGCGTTCGCCGTGGGCGCCCCTGCGGAAGAATGTGCTGTTGTAGCTGCTCGACATGGCAAAGCCGTAAGCACCGGCCGACATGAAGGCCATCAGGTCCCCCTGCTTGAACATCGGCACCTCGCGGTCCTTCACCAGGAAATCCCCCGATTCGCAGATCGGACCGACGATGTCGGCGACGATCATCCCGTCCTGGTCCTTTGCCACCGGCTGTACGCCGTGGTACGAGCCGTACAGGGCCGGGCGGGCCAGGTCGTTCATGCCGGCATCAATCATGATGAAGTTCTTCTCGTCGCGGGCCTTGGTGTAGAGGCACGTGGCGACCAGAATACCGGCGTTGCCGACGATATTTCGCCCCGGCTCGAACACCAAGTGCATCCCCAGTCCCTTGGTGGCAGCCACGATCTCTTTGCCGTAATCCGCCGGCAAGGGAGGCTCCTCCTCGTTGTACTGGATCCCCAGGCCGCCGCCGCAATCGAAGTACTGCAGGGTAATCCCCATTTCCCTCAGCTTGCCGATCATGATCTTCAGCTTCTCGATGGAATCCACGAACGGGTTGACCTTGGTCAGTTGGGAACCGATATGCATGTCGATGCCGATCACGTCGATGCCCGGCAGGGTGGCGGCCCGCTTGTATTCCTCCATGGCCCGCTCGATGGTAATGCCGAACTTGGCATTCTTCAACCCGGTGGTGATGTAGGGATGAGTGCCGGGGTCCACGTCCGGGTTCACCCGGATCGCGATCCCCGCCTTCTTCCCGAGGCGAACGGCAATCTCGTTGATGCGGGTCAGTTCCTGCTCCGATTCCACGTTGAACATCAGGATGCCGCTGTTCAGGGCATACTCGATCTCGTCATTCTTCTTGCCGACGCCGGAATAGACCACCTTCTTCGGATCGACACCGGCCTTGAGCGCCCGGTAGAGCTCACCGCCGGAAACGATGTCCACCCCCCCTCCCATGTTGACGAAAGTTTTCAACACCGACTGGGTTGAGTTCGCCTTGACCGAGTAGCAGATGGTATGGGGCACGCCGCTGAACGACTCGTCGAACGCCTTGAAGTGCCGCTGCAGGGTGGCATGGGAATAGACATAGACCGGCGAGCCGACCTTGGCCACGATATCCTTGATCGCCACATCTTCGGCGTAGAGCTCATTACCCTTGTACTGAAAATGATTCATTTCTGTTTGTCCTCCTGGCAGTAACCGCGTAATTGTGCAAACGGAATCAAATAACCCCGTTTTATTTGCATAAAGTGGTTTTATGTACCACATGGGGGGGGAAAAGTCAAAAGATTACGGCGCGGTAGGGACGCATAGCCATGCGTCCCTACTCCGGTTCGGTCAGCGCCCCCTCGGCCTCATTGGAAAGATCGCTCTCCACCGTTTCACCTTCACTGGTTGCAACTGCGCGGACCGCATAGTCGTAGCGCACACCCCGCACCAGTCGGGTATCCTCGAAGGTAGTCTCCCGGAGCGGCGCCCCGTTCAGGGGGGCGAGGTACACCCCCTCGTCGCCACGCTTGCGGTAGACATTGTATCCCTCAATCCGCCCGTTTGCCGGTGCCTGCGGGGCCTGCCAGTCGAGCACGACGCCGCTCGGGGACGGGAGCGCCTGCACCACCGGCGGCCGGGGAGGCGCTACCTTCTTCCGCCCGGAACGGTTGGAGTCGCGGGAGAGCGTTCCGTCTCTCTTGTACGAGACCACCTTGTAGCGGTAGCCCTTCCCTGCCGCCGGCTCGTCGTCGAGGAAGAAGAAACGCCCGCCGCGGGCCAGCACCCCCTGTGGGTATTCCAGATCGACGCTCGCCACCAGCCGGTAGGCGTTCGCGCACGCCTCGCAGTCCTCGCCGGGGGGGAGGAGCTCTCTCCGGTACAGCCGGAACCCGCCCAGGTCCTTAAGCGCCCCGCCACCCTCCTCCCGGGCGGGCCTGGACCAGGAGACCATGAACCGTTCACCCTGCTGCTCCACCTTGAGGTCGGCGACCGGTGCCGGCACCAGCGCCTCCGGCGGCACCAGGTTCCCCTTCTTGCCGCAGCCGAGGAGCAGGACCATAAATATAACAAAAAGTAGTTTTTTCATATCCCTGCCCTCAAAATAGGAACGTGGATTTTTGGCAAGGTCAAGGCGCCAAGGAAGAGCGCGGAGGCATGGTACCCTCAGGGCATAAACAGCGCCACGCCGCACAAGCGATGACGAAGGCAACGCCGAGATTGCCAAAAAGCCGCGTTCCTATCGACCCGACTTTGCCCGTTCGATTTCCGCCCTGACCCGCTCCAGCGCCGTCCCGCCGATGGCGCGCCTGGCGTTGACGCTTGCCTCCAGGGTGATGGCCTCCCGGATGTCCTCGTCGATCTTGTCGGAAAAGATGTGCCACTCCGCCATAGTCAGTTCTGGCAGGTCCTTGCCGTTCTCGACGCAGTAGCGGACCGCCTTGCCCACCACCTCGTGGGCGTCCCTGAACGGCATCCCCTTGCGCACAAGGTAGTCGGCCACGTCGGTTGCCGTGGAGAAACCTTTCGCCGCCGCCGCACGCATGGCGCCGGCGTTGACCCGCATGTCCCGGATCATGTCGGCGAAGATCTTGAGTGATCCCTTGACCGTGTCGATGGTGTCGAACAGCGGCTCCTTGTCCTCCTGCATGTCCTTGTTGTAGGCGAGCGGGAGCGACTTCATCACGGTGAGGAGTGGGGCATAATCGAGGAACCGGTGCAAAAGGAGTCGGACAGCTCGACGAATCGGAACTCGCTGGTCGACCAGAGGATCAGTTCCTCGGAGAAGCGGGAGAGGTGCATCATCAGGATAGAGGAGGAGGCCAGAAACTCCAGGGCGAAATCCCGGTCCGACACCGAATCGAGGGAGTTGCGGGTCACCTCCGGAAAGTCGAGGAGCTCCGCCACGTGCTCCCGGTCGATCGGGAAGGTGGTCCCGGCAAGCGCCCCGGCGCCGAGCGGCATGACATTAACCCGCCGCAGACAGTCCTCCATCCGCCCCTTGTCGCGCCGGAACATCTCCACGTAGGCGAGCATATGGTGGGAAAAGAGGATCGGCTGGGCGGTCTGCAGGTGGGTAAAGCCCGGCATGATGACGTCGATGTTCGTTTCCGCCTGAAAGAGGAGCGAATCGATAAGCATGTCGAGGTAGGCGGATATCTCCACGATCTCGTCGCGGAGATACAGGCGGATATCGAGGGCCACCTGGTCATTCCTGGAGCGCCCGGTATGGAGCCGCTTGCCCGCCTCGCCGATCCTGGCGGAGAGGCGCGCCTCGATATTCATGTGGATGTCCTCGAGAGATACCGAGAAATCGAACTTCCCCGCCTCGATCTGGCCCAGGATCTCCTGGAGGCCGTGGACGATCTCCTCCACGTCCGCCATCGGGATGATCCCCTGCTTGCCGAGCATCCGGGCATGGGCGATCGAGCCCCGGATATCCTGGTGGTAGAGGCGCTTGTCAAACTGGATGGAGGCGGTGAACTCCTCAACGAATTTATCGGTCGGCTGGGTGAACCGGCCGCCCCAGAGTTTTTCATGGGTCATGGTTTGTCTCCTGGTTATGGGTATAGGGGCGCACATGCCAGGGCGAACGCCGTTCGCCCCTACGATTCCGTCTCTATTTCGAAGCCTCCTACCATTTCTTCGCCCGACACCCTCACCCACCCGCCATCCGCGGACCAGCGCAGGATGCTGTGCACCTTGAGGGGAACCCGGCTGGTGCGCGGGTCGAGCTCGTGGTGGAGGGGAAGGTTGAAGTAGTAGAGCCTGGTACCTGGGCCGAAGCGGAGCCGGCAGACCGGCGCGCCGCCGAAATCGTCGGTGGCAAACTCGGAGAGCTGAACGTTCACCAGTTTGTGGTGCCGGTTGATCACCACGAACGAATGGCCGAACTCCCCCTCGATTGCCACGTCCTCCAGACGCGTCTCCTCGGAGGCATTGCCAAAGACCGTGATGGTCTCCCGCACCCCCGGCGTGTCCTCCAGGTATTCCCCGTAAAAACCGCTGATCACCTCGCGGTAGGCCCGGTGCTCCGGTTTGGGATTGCACTGGATGACGAACATGGCATCGAGGGCCTGGCGGGTGTCGAAAAAGAGCTGGTTGGCACGGTCGACGATCTGCTTGATGTTGGAGGAATAGAGGTCGCGGTACAGATAGTCGAGGCAGATCAGGGCCATAAAGTTGAAGCAGGCCGGCCGGCTCCGGAACAGGTAGAAATGGCGCCCCCGGTAAAGGTCGTGGAACTTGTCGAGGAACTCTTCGCCGGAAAACGGATGGGTCTTGGCTTCGAGAAAGACACGCAGCTTGCCGGTCGCCTCCTTGACGGCGATACAGCACCAATTGACCGGCGTTTCCAGGACGTCGCCCGAATCGATATCCCGGTCGACGAACTCGATCGCTTCGCCGTTATCATCCCGAAAACGCTCCAGCAGCTCCCGGTAGGTCTTGAGCCGGACGTGCTCCACCCCGAACATGGTCACCGTATTCGGCAGGAACCCCTTCTCAATCAGCGCCAGCATCTCGTCGAAACGGGCAAACGGGATGGAGGTCTCCGGGAACATGAGGAAATGGAGCTTCTTCAGGTTCCCCTCCCCGGCAGCGACCAGATCGAGCACCGATCGCACCTGGTCCCACTTCCGGTCCGGGTCCGCCAGGGCAAAACCGCTCTCCGAGCGGCGCAGGTGGTTGGGTATCTGGGCGATCAGACAGTGGAGGTGATGTCCCAGGGGGAACTCCAGGTTCACTTTTTTGTCGATGATCTGGATCAAGTGCCTACCTGTCGTCGTGGCGTCGGTGAAAAGGAAAGAGCTTGCCGAGAATGAAGCGGGTACCGTCCGGCAGCGGATAGTCGACCAGTTCATCCCGGGGAACCCAGCGGGCCTCGGCCACCTCGGCGTGGTTGTGGCTGATCTCGCAGGAGAGGGGACGGCAGCGGTAATAGAGGATGATGAAGTGGTCGTTCTCCTCCCCGGGCGTCAGGTGCTCGAAGACGTCGACCAGCTCGCCGATCTCCACCTCGAGACCCACCTCTTCCATGACTTCGCGATGCAGGGCCTTAAGGATCGGCTCGCCCAGGTCGATTTTCCCCCCCGGCATCACCCACATACCCTTGAAGGGGGAGACATTCCGCCTGGTCAGCAACACCCGCTCGTCGTCATCGATGATGACCGCCACTACCGAGGTGACGATATGTTCTTTCTTGTACTTTATCTCGGGCATAGAATGACTTAGGGGCACGGCGCGCCGTGCCCCTGCGGGTTTTCGTATTTTTGTAGGGGCGCCCCTTGTGGGCGCCCTTGCATCGGGCAGGCACAAGGCCTGCCCCTACGGTTATTTTTTCTTCTGCGCCTGCATCAGCGAACGGATCCTCAGCCGGAGCGAGTTAATCTTGATGAACCCTTCCGCGTCCTTCTGATTGTAAACCTGGTCCTTCTCGAAGGTGGCGAAGTCGAGGTTGAACAGGGAATCGCTCTCCGACTTTCTCCCCACCGTGCGGCAGTGCCCCTTGTACAGCTTCAGCCGGGCCACGCCGTTGACCGTCTTCTGCGACTCGTCGATCAGGGTCTGGAGCATCTCCCGCTCGGGCGCGAACCAGTAGCCGGCGTAGATCATCCGGGCGTACTCCGGGATGAGCGAGTCGCGGACCCGCATCACCTCGCGGTCCATGGTGATCTGCTCGACCGCCATGTGCGCCTCGCGCAGAATGGTGCCGCCGGGGGTCTCGTAGACGCCGCGCGACTTCATACCGACCGAGCGGTTCTCCAGGAGATCGACCCTGCCGACGCCGTGCTCGCCGCCGAGGAAGTTGAGATGGGCGAGGAGCTGGGCCGGCGACATCTTTTCCCCGTCCACCGCCACCGCGTTGCCGTTCCTGAATTCGATCTCCACGAACTGCGGCTTGTTGGGGGCCTTTTCCGGGGCCTTGGTGAGGACAAACATGTTCTCGGGGGGCTCGGCCCAGGTGTCCTCCAAGATCCCTCCCTCGAAGGAGATGTGAAGGAGGTTCCGGTCGGAAGACCAGGGGCGCTTCTTGGTGACCGGGATCTGGATACCGTTTCGCTTGGCATAGTTCACCAGCGCCTGGCGGCTGTTCAGCTTCCAGTCCCGCCACGGCGCGATCACCGTAATGGACGGGTCGAAGTAGTAGTAGCCGAGCTCGAAGCGGACCTGGTCGTTCCCCTTGCCGGTGGCGCCGTGGGAGACCGCGTCGGCCCCCTCGATCCGGGCGATCTCCATCTGCCGCTTGGCGATCAAGGGGCGGGCGATGGAGGTGCCGAGCAGGTAGTGCCCCTCGTAGATGGCGTTGGCGCGGAACATCGGGTAGACGAAGTCTTTGACGAACTCTTCCTTCAGGTCATCGATGTACACCTTGTCGGCACCGGTGGCGAACGCCTTGTCCCGGACCGGGGCAAGCTCGTCCCCCTGTGTCAAGCCCCCCCGAATAGGCAAGGACGATCTTTTTCACTTCTTTTTTGGCCATGGGTTCTCCTTAAATATTTGTTTATCAAGAAAACTGATTTAATCGGCAAACACCTCATCGAAAAAACTTTCCTTGTCCAGATGTTTCTGCCACTCCCTGTGCCTTTTCACACTCTCCATCCGCTTTTTTTTTGGCAGACTGATGAAGCGCATTGCCTCGACAGGCCCAAGTGCTTTCACTAGCGCATCAATCCCTTTTTTTATCACATCTTCTTCATCCATGTATTTCAGGGCTTTCACTTAATGTCCTCCTTCACACAGTAAAGGACGGGATCGCCGCACCATACCTTGATATTGCTCTTGATGCACTTCTTTAAAAGTCTGTCATCACAGGTTATAAAGTCCGCTCCGCTCAGTTCAGCAAAGGCGGCATGTGCAGCATCAGCAACGCCGAACCCGAGCAGATGAAGTTCTTCCGCCCTGTGCCGTGCAGCGGCCAAATCCACCTTCATAGCTTCGCCGAACTTGTTTAGTATAGCCAGAACTTCAAGACGCTCAAAGGTATCGTTTATTGCCTCGATCTCCTTATGGTGAACGGGAGAGACGAGAAGCCTGTATTTGCCATCTTTGACTTTCGCCAATATCAGATTGACCGCGTCTGTTTCGAGCCGAATACGGACATAATCCTGTTCATCGAACGGCCTGCACAGGGCACACACATCAAGATAAACAGGCTTTGCCTTCATTTACGCCCCGCCCATCAACCACGCCATGATCGCCTTCTGCACGTGCAACCGGTTCTCCGCCTCGTCCCAGACCGCCGAATGTGGTCCTTCGATCACGTCGTCGGTGATTTCCTCCCCCCGGTGGGCCGGGAGGCAGTGGAGCACCATACAGTTCCCCTTTGCCTCGTCGAGAAGTGCCTCGTTGAGCTGGAACCCGGCGAAGGCCTGCTCACGTTCTTTCTGCTCCGCCTCCTGCCCCATGCTCGCCCAGACGTCGGTGTTGAGCACGTCGGCGTCCCTGGCAGCCTCTTTCGGATCACGGGTGAGGATGATCTGCGAAGTGGCCCTTTCCTGCGCCCACGCCAGCACCCTTGCATCCGGCTCGTACCCAAGAGGACAGGCGAGCGTCAGGTCGAAACCGAAGATGGCGGCCGCCTCGATCCAGGTGTTGGCCATGTTGTTGCCGTCCCCCACCCAGGCGAACTTGAGCCCCTGGTAACTCCCCCGGTGCTCGATCACCGTGAAAAGATCCGCCATCACCTGGCAGGGATGGAACAGGTCGGTGAGGCCGTTGATGACCGGCGCGGACGAGAAGCGGGCAAACTCTTCCACGACCTCCTGGCCGTAGGTCCGGATCATCACCCCGTCGCAATAGCGGGCCATCACCCGGGCGGTGTCCTTGATCGGCTCCCCCCGCCCCATCTGGGAGGCCGCAGAAGAGATGAACAGCGGCTGGCCGCCAAGCTGGTAGACTCCCACCTCGAAGGAAACCCGGGTACGGGTGGACGACTTCTCGAAGATGAGCGCTACGCTCTTCCCCTTGAGGAGATGGTGCTCGATCCCCTTCTTCTGCTTCTCCTTCAACTCCCGGGTCAGGGCGAAGATGGCGTCGAGCTCCGCTTTGGTGAATTGATTGAGTGCCAGGAAATCCTTGTTCATAGCAACATGCCTCTAAGATTGTTGTAGGGGTGCCCCTTGCGGGCACCCAGGGCAGGCGCAAGGCCTGCCCCTACATTTCAGATAAAATCCCTTCCAGTATCCCGATCATCTCGTCCACTTCCCGCTTGGTCACGATCAGCGGCGGGACGAAGCGGAGTACCCGATCCTGGGCCACGTTCAGGAGAAGCCCCCGCTTCAGCGCCTTTTTCACGATATCGCCGGCCGGTACCGAGAGCTCCATGCCGATCATCAGGCCGATCCCGCGCACCTCAGTAATGAAGGGGAACTTACCCTTGAGCCCTTCCAACTCACCCATGAGATACTCCCCCATCTCCTCGGTACGATTGAGGATTCCTTCCTCCAGGATCACCCGCACCGCGGCAACGGCCGCGGCGGTCACCAGCGGATTGCCCCCGAAGGTGGAACCGTGGGTGCCCGGGCCGAAGGATTCCGCGATCTCCTCGCGAGCCAGCATGGTGCCGATCGGGGCGCCGCCGGCCAAGGCCTTGGCCAGGGTCATGATGTCGGGGGTGACGCCGAAATGTTCATGGGCGAACAGCTTGCCGGTCCGCCCCATCCCCACCTGGACCTCGTCGAAGATGAGCAGGAGGTTGTGCTCGTCGCAGATCTCCCGCACCCGCTGGAAATATTCGGCGGATGGCACCACCACTCCCCCCTCTCCCTGGATCGGCTCTAGCATCACCGCGCAGGTATTCGGGGAAACTGCCAGTTTCAGGGCCGCGGCATCGTCAAACGGCACATGGCGGAAACCGTGGAGGAGCGGGTCGAAGAATTTCTGCACCTTCTCCTGGCCGGTGGCGGAAACGGTGGCCATGGTCCGGCCGTGGAAGGAGGCAAGGGCGGTGACGATCTCGTACCGGTCGGCGCCGAATTTTTCCCGGCTGTACTTCCGGGCCAGCTTGATGGCCGCTTCGTTCGCCTCGGCGCCCGAGTTGCAGAAAAAGGCGCGGTCGGCAAAGGAATGGCTGCAGAGGAGTTCGGCCAACTCGATCTGGCCCGGGATATGGTAGTAGTTGGAGCAATGGATCAGTTCTCCCGCCTGCTTCTGCAAGGCGGCAACCACCCGGGGATGGCAGTGGCCGAGGTTGTTGACCGCCACCCCGGCGAGAAAGTCGAGGTACTCCCTGCCGTCGGCATCCCACAGCCGGCACCCCTCGCCACGCACCGGGACGAGCGGATAGCGGCCGTAGGTTTTCATTATGTACTTGTCCGCCTTGGCGATCCATTGCTGTGAGTTCATGGTTTTCTTTTGTCCTTCCGGAAACGTGATTTTTTCGCAAGATCAAGGCTGTCGAGGGATGACGCGGAGGCGTAGCACGCTACGCCGCACAAGGAATCCCGAAGACTTACGCAGATATTGCGGGAAAGGCACGTTTCCTAAGCGAGTATCTCCGTGCCGATGCCCACGTCGGTAAAAATTTCCAGAAGTACGGCGTGCGGGACCCGGCCGTCAACGATATGGGCCTTTTTCACTCCCGTCCGGAGCGCATCAACGCAGCAAGTTACCTTGGGGATCATCCCGCCGGTAATGGTGTCGTTGTCGATCAGCCCCGGCACCTGGTCAAGCTCGATGCTGGAAAGGAGGTTCCCTTCCCGGTCCTTGACGCCGGCCACGTCGGTCAACAGGATCAGCTTTTCCGCCTTGACGGCCGCCGCCACCCGGCCGGCCACCAGATCGGCGTTGATGTTGTAACTCTCCCCGCCGGGCCCCACGCCGATCGGGGCGATGACCGGGATAAATCCCCCTTTTTCAAGGGTTTCCAGGATGGCGGCATCAACCCTGGTGATATCGCCGACAAAGCCGATGTCCACCGTCTCGACGGACCCGTCATCCCGCTTTACTTCCTGGAGAAGTTTTTTGCAGAGCAGGAGACCGCCGTCCTTTCCGGACAGGCCGACCGCCTTGCCGCCATGCTGGTTGAGGTAACCGACCACTTCCTTGTTCACCTGGCCGGTCAGCACCATCTCCACCACCCCCATGGTGGCGGCGTCGGTGACCCGCATCCCCTTGACGAATTCGGAAACGATCCCGTAGCGCTTGAGGGTCTCGTTGATCTGGGGCCCGCCGCCATGGACGATGACCGGATTGATCCCGATGTACTTGAGGAGGATCACGTCGAGGGCAAACGATTTTTTCAGCGCTTCGTCGGCCATCGCGTGACCGCCGTACTTGATGACGATGGTCTTGCCGGAAAACCTCCGGATGTAGGGAAGCGCTTCCAGAAGGGTGGTGGCCTTGTCGATGAATTTCTGCATGGGAAATTCTCCGTGCCGGCCGGAGCGGCCGTTATTCACAGGTTAAGAAAGTCAATATAGCAGATAAGCCGAAATAATCAACAATAAAGAGGCGTTACGAGTTCGTGTCCGGACGGACATCGACGTCGCGTAGGAAACGCATGAACAGCATGCTGCGCCTTCACGGAAGCCAGCGCAAGGAGACATTTGCGGGGGAATTCATTACGTCCATTGCGGGGGTGATGCCCATTCGGGTGAGAATCTGCGGCGAGGGAGCTGCGAAGGATCAGGCCTTCCGGGCGGGAATCGTGACGATAACCCTGGTCCCTTTCCCCAGCTCGCTTTCGACGGCAATGGAGCCGCCGTGCAGCCTGATGAACTCCCTCGCATAATAGAGGCCGAGGCCGAACCCGCGAATCTGGCCGGTCGCTGCCGAGTCCACCTGATAAAACTTTTCGAAGACCTTGGGGAGGTCTTCCTTGGCAATGCCGATCCCCGTGTCTTCGATCGTTATCAGGACCGCGTCCTCGTGGGCCTTGAGGGAGACGGCGACACGCCCCGTTTCGCCGGAAAACTTGAAGGCATTCTCGATGAACTGCTTGACGGCAAAGGTGAGTTTCTCCCTGTCGATCAGCAGAAGGGGAAGCGGATCGAGGTCGAGCAGGGTCTCCACGCCTGGTTTGTCGGCGGCTTCCTTGGTCCTTTGAAGAATATCAGTGATAATGCTCGCGGGGTCACACGGTTCCGGCTTCAGGCCGCCGCCATCGTCGATCGCCCGGCTGAAGGCCAGAAGCTCTGCCACCAGGCGTTCAAGATAGCACGCCTCTTCATAGGTGAGGCGCAGATATTTCTGGTACATCGGGTCTTCGGGATCATAGACGCCCTTGGCCAGATTCTGGAGAAAGAGCGAGATGGCGGTGATCGGCGTGCGGAATTTATGGGAAATGAGGGAGAGAAAATTGGACTTGAACCGGTCCATGCTCTTCAGGTTGGCGATTTCCTCTTTCAGGGCCTTTTTAACGAGCGCCTTGTCGACCGCAGTCTTCAGCTGAAGGAGGTTCAGCGGCTTGGTGATGAAATCATCGGCATCCGCCTTGAGGGCGTTGAGGATCACTTCCTTTTCCGCAAAGCCGGTCATGACGATGACCACCAGGGTAGGCTCAATCTCCTTCAGTTGCTTGAGAAGCTCGATTCCCCCCAGCTTGGGCATCATCACATCGGTCAGGATGACATCGATCTCCCCTTTTTGAAAAATAGTCAGCGCTTCCTCGCCGTTAGAGGCCTGGAATACCCGATACCCCTTGAGCGCTTTACTGCAGAGGTCGCGGATGATCGCCTCGTCATCCACGATCAGCACCGACTTGGCGGGCTGCTGCTCAAGATCTAGGTCAGGTTTGTTATGCTGGCTGAGTTCTATCATGGTATACCAATGCTGGTATTGTTAGCCGATGAGCGTATAGATCGTTTCCAGGGCGTCAGCCAGCTTGTCCGGCAGTCCCCCCCCCGCCTGGGCCAGGTCGGGCTTGCCGCCGCCGCTCCCACCGATAATGGGGGCCAGCGCCTTGACGATTTCCCCGGCCTTGAACCGGCCGGTCAGATCATTGGTAACGGCCACCAGGAGGGTCGCTTTGCCGCCGTTCTCGCAGCCGAGCGCGATGATCCCGGAGCCGAGGCGGTCCTTCAGGGTATCGGAGAGCTCGCGGAGCCCCTTCGGGTCTGCCGTCTCCACCTTGGCCGCCAGGACCTTCACCCCGGCGACCTCTCTGACGCCGGCCAGCAGGTCGCCGGATTTCGAGGCGTTCAGCCGGGCCTGGAGAGTCTCGATCTCCCGCTGCAATTCCTTCTGCCGGGCCAGGAGCTTTTCCACCTTGTCCACCGGATCGCTCCCCTCGGCCTTGACGAGGGAGGCGATCTTTTTCCGCTCGTCCTCCAGCTGCCGGACAAACGCCAGGGCGCCGCTGCCGGTCAGCGCTTCGATCCGCCTCACCCCCGCGGCGATGCCGGTTTCGGTGACGATCTTGAAGAAGCCGATGTCGCCGGCCGCATGGACGTGGGTGCCGCCGCACAGCTCGGAACTGACCCCGCCGACCCGGACGACCCGGACCCGGTCTCCGTATTTCTCGCCGAACAGGGCGGTGGCTCCGCTCTCCATCGCTTCCTGGCCCGCCATTTCCCGGGCGCGGACGTCGTCGTTCGCCATGATGTAGCCGTTGACCAGTTCTTCCACCCGCCGGATCTCGTCCGATGTCATGGCCGAGAAGTG
>WNGG01004719.1_pt1 | contig 16558 bp, 13 predicted proteins | sample 5400661 | NCBI WGS metagenome assembly WNGG01 (sample SAMN13153372, study PRJNA577476) | soil metagenome | isolation source: 100 cm soil or saprolite under Garry oak tree replicate 1 | place: USA:California | collected 2016-06-15 | reverse complement strand
GCCAACTGCCGACTGGCCAACACCTTGGTGATCGCCGCCGTCAAGGTCGTCTTCCCATGATCGATATGCCCGATCGTCCCCACATTGACATGTGGCTTCTTCCGCTCAAACCGCGCCTTCGCCATGTCCTACGCTCCTTCAGGTGAAAGAGATCTGTTGCAGGGAGGTTGTTCTTCGTAATGATCCAGCATAACAGCGATATACAAGCCCAGGAGCGGGATCGAACCGCCGACCTCGTCCTTACCAAGGACGTGCTCTGCCGACTGAGCTACCTGGGCGTCCACCATCCCCCCTAACATATACTCCCGCTGATTTTTCATGTTCAGCAGAGCTGCTCTATAGGGTCGACTTCTGTATCACCTAGTGGACAGAGCGGGAAACGGGATTCGAACCCGCGACCCCGAGCTTGGAAGGCTCGCGCTCTAGCCAGCTGAGCTATTCCCGCCTTTGGTTAACTATGTACCTTCACTTTATCCTGCTATGGAGAGGGGAGGATTCGAACCTCCGAAGGCGTGCGCCGGCAGATTTACAGTCTGCTCCCTTTGGCCACTCGGGAACCTCTCCAGACTACCCGACTAATGATGCCATACCTAAGGAAAGCTGGCGATAGGAGTTGAACCTACAACCTACTGATTACAAATCAGTTGCTCTGCCGTTGAGCTACGCCAGCGGTCACGTGGCGTCTAGTGCCTCGGGTTCCCCTGCCCAGCAGCCCAAAGGTCGCAATAGACGAGACCATGTTTTATTTTTAGACGGTAAGTGCTAGATGCTATCTGGTTCTTCGCTAGAAGTCAAGAGCATTGTATCTCTCTGCATTTTTCTGCGCAAGAACTCGTACAATGCAACCGCACCAGCAACAGAAACGTTTAAAGATTTTATCCTACCTTGCATAGGAATCGCAATGAGGCAGTCACATTTTTGCTGCGTCAGAGACCGTAACCCTCTTTCTTCGCCGCCAAGGATCAAGGCGATTCGTTGAGAAAGACCCAGCTCATACAAAGTCTGTGTGGCACCCGGGCTAAGACCAACCAGCCAGTAGCCGGCTTCCCGGACTGCAGTCAGGGCGCGCGCCAGGTTTTCCACTCGGCATATCGAAAGGTAGGCTGTTGCTCCAGCCGCTGTTTTTTCTACCAGGGGAGACAGGGGGGCTGAGCGGTCTGCCGGCAGTATCACCCCACCGACACCGACGGCTTCGGCGGTCCGCAAAAGAGCGCCGAGATTGCGGGGATCAAGAATCTCGTCAAGGATCAGCAAGAAATCAGCCCCTTTCGCCAAAATGCTCTGGAGGGAGGCGAACGGAAAGGGGCACAAACGGGCGGCTATCCCCTGATGGACCCCGCCCTGAGCGAAGGTGTCGAAAAAAGCTGGTGACTCATAGCGGATCGGCACTGCCGCCTGTCGTGCCAGTTGGTCCACTGGGGTGCCTTGCAAAGTGGGCAGCAGATAGAGTTCTTGCACGTGGTGCGGGAGGGCACGGAGGTGCTCCTGGACAGCATGGCGGCCATAGATTCTTCGCGGTTTACAAGGAGTGCCTTTTTTTCTAGGATTCCGACCCATGGGAAGAATCCTGTTTCGCTACATCTGTCGCGAGGTGGTGACCCCTTTTCTGCTCGGTCTGCTTATTTTTACCTTGATCCTGCTAACCGCAAGAATCCTCAAGCTGGTTGAGCTGGTAGTGAACCGGGGAGTCCCCGTCTGGTACATGGTGAAGATCTTTTGCTACGCGACTCCTGCTTTTTTCGAAGTGACTGTGCCAATGGCTTTTCTGCTCGCCCTCTTCTGGGGCTTTGGTCGTCTCTCGGCTGACCGTGAAATAACTGCCTTAAAGAGTTGCGGCCTGAGTTTCTATCAGATCGCTTTGCCAGTAGGGATCTGTGTCGCTGTTGTCCTGAGCGGGACGTTCTTCCTGACGCTCTATGTGCGCCCCTGGAGTAACGCGGCGCTCAAGCAGGTGTTGTATGAGGTCGCCAAGACCCGCGCCACCGCCGAACTGAAAGAGAAGACCTTCAACGACGCCTTTGAAGGGCTCGTTATTTATGCCGAAGAAATTCAACCTCCAGGCACTTTTCTGCGCGGGGTAATGATCGCCGACAGCCGGGAACAACAGCGGAAAAATACCATCTTTGCCCGCAGTGGGCTGGTCATTACCAATGAGGACAGCCACTTGCTCACACTCAGGCTGCTTGATGGCACTATGCATAGTGTCGAGCCGCTTAGCAAGAGCTATCAGACGACGCGCTTTTCCGTCTACGATGTGACCCTCAATCTCGCAACCGTCCTTGCCGAAACAAAAAAGCCGGACCGTGACCCGCAAGACATGTCGCTTGACGAGCTGGACAATGCTATTCTACAAAAACAAGCCAACCAAGTTGACTGTAAGGCAGAGCGGGTTGAATGGCACCGCCGGTTCTCTCTCCCGTTCGCCTGTGTGGTCTTCAGCCTCATCGCTCTCCCTCTGAGTACCCAAGCAGCTTGGTCGTTCCGCTCCCACGGGTTTGTGGTCAGTCTGAGTGTGATATTGGTCTATTACCTGCTCCTCACAACAGGAGAAACTTTGGGAAAGAAAGGAGTCCTGCCTCCTGCTGTCGCTCTTTGGTTGCCAAATGCCGTGTTAGGCGCTGTCGGCCTCTATCTCTTTCAGGGAGCTGCCCAGGAAAAGAGGTTTCTTTGGTTTTTCCGCCTGGTAGGCGCATAGCCAATAAAATGGCCCCCCTTGTACACCTGAGACAATATGAGTAACCCCACCTGACCCAGATGCGGTTTGCTGAGCTCTCCCCCTTCCCGTTGATCTCTGCCTATCTCCGCCGAGAATTTCTCCGATCCTTCTTCCTGTGCCTGAGCCTCTTCTTGGGGATTGCTCTTCTGGTGGACTTTTTTGACCGTCTCAATGAGTTTGTTAAATATGCAGCCCCAGCCTCGACTATCTTGCGCTACTTTCTCTTCAAAGCCCCGCTGTTGCTCGCTCAGGCCGCTCCGGCAGCGGCCTTAACCGGCGCCCTCCTGAGTCTTAGCCAGCTCTCACGGCATCAAGAGATTTTAGCCTTAAAGACCTGTGGTATTAGCCCCTGGCAGATTGCCCGCCCCCTCCTACTCTCGGCAAGCGTGTTGAGCGCCGGAGTGTGGAGCTGGAATGAAGCGATCGTTCCTTATTCTTTCCACAAATCCCGGTATATCAATACCGTTGAAATTAAGAAGAAACCCTTCAAAGGTCTCTTTAATGAGCGAGGGTTCTGGTACCACGGAGAGCAGGTCTTCTACCACGTCGAACATTTTGATTCCCACACCAACACGCTTTTAGGCCTCACGATCTATACGCTCGATGACCATTTCCAGGTGCACTCTCTCATTGAAGCCTCACAGGCGTACTGGCAGGGGGGCAGGTGGCACTGTGACGACCCCCAAGAGAAGCCTCTGTCGCTTGAATCTGCTCTTCCCTCACGGCCTTGCGAGACCTGGCTCCAAGAGACGCCTGAAGATTTTGCTCTCGTCGATATGGAGGCAGATGAGTTTTCTTCTCGACAATTGCACACGCATATCGCCAACCTGCAGCGCAAGGGGTTGGATACGACAGCGTACCAAGTGGATCTGCAGCTCAAGGGAGCAGTACCGGTGGCGACATTGGCCATGGCTCTGCTAGGGATTGCCCTTGCCGTCCCCGGAGCCAGGCAGTTAGCACTCCCCACCGCGCTGGGGTTAGCCTTAGCCACAGGGTTCGGCTACTGGGTTCTCCTGGCTCTGACCGTCTCTCTTGGCCACAGCGGAGTCTTGTCCCCTCTCCTCGCAGCCTGGTTGGCGAACGGCGCCAGTTTCCTCTTAGGCGTGTTTTTTCTTCTGGGAGTCGACTGAGGAGGGGCAAAGGCAGATACCCCGGGGCTTGAAGTTGCCGCCGGTTTGTACGTCGGCACCTCCTTTGCCTCTCCTACCGCTTTGAGTATTGGGGCCGTTTGCGTGCTTTGTGCCGACCGTATTTCTTGCGCTCCACTTTTCGCGAGTCCCGCGTAATGAAGCCTGCTTTTTTCAGGACCGGGCGCAGCCCCGGATCCATTTGTAACAGGGCGCGAGTGATCCCATGCCGGATAGCAGCTGCCTGAGCGGAGTGTCCACCTCCCTGGACATTGGCGATGACGTCATAACGTCCCAGAGTCTGCGTCACGACGAAGGGCTGCTCGACGATCATCTGTACCGTCTCACGACCAAAGTACGTAGTCAGCGGCTTGCGATTCACCGTGCAGGCTCCCTCTCCGGGCAAAAGACGGACCCGCGCAACCGCCGTTTTCCTTTTCCCTGTCCCCCAATACTCGGCTTGCCGTTCCGCCATATGCCTTACTCTCCCAAAGAATACGCCACAGGTTGTTGGGCCGCATGCGGATGATCTGGACCAGGATAAATCTTTAACTTTCTGGCCAGCTGACGCCCAAGAGGGGTCTTGGGCAGCATACCAGTGACCGCCTTCTTCAACACCTCTTCGGGGTGCGTAGCCAGGAGCTGCTCCGCAGAGCGCTTCCTGATCCCGCCCGGATATTCCGTATGCCGATAATAGATTTTGTCTCGCAGTTTTTTACCGGAGAATCGCACCTGCCCTGCGTTAATCACAACGACAAAGTGGCCGCTATCCAGGTGGGCAGAGAAGGCTGGGGTGTTTTTTCCCCGCAATACCCCGGCAATGGTGCTGGCCAGACGTCCAACCGTTTTCCCCTGCGCATCGACAAGATACCAACGGCGGGCAGCAAGCAAGGTCTGACGTGAGGATGTCGTCGTCTCTCTTTTCATACAGCGCCTCGTCTGGTCGTTAGCAGGTGAGGTGGCGGGGCCGACGAGACTTGAACTCGCGACCTCCGGCTTGACAGGCCGGCGTTCTAACCAACTGAACTACGACCCCACCATGGGCGGTATCCGGTTCGAACGGATGGCCCCCGGCTTGTAAGGCCGATGCTCTTCCACTGAGCTAACCGCCCCGCATCAAAGACGATGCAGGTTACCCCCGAAGGGCTCCGGCCTCTCCAAGGAGAGGCCGGAGCAGTAACACTGCGGCTTTTCCCTGTCAATTCCCCCAGACTAATGGGTAACAATCTCCGAGGCAGGGGGAGAGACAGGGGGCTCAGAAGGATAGAGGGTTGCTTGCGCCAAATCGGCTTCCTTTTTCGAGAGCAAGAAGCCCCCAGGGTCGGCTACCAACAGGGAATGACGGAGCACCTCGTCCATGTGCTCCACCGTTTCAATCTTTAGGGCCCTGAGAATCATAGCTGGAACCTCTTGTAAATCCTTCTCGTTTTCTAGTGGCACGAGTATACGCTTGATCCCCCCACGATGGGCAGCCAGGATCTTCTCTTTCAGGCCGCCGATAGGGAGCACACGACCCCGCAGCGTGATTTCTCCGGTCATCGCGGTGTCGTGCCGAACCGGAATCTTCGTGAGCGCGGACACCAGAGAAGTCGCCATGGTGACGCCCGCAGAGGGACCATCCTTGGGAATCGCTCCCTCAGGAATATGGACGTGGACATCAATTTTTTGGTAGAAATCTCGCTCTAAGCCTAGTTCCTCTGCGCGTGAGCGCACGTAACTCATGGCGGCCTGGGCCGATTCTTGCATCACATCGCCAACTTTCCCGGTGACGGTCAGTTTCCCTTTCCCGGGCATTATCGTGACTTCGGTGGCGAGGAGTTCTCCTCCCATATCAGTCCACGCCAACCCAGTCACGACCCCGATTTTGTCTTCTTGTTCGATCTTGCTGATCCGGTACCGCGCTGGCCCCAGATACTTCGCCAGGTTCCTGGTCGTCAACCGAACCCGGGTATGGCGATCTTTCTTGACCACCTCAACCGCTACTTTGCGGCAGAGCGTGCCGATTTCCCGTTCGAGGCTCCGCACCCCAGCTTCTCGGGTGTACGAGCGGATGAGGGCGAGCAGGATGCTGTCGGGACACTCGATATTGTGCTCCGTGAGACCGTTCGCCTCACGTTGTTTTTTCAGCAGATACTTTTTTGCGATGTGGAGCTTTTCCCATTCCGTGTATCCCGGAAGACGAATAATCTCCATGCGGTCTTGCAGCGGGCGCGGGATCCGATCCAGCGTGTTCGCCGTGCAGATGAACAAGATCTTTGAGAGGTCATAATCGACGTCGAGATAATGATCGTTGAAAGCAGTATTCTGCTCAGGATCGAGCACTTCCATGAGCGCTGCGGAGGGGTCGCCCCGGAAGTCTGTGGACATCTTATCCACCTCATCGAGAAGAAACACGGGGTTGCCTGAGCCCGCCTTCTTGATCCCCTGGATGATTTTCCCCGGCATCGCGCCGATGTAGGTGCGCCGGTGGCCACGGATTTCCGCCTCATCGCGAACTCCACCTAGCGACACGCGGACAAACCGCCGACCAGTTGCACGCGCAATAGATTTGCCCAGCGAGGTTTTCCCGACCCCAGGAGGACCGACAAAGCACAAGATCGGGCCTTTCAGTTGCCCTACTAGGCTCTGGACTGCCAGGTATTCGAGGATCCGTTCCTTCACTTTTTCCAAGCCGTAATGGTCCTCTTCCAGCACCCTTTCCGCCTCCTGGATGTCCAGTTTATCCTCGGTATACTCATACCACGGTAAGGACAGGAGCCAGTCGATGTAGTTGCGGACGACGGTCGCCTCAGCGGACATAGGGGACATCATCTTCAACTTCTTCAGTTCTTTTTCTACTTTGTCCCGCCCCTCGGGCGACATCTTCTTCTGGCGGATTTTCTCTTCCAGTTCCTGAATCTCGTTCTTGAATTCGTCCTTTTCGCCGAGCTCCTTCTGAATCGCCCGCATCTGCTCGTTCAGATAGTACTCTTTCTGAGTTTTCTCCATCTGTTTTTTGACGCGGTTGCGAATCCGGCGCTCGACCTCCAGGATCTCGATCTCCGACCGCATATAGCTCAGGACTTTCTCCAGGCGTTCGGCAGGGTCGAAGGTTTCCAGTAACGTCTGCTTATCTTCGAGTTTGATCCCCAGATGCGCGATGATGGTGTCGGCCAGGCGGGCCGGGTCATCAATAGCCGCCACTGACATGATCATTTCTGGGGGGATTTTCTTATTGAGCCGCACGTAGTTTTCAAAAGCGGCGTTGATGCTACGCACCAACGCTTCGAGTTCCGTCACGCGGTCACACGTTTCGTCGATCTCATCAACCTCGACCCAGAAACAGTCCGCTTGCTCGAGGTGACGCACGACCCGCCCGCGCCTTTTCCCCTCCACCAGAACTTTGACAGTGCCGTCGGGCAACCGCAGGAGTTGTACAACATTCCCTATGGTCCCAACCCGGTACATGTCTTCAGCCGTGGGATCATTCACCTTGGCGTCCCTTTGGGTCGCAAGGAAGACAAGCTTCTTGCTGGCCACCGCCTCTTCGAGCGCCTTGATAGACTTCTGTCTCCCGACGAAGAGGGGAACAACCATGTGAGGGAAAACAATAATGTCTCTTAAAGGCAAAAGCGGCAGGCGCACACTCCCTCCTCTTTCTCGATTGTCTTTTCTGTCATTGCGAAATAACATGGCCGGTCTCCTCTCCCCCCAGTGGAACCTCGCCACCTATGCACTTTCAGCCGCGGCCTTTTGATAGAGCACGATGGGTGAAGCGTTACGCGTCACGACCTCTTCAGAGATGAGGACCTCTTTGATGTTCGGCTGAGAGGGGATATCGTACATGACGTCCAGCATGATGTTTTCCATAATCGCCCGCAATCCCCGGGCACCGGACTTCCGCTTGAGCGCCTCGCGCGCAATGGCCGTCAAGGCTCCTTCGGTAAAACGCAGATGGACACTCTCCAGGTCAAAGAGTTTCTGGTATTGGCGGACCAAGGCGTTTTTCGGTTCCCGCAGGATACGCACGAGCGCCTGCTCATCCAACTCCTCAAGGGTCGCGATGACCGGGAGGCGCCCGATGAACTCCGGGATCATGCCAAATTTCAGGAGATCTTCGGGTTGGACCTCGGCCAGCAGGGCACTAGCGCTGCGATCTGCTCCGCCCTTCACTTCCGCGCCGAATCCCAGACTCTTGCCGCCGATACGACGCCGGATTAGCTCCTCCAGCCCCACAAACGCCCCGCCGCAGATGAACAGGATATTGGTCGTGTCGACTTGGACGAATTCTTGTTGAGGATGCTTCCTGCCACCTTTGGGGGGGACACTCGCCACCGTGCCTTCTATGATTTTCAGCAGCGCCTGTTGCACCCCTTCCCCAGAAACGTCGCGGGTGATAGAGGGGTTGTCCCCTTTGCGCGCGATTTTGTCAATCTCGTCGATGTAGACAATCCCTTTTTGGCATTTCTCCACATCATAGTCGGCATTTTGCAGCAAACTTAAAATGATGTTTTCGACATCCTCTCCCACGTATCCAGCCTCGGTGAGGCTGGTAGCATCACCGATGGTGAACGGCACTTGCAGAAAGCGGGCCAGAGTCTGGGCCAGCAGCGTTTTTCCCGATCCCGTGGGCCCAATCAGGAGAATATTGGATTTTTGCAGTTCGACGTCGCTCGTCACCATCTGAGAGTCAACGCGCTTGTAGTGGTTGTGTACGGCAACCGCAAGGATCTTTTTCGCCCGCTCCTGACCGATCACGTACTGATCGAGGACCCGCTTGATCTCTGCGGGTTTGGGCACGGCTGACACCGAGGCAAAGGAGTCTTCTTGATCACACTCCTCAACGATAATGTCGTTACACAGATCGACACATTCGTCACAAATGTACACAGTCGGGCCAGCAATGAGCTTACGCACCTCGTCTTGACTCTTCCCGCAGAATGAGCAGACCAAGTTCCCCGGACGATCATCACCGTGTCTGGCCATAACCGCTCCTCACCATTTTTTCGTGCTTCGGCTCACGATCACCTCGTCGAGGAGGCCGTACTCCAGCGCCTGCTTGCTTGTGAGAAAGAGATCCCGGTCAGTATCGCGCTCGATCCGCTGGAGGCTTTGTCCCGTATGCTTGGTCAGGATATTGTTCAGTTGCTCACGGAGCCGCAGGATTTCCCGGGCCTGAATGTCGATGTCACTCGCCTGTCCCTGCACCCCCCCAAGGGGCTGGTGGAGCATGATACGCGCATGTGGCAGGGCGTACCGCTTCCCTTTAGCCCCCGCCGCCAACAGCCATGCCGCCATGCTCGCCGCTTGTCCCAGACAGAGCGTAGAAACGTCAGGCCGGATATATTGCATCGTATCGTAAATGGCGAGGCCGGCAGTCACTGAGCCACCGGGGGAGTTAATGTAGAAGTGCACGTCTTTTTCCGGATCTTCTGACTCGAGGAAGAGCAGTTGGGCGGTGATCAGGTTCGCAATCTCGTCGGTGACGACCGAGCCGAGGAACACGATACGATCTCTGAGAAGACGGGAGAAGATATCATAGGCTCGTTCTCCTCGACCTGTCTGCTCTACCACGATCGGAACAAGGTTCATAATGACACCAAATCCTATCTTAGTCTTTTTCCTCTTCGCCAGCAACGCCTCTCTCTACAATGGTGATCTTAGCCTTGTCAACAACGAGCCGTAAAGCTTGCTCGTGGAGCAAGCGGTTTTGTAGAGCGCGCCAATTTTCGCTCTTGGCATAGAAAGCTTCAATCTGCTGCCGACGCTCGACCCCCGCTGCGGCGACAACCTCCGCGATCCGTTGACGGACTTCTTCATCGGACACCGAGCACCCCAGTTGTTGCGCTAGGGCGTCCAGCAAGAGGACGGTCTGGACTTGTCGCCGTGCGCGAGCGGTGATCTCCTCACGTAGGGATTCGGGCAGCAGTGCCTCACTAGCGGCCGGATCGCCCCCCGGTTGTTGAATACCAGCCTCGATCAGCATGCGCTGCGTTTGCTCCTGGACTAAACTCGAGGGAACCTCGAAGGGATTACGGATAAGTAACTGCGCAATCAATGCATCTTCCATCCCGTTTTCCGCCCGTCGCTCAGCAGTCAGCTGGAGGTTGCGCCGGACTTTTTCTCTCAACTCGGGCAGGGTCGCACACTCGCCGTGGTCTTTGGCAAATTCGTCGTCTAAGGGAGGGACTTCCTTCCACGCCACGTCCTGCACCGTGACACGAAAAGTGGTGAGCGTGTCAGGCCCGCCAGAGGCATCTCCAGGCGCAGGGAGCGCAAGGGAAAATTCCACCGTTTCCCCTCGGCGCACGCCCAACAAACGCTCTTGAAAGCCGGGAAACACGGCCTCTGTACCCATCTCGACAAGCCGACCTTTTCCTTGCAGCCCCCTGACCGGTTTCCCATTGCGGAAAGCGGTATAGTCGAGCCTCACCACATCACCGCCTTCCACCCGGTCTCGATCCATCACTGGATGCAGTTGGGCAAAGGATTCAGCCAGCTGGGTGAGGGCGCGCTCTACCTCCTGCTCCTCGACCGTCCTGACCTGCTTCTCAACCTCTATCCCCTCATAGTGTGCCACTGTAATGTCGGGTCTGACTTCCACGGTGGCAGAGTAGCGAAAGGGCTGACCAAGGACAAGTTTTTCCGCGACGATGTGCGGCCGGGTAACGACCGGAAGGAGATGTTCTTCGAGCGCCTTCGTGTAAGACTCCTCTACCAAGAGAGAACTGACCTCCGCAGCGACCTGCTCGCCGAAGTGTCGTTCAAGGAGGGGACGAGGCACCTTTCCCGCACGAAACCCCTTGAGGCGAGCCTTGTGCTGCAAAGCGCGGTATGCCTTTTCCACTTCTTCCCCTACTCGCTCCGGGGGAATCTCAAAGCTGATCTTTTGCTGTACAGGGCTGAGGGGTTCAATAAGGACTTTCATGGTAGGAGAAGAGAAGCAGCAGCGGGGGAAGATGTTCTTAAGCTGGCTCTGGATAACACCCTTCCTGCCATACGAAAGGGTGGAATCCACTGCGAGAGGGGGGACTTGAACCCCCATCCGCCGTCAAGCGGGCTAGATCCTAAGTCTAGTGCGTCTGCCAATTCCGCCACTCTCGCATTCGGGGTTGGCGATGGGCCGCCGGAGAGTCGAACTCCGGACCCGCTGATTAAGAGTCAGCTGCTCTACCAACTGAGCTAGCGGCCCATAGCTGCACCCGGTCCCGAACGGTTGCTCGTACCCAGCGTTCCCGTGCACACGACCGTGGGATCGTGCAACCCCGGGACAATAGGGTGAGTGAAGGGATTTGAACCCTCGACCCCTGGGGCCACAACCCAGTGCTCTGCCAGTTGAGCTACACCCACCATATGCGCCAGAAGGGATTCGAACCCCTGACCCACGGCTTAGAAGGCCGTTGCTCTATCCACCTGAGCTACTGGCGCTCTTGACCGGCGGAGAATCAGGAGCACGTTACCGGGAACACGGTCCCCTCGCTTTTCGGTCTCACTCGTCCAATCGGGGCGAGCCGATTTGAACGGCCGACCCCCTGCTCCCAAGGCAGGTGCGCTACCAGGCTGCGCCACGCCCCGATCCCCAGATCCGAGAAAGTCGATTAACACAATCAGATCAGAGAAAGCAAGCGGGGCACGATCGCAGCAGGTCTGCGCGGTTGCTCTCAGCCGCTATCCAAGAAAGAAACGCGCCGACCGGTCAGCGAATTCGAACACTGGAACCCAGTAGAGCCCCAACACCACCGTGGCGACACTCAGCACGGCCAGTAAAGACCCATTGTGGGCATCGAGGGTCACCTCCCCCTCTGTGCCCAGGGGAGTATCGAGGAACATGGTCTTAACGATGCCGGCATAGTAATACAAAGACACGACGCTGTTGAGAATGCCCACCACGGCGAGATAATAGAACTGCTCTTTCACTACCGCGGCAAAGAGGTAGAACTTACCAATAAACCCGGCCATTGGCGGGAGGCCGGTCAAGGAGAAGAGGAAGATCGCCATCGCCACCGCCGGCAGCGCGCCTCCGCGCCAGGCGAGCCCACGAAACCCCTCCAGATCTTCTCTCCCGGTGTTATTGGCCACCACCATGACGACCAGGAAAGCGCCCAGGTTCATCAGGTAATAGACCACCAGATAGAACAGCATGGCCCGCAACCCGTCGTTGCTCAAGACCACAAACCCCATCAGCATATAGCCGGCATGGGCGATACTGGAGTACGCGAGTAAGCGTTTGACATTCTGCTGGTTGAGCGCAGCCAGGTTTCCCAACGTCATAGTCACCATCGAGGTCACCAGCATGAGTTGGGGCCAATCCACGCCGGCGAGGAACTGCCAAGCACCGGCCTCTCCTGCCCTGGACAGCGCCGGGTAAAAGAAGCGTATGAGCAGGGCAAAGCCAGCCGCCTTGGAGCCAACCGCAAGAAAAGCAGTGATCGGAATCGGCGCGCCGTGGTACACGTCAGGCGCCCACATGTGAAACGGCACGGCTGCGATCTTATAGCCAAAGCCAGCGAGCATGAGCACCAACGCGATAAAGAGCGTGAGACGGTCGGGATCCCCGTGCAGGAGGGCAGCGTTGATCTCGGCATAGTCCATACTACCAGTGAGGCCAAAGATCCAGCTCATGCCGTAGATCATCGTACCCGAAGCGACCCCGCCATAGATCAGATACTTAAGCGCAGCCTCACCCGACCGACGGTTGTGCCGTAGGTACCCCGTCAGGACATAGGAGCTCAAGCTCACAAACTCCAGTGACAGGTACGCCATCAGCAGGTTAGCCGCCGAGGCCATGAAGAACATGCCCAGTGCGCTCCCCAGCAAAATGCCATAGTACTCACCCTGGTTTGGTCCTTGCACCTCCTTCGAGCCTAGCGACATCCACAGCGCACCGACCACCGATAACGCCAGCACGACTTTGAAGAAGATCGCGAAATTGTCGAGAACCACCATGCGGTGAAACAGCCAGCCTTCCCCCCACCCTTGCAACCCCGCAATGAACCGATGGCCGAAGAAGGAGAGGCCTGAGGTAAACACCAATGCCAGCGTAGCACCAACAAGGGCGATGTAACCGAGTTGCTCTTTGTCCTTTACTACCAAGTCGGCAACAAAGATCACCAGGATCGTCAGGATGAGAATCCCTTCGGGGTAAAAGTAGGCCAGGCTGTCAACGCTGCCAAGGTTCATATTCGCTCCGTCCTACCCTACCTTAATGGAGGGCAACGGTTGTCCCCTGAGCCGCGGCCAACACGGTAGCATTCAGATGCTGTAAAGAGCCGTTGAGGAGATCGAGTATCGCGTGGGGATACACGCCCAAGACCACGACGATGACGCCGAGGGGCACAAGCGTAAAGAGCTCCCTACCGCTGATCTCCGAGAGGTGCAGGTGCGCGTAATCTTCTCGAGGGGTGCCGAGAAACATCTGTTGGATCGTCCACAAGAGGTAGCCTGCCGTCAGGATGACTGTAGCTGCGCCAAAGAGGGTCGGGATCTTATAGTCCCGCCAGGCACCAAGCAAAACCAGTATCTCGGAAATGAACGCGGAAAGGCCGGGTAGACCCATGGCCGCAAAGAAGGCAAGCGCCATCACTCCCGTATATACCGGCATCACCGACGCCAGCCCGCCAAACCCGTCAATGCGCCGGTGGTGCGCCCGGTCATAGATCACCCCCACGATGAGAAAGAGCATGGCAGTGATGGTACCGTGATTGAACATCTGCAGCACCGCGCCGTTGATCCCTTGCGGAGTGAACGAGGCCATGCCCAGCATGACATACCCCATGTGGCTGATGCTGGAATAGGCCACAAGCTTTTTCAGATCCTTGGGCTCGATAAAACACTGGGCCATAGCACACAGGGCACCGTAGACGATGTTCCACGCGCCGAGGGCGGCTAAAAAGTACGGGGCGAGTTGCACCGTGGCCTCGGGCAGGAGCGGATAGTTCACCCGCAGGATGCCGTACGTGCCCATTTTGAGCAGCACACCGGCCAGAATGACCGAGATCGCGGTCGGCGCCTCAACATGGGCATCCGGCAACCAAGTGTGCAACGGGAAGGCTGGGATCTTGACGGCAAAATTGATAAACAGCGCGACCCACAGGATCTGCGGCATGGAGAGGCCGAACAATACCGGCTCAGCGCTAAAGCCCTTGGCACTGGCAGCCAACTTTGTCAGGTCAAAGGTGTACTCGGCGTGGAAGTAGAAAACAAGCATGGCAATGAGCATGAGCACGCTGCCGAGTAAGGTGTAGAGGAAGAACTTGATCGCCGCGTACTCACGCCGAGGCCCGCCCCAGATGCCAATGAGAAAGTACATGGGCAGCAGCATCAGTTCCCAGAAAATGTAGAAGAGGAAGAAGTCCATGGCGCAGAAGACACCGACCATGGCAGCATCGAGTAGGAGAAAGAGCGCGAAGTAACCCTTGAGCGCGCGCTCGATGCCCCAGGAAGCCACGATGCACAGCGGACACAATAGGACGGTCAGCAGCACCATGGAGATGCTGACCCCATCCACGCCGACAAAATAGTGAATGTTGTACGAAGCGATCCAGGGGACATTCACCGTAAATTGCAGGTCAGGAACGGCGCCGTTGAAATTGCGGTACAGCCACACTCCGAGGAAAAACGGCGGCAGGGTAAAGAGGAAAGCGGTCCACCTGATCAAGTCGTGGGCTTGACGGGGCAGACACAAAACCGCTGCCATACCCACGATCGGGATGAAGATGATCAAGGTTAAGACGTAGTGCTCCATGAGGAAAGCTCCTTCACCCCCGCTCAGGGCAGTTGCGACACGCCACTGCTAATGGCTGGCGGACGCCAGGTCAGCCGACGACCAGAGAGCAGCATCGCCACCCCAACCACCGCCAACGCTGCTACCACAGAGAGCATGAGGGTGATCAGCATCGTTGGCGAGAGGCGTGGGAGAAACTGTGCCGCGGCAACCGCGCCGACAATCACGTACAGATACACGTTGATGTTCCCAGTCTGGACCTGGCGCAAGCGATTCCCTACGGCGAAGGTCGCATCAGCGATTGCATTGACGGCGCCATCGATCACCAAGTTGTCAAACCAGCCGTTGAGCCAGGCAACGAAGGCAGTGGCTTTCGCCGCCCCATCGACGATAAAGTCAATCACATACCGGTCGAAACTCGACCCCAACCAGCAGAGCGCCATGGTGAGGCGCACGAACGTGGCCTGATAGAGCTCGTCGATGTAATACTTGTTGTATGCCAGCTTATAAGGAACCCCATGCCCCCCGGCAAAAACCGGCTCCAGCCACTGCTCAAAGCGGTTGCCGCCTAGGAGTTCCGAGAGTATGGGGATTGCCGGTGGCACTCCGAGGAAACCAGCGAAAGCCGCGCCAAGCGCCAGGATGATCAGCGGATAGGTCATCACCGGCGGGGATTCGTGCAGGTGGTGCTGGGTGTGGTGATCCGCTCGGCTCTCGCCGAAAAAGACCATAAACACCTGGCGGAACATGTAGAACGCGGTCATCCCAGCTCCGACGAAGCCCAGCAGCCACAGGAATTGGTGCCCACCCGAGAATGCTTGCCACAAAATTTCGTCCTTGGAAAAGAACCCGGAAAACGGAAAGATCCCGGCGATGGCTAGGGTGGAGATCAAGAACGTCCGGAATGTATAAGGCATCTTGTCCTTGAGCCCCCCCATCTTACGCATGTCCTGCTCCCCACCCATGGCGTGGATGACGCTACCCGCGCCAAGAAACAAGCACGCCTTGAAGAAGGCATGGGTCATGAGATGAAAGACTGCCCCACCGTAGGCCCCGACTCCGGCACCGAGCACCATGTAGCCAAGCTGGCTCACCGTCGAGTAGGCCAGTACCCGTTTGATATCGTTCTGCACTAAGCCGATGGTCGCAGCAAAAATCGCCGTCAAGGCGCCGACCGTGGCCACCACATTCAGCGCCAGCGGGGACAGGGAAAAGAGGAAATGCATACGAGCGAGCAGGTAGACACCGGCGGTCACCATGGTCGCGGCATGGATCAGCGCGCTCACCGGCGTCGGTCCGGCCATGGCGTCAGGCAGCCACACATGCAAGGGGATCTGCGCCGACTTGCCAGTGGCACCGACAAAAAGGAACAACGCCGCCAGAGTCGCGGCCGGTACTCCCCAAACCAGCTGGTCACTCAAATGATGCACCTGCACGGAGAGCTCACGGAAGATTACGGTGCCATGCCCGGAGGCGCTCAAGCCCCAGAAGAGAGTGAAGATGCCCAGGGTGAACCCAGCGTCACCAACGCGATTGACGATGAACGCCTTGTTCCCGGCGGTGGTGTTGGCGTGCTCTTTGTACCAGAACCCGATCAGCGCGTACGAGCACAGCCCGACGCCTTCCCAGCCGACGAACATCAACAGCAGATTGTCTGCTAACACCAGGGTGAGCATCGCGGCGGTGAAAAGATTGAGGAAGGCAAAAAACCGCCAGTACCCCTCGTCCTCGTGCATGTAGCCGATCGAATAGAGGTGAATCCAGGGAAGCAGGACATCCAGCAAGAACCGCTGTGCCGGCGCAAGGCTGAGGAGGTGGAGAAATGCGCGCAGCGAAAAACCAAACGCCAGACCTACCATCGAGCAAGCGATGAGGCTAATCGCGCCCTTGCCAAACCGCTTCTGCAGCGTGGCGCCGAGGATACCATTCAGCGCTGCTCCAAGCAGAGGCAGCAGAACGATCCAGCGCAGATAGGACACCAGCAGCGGGTGCTCCATAGTTTACCCTTGTAGG
>WNGG01006046.1_pt1 | contig 16559 bp, 14 predicted proteins | sample 5400661 | NCBI WGS metagenome assembly WNGG01 (sample SAMN13153372, study PRJNA577476) | soil metagenome | isolation source: 100 cm soil or saprolite under Garry oak tree replicate 1 | place: USA:California | collected 2016-06-15 | reverse complement strand
TGTATTGCGCCGTGCCTCCCGCAACGACCGTTTGCGAAGTAATTCCCCGGTTGGCTACTGAGAAGTCTGCTACGAGATTCAAAGCCACGGCAGTCGAGTTTGATGCTGTGTAGTTCGCATCACCAGGATAGCTTGCCGTTACAGTGTACTGCCCAGCGGCCAACTGAGTACCATCGAATGTCGCCATTGCCAGTGTGGTGCCGCCGGACGTGCTTCCGTTGGTCAAGTAGGCAGTGCCCAGAACGGTGCTGCCGTTATTGAATGTGACCAACCCAGTTGGTGCGGAGCCCACCCCCGATGCAGTGACAGTCGCGGTGAGCAGCAATGATTGCGTGGTCTGTTGGGACGTGAGCGCTGTGTTTGTTGCGACATGTGAGATCGTGAAGTTGATGGGAGTCAAATTCGAGCTAGTACTGAAGCTGTTGTCTCCGTAGTATGCCGCGGTGATTGCATGGGCTCCCGCCGCGATCTGCATGAGCGGATGTGTGAGAGCGTTGCCGTTCTTATCCAGGTAAACGCTGCCGGCGCCAGCCCCGCCGTTGTCATAGAAATTCACGTACGCAGTTGGGACGCCGTAGCCTGACTGCCCGTTGACGTGCGCCTGGTAGTAGACAGGACTTCCGTATGGTCCGCTGGTGAATGGCACGAAGCTTCCATTCGCGTCCGTGGTGAACACGGAGAAAGTGATGGTGGTGTTTTCCGGGTGAATAGTCACCTGCACGGGAGGAGTAGAATCGCTCCCCGCGTAGGTTCCGTCGCCTGCATAGTGTGCATTCACCTGGTACGTTCCACCCGGCAGGAGGTGCGTAACACCAGTAAATGATCCCGTGGAATCCAACGTGAACGTGTCCGCCGTATTATCGCCCACGAAGTTTCCATTTGGATAGCCGTTCTGCAGCAGCCAAACCGTCCCACTCGGTTTGCCCGTGCCGCTATTCGGCGTAACGTTTGCCGTTACGTTCAGCGGATCACCATGTGTCGCCGTGGTGGGACTGAGACTAAACGCCGTCGTTGTTGGACTGAAGCTGACGGTGTTCCACTGGTTGATCAAGGTGGTGACGTTCACCGAACCTAGTCCGGTAGCCTGATCGTAACCCCTTCCAGCTTGATATTTGGCGCTGGAAGTTCCGTACCCGGATTCGCCGGGAACAGCGTTGTTCCCCATAGTCACATCATTGAAGACGCAAGTGCTCGCCGGCAATGACGTTGTGTTGGACGCATTGCACTGCGACAGATTCTCGGCGGTCGCGAGCCGATACAATACGTAGTTCGGCTGCCCGAGGCGCACGAGTGTCTTCTGTCCTACGAGGGCCATGATTCCGGCAAACGCCGGCGCGGACGCAGATGTTCCTCCCACTCCTGCAAAACTGATCTGGCCCTGCGCATTCGGAACGCAAGAACCTCGTATGCACAGCAGGTAGGGATCATGGCCTGCGGCAGTCAGCGATACATCGGGAAGATCGCGTGCATTGTCTGCGGGGATGCCGGGAACGCCGGTCTGCCAGGAAGGTTTAGTGAAGAACGTACTCGCTCCACCGCCACCTGCCCAAATGTTAGGTTTGCTACATCCCGATTGACCGGACGCACAACTCTCATTCCACACATTCTCTGGAATGTAGGAGAGCGCAGACCCGAGTGTTCCTTGGGCATTGGAGGAGCTCCAATACGTGCTGGGATGCCCGTTTTCGTTGAACATGGTTCCGCCAACAGCGACACTGTATGGAGTTGATGCCAGCATGTTGACGGATGGGGGATGGGTCGCCTGGGTCTCCGTGTGCGGGTTGTCGCATCCGGCAGAACCAGAGTCTCCTGCGGCCACCACATAGGTGATACCCTGAGCGGCCGCCTGTTGCGCGATGCTAGCTATTCCCGCTGCCTGGGTGCTCGTGAAATTCGCCTCGCAGTCCCCGAAGCTTTCACTCATCACGTCCGCAAGGTTATTGTCAATGATGTAGAGCTCGGAAAGATCAACTCCATCCGTCGTGGCCGTTGATTTGGACACGACCAGTGCCAGCCACGCGGTCGGGGCCACAGCGCCTGCCCAGGTCGTATCGAGAACCGCCTCCGTCTCTTCTGCCCCTCCAAGGTCTCCTGGATCTGGACCGTTCACGATCACCTGCGCAGATGCCGCTTGGTCGTTTGTCCAGAAATGGAAATACGTGACGTCCTGAAGATTGATGTTCGATCGTCCGACGATGGCGATTTTTGCGCTGGTGAAAACCTGTAGCGGGTTGAAATTGTAGATGGTATAGAAGTCCGCGGGCATCAGCGCATGCAACCCACTACTAGAAGTGAACTGCGGCCGGGCTCCCGGTTCCACCTTGGCCGTGATCTGCTCTTCCGTGACATGCAACTGAGGCCGTTTGTAGAAATTGTGCAGCGTCAATACGCCTGCCACAACAGGAGATAGGGCCGCGGGAATCTGTGGGTCGCTGGAGTTCGCCCAGTGCTCTTCCCCATTCACCGCAAATTTTCGGATAGAGGTTCGGAAGGCTTCTTCCACGTTTACTGCCGAGCCGGAAAACTCAATGACCGTTCGCCCTTTGCTCACATGCACGTTGTAAAAACCGTGTCCCTGCATCCAGCCTGCCACATTCTGGATATCGCTGTCCGCAGGGCCGAACTGTTGTCCAAATTGTTCGGGCGTGAGCCACTTGTGGTAACGCGGCGAAGACTTGTCCTGCTGGTCGTCGAGCAGCCGCTGCAATTCACTTTCCTGTTCAAGGCTGCGCTTGAGAACAAGCAGCATGCGGTCCAGCCGCAAGTCGAGGGGCGCCGGCCCCTGGTCGAACTCCGGGCGGGCGAGGGGATGGACGTTGCCTGGCAGCACTACGAGATTTTTTTCATCAACAGCCTGAGTGATGCGTGCGGGGATGTTCGTCGTCTGTGCGGCCACACGGCCAAAAAAGAAAACCAGGATGGCAGCGAATAGCAACGCACCACGACGCATGCTGGGTATCGGGAGTCTCATGATTCGCCTGCTCAACCGACTTCGAGTAGAAAATCCTGGAGCCCCGGGGACGCGGAAGAGACTAATTACCATTAGATAGAAGCGATAGCAAGGGAATACCGTAATCAGTACTAAGGTAATGACCTTAACCCAGGACAAACCGTAGGCGGTGGTGAATGGCATACAACGCCAACTCGAGGCGGTCGGAGACGCCGAGCTTGTCAAAGATATTGTGCAAGTGATTCTTGACGGTTTGTTCGGAGATAAAAAGCTTTTCGCCAATTTCCTTGTTGCGGAAGCCCTGGGCGACGAGCTGGACGATTTCCTTCTCGCGGTCGCTGAGCAAAGGCTTTTCGCGGCGCGGCCCGGCCTCGCTGGACTTCGAAAACGCCTTCATGACTTCGGCAGTCATGCGATTGTCGAGCCAGATTTCGCCGGCGTGAACGCGATGAATACTTTTCACCAGGAGATCGGTGGCGGACTGCTTCAACACAACACCGCGCGCGCCAAGGCGCATGGCGCGGACCACGTCGCGATCATCTTCTGCAGCGGTCAAAACGACAACGCGCGTAGGCAATGTATCGAAATTGACTTCCTCAAGGACGGCGAGGCCGTCTTTATCCGGCATGCGCAGATCGAGGAGAAGAATATCGGGCTTGAGCTTGGCGAGGAGCTTGATGCACTCGGCGCCATTCTGCGCTTCGCCGACGATGGTGATGTCTTCGTCGGAATCGAGAAGTTTCCTGAGGCCATCGCGAAAGATCGCGTGGTCATCGGCTAGTAGTACCCGTATCTGCTGTTTTGTCTTGGCCATAATTATGTCAGGGTTTGTAAGACAAACCCTGAAACTTAATTTATATCAGGGTTTGTAAGTACAAACCCTGAAACCCGTCAACCGAGCGGAACTTCGATCGTTAAACGCGCTCCATGCCCCGGGTTTGACTCGACAGTCAGAACCCCACCCACGGTACGCGCGCGCTCCTTAATGGAAATGGGACCCAACCGCAGCCGATCCAACTCATCGCCGGTAAACCGGCCGGCGAAGCTAAACCCCTCGCCGTTGTCGTCTACTACGAGTACTAGACGGCTGTCATCCTGCGACAGTTTTACCACGACATGGGAAGCCTTGGCATGCTTTTTTATGTTGTTGAGTGCTTCTCGGTAAATCTGGAAAACCTCGCGACAGACGCGGTCGGGGGCGCGTAGCTGTGCCGAATCGATTAGCAAATCCAGGGCAACGGTGGATTCGTTGCGGTAGCGCTCGGCGAACCCACGCATCAGGTCAACCAGATCGGCACTCTGAACACGGAGCGGACGGAGGTCCGTGACGGTCTGGCGAAGCTCCGCGCCCTCATTCCTGACAGTCTGTTGTAGGCTGGCGAGGCCGCTGACGGTCTGGTCAGGGGCGGCGGGTAGACGGCGCCGCAGGACATCCAGTTGGATCTCGATGCTCAAAAGGGTCTGAAGAATTCCGTCGTGGAGGTCGCGCGCGATGCGGCTGCGCTCGGCTTCGATGGCGCGGGCCCGTAAGTGCCTTAAAAGAAAGATGTTTTCCAGGGCTGGAGAGACGTGCGCGGCGATGTTTTCGAACCAAGCTAAGTCCTGTTTTTGGAATGGCTTACGGCCATTGAGCAGGAAGATTCGGCCGGTCGCCTGACCTCCTTGGTCGAACGCCACGGTCATGAATGAGGTGACTTTCAGTTCCTGCTGTGCCGGGCCGGGCAGCCGCGGAAGGTTCTTGATGGCCCGGCCATCGCGCCGGTCCCAGCCAAAACCGGAGCCTGGTCCTGCTAACGAGTTCCAGCAGATGGTGGCGTCCAAGTCATCCAGAAGGAAGCCATCGGTGCGCGACAGAGGCATGCTCTCTGGAACCAGGCGTTCACTCTCGCCCGCTTTCAAGCGCCACAGGAAAATGCGCTCGAGATCGGTATCGCGATAGAGCAATAAAGCTTCCTCCGCGCTAAAGGAAGTCGCAAGCTCTTCGAGGAAAAGGCGCAGTGATTCGGCGAGCCCTTGATCCACTTGCATGGTCGCGCTAATGCGCGAGAAAAACTCAATCTGCGAAGAGAATCGACGATTGCGATCGCCCATAAATGCCAGGCCCACTCCACCGGCAAAGGTCCCGATGGTGAGGCCGAGCCAGGAGACGACGCGCATCCAATGAATGTCGCCTTTCACGGCCGTGAGCAAAACCAGAATCAGAGAGAGCGCGCCGGCCAGCGGCAGCGTCAATTCCAGACCCCAGCGAATGCCGGCCGCGTAACAGAGAAACATGTACGGAAACCAAACCGGAACCGTGGAAGGACTGATGTACATAAAAAAGCCCAGAGCGAGAAGATCGCAGGCCAAGGGCAAGTGCCAGGAGCGTTTGCGCAGCAAGCGTTCCAGTTGCGTGACGAGGAGCGCGACAGTCAGATAGGCAACCAGGAAAGAAGCGGAGCGGCGCGCTTCGCGCGCCGGAGGTTGCTCGAGTACGGCAAGCAGCGCCAGCAAAATAAAAATCGGGCGCGCATAAACGATTTGCCGCTCGAAATGCTGCCGGTCTGTTTGATGGGGGCTCATGCGCGGGAACGCGTGTCCTGTCCATTCAGTCTAACAAGACGTGCGAAGTTCGTGTCGTCGCGTGTTCCAGGTTGTAACGGGCGCAAAGTGAGCTTGTAACATAAAGAACGCTAATAGCGTGGTTGCGAGCTTAGGAGAGACAAGAGCGCAAAAGCCGTATGCGATATGGCCTCCTTTGGAACGACTCCAGCCACTTTTCGGTGCGCCGGAAATAGCGTAAACTAAGGTAGATGCGCGGATGGTGGGAGTAGCTCAGCTGGTAGAGCGTCGGTCTGTGGCACCGAATGTCGCGGGTTCGATCCCCGTCTCCCACCCCAATTCACTTTCCACAATAAACTAGATCGACTTTGTATTTTTGAAGGACGCGATCCGCGGTCAGCAGAGTCATTTTTTCTGAGAGCGCTTGGGCGATGAGCATCCGGTCAAACGGGTCGCGATGATGCACAGGCAGTTCGCCGGCGCGCAAGGCGTGTTGGTGGGTGATATTCAGCGCGTTTACGGCCCATACACCAAGCGCGTGAGAAATGAATTCGGAAGGTGCGTTCGGAAGTGGCAGCGAGCCGAGCGCGAACTTGATGGCAATTTCCCAGGAGCTTGCCGCTGAGAAATACAACTCCGACGAGGAGGACGTCAGTATTTCCCGCGCGCGGAAGTTGAGTTTGTGTTCTGTGGACAGGCCCCAGAGGAGCACGTTCGTATCAAGCAAGAACCTCATGCGTTCTTCTTGGCTTTTCGGGAGCGTTTTTTCTTTCGGCCTTCGAATAGATCGAGCAACTCCTCGGGCAAAGGCGCGTCAAAATCATCTGGGACGCTGAACTGCCCGCGAAAAATTCCCAGAACGCGCTGCGCTGTCTTGGGAGGCACGGGGACCAGGCGGGCCACGGGCACCCCGCGGTTGGCGATGGTAATTTCCTCGCCGGCGGCCACGCGGCGCAGCAGCCGCGAAAGCTGGGTTTTTGCTTCATGTGTGTTCACAGTCTTCATTCCTTCATACTAGACTAAGTTACTGGACTAAGTCAACTCAAGCAAATCTCCTTCGCTGCCAATTCGTTTCGGCTGGCGACACCATCTCCCGCACCGGGCCAGACATAAGAGAGCAGCGGTAACCAGTCCATTCATTTCGCAATTCTCCGCTTTCTGGCTATCATGAATCATGACGAGCATTCGTTGTCGCGGTGTACTCTTCGATTTGGACGGCGTTTTAGTGGATTCCACGCCGGCAGTGTCGCGCGTGTGGGCGAGTTGGGCGCGCGAGCACGGGTTCGAACCCGATGAAGTTGTAAAAAAAGCGCACGGGCGGCCAAGTATCGCCACCATCCGAGAGTTGCTGCCGCACGGCGATCACGCCGCGGAAGATCGCGAAGTCGAAGTCCGCGAAATCGCCGACGTAGAGGGAGTCATCCCTCTGCCCGGCGCGATGGAATTACTTCAAGCGCTCCCTCTGCAACGCTGGGCCATCGTCACCTCCTGCACGCGGCCGTTGGCCGGCGTGCGCATTGGCGCGGCGGGATTGCCGAAGCCCAAGCATCTGGTCACGTCCAGCGATGTGCGGCGAGGCAAGCCGGACCCCGAGCCATACCTGAAAGGCGCGCAACTCCTCGGCGTACCTCCGAGCGAGTGCGTTGTCATCGAGGATGCTCCGGCGGGAATTCGCGCCGGCAAAGCGGCAGGCGCGCGCGTCCTGGCGTTGCGGACTACCGCTAGCGACGCCGAACTTCAACAAGCGGGCGCGGACTGGATCGTCAATGACTGCGCGGATCTTTTTCTGGGTTCTTCGGCGGCCAGCAAGGAATTTCTGCTTATCAGCATTCGAACAAAATAGTCCTAAGCCCGGTAGAAAAGCAGCTATCATCGCACTTCGGGATGGCGGGCACATTTTGCCCGCGTCTACTTGCCCGTTCGGACAGTAATCCCCAAGAAATAGACTTAAACAGTTCACTGGCCACAGGTATCGGTTCGCCTATAATGTGAGAGTAATTAAGAAAAGCGTTTTACTTCGCTTTACGCGACCCGCCCTCCTCTTCTCGGGCCTCGCAAGGACACATTCGATTCATGGGGACACCAACGCAAACAATGCCGCCGCCGGCAACGCCCGCGCAAGGGCCGGCGCCATCGTCGGCACCCGCGGCGCAAAGGACCATTCACACCGCACAGCTCGTCACCGCGATGCTGAGGAACAGCCCGCACGTCAGCGACCTGATTTTCTCGCCGGGCCGCGCTCCGCAAATCGAAGTAAGCGGCCAGCTCATGGAGCTCAAGTATAAAGGACTGGAGTGTCTCAGTTCGCAGGACACTCTCTCTATTGCCAACGACATCATGGGGAAAAACGAGACGCCTGTCCGCAAGCTAGAGCAAGACGGCTCCGCTGACCTTTCCTATGGCATAGCCGGTGTCGCGCGCTTCCGCGTGAATATTTTCAAGCAGCGCGGAAGCTGCGCCATTGTAATGCGTGTCGTTCCGGACAAAATCCCCGGATTCGATGAGCTGCATCTGCCTGAGGCCTTGAAGGAAATTGTGGATCTGCGCAACGGCGTTGTGCTTGTGACGGGGCCGACCGGTTCCGGAAAATCTTCAACTCTCGCCGCCATCCTCGACAAAATGAACGATGAGAAGGCCTACCATATCCTCACCATTGAAGACCCCATCGAGTTTCTTCACCGTCACAAGAAAGCGACGATCCATCAGCGTGAACTGCACTCGGACACACCGACTTTTGCACTGGCTTTGCGGGCGGCGCTTCGGCAGGCGCCGAAAGTCATTCTTGTCGGCGAAATGCGCGACCGGGAAACGATTGAGATCGCTCTGGAAGCTTCGGAAACGGGTCACCTGGTCATGTCCACGTTGCATACCATTGATGCATCGAAAACCGTGGAACGCATCGTGGGAGTCTTCCCCATGGCCGACCAGCAAGCCATTCGCACCCGGCTCTCCAAAGCCTTCCGCTATATCGTTTCCCAGCGTCTGCTTCCGCGGAAGGACGGCAAGGGACGCATCGCCGCCGTGGAAATCCTCAAGTCCACCATGCGCACGCGGGAGTACGTTGAAAAAGGCGAAAGCGAAGGCAAGTCGCTTCTCGATGCCATGCGCGACGGCAGCACCGAGGGCATGCTGCACTTCGATGGCGAGATTGACAAGCTCATTCGCGCGGGGATCGTCGAATTCGAAACCGGGCTGACATATTCAACGAATGCAGGAAACCTGCGCCTGGAAATGGCCGATTTCCTCGAAGAGCGTCAGCATCCAAACCGGACTGCTGCAAGTAGGCCGCCAGCGCATGATCCCAACCGCACCACGGAGATCGAAATCGAGAGATAACTATTCGCCGTGGGGAGCCTTTGAGTTGACTTGTTAGTTTGCGGGGAACAGCTCGTCGAAAAGTATCTCCACGAATTGGATGAGGCGATCCGCGCCATGCTCGCGCACGTACTTGTATTCGGCAGGCCGAAGCGGATTGGTATCGACGTGCATTTCAAGCCGAGCTGTGGTTTTCTGGTTTGCCTTCGTAGTTTCCAGACTCTTCTTGATCGCGTCGGAAGCGACAATACCCTTCCGCAATCGTTCGCGGGCGCCTCGTAGATTGTCGAACATGCGATCCAGGTCATAGATGACGCGAAGCGCTTCCACCGCGCGGCAACCTTCCGCCACCTTGCCGTCCTCGCCAACGGCGAAAATATTAGGCATTGTCCACGCGGTCTGAATCATTCCCCGCGACCACATGCTTTGCCCTGTCGCAAACGTCGCGTCGCGCATACTATGAATTTCCGCCGTGGTTACAAGCGCCTCTTCCGAAGCGCCGATTTCCCGAACGTACTTATTCCACACGTCGGCAATGCGTTGCTCGGGAATCTGCCGCAACGGGTTGGAGACGGCCTCATATTCGGCGTGCGCAATTCGCCCCCGAATCACGCTCGTGGCCCAGGATGGAGGCAGGCTGTCAGCGAACATGTGCGCGACCGCATCCACGAACACGCGCGCGTCGGCCTCGGAGTTGATGTGCGCGGCCAGCTCGTTCATTCGAATGGCCTCTTCGCGGTGGCGCTCGTAGCGCAGACTGGCTTCCCGCTGCGCAGCGGCCTGCTCCTCGGGCTTGGGACTCTCCTGTTGCGGATAACCAAAAACAAGGCACAATACCAGCCAATAGAGAAACATTTTCACGCCTCGCCACAACACGGCGCTCACCCATCCGCGACACTGCCTGCGTACTCCAGACACAGTAGTGGAAATCGGACTGGACTTCAAGGGATGCACGAAGTATCAATCTTTCTACTCAGGCCCATACGTGCCACAATCCAAGCTGAAAATTCGCACAATCGATGACTGCCTTTCTTAACATTCTGCTGGTGCACGTGCCTTTTGCGGTCCCCATGACCTTGTGCATCGCGCTTTGTTTCTCTCTCTTTGCCGTGTTTCTCCCTAGCCTCACGCCGAGAGTGTTCCACACTATTGAGTCCGTTTTCTCCCGCTTGGCAGAACGAAAAACGCTCGCTATCGTGCTCCTATTTTTCTCCGTGATCGCGATTCGGCTCGCGCTGTTGCCGCTGCTGCCGGTGCCCGTTCCCGGAATCCATGATGAATTCAGCTACCTCTTGATGGCTGATACGTTTGCGCACGGCCGCCTGGCCAATCCGCCGCACCCGCTGTGGATGAGTTTCGAATCGTTTCACGTGAATTGGTTTCCGACGTACTCGTCGAAGTATCCGCCGGGACAAGGAGTTGTCCTGGCAATCGGTCAATTGCTGGGACATCCCTGGATTGGCGTGCTTCTTAGCGTTGCCGCGATGTGCGCCGCGGTACTCTGGATGTTGCAAGCCTGGCTTCCGGCAAGATGGGCGTTCCTCGGCGCGGCGCTGGTCGCGCTGAAATTCGGAATCGCGAGCTATTGGATCAACAGCTACTGGGGCGGAGCCGTCGCGGCCACCGGTGGCGCTCTGGTGCTGGGCGCGATGCCGCGAATCGTTCGCCGCTCCCGCACGCGCGACGCTTTGGTGCTCGGCCTGGGGATCGCCATCCTGGCAAACTCCCGCCCCTACGAGGGATTGCTCCTTTCCATCCCCGTAGCAGGCTGGTTCCTCTGGTGGCTTGCAGGAAAAACAAAATCGAACGCGACGCTTCGAACGCGCAACGTCCGTGTTTTCGCGCCACTTGCCGTTGTTTTGCTTCTGACCGTCGGTTTCATGGGCTATTACAACTGGAGGCTGACCGGCAAAACCCTGCTCTTCCCACATACTTTGAACACGCGGACCTATCGAACCACGGGCCTGTTCTTGTGGGATCATCCCAAGGAGCCGATTCAATATAACAACGAGCAGTTCGAAGATTTCTACAATGGCTGGGAGCGCGAAGACTATAAGAATACGCGGCAAGACGCTTTGAAAGTTACCTCTGAAAAACTGACGCGCAGCGGCGGTACGTACTTTTGGTGGGGCTGCTTGCTTCTCTTGCCTGGACTGCCTTTCGCTTTTTTCGATCGCAAGATGCGTTTGCCGATTCTGATCTTTCTGCTGGGGACGGCCGGATTCCTGGTATTGATCTGGTCGATGCCGCACTACGCCGCGGCGCTGACGGGTGTGATTTTTCTGCTGTTGGTCCAGGCCATGCGCCACCTGCGCACGATTCGTCTCGGAGGGCGCCCGCTCGGCCTCGCGCTCTCCTGGGCCGTCGTTTTTCTCCTTGCAGCGGACGTTGGTTCCAATGTGCAGCGCCATGCCTGCGATCATTTGGAATGGACTTGCGCGGGAGATCCTAGCCGCACAGCCATCGGGAAAAAGCTGGCGCAAACTCCCGGCAAGCACTTGATCATGGTGCGCTATGAAGAAGATCACAACCTGCACGACGAATGGGTTTACAACGGAGCGGACATCGACACCGCCAAAGTTCTTTGGGCCCGCGAACTCGATCCTGCCCAAAATGCGAAGCTCTTCGCCTATTTCAAGGATCGCCAGGTCTGGCTCGTCGAACCCGATACGGACAATACGGAATTGATCCCCTGCTCTCCCGCGGCCGTTCCGCCCAAACGCTAAGCGGCTTCGCTACTTTGCTTTCCTCAGTAGCGAAACAAAATGCAAACCTCGTCCAGCGACAAGGCTGACGGGAGGCGGGTACAGCGGGACTCGCGTAGTCCAGGTCGTCACCGCCAGCCCACACCTCGAAAAATACTCCGCCCACTGTCTGCGGCTCTGGTAGTTGTATGTCAGCACCACGCCATGCGGCCGGTTGCCTACCCAATCCATGAAACGCAATGTCACGTCGTCGAAGATGTTTTCGTCCAAATGATCTTTGAGAAGCACGAAAGAACGGCTGACCCGAGCTGCCTCACGAAGCAAGATCGCAGGATCCGGCGTGTGGTGTAGCACGTCCACAAAGAGGCAGACGTCGAAGGAACCATCAGGAAACGGCAGCGACGCTCCGTCAAATGCACGGCATTCGATTTTGCACTCCGGCCGCACCAGAAACTCGACACCTTGAATGGAAATGTCCGGCCGAAGCTGCGCGATGACGCCAGCGATGGCGCCGTCGCCGCAGCCAATATCCAGCACGGATGCGCGTTCGGGGATTTGCGCCGCAAGCATTTCGGCAAGAACGCGCGTACGGCGTTCAAACACGAAAGCACGATGCCAGCTCCCCATCCAGGAGAGTGGCCAAGAGACCGGCCGGGATGTCTGCGGCGGGGCAGCCATTTATTTCAGATCGTAGTCACCGATGAAAGTTTCGCGGCTGATGCCCAGCATGCTAAGGAAGAAAGACGCGAAAATGATTTGTAGACCGAGGAATAGCCACATCGACCAGAACAGCACCTGACGGATTTGGCGCAGTTCGCCGAAGCCACTGGCGGCCCACTGCCAGGTGATCCACACGCACCCGGCAAATCCCGCGAGAAACAGGGTGCCTCCGACAAGCAAACCCGTCTCCAGGGTGACGCGCTTCAGAACACGCCGCAACGATACGGAGCGCCGGTCAAAGCGCTCGGCATAGCTGAACACTTTTGCGAATGCCCCAGTCGAGAGAATCTGTGCTCCCAAAAGTGTAAAGATAACGCCGAAAATCATGGTGTGAATGTCGAGCACCACGTGGGAGGAAATTTGTCGCGGCCCCGGCAGCAGCCAAAGCACCAGAGCGAGCCCGGTAAGAACCAGCGCAGAACCCGGCAGCAGGAAAAGCCAATTCGGCGCGTACAGCAGCATGAACCGCAGGCTGCGCCAGCCGTCGCGAAGACTTCGCAGATGCGGCGCGCGTCCGCGCTTGTCAGGCCACAAAATGATGGGAATCTCCGCGATGCGCGCCCCGATTTGCGCGGATTTGATGATCATCTCGAGCGCAAATTCCATCCCCGAACTTCGCAGATCCAGGCGGTCGTAAAGACTGCGCGTGAATCCCCGCATGCCGCAATAACCGTCTCCGATGCGCGCATGAAATAAAGTATTGAGCACAGCCGTGAGGCCGGGATTGCCGAAGTACTTATGCAGGGACGGCATGGCCCCCGGTTTGATTTCGCCCCGGAAGCGGTTGCCCATCACGATGTCGTGGCCTTCGCGCAGTTTTTCCACGAATCGCGGCACGTCGTTGAAGTCGTAGCTATCGTCCGCATCCCCCATGATAATGAATGGGCCGCGGGCTCCGGCAATGCCCGCGCGCAGCGCCGCGCCGTACCCGCGCTCCGCCACGCGAATCACGCGCGCACCGTGCTCTTCGGCAATTTGAATCGAGCCGTCCGTCGAGCCGTTATCCGCCACAACTACTTCGCCGGTTAGTCCTGCCTCCCGGAACGCCTTCACCGCTTTGTCAACGCAGTACGCCAGCGAATTCGCTTCATTCAAACAGGGCATAACCACCGAGACTTCGACGGGATGCGATACGCCGATCGCTTCAGGCAATGTGCTCTCGGAAGCCAACGTAGTCTTCATACGAGGCCATGATAACCCGCTCGGTCCAACTTTTCATTACGTGAGTTGCGACTCGGTGGTCAACAGGCAAAACGCGAATTTCTCCTCGCGTAGCCAGGCCTATTTCGGTTAGGCGTGTGATGCAACTAAGTGGGTTGTTTCCTGATACGTCGCCACGCGGTCGCAATCGGCCCCCGGGGATGCGTGCAAAGCGCGAGAGGCTTAGCCTTCTTCACTGTGGCCCGGGCTGCGGTGGCCCGACTGCGCACGCTTGGACGCGATCGAGCAGGAGTTCGCGTTCGCGTACGTTGCGCGCGAGCGTTGCGGCGCGCTCGAATTCCGCCTGTGCCTCGGCGAAGCGGCCGAGCTTGAAAAGAAAGTCGCCGCGAACGCTAGGCAGAAGATGGTAGACCTTGAGAGACGGCTCCGTGGCAAGCGCGTCAATGAGCTTGAGCCCCGCTGCCGGACCGAAGGCCATGGCGTGCGCGACCGCACGATTCAACTCCACGATAGGCGAGGGCGTAAGCTGAGCGAGCGCATCATAGAGCGCGGCGATGCGGCTCCAGTCCGTTTCCGCGGCAGCACGCGCGCGCGCGTGACACGCGGCGATGGCCGCCTGCATCGTGTACGTGCCAGGCGTGCCGCCAAGCTGCTCGGCACGCTCCAGCGCGGCGAAACCACGATGGATGAGGAGTTGATCCCAACGCGCGCGGTTCTGATCCAAAAGCAAGATGGGCTCCCCCGACGGGCCAACTCGCGCGCCTGAGCGCGATGCCTGGATCTCCATGAGCGCGACCAGGCCGTGGACCTCCGGCTCGTTCGGAACGAGCCCGGCCAAGATGCGCCCGAGACGCAGCGCATCTTCGCAGAGGGCAGGGCGCATCCAGTCCTCGCCAGCCGTGGCGGAGTAGCCTTCGTTGAAGACCAGGTAGATGACTTCGAGTACGGACGACAAACGGACGGCAAGATCGGGCCCGCGGGGAACGTCGAAGGGGACGCGCTCTTCGGCGAGGGTCCGCTTGGCGCGGACAATGCGCTGGGCGACAGTCGGCTCCGGCGCGAGGAAGGCACGTGCGATCTCCTCCGTCGTCAAACCGCCGAGCAAACGCAGCGTGAGCGCAACGCGCGCCTCCGTGGAGAGGACCGGGTGGCAAGAGATAAACACGAGACGAAGTAGATCGTCGCCGATGTCATCGTCCTGCGCGATTTCGAAATTCGCCACGGCCGTCTCTTGTTGCGTCTTGAGCTCGCGACCTAATTCTTCATGCTTGCGCTCGAGAAGCTTATTCCGGCGAAAGTTATCGATCGCGCGATGCTTCGCGGTGGCCATGAGCCAGGCGCCTGGGTTGTCTGGGATGCCTGACTCCGGCCACTGTTCGAGGGCCGCGACGAGAGCGTCCTGAGCGAGCTCCTCGGCAAGGCCGACGTCGCGCACGATGCGCGTGAGACCGGCGATGATCCTGGCCGACTCAATCCTCCAGACCGCATCGATGGCTCGATGTGTATGGGTAGCTGTCACGGCTATCCATCACACCATCTTCAATCCGCCCGTGCAAGTCCGAGCGCGCCGCGACTATACGTTCGCGGCCATCCGTATGCGCAAGAACTCCTATGCTTTGGGAGCGAAATCTTCCGGCCCGAAGATCTGGCGAATTTCGGTCTCGCCCTCCCAGCCGGGCCAGTGTTTCTTGTGAAGTTCCATGAAGCGCTCCGCGGATTCGATCGCTTCTTCTTTCGATTTCAGCTCAAAGACCGCGTACCCGCCGATGACTTCCTTGGCTTCGGTGAAGGGTCCGTCGATCGTGGTTACCTGCCCGCGAGAAAGCCGGACGCGCGTGCTCATCGCCGTTGGAGCCAGCCCGCCGCTGGCGACCATCGTGCCGGCTTTGTTCGCTTCTTCGCTGAGCTTATCTATGGCATCCATTAACGCCTGGGGCGGACGGCCCGACCTCTCCGCCGACTTAACTATCATCATGAATTTCATCGTCATATCTCCTTTGTGGTTTCGGGTTAGGAACTGGGCCGTCCGGACAGTTTCAACTCGCGGAATCCAGCCTCCATTTAAACGTCGAACGGGAGACAGTGAAATCGACACGTGCAACATCTTTTTGTCGTTCGCGCGATTTGCCGGTGCAAGGCCGTGGCGCGCCGCGCCTACCTCGTCACGACCCCTTGCGCTGCTTGAGCTGCTCACGCAGCGCGGGCTCGTTGCGTCCGGCCTTCTGGACCTCGGAAGAGAAATCTTCGAATTCCTGAACCTGGCGAACCTCGAGCACTTCGTTGTCCGAAGCGGGGCAGCGCTTAGCCCATTCAACCGCCTCCTCCTTCGATTTCACCTGAATCATCCAATAGCCACCGAGTATCTCTTTCGCTTCCGTAAATGGTCCGTCGGTCACCTTGGGCTTCCCTCCGGAGAACGAGATGCGCGCCCCCATCGAGGGTGGGTGCAGGCCGTCGAGCGCCAGTAGTACGCCTGCTTTCTGCAAGGATTCGTTGTACTTCATCATCGCAGCAACGGCCTTGGCGTCCGGCATGGTGCCCGGCGCGGCCTTCTCGTACCCCTTCGGGATCATCAGCATCATGAATCGCATCGCTTTGTCTCCCTCTAATTTAGGCGGCCGGTCCCGACCAGCCGGACCTGGGCTTCACTTACACGTCGAACGAGGGGCAGCAAGATCGACAGGTACGGTATCTTTATTAGAAGTATTTGTTAAGGGTCCGCGAACCAGCACGCCGCTACGGGAATCTCGGCGGTATGCCTAGCCAACGAGGACACAGAGCAGCGGCCAGATGGATGTCACAACTTGGAATAGGCGCTGCAAACACCCTGAATTCTCACCAAGATACGCGGGCATAGATTGCCAGCCCGCCAGGATCACCGGGCGCAATACGTCCACCGCCACCCATGCTGTCTTCTCAAGAAGGTTGCACCCTTGCGCCCCTCCATCGAGGTTCCAAAACAAATTGGTAAGTACAAACGCAACGACGGCCCCTCCTGCGATTCGTTTCCAGTTCCGAGAGTAAGTGTATTGTCCCTTCATCGCTGCCTCCCGTATGTCGCTTCTTCTTGGCTCCACCTATATGTCGATTGAGGGTCCACGAAATCGACAGGCGCAGTATCTTTCTGGAGGTACTAGTGGAGCGTCAGCGATGTGTGATTTTGACCG
>WNGG01010880.1_pt1 | contig 16560 bp, 18 predicted proteins | sample 5400661 | NCBI WGS metagenome assembly WNGG01 (sample SAMN13153372, study PRJNA577476) | soil metagenome | isolation source: 100 cm soil or saprolite under Garry oak tree replicate 1 | place: USA:California | collected 2016-06-15 | reverse complement strand
TGTTCCGCTCAGTCGTGCCCGTGGATATGGCGAGGGCTTGGATAATCTTGGCAAGCAGGATCTCCCCAATGCCTCACGTCCGGATCCGCTTGTTCTGCCGCATATGATCCGCGGCGTTCGAGAACGTCATGATTTTGAGGGCAATCTGGTCATGAGGCTGGATGAAGATGATGTTCGCGTGCAGATACGTTCGTTGGTGGACAAGGGGGCCGAGATCATCGTGGTGGCCCTGGTTAATAGTGTCGTTAATCCGATGCACGAGGAACGGATTGAGGAAATTCTACTTGAAGAATATCCGTCGCATCTCCTGGGTGCGATTCCGGTCATCCTGTCCCACCAGGTAGCGGGAAGGAAAGGGGAGTACGTCCGTGCGACATCTGCCATCGTCGACGGGTACCTCCACTCAACAATGTATCACGCCCTTTCGGCACTGGAACAAAACCTGCGCGCCCATCGCTATGAGAAGCCGATGCTGGTTATTCACAATTCGGGTGGTATGGCACAGCTGAATTCTACCGATGCGTTGCAGACGATCCATTCCGGCCCGGTATCCGGCATCGCAGCCTCCGAACACCTGGCGATGCAGGCTGCGCTGGGCAACGTCGTAGCAACCGATATGGGGGGGACCAGTTACGACATCGGTATCGTGGTTGAAGGCGGCATCAAGCACTATGACTTCAATCCGGTGGTGGATCGCTGGCTTGTATCCGTACCGATGGTGCATTTGGTAACTCTTGGCGCAGGCGGCGGGTCAATAGCTTCTTACGACCGTATGTATGAGACAGTCAAGTGCGGTCCCGAGAGTGCCGGTTCCGATCCTGGACCAGCCTGCTACGACCGGGGCGGCATGAGGCCGACGGTGACTGATGCCGACCTGGTACTCGGCTATCTGGATCCAAAAAACTACGCTGGCGGTTCGATTCCCCTGAATCCCCGTCGGGCGGCTGCCGCCATTGAAGACGCGCTCTGTGACGAACTTGATTGTTCAACCATCGAGGCGGCCCTGCTGATTCGCCAGAAGGTTGACGACAACATGGCTAACGGACTGTTCACTGAGATGCGTGCACGGGGATATGATCCGAAGGATTTCACCATGCTCGCCTATGGCGGCAACGGCCCGCTGCACTGCTGCGGCATAGCTCAGAACCTCGGAATCAACAAGATCCTCGCGCCCCCCTTCAGCTCGGTTTTCTCCGCTGTCGGCGCCGGTAACATGCACCAGCTGCATATTCATGAAAAATCTCTGTACATGGTGCTGTACGACTCAAACAGTCGTCACATTTATGATGACTACGATCGTTTTAACAGCATCGTCGAGGAGTTGAAGGAAGGAGGAACCCAGGATCTGATCCGCCAGGGCATACCGCGGGAGCAGATACTTCACAGTCTTGAGCTGGACATGCGCTACGGCAATCAGCTGGTGCAGACAACTGCGGTTATTCCTGCGCACGAGCTGCATGGACCGACCGACGTTATGGCGATTATATCCCAGTTCTCACTGGACTATGGCAAACGTTTCGGTGAAGGGAGCCAGGCTCCCGAGGCGGGGATACGAATCAATACGATTCGTGTCGCGGCATATGTCCGCCATGAGACGGTGCAGTTTGAAGACATCAAGCCTGTTGACCCGGCAAAGCGCAAGACTCCGCCTGCAGCTGGAAGCACCCGGAAGTGCTATTTCGTCGGGCACGATGGCCCACTTGAGACGCCGGTCTGGGATCGGGCCGCAATTGCACCCGGTGTCCAGATCATCGGTCCGGCGGTAATCGCCTCCGAGGTGACAACGTATCTGGTAGATCCAGGGTGGAGCTTTGTTTCTGCCAAACAAGGTGCCTCCTGGTTCCTGCGCATCTGATCGTGTGTGTACAACTAACCTTAACCATAAAAAGGATTGAAAAATGAGCGAAACCATTATGCCAGGTGCGGCTAAGACACCCAGTGCCGAGGAAATTGCACTGATCAAAAAATTCCTGAGTGATACGACTCTGTTCCTTGGACCGGATCCCGAGATCATGCGAAGGCACGACCTCATGCCGCGCAGTGAGGAAGAAGAGGCGGCTCTGAGCTTGGACAACGACGTGCACGTCACAGCCAAAATTCGTGACCGGGTCCAGTCCGGCTGTGATGAAGGCTACGAAATGGTGGAAGCGATGGGGGCAGCGCCGGGTGCCAAGTGGGGCGACGTCATTACCGGTGTCTACACTGCATCGGGAGACCTGGCCATCGCCAGTGCGGGAGGAGTACTGATCTTCTCGACCCTGGTCCACCATCCGATCAAGTTTATCATCAAAAACTGGATGAATGACCCATCTGTAGGAGTGCGCGAAGGTGACGGCTTCATCCATAACGATTCCCGTTACGGTAATGTTCATAATACCGATCAGAGCATGATCCTGCCGGTCTTCTGGGAAGGGAAACTGGTCTGCTGGGTCGCCTCCACGGTGCATGAGGGGGAAAACGGAGCCATCGAACCGGGCGGCATGCCCTCCATGGCCGAGACTTCCTTCGACGAAGGTCTCAAGATGAGCCCGTTCCGCGTTGTAGAGAACTACGAAATCAAACGGGACATTCTTACCTTTCTGCAGAACTCGGTACGCGAACCCAAGCTCCAGTACGAGGATATGAAAGTAAAGCTATTCGCCTGCCTGCGGATCAAACAGCGTGTCGAGGAGACCCTGCGTACGGATGGTGCCCAGGCACTGATTGCCACACTTCGTATGACCATGGAAAACGTCAGAGCCGAAGTTGTCCGCCGCATCCGTGAGTGGCCGGACATGTCGGCGAGAACCTACATCATCCAGGACTCAACCTTGCGTGAGAACTGTGTGGTGAAGATCAACTGCAAGCTGACCAAGACCGGTGATCGGCTGATATTCGACTTCCGCGGTTCGAGTCCGGAATTCACCAACCGCGCCACCAATACGGTTCTGGCAGGTTTGAAGGGAATGATCGCCCAGATGTTTCTCTGCTACGTCTGGCCGGATCTGCCACGAGGACAGGCGGCGTTCGCTCCGATTGAGGTAGTCACTGATCCTCATTCAATTGTTGACTGTTCATACGAAGCACCAAACTCGCAGAGTTTGATGTCGATATTTACCGGCTTCACCGCAGCCCAGCACGCCGTAGCCAAATTCCTTTACAGCTGTCCGGAGAAGTACACCAAGGTTCATGCTCCGACTTTCAACATGATCAATACCTTTATCTGGGGTGGCGTCAGCCAGCACGGCGAAACTCTGGGCAACCTCTGCGCCGATCTTAACGGCATGGGACATGGTGCCCGTTCCGATATGGATGGTGAACCTGCCTTGGCCCCTATTTTCGCTACTATGGCGGACATCGGCGAACAGGAGCTGAATGAAGAGGAAGTGCCTTTCCTTCAGCTTGTTTCCAAGAAGATGACCAAGGATGCAATTGCTCCCGGAAAGTACCGCGGCGGACAAGGCTACACCATGATTGTCGCCACTAAGGACAGTGAGCAGTGGGGCTTCATGACGGTGTGCCAGGGAGCCAAAATTCCGCCAATGCAGGGTCTCTTCGGAGGATATTCCTGCGGCGCCTATCCACTCTGCAAGGTGAAGGGGGTCGACGTGTATGACGTGTTGCTGAATAAACCGGAGACGTTCAAACATTCCATCGCCGAAATCATGAATGAACAGCCGTTCGAGAGTGCCACGTATACCACCCATCACATGGGCATGGGCTTTGAGATCTCCAAGCGCGGTGAGATGTATATGATTTCACAGGGTGCAGGAGCCGGCTATGGCGACCTGCTGGAGCGCGACCCCAGGGCGATTATCAAGGATATCGAGGAAGGGCTGATTTCCGAGGGTGTAGCAGAAAATCTCTACAAGGTGAAATTCGATCACAATACTCTTGCGATCAATTACGAGGCCACCAAGGTGCTCCGTGATAAAGAACGGCAGGATCGTGTCAACCGTGGAGTCCCGTTTGCTGAATTTATAAAAACCTGGAACAAACCTAAGCCCCCTGCATATCTGCAGTACTTTGGCTGCTGGGGTGATGATGTAGGCACACTGTATGCCGGTAGCCCGGATATCACACGCGACGCCAATAAGCCTAAGCCTAACTACATGCGCAACCCGAAAGATGTCCGGATTGATGAACTGGAAGCACGTCTAATCGAGTTGGGTGCAATGGGAGACGAAAAAAAATGAGCCAGAATCTCGCCGACCTTATAACAGTTGCAGATGCACGCGTTAACATCAGGATGTGGCTTAAATCATTCTCCTACACCCGCCGACTGCTTGTGGGAGAGTCCGGGGATCCATGGGAGAGTGCGAGCAAATATCTCACATATTCCTCTCAGGCCCAGGGATTGCTGAGGCCGGATGTGGCGGTTATTGAGGTCGGCGAGCTATTTGATGCATGGTTGCAGCGTAATCCATCAGTCAAGGCTGAGCTGGCAGGAAAACGCAAACTTTCCTATCCGTTGCGTAAGTTGTTGGAACAGTCGCAGCCGCGAGAGCTTTTATCAGAAATAATTGACGCAGTATTAGCTCAACTGCGTGGTCAGCTGCCGCTTGTATTGTCCATGCCGTCACCAGGGTATTGGCTGCACCGGGCCAATCTGGCTGCGGGACGTGGTGACGTGGATCTGGACGGGGACAGTATGGAGGATTCTGCCATGTATGTGGCCGACCTGGCCCGTTCGGTATCCAGCGCAGCAGTCGGGGGACTTCTTCTCGAAGAGTCATTTCCGGAAGTTAACCTTGGTCCCAGCGACCTGGAACTTTACCGCCCCCTCATCAACGTGGCCAAGCATTACCGATGGCCGCTGGCCCTGCGCTTAGGAGAAAGTGGTGTTGTCAACAATCCGGCGTTGCAGGAGATTGATGTGGTCATAGGCGCCGGCAACTTACCATCTGCAGGAAGCGCTCAGGGCGTTGATGTATCCAGAATGTTATGGGCAGGAGAGCCGGTGCCTGAATTAACGCCTACACAGTTCTACTTCGTTGACATTCCGAAAGATGCTACGCCGGAGCATGTACTTGAGATTCTTTCGCAACTGAAGTCAGCCTGAGCTCTATAGGAGATTGCCGGATATGAAGGATACAGCGAAATTGGGCGAAATTACCGCATCTGTAATCGACAGGCGGATTCCTGTGACCCTCCTTACCGGCTTTCTGGGTGCGGGGAAAACAACCTTGCTCAACAATCTGCTGCAGCATCCGGAGATGGCCGGTGCGGCAGTTCTGATAAACGAATTCGGGGAAGTCGGTATTGATCATCACCTGGTTGACAGGGTGGACGAATCGATGATGATTCTCGACTCCGGCTGTATCTGCTGCAGTGTGCAAGGTGATCTGGTCAAGGCTTTGAAGAATCTGGCGGAGCGCAGCTCAAAACGAGAGATACCTCCCGTGTCGCGGGTGGTAATCGAAACCACCGGACTTGCCGATCCGGTCCCTGTGATTTCCACTCTTACACAGGATTGGTTTGTGGCAGCCAGATACCAGTGTGACGGCGTCATTACGGTCGTTGATGCCACCCATGCCTTGCAGCAACTAGGTCATCACAAAGAGGCCGTACGACAGGTTGCCATGGCGGATCGACTGCTGATTACCAAATGTGATCTTGCGAACACCACCAGCCGTGCCGCACTGGACGAGCGGCTGGATGCACTAAACCCCGGCGCGTCGCGCATTGAAGTGTACCAGGGACGTATCAGCCCAAACGCTCTGTTCGGCTGTGGAATTTACTCATCTGCGGGCAAAACTGCCAATGTTGCTGCCTGGCTCGGAGAAGAGCAGATTCGCACCGGGCAATCACAAGCGGCCGGCATCCGCGCCACGTATGTCCGGCGCAGGAAAGGTATGGTGGCACCTCATGCATCATCTCATGCTTCACTTCATGCCAAGGGGCATCATACGGACTCCGTCAGCAGTTTTGTCATCAACTTTGTAGAACCGGCCCCCTGGTACAATTTCACCGTGGCGATGGGGAGGATTCTACAAATGCACGGCCCCAAAATCCTAAGGGTCAAGGGGCTCATGAATATCGCCGGCGATTCCCTGCCCCGGGTAATCCACTGCGTTCAGGATGTCGCCTATCCGCCGACCAGTCTCACCAAATGGCCCGAACAAAGCCCATTTGAGGACCATCACGGCCGACTGGTTTTCATCACCCAGGACCTGGCTGAAGAGGATGTCAACACCATCCGGTTCTCGCTCTCCGATTCGCAAAACAGAGTCGCAGGCAGTCAACCGAGCATAGCAGCCTGTCCTTTTCCGACCAGGTGTTGGTTGTCTCACAACATAAGCAGGGGCGGCTCAAGCTCCTACAAACTGGATGGTTGGGAAGTGCAGCCGCTACGCCTGAGCTCAAAATAATCGTATTCATCTTTTTCAAAAAACAGTCGTCAAAAAATGCAGGCAACGTAGGCACGTAATTATGAGCAAGGAGAGAGCGTATGAAAGTCCGGAGTACAATTGAGGAAGCCATTAATGACATTCAGGATGGGGCAACCATCATGGCCGGCGGCTTTGGCATCGTCGGCATACCTGAGATGCTGATAGAGGGATTACTGCGGAAAGGAACCAGGAATCTGACGATTATATCCAATAACTGCGGCATTGATGATTATGCCCTTGGCACCCTTTTGACCACCAGGCAGATACGGAAGATGGTCGCCTCATACGTAGGTGAAAATAAAGAGTTTGAACGGCAATTCCTTTCCGGTGAACTGGAACTGGAGTTTGTACCACAAGGAACTCTTGCGGAAAGAATCAGAGCCGGTGGAGCAGGAATTCCGGCTTTTTATACCCCTGCCGGAGTAGGAACCAAGCTCGCTGAGGGAAAGGAAGTACGGAGTTTCAACGGAAAGGAGTACGTGCTTGAAAGCGCGCTGCATGCGGACTTTTCTTTTGTTAAAGCGTGGAAGGGAGATAAGGCGGGCAATCTGATTTACAACAAAACGTCATGTAACTTCAATCCGATGATGGCCGCTGCCGGCAAGGTGACCATTGCCGAAGTTGAGGAACTGGTGGAAGTTGGAGAGCTGGATCCGAACTTTATCCACACCCCCGGGATTTACGTGCAGCGAGTCATCGAATGCTCCGGTTATGAAAAACGTATTGAACGCAGAACGGTTCGCGCCTCGGGAGGAAACTGACCATGCCATTGACCAGAGAGCAGATTGCGCAACGCGCTGCAGAGGAGATAGAAAGTGGTTTTTATGTGAACCTGGGTATCGGCATTCCTACGCTGGTTGCCAACTTCATCCCAAATGACAAGCATGTCGTTTTGCAGTCTGAAAACGGTTTGCTCGGGATAGGCCCCTACCCTACTGATGCGGAAGTAGACCCGGAATTAATAAATGCAGGCAAAGAGACAATCACGATGACACCGGGCGCCAGTCTTTTTTGCAGTGCCGAATCATTCGCCATGATCCGCGGTGGCCATATAAACCTGTCCATCCTGGGCGGCATGGAGGTTTCGGTTGGAGGGGACCTGGCCAACTGGGTGGTGCCCGGCAAAATGGTGAAAGGCCCTGGGGGAGCAATGGATCTGGTCCATGGGGCACAGAGGGTCGTGGTGATCATGGAACATTGCAGCAAGAACGGCCAGCCCAAGATAGTGGACAGTTGCTCACTCCCGCTGACAGGCAAAGGAGTGGTGAATCGTATCATTACTGATATGGCGGTCATTGATGTTACTGAAACCGGCTTACAGCTGAAGGAAATCGCCCCTGGTTATTCGGTGGAAGATGTTCAACGAGTGACCGGACCAAAACTGAGTATAGATCCGCAGCTAAAGGTTGTTGAAGTACTTTAGCCACGCTGCAAGAAATCTGAGAGGTGAGAAATGCGTAGTGTATCCGTCGTTGGAATAGGCGAGACCAAGATAGGTAGATTTCCGGACAGGTCACTTAAGAGTTTGATCCTGGAAGCAGGTTCAAAAGCTATCGATGATGCCGGCATTGGAAAAGAGGATATTGGCGCCCTCTTCATGAGCAACTTCAACGCGCAATCCTTTTCAGGCCAGGGACATCTGGGACCTCTTGCTTCCGAAGTGTTGGGCCTGGGGAATATACCGACAATCAGGGTTGAAGGGGCGTGCGCTTCGGGAAGTCTGGCTTTCCGGCAGGCTTTGAGTGCGATTGCGTCAGGCGTGTATGACGTGGTGCTGGTAGGTGGCGTGGAGAAAATGACCCACCAGTCAACCGAGACGGTAACTGCCGGCCTTGCCGGTGCCTCTGATGTGGAAATAGAGGCAGCTCTCGGCGCCACATTCCCCTCCATATTTGCCATGATTGCCAACAGGTATTTCCACGAATACGGCAATGTGCGGGATGAAATGGCGATGTGCGCAGTTCAAAACCATGAGAACGCCCTGCTTAATCCTGATGCGCAGATGCAGAAAAGAATTACCGTTGAGCAGGTGATAAATGGTTTTCCGATAGCCTCGCCATTCACAATTTACGATTGTTCTCTGGTCTCGGATGGCGCCGCGTTTGTTGTGCTGGCGGCAACAGATGTCGCAAAAACGATAAGTCGGAAGCGACTGGTGGAGGTCATCGGCTGTGGCCAGGCCGGTGATACATTAACCCTTGCTTCCAAAGGGAGCATAACAACATTTGCAGCTACCGTACTTGCGGCACAACAGGCGTACTCGATGGCGGGAATCACGCCAGCGCAGATCGACCTGGCTGAGGTGCATGACTGTTTCACCATCACTCAAATAATCAATACCGAGGATTTGGGATTCTTTGACAAAGGTAAAGGGGCGGTTGCCGTCGCTGAAGGTAAAACTGCAATCAATGGCCAGATTCCGATCAATGTGAGTGGCGGGTTAAAAGCCAAGGGACATCCCATCGGCGCAACAGGCTTAAGTCAGATTTACGAAATCGTCACTCAGTTGCGGGGAGATGGTGGTGCGCGGCAGTTAAAGAAGGCGGACATCGGTTTGACTCACAACATAGGCGGCACGGCAGCCACCTGCGTTGTCAGTATATTTCGGGGGAGGTAGTGAGATGAAGAGGTGCGGAACCATATATACCTTTTGCGTTGTGCATAGCTGTACTGAGGCGTTTCAGGCAAAGACACCGTACGTCTTGGCTGTGGTGGAGGATAACCGGCAGAAACTGATGGCTCGCGTCGAAGGTTATACGGAAAAAATGGATATCGCGGTTGGCATCGAGGTGAGGTTTCTTGCAGAAGATGAAAAGGGAAATCCCATCTATACGTTTGATTAGTTTTGTCCGGACAGGACAGAGCCCCTCTTGCTGATCACAAGAACCATCCGGCTCGGCCCGATCGTCTTCCTACTGCAGAATTATCTGCAGCATTTATGATGTACAAGGAGAACATAAGATGAAGAAGTCAATGAAAGCATTTGTCATGAAGGGTATCAACGAAGTCGAAATGGTTGATCGGCCCATTCCTGAGCCCGGTCCGAATGATGCCATCATCAAGACTACCCTGGCTATGGTCTGCACTTCCGACGTACACACCGTTGCCGGTGGGCTCGGAGACATCAGGGATCGGGTCCTGGGACATGAAGCCGTCGGGATCGTTTACAAGCTGGGCAGTGCAGTCAATGGTTTTAAAGAAGGTGATCGGGTTGCAGTCAATGCCATCACTCCTTGTTACAAATGCGAAAATTGCCAGCGGGGCTTTACTTCCCAGTGCACCGTAATGCTTGGTGGTTACAAGTTCACGACGCAGAAAGACGGCAACATGGCGGAGTACTTTCATGTCAACGATGCCGAGGCAAATCTGGCTCTGATTCGTTGGGCTTATGGCCGTTGCCGGTACGCGACTGCTGGGTGCAGGTCTGATCATTGCCGTGGATTGTGTCCCCTCAAGGCTGAAACTCGCAAGAGAGTATGGTGCTGATGTCACGATCAATTTCAAAGAGCAGGATGTTGTTGCCGAGGTTTTGAAGCTGACCGGCGGCCAAGGGGCTGATGCGGCCATGGAGGCACTTGGGGCACAGGTCACTTTTGAAAACTGTTTCAAAGTAACTCGCCCGGGTGGCACCATCTCCAACATCGGTTATTGGGGGCATGGCGACTATGTCAATATTCCGAGACTCGATTGGGGAGTCGGTATGGCAGAAAAAACTATCACGACATTGCTCTGTCCCGGTGGCAGCGAAAGGATGGGGAGACTGATGAGGCTGATTCTGAATGGCCGTGTTGATCCGACAAAACTCACCTCTCATCATTTTAAATTTGCTGATGTAGAAAGAGCGTTGAATATGATGACGACTAAGGAAGACGGGATGCTGAAACCGGTGATCCACTTCGACTAACCAACTAAATCGATTTTCAATAAGGGGAATATTAATGAAAAAGTTTAACAAATCAACAGTAGCGTTCACGGCAATAGCCGCTTCAATATTCATCTTTTCATCGACAGTTATCGCAGCCGGCATTCCCTTGAGCGTCATAGGACCGCATGAGTACGCCCTGCCGGTGAATTACGAACCCTTTAATGCGGTCGCACAGTATTCATTCATACAGACTGACAATATGGCCTTTGATAGTGCGGGCAAAAGGGTTGACGGCCCTGGCACCTTTACTGCCGTTGGTTTTACGAAGTATGTCCGCTTCTTTACTTTCAAATCACTGCCCGATGTCGGCTTTGCCTGGGAGTGGCTTAGGAGACCCTTTAACTGGCTTGGCTGTGTGGATAAAGCCGAACAAGAACAGCACGCTGGGGTTGCAGAGTTTTCTATCGATTCCTGTCGGCTCTGATGCTGTGTCGGACAAGACCTGGGGCAGCCTGACAACCATCATTGGCGATCTGCAGTTGGGCGACGTCGATATCGATGGACAGACCGGATATATCCATAAATCAACCAGGCACCTCAACGGTGCGAATGATGTGGATCCGGGCGACACATTTCATGCGAACCTGAGGATGGGCTACCGTGCCCATCAATATCTGGAGCCGTTCTTTGCCGCCGACTACCAGACAACCGGAAGTAGCACCGACCAAGTGACCGGCTCGGCTGTTCCCAATTCCGCCAGTAACGAACTTTCCTGCGGCGGCGGTCTGATGGTCCATTTCAGCGATCCGTTGAGTCTTACCATGAGATACGACTATGGTCTTGACGGAAAAAACACCGCTGTAACCAACGTTTTTCACTTCAAAATTGTCTACATCTTGTAAACGGCAATCTTGCCAGCAGACTGATCAGGCAGCACATCAATAAACTTCAAAGGAGATGTGAATATGAAAAGTTTTGTAAAATTTTCTATGGTTCTGGCATTCACCATAATGTCTTTCTCGCCTGTGTCCGCACAAGTTACTCAAAAACAGCAGGAGTTAAGGGCGGAAGTGGAGATGAAAACAGGGAAGAAAGTTCACCTGTTTCATAGTGGTACGCAAGATGTGAAAAAGACAATATGTATCGGTGATCTTATACCTGTGTACCGGGAGGTGTACGCCTACGGGGCCATCAAGAAAACCGAGGTCGGCAAGATAAAAATCATCTCTTACGTCGGGGAGCACTACATAGAAGCGGAGGTTATTGCCGGCAAGATCAAGACCGGTGATGTAGCCCAGAAGGAATCAGCTAGTTGCCTGGTTCATCCTGCGCCGGATGAAGATTAGAGGTTCCGTTCCGAGCAGTATATTTATTGTGGTTCGGGACAGGTCGAAAGACCTGTCTCGCTTTTCTTCATTAGCAAAATTCATGTCAGGAGCAGGTAGAGATGAACATTCACGAGTACCAGGCAAAAGCAATATTGAGGCAATTCGGCGTACCGGTCCCGGACGGGCACGTCTGCTACAACAGCGCCGGAGCTAGAGAGTGGGCCAAGCGCCTGGGGGAAGGCCCCTGGGTCGTCAAGGCGCAGATCCATGCCGGTGGCCGCGGCAAGGGGGGGGGCGTCAAGCTGGCCCGCACCCCCGACGAAGTCCGCAACTATGCCCGCGAGATGCTCGGCATGATCCTCCGCACCCACCAGACCGGCGCTGAGGGGAAACTGGTCACGCGGGTACTGGTCGAAAACGGCTGCAACATCGCCAACGAACTGTACGTCAGCCTGCTGGTTGACCGCGCCACCTCCAGGGTCACCGTGATGGCCTCCACCGAAGGGGGGATGGACATCGAAGAGGTCGCCGCCAAAACCCCCGAAAAGATTTTTACCGAAGCGGTCGATCCGCTGGTCGGCCTGACCGGCTTTCAATGTCGCAACATCGCCTTCAGCCTCGGCCTCAGCGGCAAGCTGGTGAGCAAGGCTGTGGCGGTGCTGCAGGGGCTCTACAAGACCTTTATCGCCTGCGACTGCTCGATGCTGGAGATCAACCCGCTCGTCGTCACCGCCGAGAACAACCTGATCGCCCTGGACGCCAAGTTCGGTTTCGACGACAACGCGATCTTCCGCCACCCCAAACTGAGCGACATGCGTGACTATGACGAAGAGGACCCGAACGAGGTCGAGGCGTCCCAGCACGACCTCTCTTACGTATCCCTCACCGGCAACATCGGCTGCCTCGTCAACGGCGCGGGCCTGGCGATGGCCACCATGGACATCATCAAGCATTACAGCGGCGATCCGGCCAACTTTCTCGACGTCGGTGGCGGAGCCACCATCGAGCGCGTCACCGAAGCGTTCAAGATCATTCTCTCCGACAAGAACGTCAAAGGGATTCTGGTCAACATCTTCGGCGGCATCATGAAATGCGACATCATCGCCACCGGTGTGGTCGAGGCCGCCAAGCAGGTTTCCCTCACCGTGCCTCTGGTGGTCCGCCTGGAAGGAACCAACGTGGCCAGAGGCAAGGAAATACTGGCCGAGAGCGGTTTAAATATCGTTTCCGCCGACGGCATGGCCGACGCAGCGCAAAAAATTGTCCAGGCCGTGAAAGGAGTCAACTAATGAGTATTCTGATCGATAAAAACACCAAGGTCATCACTCAGGGGATCACCGGCGCCACCGGCCTCTTTCACGCTCAAGGCGCCCGTGAGTACGGCACCCTGATGGTCGGCGGCGTAACACCCGGCAAAGGTGGGACAACGATAGACGGTTTCCCCGTATTCGATACCGTCAAGGAAGCCGTCGAAAAGACCGGCGCCGCCGCCTCCGTCATCTATGTCCCGCCCCCTTTCGCAGCCGACTCGATCATGGAGGCCGTTGACGCCGGGATCGAACTGGTCTGCTGCATTACCGAAGGGATTCCGGTCCTGGACATGGTCAAGGTCAAACATTTCATGATCGGCAAAAGCACCCGTCTGGTCGGACCTAACTGCCCCGGCGTCATCACACCCGGCCAGTGCAAGATCGGCATCATGCCCGGCTACATCCACAAACCGGGCAGAATCGGCGTCGTATCACGCTCGGGCACCCTGACCTACGAGGCGGTCTGGCAGCTCACCTGCCTGGGATTAGGTCAATCAACCTGCGTCGGCATCGGCGGCGACCCGGTCAACGGCACCAATCATCTGGATGTCCTCAAGATGTTCGAGGAAGACCCTGACACCGACGCGGTTATCATGATCGGCGAAATCGGCGGCACCTCCGAGGAAGAGGGAGCGTACTTCGTAAGAGAGCACATGACCAAACCGGTGGCGGCCTACATCGCCGGTGTCACCGCCCCTCCCGGCAAACGGATGGGTCATGCCGGCGCGATCATCGGGTCATGCCGGCGCGATCATCTCCGGAGGCAAGGGAACGGCTGCCGAAAAAGTGGCGGTTCTGGAAGAGTGCGGCATCAGCGTGGCGGCCAGCCCGGCCGAAATGGCGCAGGCACTGATGAAGGTTTATAAGCCGTAACTAATAGAGTTGTTTATGTAACGAACACACACTGCCATATGTGCTCTTTTCATAGCCGGGGGTAGCAATCTTCCCGATTAGTTATGTCAGAGCAAAATAATGCTGCTAAGTTTGGGACTATTATGAAAGATAAATACGCAATCCAGTCTGTCGTACGAGCCATTGATGTTCTTGAACAATTTAATGTCATTGATAAAGAGTTTTCAGTGTCTGAATTAGTTGAGAACACGGGTTCGAATAAAAACTATATATTTAGATTGTTGCTGACGTTGCAATCTAGACAATTTGTGGATGTAAATCCAGCTAACGGCAAGTATAAGCTCGGTTTAAAAACATTCGAGTTAGGTCAGACAGCTTTAAAACAGCAAGAGTTAATTAATCATGCAAGACCTGTGCTTGAACATTTAAAAAACGAATGTCATGAGACCAGTGGCTATTCCATATTTAGGAGTGATTTCACTTATTTTGTAGATGGTGTCGAATCAGATTTAACCGTGAGAGTTACAAATATGGTGGGCAGCAGATATCCTCTGCACTGTACCGCCGCTGGAAAAGCACAGATTGCGCATCTTGATGAGATGGAACTACAGCTATGGTTCAATACAAACAAACTGAGAAAATTTTCCTCAAACACAATAATTAATCCAGTCGAGTTGAAGGATGAGCTTGAAAAGATATTATCGCAAGGCTATGCTACTGAAGATCAAGAGTTTGAAGCTGATGTTGGGGGGATAGCTGCCCCAGTTATAAATAGAGATAACAAAATTATAGGTGCAATCGGTATTTCTGCACCAGTTTATCGTTTGTCTCGTGAACGTCTTAAAAACGAGTTAGTGCCTTTAATCATGTGGGCTGGAAAGGAACTTTCCTCAAAGTGCGGAATTCACTGACATCATGTGTGAGATTTCGGTTATGAGCTTGATTTTAATGATGGTTGTATAAACAAATTGCGTGCCGCTTCCAGATTTATCCCTTTCCTTTCCTTTCCTTTGTTTTGATTCTCCTCTGTGTTACTCTGCATATTCTGACTGAAATGTCCATGCGTGCGAAATATTGGATCACCCCGGCGGGCTCCCGGACAGGGAATTCACTGAGGTTTGCGGTACAAGACACTTCAATCGCATAAAACATGAAGTAGCGAGGTATTTGATGACTCAACGGGCGATTCTCTGTCCGCGTTGCAGACGTTTGATAGGGAGCGAAGAGACAATCTGTTCGTGGTGCGGTACATCACGTTCCGCCTCATGGTGGCAGTTTCTGAACTGGTCGCGGGGAACAATGGATGGAGATTGGCTGGTCAAGGCGCTAATCACCGCCAACGTACTCTATTTCGCCCTTTCGCTCGTGCTGAGCGCCAGCAAGGGTGGCGGCGGTTTTCTCTCCCCCGGGCAGACCAGCCTCTTATTGCTGGGGGCGACCGGAACCTATCCGATAGAGCATTTCGGTCGCTATTGGACGTTGATCAGCGCCAATTACCTGCACGGCGGCATTCTCCATCTGGTTTTCAACCTGATGGCCGTGAAGCAGATCGCGCCCACGGTCTCCGGCGAGTACGGCGCCAGCCGCATGTTCACCATCTACACGTTGGGCGGCGTCATCGGGTACGTTGTCTCCTACCTGGCGGGAGTACCGTTCACCATCGGCGCTTCAGCTGCCGTCTGCGGCCTGATCGGGGCACTGCTTTATTATGGGAAAAGCAGAGGAGGAGACTATGGAAGTTCGGTATACCGCGAAGTGAGCGGATGGGTAGTCAGTCTTTTCATGTTCGGCCTGATCTTTCCGGGGATCAATAACTGGGGGCACGCCGGCGGTATCCTCGGCGGGGTGGGTGTCGCTGCGCTCCTGGGATACAGCGAACGACGGCGGGAAAACAACCTCGATCATGTTTTGGCAATGCTCTGCGGCGTGGTTACGCTGGTGGCACTGGGGTGGGCCGTCATGAGCGCCTATCTCTACAGCTGACGTTCCGGACCTCACGGCAAGATGTTATTCCAGATCGTTATTATCGTCATTTAGCTTTTAATCGTCTTCGCTTGATCATGCCGTTTTTTCGGCAAATCAGCGCCCAGCGCGGTATTATAGAAAATTACACTATGAGGCACGTATTGTGCAGGACAATTCATCAGATTAAATAACCGGATACACGAAAATACTAAACCATCCGCAAGGGTGGGACGGAAAGCCTATTGGGTCTCTCTGAGACAGCCGGGTCGCCGAAATATCTTAAGGGTATCGGCGCGCCGGCTTTTTTTTGCCGGAAAAATGCGGCACCGGGCGCATAGCCCGGCAGAAGGAGACCGTAATGTCAGGTTTTGCAAGAAGAATAATCGGTTCATTCCCTATGATTTCCGCCGTCATGCTGGCCACTTTCATCGCCCCATCATCGGTAAATGCCGAACTGCTCCTGCAGCTGCATGACGCATGGGATACCCCTCCTGTTCCGGAGGTTTCCCGGCAGACAGTCAAGAGGCAGGCGGATATCTGCCTCAACGAGAACGGTGACCTGATGATACGGCGTAGTGACGTATCACTGACCATGGCCTATAACCCGCCCAATGAGATAATCGACCCCAAGGAGCGGCTCAGAATCGCACAGCGGCTTGATTGCCCTATCATTAGCGGCATCAGCCTCAAGCTCAGCCTGCCGTTTTGAGTTGGACTCCTTGAAGGCTGAACGCAGTTTTTTCAACGATTAAAGAAACCAAGCTGCAAAACGTTTGACATGCAAAATATTGACAGGTAAGCGGAAACAGGTATGCTCAAATAGTGAAAGTACTGTCGGGACTTCACTTGTCTCAGGTGAAATGAGTCGC
>WNGG01004962.1_pt1 | contig 16561 bp, 13 predicted proteins | sample 5400661 | NCBI WGS metagenome assembly WNGG01 (sample SAMN13153372, study PRJNA577476) | soil metagenome | isolation source: 100 cm soil or saprolite under Garry oak tree replicate 1 | place: USA:California | collected 2016-06-15 | reverse complement strand
TCCTCATGTGGCACCCGGTTGGTCCTTATGTAGTCGCGGACTTTAGCCCGCGTTCGCTTTCCAACATCCGGCGGTCTCGCAGACATACCACCCCTTCCATTTGGCGACGAATACGCGCGTGCGCGTCTCTCCTATCACCCTGAAGGCGGTCTATTTCCGATCCGAACCACCTTTTGGCTAAGCAGCCGTTTAGCCTCCTCAAGACCTTCCTGGAGATCACCCATGGTGGTAATCTTGCTGAGGTCGACACCGATCTGAGCCAGCGTTTGAGAGACCCGCGCCGACAAACCGCAGATGATAACCGTGACACCCATCAACCGCGCCACTTCGATAGTAAATACCCACAGATTCGCGACTTTTGAGTCAATGGCTGGCACACCCGTGACGTCCACTAGGACGAGCTTGGAGCGATTAGCGCGAATCCCATTCAAGATCTGTTCTGTAAGATCCTCGGCACGCCGTGGATCGACCGCGCCGATGACAGTCAAAATCAACAGCCGTTTTCGCACTTGCAAAACTGCTGTCGAGAGTTCGCCTTCCTGTTGGTCGCGGACAACGCGTTCTGCTAAAAATCTAGTCGGTGAATTAGTCTGCCCAAGTCTGACGCTCTGGCTTTGACTCATTGTACACTTCCTCCCAAATCTAGTCTTTTAGGTGATAGCGCAGAAAAAAATTGTTATTTGCAATTCTTCAACCAAAAAAACATCACATGATGGAAACCCCGCGCAGTAGCGCTGGACCGACCTCCTAAGCTCTCGAAAAAAGTGCGTCTTGCACCCACGGTTATCCGCGAAACCGCCTTGGACCGCCCCGACCAAATGGGAGAGCGTGATTAAACGAGACCGGAAAAAATTCCACACGGGCTAGAAATTTTTCGTCAATGGAACTCGCCGACCCCTGTCGGGTTTGTGCCGACGCCGCTGGTAGGACAAAGGCAGAGCGCGATCGCTTAACAGACAGGACCGCACGCAGCGAGAAAGTCACGCACTAAATTGGCGGTGACCCTGCGGCGATAGGCTTGGGTGGACCGGATGTCATCGATGGGGTGGATCTCGTCTTGAATGGCTCTGGTGGCGTCACCAATCAGGTCAGCAGTGAGTTGGCGTCCGCGGAGCAGACCTTCTGTTTGGACGGCGCGAAGCGTGAACGGGGCGACGCTGGCGAAGACCATGCGCACGTCTTTCACCATGCGGTTTGCATCAAGAAGGATGCGGCCGGCGAGCAGGGTCTTAGAGATGGCCTGGAACCGGCGAGTGCCCACCTTGCGGTAATAGTCCGACCAGCCGGGCTGCGGCAGAGGCATCCGTATAGCAGTGATGATCTCATCCGGGCGGCGGTCCATTTGTTTATAGCCGCGGTAAAACGCGGCGAGTGGAACCGCGCGCCGGCCATTCTTGCTCGCGAGATCCACTTCCGCATCGTACGCCATTAAAGCGGGCACGCCGTCCGCTGCGGGAGAGCCATTGGCGATGTTGCCGGCCCAGGTTCCGCGGCTCTGAATAGCGAGGGCGCCAACTTCGCGCGCGGCCCAGGCGAGCATCGGAAAGTGGTTTTTGACCGGGCTCAGGCGCACATCCCGGTACGTGGTCAGTGCCCCGAGCGTAAGGGCACCGTTCAGTGCCAGCACCGGCCTGAGTTCCGTCAGTTCCTGGAGATTGAGAAACGTGCATGGGGCAAGAGTGCCGGCTTCCAGGTAGACCATCAGGTCGGTGGCGCCTGCGAGTGGGACTAGCTTCTCGTCGGAAGCGAGGGCATCCAGGGCCGAGTCCAGGGAATGAGGAGTCAGCACTTCGAAGTTCATACGATGGAGTCCGAGGACACAACTCGGCAAAGCTGCAACCAGGTTGAATTCCCCTCCTGGAACAGCTTGCCATGTCCCACATCTTTTGCTGGACACGGGGGCATTGAAAACAACTGAAGAGAAAGCCGAAGTCCCCTCCTTGGACAAGGAGGAGTGGCTGCGCCGATTGAGAAAATGCCGCGAAGCCTCCTTAGCGGGCGCAGACGGGGTGGTTGGTTCAAGCCACCGATTATCGGAAGTTGAACGAACCACTCTTCCTTGTTTCGCCCTATCGGGCTCACATTCGCTCCGCTCATGCCCGGCCGCGCCTCCAAAGGAACGGGACCATTTACTTGATGGCGCGGCCACCCCTCCTTGGACAAGGAGGGGATTTCGCCTTTCCCACCGGCTGTCCCAGACGCCCGTGTCCAGCGGACGACTTGTGGGTAATGAACAACCCTGGTAGAGGGTGCCGCGAAGAGGCGGGTGAGGGTCTCAGGTACAGCCATAGCGATCACACCGGGCTCGCGAGCCGGCCGTAGCCCGGCTGACCTACCACTTTTCCATTCTCCAAAACGAACTGCCCTCGCACCAGCGTGTGTACCGGCAGGCCGCGCACTTTCCGGCCAGCATAAGGCGTCCAGCCACACTTGCTGAGAACCTCCTCATTCGTGATGATGTGCTCCCTGTTCAGGTCGACCACGACCATGTCGGCATCTGCTCCCGCTCGAATAGCACCCTTGCGCGGGTAAAGACCAAACAACTTCGCCGGCTTGGTCGCAACGATCTCGACAGCGCGCTGGAGCGAAATCCGGCCCGCGGAGACGTCGGTCAGCAGCAGCGAGAGGTAGTGCTGCGCGGAAGGCGTTCCGGTATGGGCCTTCCATCCATCGGTCCAGCCCGGCTCTTTCTCTTCTTTCAAGTGTGGGGCGTGATCGGTGGCGATGATGTCGGCAGTTCCGTCGAGTAGCGCCTTCCAGACCGCTTCGGAGTGATGCGGCGCGACGTAGTAGGAAAGCGCGTAGGATCCAAGGCGCTCGATGGTTTTCCAGTCATTGCCAAGCCACAGCGCCCATGGATTGACTTCCGCCGACACCGGGAGGCCCTCTGCCTTTGCAGCGCCGAGCATCTCCACGCATCTTTTCGTCTGCAGGTGTAACAGGTGGAGTTTCATCCCGGTTGCCCGCTGGAGCCGCAGAAGTACGGCCACCGCCATGTCCCAAATAATGCCGTCGTGTGCCGCATATGCCTGCGCGTAGGCCCGGAAGTCGCGACGCCCTTCGGCCCAGTAGGTGTGCTCGATTTGAGCCATGAGCGCTTGATCGTGGGGGTGGACCATAAGCGGCAAGCCGGTTTTCTGGACCGCCTGGAAGATCGACAGCAGTTTGCCATGATCGTGCACGCCGATTCCAGGCATGTGCGGGTAGGAACGGCCCGTGTCAACGACCATGAAGACCTTGAAGGCGAGAATTCCCATCGTCGCCAGGCGCGGAATCTCTTCGAGGACGGTGGCTGCCGGATTCATGTTGTAATCAAGAATCGACTTTTCCTTATAGAGTGCGAAGATATCCTTGAGGACCGCGACGCTCGTCGGAGAAGGGCTGACGTTGGGCATTCCCACCGTCACCGTGACCCCCCCGGCAGAACAGCACTTCGTCGCCGTAATAATATCTTCCTTGTGAGTGAAGCCTGGCTCCCGGTGGTGCGAGTGCATGTCGATCAGCCCCGGCAACAGGTGAAGCCCGCCAATGTCCACCACCCGTCTTGCCTGGTTACTTTCGCCAGGCGCCATCATGCCGACGATCTTTTCCCCCGAGACGGCAATATCGGCCTGGACGACGCCACCCTCGGTCACGACCATGCCTCCTTTTAAAAGAAGATCAACGGCCAATGTTTTTCTCCTTGTGAGTGCGCTCCTTCAGGGCTTGCCACACGCGCTCCGGCGTCAGCGGCAATCGCCGCACGCGTGCGCCCGTCGCGCTACACAGCGCGTTGGCCAGGCAGGCGGGAGTCGGATTCAATGACCCTTCGCCACCTCCTTTGGCCCCATACGGTCCGGTTCCGTCCTGATTTTGGACGAGCAGAAGGTCTATCTTCGGTGCAAGATCGGAAAAGCGAGGGACACGATAGTCGAGCAGATTTCCATTCACAAGTTGCTGGCCTTCGTAGACAAGTTCTTCGCTAAGGCCAACGCCCAGTCCCATCGTAGCCGCACCCAGGTCCTGCCCCTCGGCCATCGCCGGGTTGATGGCCAGACCCACGTCGCCAACCGCCACCAGCCGATCAAGACGAAGCCTGCCGGTTTCCGTGTCCACGGCAACTTCGACGCCCGTGCAGCCGATCTCCCAGAACACCGGAAGCAGGTCCAGATCGCCGGTCTTCCTCAGGTAGGCCCGGCCGATGATACTGCAATCGGACAACCCAAAAAAATCCCGCAACACATCCTGCCAGCGCACATGCTGGTCTTGGAACCGAACGCCGCCGCGCTCGATGATAAGGTTTTCCGGCTTCGTCTTTAAAACTTCGCCGGCCATATTCCGCAACTGTGCGATTGCTTCCTGGCAAGCTTCCAGCACAGCCCGCCCCATGAGGGTGGTGGTGCGGCTGGCACCGGTCGATCGATCAAAGGGCGAGATCGCCGTATCGGAACCGACCACGCGAACTTTTTCGATCGCCACTCCCATCTCCTCGGCTGCAATCTGCTGCATCACCGTGTGGCTGCCCTGGCCGATCTCCGTGCTTCCTGTGAGAACCGAGACGGAGCCGTCGCCGTAGACCTGCACAACAGCCGATGAGACTGGATCGGAACCGGCGTCGCTGGCCGAGCAGCCCACTCCCCGGCCGTGGTCCTTTGGCAAAGGCCGGTCCATCAGAGCTTCGACGACCATGGAAAGATCCCCGGGCACGTCGGCATCGAGGGGCCGCAAACCGGGATGGATGGACTCGCCACGCAAGGCCAGATTCTTCTGTCGCAGTTCGACCGGATTGCACCCCAGCCGCTCGGCCAATTCGTCGATCTGCGATTCTCGCGGAAACGTGACCTGCGTCGCGCCGAATCCTCGGAAGGAACTGGCCGGGACGGTGTTGGTGTAAACGGCGTAGCAGTCCACCTTGACGTTCGGAATCCGATAGGGTCCGATAATGCGGTTGGCCGCCCTCTTCGCGACCAATGGGCTATTCTCCGCGTATGCTCCGGTATTGAGATGGATGGTTGCCTCAAGGGCTAGCAGCCGTCCTTCGCGATCCACACCGGTGCGGATGCGAACGCGCGCGTCGTCGTTGCGCGTGGTGAGCATAGCCTCCTCGATGCTGAGCTGGAGCTTGACCGGGCGTCTTGCTTTCCACGAGCATGCTGCCGTCAGCGGCTCGATCTTGGTATAGGACTTGCTGCCGTAGCCACCACCGATGAACGGCACAATCAGCCGCACGCGGTTCAGCGCCAATCCAAAGACTTTGCAGAGATCATTCCGCACAATAAACGGGTGCTGCGCCGAGGAATAAACCGTCAGTCCGCTATCGTTGTAATCGGCAATCGAGACGTACGCTTCCATCGCGTAGGCGTAGGCCATGGGGAAGAAGAACTCGCCCTCGATGGTGTGAGCGGCTTGCGGAAACGCCGCCCCGGTATCGCCCCACTCCAGATGGATTCCTTGGCAGATGTTGCTCGGCTTAGGGCTGCTGGGATCATCGAATCCACGAAATCCCCCTCCCCGGTAAGCGGTTTCGTGGACGAGCGGCGCGCCATCAGCAAGCGCCGAGTCTGCGTCGAGCACCACAGGCAACTCTTCATATTCCACATGGACCGACTCGAGCGCCTCATAAGCGCTGCGCTCATCCTCCGCAACTACTGCGGCCACCGGCTCTCCCAAGAAACGAACCTTACCGATCGCCAGTAGAGGATGATCCTTCACTGCGTGCCCATAATATGGATCAATTCCTTGCAAGTCATTTCCGCTCAGAACAGCGATTACACCGGGCTGCCGCAGCGCTTTCAAAGTGTCGATAGAGAGAATGTGCGCGTGAGCGAAGGGACTTCGTAACAGCTTCGCGTGGGCCATGCCTTCCAGGTGGATGTCGCTCGTAAAGACGGCCCGTCCCGTGACCTTAGCCACACCGTCCTGGCGAGGAACGGAATGATTGACGACATGGAACTCGCCGGGTTTCTTGCGGGTCATCTTCTGATCGCTGCGCCCTATCGGGCTTGCATTCGCTCCGCTCATTTCGCCATTCATGGACGCTCTCGCTCCCGGTCCCGCATTAGAGCTGCGGCCCGGCGGATCGCTCTAAGAATCGGAAGATATCCTGTACAACGGCAAAGGTTGCCATCCATATAGTTCACAACCTCGGCGTCAGTCGGTTCGGCGTTTTCATGGAGCAGCGCCTTGGCCGCAAGAATCATCCCTGGCGTGCAGAAGCCGCACTGAAATGCGAACTCATCGAGGAATGCCTTCTGAATTGGGTGAAGCCGCTCGCCGTCACCGATCCCCTCGATCGTTGTGACCCGCCGTCCCCGGGCTTCATAAGCAAGGTACGTGCACGCGCTCACGGGCAAGTCGTCAACGAGCGCGGTACAAGCACCGCAGACCTGGACTTCGCAAGAAACCTTCAGCCCCGTCCGGTGGCACCGGTTTCGGAGAACTTCAGCGAGGGTTTCCTGAGGCTCGAGGTCGAGCTGCACGAGTTTTCCGTCTAAAACAAACTCAAGCTTCATTGATATGAAGTCCTCTTAGCCCCCAGATGCGGCTGGAGAAAGCTCGCCCTGCAACCGCGCTGTAAATTGGGCAAAAAGCTCATTGGCCCGCCGCCGGATTGGCGCCGCTCCGAGCGCTGCCAGCTTACCCATGACTTCAATAGAAGCGTCCATACTCAGTTGCGTTCCCGCTGGTTCGTCCCTCTTCAACTCTGCCCGGAGCGTGCCCGAAAGTCTGTCTTGTCCGTTGCTATCGGAGCCGTTCAGTTCGGCCTGAAGAAAAGAAGGTTCCACAGTCTGGACGATCTTTACTTCCAGGTTTAGGCTGAGACGGAAGGGGCCTACCCGCTCCACCACGCGCGCCACATATCTTTCCTGGGGGCCGTTGCCCCGGACCCCACCGGCATTGCGAGGATCAGGGGCAAGATTCTCGATACTGGGAATCAGGTGCGCCAATCGTTTCGTATCGCGCAGAAGACTCCAGGTCTCTTCCTGCGTCGCCGCGAGAATCAAGGTTTGGGTAAAATTTACGAGCATCTATGGCTGCTCCCAGACCTCGACTCGCTCGTATTTCAAGTACCGGTCGTACCATTCGATGATCTGCGGGGTGACCTGATCGAAATAATCCCCATACGCCTTGTAGTGCGAAGTTTCCTTCTGCAGGATAAGCTTCTTCGGCTGGCCCGCCTTCTCATAGAGCCGGAAGGTTTGATCTTCCGGCGTTACAGCATCGTTCTCGGTGGCGATGAATAGGATCGCGCGGGGTGAGATTCGGGAGACGTAATCCTCCGGGTTGAACTCCATCAATCCGTCGGCGGAGCGAAGCGAGACTCGCTCGGGGATACGATAGTCCACATCCGCCTTTACCGTTGTCTCCTTCCGCTCCGGAGTTGCGACCATCAGTTCTTCGCGGGGATTGACCATCTCGCCGCTGCCTTCCAGAACGCGCCGCTTACGGTCTTCTTCAAGCCGCCGCAAAAACTCCAGCCATTCGTATTCGCGGCGCATACTGCGCAGCCACTCGCGCCCAGTGGCGAATGCGTAATTGCTCACAACGCACTTCACCCGACGGTCAATGGCAGCCACGTAAATCGGGTTCGCGCCGCCCGTGCCGCCCGAACCGAAGAGACCAATTCGCTGCGAGTCCACTTCGGGACGCGTTTGGAGATAAGTGATCGCGTTGCGGATGTCCTCCGCCTGAAGCTGGGGCAAGATCAGGCCCTTCTCGCCTTCACTGTCGCCAAAGCCCCGGTAATCAAAAACCAGTACGGCATAGCCGGCTTCGGTGAAGCTGCGATGATAGCGTTCGTACAGTTTGGAGTCCATCAAGCCCAGCCAACCAGGACCTTGCACGATACCCGGCCTCCCAGATCCGGGCTCATCTGGCAACCGGAGAATTCCCTTCACGTTCGCTCCCTCGCTGTAAAAGGAGACTTGTTCGTTCCTCATGGGCAGCCTCTCAAAATATCCGAGCCGCGACCGGAAACGAGCGGTTTGGATTTGGAATACTACGAATCTACCGATTCCCCAAAATGGCCTGCTTCGCTTGATCCGGAAAACGCATTTCTCACCAGTTCCGGGTGATCTTTCGGATCAAGTATGTAGTCGCGGGCTTCAGCCCGCGTTCCGGCTTCGCCAAGGAACACCGTGTCTCGAAGCTGAACGCGGGCTGAAGCCCGCGACTACATGCGTGGCCCGCCGTTGGCACAATCGACAGAGAGTGGTGAGAAATTCGCACTAGAAGATCTCCGGGAAATAATACGTCAGCACTGTGTTGAGACGCATGTCAGCGACGATGAGCTCTTTGTTCCCAGGGTTCAGAGCGACGCCTCGAGGTTTCTTCATTTGGCTCTTGGGTCCGCCGATGAACCAGCGGGGCGGGACATTCCCATTGTCATTGATGCTCCAAACGCCCACGAAGACACCCACCGGCTCCTGCTCTTCGTACTTGCCCGGTTGCGCGGCAATAATCCAACCCTTTGTCGGCTGCATTTGAATTTGGTTGATCCGGACAATCCGGGTGTTCGGGCCTTGGATGATCCCGACCGGTTTGACATTACCGCTGTCGGTGCGCTTGAAAATCAGGAGGGCTCCCCCCTCACCTTGATCCACTGGGCCACCTCTTTGTCCGGGAGCCGTTGGAGGCCTGGCGCCCGCGGTGACAATCACGTTGTGGATTGGATCGACAGCGAGCGACTCCACATCGTCCAACTGCGTATCGGGACCAGTGATAATGCGGATCGGCGCAACGTCTCCGTTGCCATCCCTGGGGAATACCAGGATCTTGTCATGATTGGGAATGTAAATTTCGTTGTGCACCGGATCCACATCCAGCCGGTCCACCTGTCCTTCCAACCGCGTATTGGGGCCCTGGATGATTCGAATGGGGGGTTCTTCGCCCTGAGCTGATCCGCGGAACACAAGAATCGCTTGCGCAAAGGGATTGTTGACAAAGATCTCGTCATGGATCGCGTCGTAGCGGATATCGTGCATCGTGCGGCTGAGCAGAGTGGTTTGTCCGGCCAGGACACGAGTGGGCTGGGAATTCTGCTTCGCCAGCCTGGCGAAGGCGGCAATCTGCGGGTGCGCCACTCAGTTCGGCACCAGAATCTCTTCCCGCTTGCTGTCATATGCAGCCGCTCCCGGATTCCCAATCATATCCGCCAGCTTTCCCGGCGGCGCGCTCCGGATGGTCCGGAGTGGCGCCACATCTCCTGCCGCCGTCCGCGGATAGACCGTGGCGGAGTGATTCCCCATGTTGGAAACAAGCAGTTCGTTGTTCTTTGTGTCTACGAATAGGCTGGTGGGACTCTTAAGACCGGTCTGGTGTCCCTTGAGAACCCGCATGGGAGCCACATCGCCGTTATCCGTCTCGCGGAAGACCAGAATCGAGTCCCCGCCGTCGTTGGCTACATAAAGGTCTCCATGTTCTCGGTCCACGTAGACGTGGGCCGGCCAGTTCAATTGGGTTTGGGGTCCTGCAATGGTGCGAATGGGCGCGGTATCGCCACTGGCCTTGAGCGGGTACACGGTAATCGTAGGAGGATCAAACCAGCCGCCTTTTTTCGTGGGGGTGCTCGCGCTCCCATGATTACTGACGAACATCCAGCCGTTTTTGGGATCAATGGCAATCCCGTGGGCGTCTGCCAAATGGGTGTTATCGCCTTTCAGTGTTCGGATCGGTTTGTCCTCACCGTTCGCCATCTTGCGGTATACAACTATCTCTGGCGGGTGCTCGATCGTCAGGTAAAGCTCCTGCGCTTCCTCATCCACGGCAATGCCATAGGCCCGGTGCGGGGTATGCAGCGCCCGCATCGGCTTCACGTTTCCCTTGGCGTCGCGAGGAAACACCGTCAGGGTATCGACCGTATCGTTGTTGACGGAATAAATGTCTCCGCTCTTTGGATCGATATAAAGAGCGCAGTTAAATTCCAGCTTGGTCAGGAGTCCTCCCAGCACCCGTTTCGGCTCGGTAAAGGCAGCGCCGGGGGAAGTATTATCGGTTCGATTGAATACTTTGATCCCAAACAGGTTCTCGTCCTGGAGGAAGACTTCATTCGAATTGGTGTCCACGCCGATGGCGCTGTAAGTCGGATAAGCATCTCGAATGACCCGAAGCGGAGACCGGTCCGCATCTCTGGTGCGCGTCCCATTTGCATTGGCGGAAGGTGCACGTAGCGCCGAGTTGGGCTCCTGTAGAGAGGCAGTCTCCAACGGACACATCTCGACGTTCATCGCTGGCAAGGGTTGAGTAGCAACGAGCTGGGGGTACCCCGTGGGCTTCCGAAGAGCGGTCTCAGACCGTGCAGTCAGTTCCAGCTTGTTTGCCTGTCCGATAAACAGTCCCCAGCCGGCAACCGCCGTCAGAAGAGCAGCCGCAATGCTTTTTCCTGAGAATTGCTTGATTCGGATCATATCGTCCCGCTTCCTCAGGATCCGACTTTCCTTGATCGTCAGTTCGTGCCTGCGATTATATGGCGATTCTCAACAACTGTGAGTTCCTTTTCTTCGGGTTCTTCGGGCGCGCGCATGAACGGCTATCGAATCCAGTTTCACAGTTGCAAATCCGGTTTAACATTGTTCATGGGAACAAGACGACATCGACGTCTAGGCGCGTTACACCATGAGTATCGACATCGCAGGGGTTTGGAAGCTTAGATCGTATTCCCGCAGGTTTCTGGACACGGGTGAGGTGCGCGACGACATGCTTCCACACGCCTACATTCTGTACACGCCCGGAGGCCATATCATGTCGATCACGGTGGAAGCGGACCGCAAGCCTCCCGCAGGATCCGTTCTTACAGACCAGGAACGGATACGCTTGTTCAACTCGGTCATCAGCGCCTATGCCGGCACCTACACGGTGGAGGGCGACAGGGTGACGCATGCGGTGGAGTTGTCATGGAACGAGAGCTGGACCGGCACGCGCCTCGTGCGCCATTTCTCGGTCGAAGGCGATACGCTTACGATCGAAACCACACCGCGTACGAGCGGCACGGACAACCGCAAGTTCATCAGCACGCTGACATGGCAGCGCGTAGAGGCGTTTCACCTGGCAGGACGATAATACCCTCAAGATCGAAGCGGACTACGGAACACAGAGCCGCTTGATCCATTTCGGTCCTCCGCCGGCCGGACTGGAGTCGAGTGGGCAAGGCTATTCGGCCCCATCGTGGACCATCATAGGCGGACGGGGGATCGTCGAGCGAGCCGGTAGCTTGAAAGTCGTCACGACTCATTTGAAGCCTGGATACTACTGGAAAAATGGGACGCCCTACAGCGGGAACGCCGTGCTGACCGAGTACTTTCGCATCATGAAATTACCCGATGGCAGTACTTGGATCCGGCTCACGCAGTTAGTGGAAGACATGGAGTATCTGGCTCGGCCATACATCGTGAACTATCAATTCAAAAAGCTTCCCGACGGCTCCTTGTGGAATCCGACTCCCTGTTCGCCGAGGTAAACGAAGTAAACTCTTTTGACCGCCCTTCCAGCTACTCAGGGTTTCAGCTGGGACATCATCCCTTCGACGCTGTTGGTGGTGGCTCGTCCTTTAGGATCCCACCCGAATTCGCTGATCAGCATTTTTGTTACGTCGTCTTTGCTCTTGCCTTGGCGGACCATCTCCGTAATTCGGTTGCGCAGCTTTTCGATCTCCGCGCGCCACTTCAGGACTCCATCGAGTGTCTTTGTGATATCGACGATGCTGCCGCCGGGCGCAATAAATAAACCGAACGTCGTCGATCCGGTCTGCCCCTGCCCATTACCACTGTTAAATGAATCTCCGGCGGCAAGCACCTTCAGAGCAGGAAAGTAAACCCACGTGTCGCCATCCGTGTGGGCACGGCCGAAGTAATGGCCAATGACTTCCTTGCCACCCAGGTTCAGTGCAATCTCGTCGGTATACGTGATCTGCGGCGGACCGGGCAGCTTGCCTTCAATCATCGCGGTCCGTGCGTTGCGATGAGCAATGATCTGCGTCGTTGGCAGGAACTTCTGGTTACCCCCCGTGTGGTCGCCATGAGCGTGTGTATTAATGATGTACCTGACCGGCTTGTCGGTCAGGGATTTCACCCTGGCCTGAATATCATCAAAATTTCGGTCGAACTTCACGTCCACCAGGATCACACCTTCATCAGTCAGATAGATCGACGTATTACCGCCCTCCCCCCGGAGAACGTACAAATCATCGGTGATCTTTTCGAGTTTCGACAGGACTGGCGCCGGTGGATTCTGCCCGTAGACAACCCCGATGCCGGTGACAAGTAAACTCGCAGCCAGTAAAACAACCAAACAATTTCTTCTCACACGTACCTCCCGGAAGTTTGAATTTTAAAATCTCGGGGATCCGATTTCGCTGTTCGGGGTCAGACGTCGGTGACGCCCGAGGTTTTTCAGAACACGTACTTCACGGCGAACTGCATCAGTCGTGGATCGAGTGAGTTTCTGACCTGACCAAAAGTATTGCTGGCCAGGCTCAGGCCAAGCAGGGATGCGCCGGTCGTAATGAACGTCGGCCTGAAGGAGTTGGTCACGTTGTACGCCTCGGCCCGCACCTCCCACCTTTTGCCTTCACCCATCTGGAAGGCCCGCGACAGTGCGATATCAAACGACCACGCTGATGGACCCTGGATGTTTCCGCGTCCCATATTCCCGCTCGTACCCAGGGCAGGAAGCGCGAAAGCGTCCGGGTTCAGGAACTGAGACAAAGGACGTCCCGACCTGTCCAGATACGGACTGGCCAGCACCTGATTGGCTCTCTGATTGTCGATCCCCGTCAAGGCCCTGTCTAAACCGCTGATTACAGTGAATGGTTGACCCGAGGACCACTTGTAGATCCCGGAGAGTCTCCAGCCCGTAGCCAGCATCCGCAGAGTCGCATTCGAAAACTGCGGCGTCTCCGCTACCGAAGTCAGATTCACGATGTGCCGCCGGTCGGAATTGCAGTTCCCACGATCGAAACGCCGATTGTTGGGATCCGTGTAGGTCTCGGCCTGATCCGGTCCGATGGAGTTCAGATCCGCGTAATCTCCAATGCAGTGGGACCACGTATAGTTTCCACTGACGGCCACGCCGCGGCTGGCCTGACGCTGCAGCGAAAGCAGCATCGCATGGTAGTTCGCGGTTGCGCCCGCGTCGATTTCGCCGACAAGGCCCAGGAGTCCACCCTCGGCGGGCTTTTCCAGAACGAATCGCCGCCGCTGGTTCGTGTTTGTGGTTGAAGAGCAGGTGTTGTACGTCACACCGTTGAGTGTGCACGGGCCGCCCGGGAAATAAACCGCGGGATTCAGCTGCTTCTGCGCCCAAACGTGCGAAGCCGAATTTCCAATGTAACTGGCAGAGGCGAGCCACACCGAGCCGGCCTGCCGCTGGACACTCAGGTTCCAGGATGATGTCGTCGGCGTTTGAATGTCGTAGGGTACGCTCTGGAAATTTCCAAACGAGGTAAAGCGTGCATTCGCTCCCTGAATCACCGGGAATGGGTTTCCGCCCGGGAAGTTCGCCCATGGATCGTCCAGGCTCACTCCCTGAATGGCGGTGATATTGGACCACGGCGGAGAAGCAATCGGATCCTCGTGCCACTGCGCCGAAACGTAGTTGTAGGAATATGCATACGACGCGCGCACTGACGTACGGCCGTTGCCGGTCACATCCCAGGCCAGGCCCAGGCGAGGTGCAAAATTCCCCCACTTCTTGTACATGCCGGCGCTATCCGGGAAGCCGGGATCGCCGGGATAGTACAGGCCCGCTGGTGCGTTTTTGTAGACCGTGCTCTTGATTCCCTGCAGGAAGCGGCTGTAGTCGAATGAGTACACCCGGCCATCTTTCATCTGCTGTGGGAGGTACGGTTCCCAGCGCACGCCATAATTAAGTGTCAGATTTCGGACCGCCTTCCATGTGTCGGCCCCATACGCCGCAATCATATGCTGGTCGAGATAGTTTCGAGCGGGGCCGCCCATTGTCAGCGTACTCAGGCTGCCCAGCAGGAAGTCGCCCATTCCAAGGCCGGTTGCCTGGCCATTGAAACCCATCGTGCCGCCGGATACGAAATGCGTGAAGGAATCGTGCAATGCATACATGACGTTTCCACCGAAGGAAAACTGATGACCGCCGTGAACGATGCTGACATCATCGTTGAACTGGTAAGCGTAGGTCTTGTATCGGTTGTCATCGATCGTGCTGCCATTTCCGAAAACGAATCCGCCGATGACCGTGAGCACCCCGGTCCGGTTTTTCGCGTACGTACAGTCGATCTTGATGCCCATATCGCAATACGAGAAGAACTCTGCACCGATTCGATGAGCAACCGCTCTGTTATAAGCGAAGCGGAATGACTGCACTGTGTTTGGTCCGATCAGCAGCGTATCTCCGATCGTCAACGACTGGTTCAGGTTGTCGGCGCCGTCCGTTCGCGTGTTCAGGATATTGTCGGGAGTAAAGGTATTGAACGGATTCGGGATCTTGATCGGCGTGGCCATGTAGCGTCCGAACAAAGAGTGCTGCGCGGTGAGCTGATAATCGCCCCTGCCGATGATCTGGTACGTGTTGCTTTTCGTTCTATTACCAAAAGTAACCAGACCGCAAGGGTCGCTGGTCTTCGGCAGTTTGGCGGCAATGTTCAATGCGGCCCTGCTGTAACGCGCCGGGTCGATACGATTGTCCGTGAAAGGGGGCTTCAGCGTGATCTGCCGGCCCGCGTTGCATGCGGGCGAAGTGAAAGCCGTCCAGGCGGTGGGCACGAATGCCTGACTGTCGGCGGGGTCCTGCCGAACCGTTGTCCCCTGGAACGCACCAAAGAAAAACAGCTTGTTCTTAATGATGGCGCCGCCTGCTGTTCCGCCGAACTGGTTGCGCTTCAGCGTGCTCGCCTTTGCGAAGTAGTTTCGAGCATTGAACAGATCGTTGCGCACGAACTCAAACAGGTCGCCGTGCAATTCATTGGTGCCCGACTTCGTTACGCCCCCAACTGCTGATGCGGTTCCATGCTGGGCATTGACTCCGCTGGTTTCGACTTTGAACTCCTGCAGGGCATCAGGAAACGGCAGCGGCATATTCGCGCCGGTCACAAAATTAATGTGACTGGCTCCATCCAGCGTGTAATCGACCGCATAACCGAGCGCGCCGCCAACCTGTATGTACGCTTCCGCCGAACCGTTCTGCGTCCGGCTTGTCGCCGTCTGCACCGCTGCTCCGGCAAGCGTAATCAGGTCGCTGACCTGGCGTCCATTGAGGGGCAGTTCCAGGATTCTCTGGTTCTCGATAACCTGACCGACGCCAGCGTTACGCGTTTCGACCATGGCAGCGTTCGCTTGAACCTCGACCTGCTCAGAAACCTGTCCCACTTCCAGCACGGGATTGAGCACCGGGCTGCCATTAACCTGCAGGACGATTCCAGTCTGCACAAACGTTCGAAATCCCGGCAGTGCTGCTTCCAATTTGTACGGACCGACCGCCAGATTCGGAAGCACATAGGAACCCGTCTCGTTCGTGACTGCATTTCGAGCAATTCCCGTATCTGTCTGCGTCACCGTAATCTCGACGCCGGGTAATACGGCTCCCGATGGATCTTTGACTGTCCCGCTGATCTGCGCTGTGGCCTGTCCCCAGACGACGGCGCTTGCAAGTACCCAGACAATCAAGAAGTTCACGAGTGAGATGACGACTCGGTTCATATTTCCTCCCTACCGCTTTTAATCACCTGTTCTCTTTTTGCGAACCAGCCGCGAAGTTTAATGACCAACCTCGTACTTGACAAGTCCGGATCACGGATAGTTATATTGCAGCGGATCTAAAAAGGAGAAACACCGTGACACGTCGCCGTATTCGTGGGCTTCTTCATCTTGTTCTTGCCGGTGGAATCCTGATTCTTGCCGCCATCCCTTCGGCTGCTCAGCCGGACGCAGCAAAGTCAGGAGCCCGGCCGGACCCGCGGGACTTCAGCGGAGTCTGGTCGCCGGCGGGCTCATCAATCCCGAACAATGACATCACCGATCATATTCTGCCCGGCGAGGAGATTTCGTTCACACCGTATGGAGCCGAGCGATACAAGTCGATCGATCATTCAAAAGACCCGACGAACCGGTGTGGGCCGGCCGGGTTCATGCGAGGAATGCAGACCCCGTTAATGCCATTCCAGATTGTCCAGAGTCCTTCGGTAACGTCGGTGAATATGGAATATATGTATAGCTTCCGGCTGATATATACGGATGGGCGGAAACACCCCGAAGATATCGCCGACTATCTGGAGTGGATGGGACATTCGGTCGGACATTGGGAGGGAGACACACTTGTCGTCGATAGCGTCGGCTTCAAGGACGATACGTGGCTGGATACCAACGGTCTGCAGCATAGCGACAAACTGAAACTGGTCGAGCGTTTCCAGAAGACCGACCCCAACACGATCCGCTGGACCGTCACAGTCACCGACCCGGTGTACTTCACCAGGCCCTTTACGTACGCGTTCGACTTCAAGCGCCAGAACACTCGCATCCTGTCCTATCACTGCGGCGAGAACGAGAGAGATGCGCGATACATGAAACCAACTCTCGGCGGGGCGCACCATAATAAGAAAGTGCTCAAGTTCCCCTAA
>WNGG01004002.1_pt1 | contig 16562 bp, 13 predicted proteins | sample 5400661 | NCBI WGS metagenome assembly WNGG01 (sample SAMN13153372, study PRJNA577476) | soil metagenome | isolation source: 100 cm soil or saprolite under Garry oak tree replicate 1 | place: USA:California | collected 2016-06-15 | reverse complement strand
TGTGGGAGGACTGATACGTTGAGGTACGCGCGTGTGCGGGCAAGACTACAACAGACCCAACGCACGGGCACGTGCGACCGCTTCGGTGCGCCTTTGGACTTGGAGCTTGCCAAAGATAGTCCGATTGTGCCCTTTCACCGTACTCAAGGCGAGGAACAGCCGCTGGCACATCTCCTGATTCGAGAGTCCTTGAGCCATGAGGTGGAGGACTTCCAACTCGCGTGGGCTGAGTGGCTCGATCAGGGGCTGGGCAGGTGCGGGCAGAGAAGATGTGTTTTCGCGCTTCTGCGCCTCTGCTTCCATTACCACCAGCAATTTCCCGGTATAGTCCGGCATCATCCCACGAGCCGCTGCTTCGGACAAGAGGTGAGCCATCGGGGGACCTTCGTCGACAAAGAGACGGATGAAGCCGCCCGGCGCGGCTAGCGCCAGCGCGTCACCGAGCAGGTACATCGCTTTGTCCTTCTCGCCATGGGCCTGGAGAGCGACCGCCTGCAGCACCATCACCTTGAGCCGTTCATCTGCCCAACCCTTTGCCTCCACTTGCCGACGCCATGGCAAAAGCCTCGCCAGTGCTGCGGACGGGTCTCCCTGAGCCAGGTGTACCCGGGCCTGGCTGATGGGGAGGTCGTGCGTCTGAGCCAGATGAGCGGCTGCTGTCAGATGGCCCTGGTGAAGCAAGAGAAGCACTTGTGCGGCAGCAACATCAGGCATCCGAAACACGAAGCTATACCGGCGCACGTACGCTTCGGCCTCATCCAAAAAAGCGGTTGCGCCGGACACATCTCCCTGGACAAGTTTCAGGCGGGCGACAAACACCCCGCAGGCAGCGAAGGTGTCGACGATTATCTGCCGCGCCAGTTGGGCACTCTGTTGTCCGTGCGCGAGGGCAGCATCCAGGTCGTTCCATTGGTAATATATACGGGCCAGGCCAAGAAGCGCTTCGCAAGCCATCCGCTGCGGCGGGTCACCGGCCAATTGCAGGCTGCGCCGGTAGCTCTCGGCCGCCAGATACAGCTGGTTGTCTGCTTCCTGCAATTGACCGAGATTTATGGTAGCCGCCAGGGTGTAGATGGAATCCCCAAACGACTTACCGATAGATATGACTTCAGTATAGGCCTGGCTGGCCGCGGCACGATCTCCCTGAAGCTGATAGGCATACCCCAGCGTCCAGGTAGTGGCCGTGCGGACAGGCAGGTTATCGGGGTGCAGATACTCCAGGGCGCGACGCGACTGGGCAATGATGGTTTCTCCATCGTGCTGAATAACAGCCAACGTAGCCCGCATGGAGGCAATACGTCCGACAAGGTCTCGGGTTTTGTCGTCTGGTTCGGTGCCTTGCAGGGCTGCTTCAGCAGCCTGGAGTTTCTGTTCGACGGCGGTATTTTTGCCGGAAAAAAGTAGCGTCGAGGCATACGTCACCCACAACGAGGGCCTGGCATCCAATGCTGTCTTGGGCAGCGACTCTAGCCAGTTGAGTACAGGGGCCACCGCGCCACGAAAGTGCAGGGGCATCCCCTCGCCTTCAATCAGGCGCTCGGCGCGCGCAACATCCTTGGCGGCAGCCGCATGGTGAAACGCTTCAATCTCCAGTCCATGGTCTTCATACCAGACGCTGGCACGACTGTGCAATTCTGTCACATCCCCCACCTCATCTCCTATAGACGAGGCGTTTCTCTGCTGCAGTCGCTGTCGCAGCAAATCAGCGAAGAGCTGGTGATAGCGGTACCAACGCCGCTCGTTGTCCAGGGGGACGAGGAACAGGTTGGCGTGTTCGATATACTCGAGGGTTGCTTGCCCGGAAACAGAGGGGTTCAATAGAACGGCATCACACAGCGAGCCGCACAGACGGTCGAGGATAGACGTGCGTAGCAAAAAAGTCTGGATGCTTTCAGGCTGCTGCCCGAGGACTTCTTCCACCAGATAATCCAGCACGAAATGGTGGCTACCTGTAAAAGATGTGATGAAGCTGGTGGTGTCTTCATGTCCCTGCATGGAAAGCGCGGCTAATTGCAGGCCGGCAATCCAGCCTTCGGTACGCGTTGAAAGTCGCACGATGTCTTCCGCTGATAGGTTTAGACCCATCCCCTGGTTGAGAAATCCCGCGGCTTCGGAGGGGGTAAAACGCAAATCAACGGCGCGCACTTCGGTCAAGTGGCCCCCGGCGCGTAACCGGGCCAATGGCAGCGGTGGATCCTCACGGGTGGCGATGACCAGGTGCATGTGTGGTGGCAGATGATCGAGCAGAAAGGTGAGGGCATGGTCAATCGGTTTGGCATCAATCACGTGGTAGTCGTCAAGGACGAGGACGAAATGGTCTGAGATGGTAGTAAGGTCGCGGAGGGATATACAGTTTCGTGGCGAGAATTGGCGTAGGCATGCCTGCTTATTTTCCTTCCTGGGCGGCCTGCCTTTTTCTTCTTTCTTGCATTAAGCGCCTTAGTGCTTGCTCCCTTGCTCGTACTCTACGCAACTCTTCATACAGCACTTCTTGCAATTTAGCAACGTGGGTGAGTGTTGGGTATCTCCTGCCTTGTTCCCAAAAACCAACAGTCTGCTTAGAGACTCCTACCAATTCTGCTAAGTCCTCCTGCGTTAGCCTGGCTTCATAGCGGCGTTCTGTTAGCCTACTACCTGAATAGTCCCATTTTATCATGCTTTGCTTGATTCATCAATCGTATAGGTATGTGACGCGAGCCCGCGAGTCCTGCCGCTTGTCTTTTGGAGCTAGATCGGGTATAGTTTTCTCAAGCTGGATTGCTTCAAATAAGATTGGAGGAAGAAGCACCTCGACCTCTTTGTGGGACAGCCGTTTGATCGGATCGTGACGCTCTGTGATCGCGTTCGCGAGCAATGCCCGACCTGGCCTATCAGCCCTGAGCCAGTCCACTGGAGTTTTCCTGATCCCTCAGCCGCAGACGGATCGGAAGCAGAGCGCCAACGGGTCTTTGATCAGGTCGCGATGCAACTCAATGTACGTATCCGTCTGCGGCTGACCCTCCTGGAGCACTCGCGTGGATGAGCCCCGACGACAAGCACCGATACTTTCGACCAGTTCCGTCCAAGAAGAGCAGCCGACCGAGGCGAACGAACAGAACGAACCGCCTCGTACGCCACAAGGCTCGTTTCTCGAAGTGCTCGGTGTGTTTACGATACTTGGGCTGACCTCCTTTGGCGGCCCCATTGCGCACCTGGGCTACTTCCGGCAAGAGATTGTGGTACGTCGTAAGTGGGTGGACGAGGCCGCCTATGCAGACCTGATCGCGCTCTGTCAGTTCTTGCCTGGCCCTTCGAGCAGCCAGATGGGTATCGCGCTGGGGATTACCCGAGCAGGACTGTGGGGGGGGCTGGCAGCCTGGATTGGATTTACCTTGCCCTCCGCCATTCTCCTCACGCTCTTTGCCTATGCAACGATTTATAGCAAGGGAGCGACGCAGTCAGGCTTGCTGCATGGGTTACTGGTCGTCTCGGTCGCTGTGGTCGCCCAGGCGGTCTGGGGCATGGCGACCACCCTTTGCCCTGATCGGCCTCGCGCAACGATGGCGCTGCTGGCTGCTATTATCATCCTGCTCTGGCCGTTAGCTTTTGTGCAAATCGCCGTTATCGTGCTGGCCGGGGTTGTTGGCTGGCGCCTTTTGCATGGCACACCGGGAGAGGAACCAACACCACTTCCCATAGTTCTTCCCCGCCGGCTGGCCATTGCCTGCTGGGTGGTGTTTTTGGCGCTCCTCCTGGGGCTGCCGCTGCTGCGCCAAATCACGCAGAGCCAACCGATTGCGCTCTTTGATACCTTCTTTCGGGTGGGGTCCCTGGTCTTTGGTGGAGGTCATGTGGTCTTGCCGCTCTTGCAGCGCGAGGTGGTCCCTGCCGGGTGGGTCACTAACGATCAGTTCCTGGCCGGCTATGCTGCTGCCCAGGCCGTCCCAGGTCCGTTATTCACGTTCGCGGCCTATCTGGGTGCGGTGAGCAAGCCAGCACCCAATGGCTGGCCTGGAGCGGCGATTGCTCTCGTGGCGATCTTCCTCCCATCGTTTCTATTTGTGATTGGCATCCTGCCGTTCTGGAACCGTTTGCGTACATTTGAGCCCTTCAAGGCGGCACTTCGTGGGGTCAATGCCGCGGTAGTCGGCATCCTCCTGGCAGCGCTCTATCAGCCGATCTGGGTCAGCGCCATTCACGGCCCGTTGGATTTCGCCCTGGGCCTCTTCGCGTTTGGTCTGTTGGCGATCTGGAAGGTTCCCCCGTGGGTGGTGGTACTGCTCTCAGCTCTCATTGGGGCGGGGCTGCATCTGCGGTAGCAGCTTCATTCCTGCGAAAGTCGCCCGAAGAAGAGAAATATAATGGAGGAACTGATGCAATCCGAAAAGGTCAACCTCACGAAGGAGAAAGAGACATCCCTTATCACGCTGTATGCCAGGGCTCTCGAAAGTCGCTCGAAGGACCCGGTACTCTTGGACGAGGCAGCCGAGGAGGCAGTCCGCCGCATCGATTACGATTTCGGGAGACTCAAGCTGCGAAAGGTTGAGCCGCTCTCTATAGCGATCCGGGCGAAACAGTTCGATCTATGGACGACCGAGTATCTCGCGGATAACCCTGACGCGACGGTGCTGTACCTGGGCTGCGGCCTGGACAGCCGCGTCTTCAGAATTGACCCAAACGCTGCCGTGCGCTGGTTTGATGTGGACTACCCCGAGGTCATCGAGGTACGCCGACGCCTCTACCCCGAACGTGCTGGGTACCGCATGATCGGTTCGTCAGTGACCAATCCCGACTTTCTGGACGAGGTACCGGGGGATCGCCCTGTGATGATCGTCGCCGAGGGGCTGATGATGTACCTGCCGGAGGACGACGTGAAGCCCCTCCTCAACCGGTTGACCGACCATTTCCCAAGCGGGCGGATAGCCTTCGATGCGCTCAGCCGATTGGGCGCCCGGATGGCGAAAGCCGACCTGAGCGTCAGAGCGACCGGCGCGTCCTTCGGCTGGGGGATCGATGACCCCCGAGACATTAAGCAACTGGATTCGAGACTCGAACTCGTCACGGAGTTGAGGACACCTGATCTGCCGGGGTATTCCAAGCTGCCCTGGGCGATGCGCGCGCTCGTTCGCGTGATGGACCCCATCCCCGCCCTGCGGAGGCTGAACCGGCTCCTGCTCTATCGCTTCTAGCGAAGGCCAGCGTGGGTTTCAACAACGGAAGCCGCCTCACCTGCGTATGCAGATGCAAAATCCGGTATGAGCATCCCAGGTGGAATCAGATAGCATGCTCATCTGTAAGAAATGCAATGGTGTCGCGATAAAATCGCCGGTCAGTCAAGGTTTCGCTATGGCGACGCCCCTGATACATGATCAGTCGAGCATGCTGGATGCGCTCGGCGGTCTGTTTCATCAGATCAGGCGAATAATTGCAATCGCGGTCGCCGCCGATCAGGAGTGTCGGGGCGGTAATCTCGTTGAGTCGGTTCCCAAGATCAAAGGCATCTTCAGCCATGAGCATAGCTACCATACCAGAAGGGTCCTCGATACGTGTCAGGGAAGCGAAAAGCCACAGGAAGCCTCCCCAGAACCACTGCCCGATACGAGAGTCGGTGATGGCCGGTGCCAGTGACATGAATGCCCGCTGTGAGTCCCCACTGGCGAGAAGAGCCGCATAGCGCCGTTGAACATCACGGCCTATCGGCCCTAGTCGATACGCGGTAGCAGCCAGGACGAGTTTATGCACAAGTTCAGGATAGTCTGCTGCGAACTGTAAAGCAATGGAGCCTCCAGTTGAGACACCCAGAATAGTGACAGCGTCTCCCTTGAACTCATCAACAATGGCCTGAGCATAGTCAGCGGCGATATCCGCCATCGTGGCGCCAATGCTCAGGCCTGGTCTGCGACCAATCATGTAGACCGTGAATTTCTGTGCCAGAGGTCTGATGAACCGCCTTGCTGCCCAACGAGCCACACCCGTAGGATTTTTATACGAGGGTGTGACAGTATTGAACATCACGAGCGAGGGACCGAAACCCTCAGCGAGGTAATGAGGTCCTCCCTTCAGTGTTCCCTCCCGCACATTGCTGCGATTATTTGAGTTGTTCATGGCATCATCCTTTCTGTCTCGCTGCCATGTGAGTAATGAACAGGTCTATCTCGATCAGAAGCGATACTTCTCGCGCCCGGGCAACTAGATTGTCGCGTCGAACTTAGATAAGCTCACTGAAGCTGAAAAAGTTCTTGAGCATGGTGGTTGAGTGCTGTGCGTAGGTGGGGAAGAGGTCAACTGCCTCCTGCTTTATCTGGCATAATTTCCTCCTGGGAGAGACTCAATGGATAGCCGTATTATTACTCATACGGCCCCAAATACCGCTCTCCATTGAAATGTATCATATGCTCTGGTATCTCTGCTATCCAAACTTCCGTCTCCCACGCAATATGAGATATATGTCGCCTAAACTCTGCAAGACCGAGAAAAGCAGAGATGTATGTTCGTTTTGCTGTACAGCCATACTCCTTTAGAAGTTTCTCTAACTCGAATCGGCGTTTATGTGATACAGGCCCATGGGACGTGACAGCTTCAATGAGATAAAGCCAATTTTTCTCTTTGTGATAGAGGATAATATCAGGTAGCTTATCATGCATTGTGATGGGCACGTCCAGTTGCTCGAGCCGTTCTCGCTCAAAAATCACGAACTTGTTGGCTGCATCACCTAAATAAAGGACAATAGCGTCTGATGCATAACGCGGTCCGAACTTTTCGACAATGGCGATTTGTAACTCGTTATGCTTTCCTGGCGTGAGATAAAGTTGTTTGCCATCAGCTAACTTTAGTGGTAGGGCTACAGTTTGACGGCTTCGTTGATAATATTCCCAGAGTGCGCCATGTTGTTCTAGAAAACGAGTAATAGTACCTTCCCATGCTTGAGTACCAAATTGGGTCAATACATTAAGAGCATTTTCTGTTAGTGCATAGCAGGTGTTAGGACTGTTGGTGGAACGTGTAGGGTCATCAGGGTTGCGGTCTACTAAACGAGCCTGCTCAAATTGATGAATCACCTGGCGACGTACAACCTCGCGAGTATTTTCCGCATAAATTCTACCGTAGTGCTGTTTCATGAATCCCATCATATTATGAATAGTAATTGGTCGATTCACTACATTTGCCCATGAGTTCGTTTCGCTGAGGTTGCATAGTGCAAGAAGGGTAAGAGCACTAATTTCATTTTGCTGTCCAGGTGGTAGACCAAATTCAGATAAGATACGTTGTGCCTCCTGAATTTTGCCCATTGAAATCCTCGAATCTTTCAGTATCGGAAGCTGGAGATCATCGTTCTCACTGCCTACAACTAAATCCTTCCCAAGTACCTCCATAATGATATGTTCTATTGCATCAAAATCTTGCTTGTTGTGTAATTCCGCAACTCGCTCACCTATGCGAGTAAGTTGTTCATGCCGGGGCAAAGGGAGCTTTCTCAGCTCAGTTGCATTTACTTGAGTATTGCCATTGGTAATGCGGAAATAACGATCAACAAGGGTGCTATTGAGGAAGGCGACTATTCCTTGTGCTTCTTCGTTAGTAAGCACGCCGTCAGAGCGATAGAGATAATTTAGATGATTTTCTAAGGCAATCAATTCTGTACCAAAAGCACCTGCCGGCAAAACTGCTGCTGTAATGCGACGAGGCTCTTCTTTGGCGCTAAAACGCCTGAGGACGATCTTCGTGGAGTTATTAACAAATAATTTTTGATCTGTTTGATAAAATACTCCTTGCGGCTTATCGAAATGCTCTAGTGGCCATTTGACCTCCATACGACGTACATGTTGTAGCCAAAGGAGAGGAATAGCTTCACCTTGCTTAACCTGCTCGACGGTGGTCAACAGATCAGCAGTTCGGAAGGGAACAACTGGCCCTGTCGATATTTCTAGACCATATGTTGCCAGACGATTGTCCCAACGCCTGAAAGCTTGTAAAAGATGGGTATCAATATCGCTTGTTGGTAAGTGGAGTATAGGGTCTTTTTGCTTTTCATCGATAATGAGCCGTCTTGGGGTTTGTTGAACCAGCGGATGAGCTAAATCATTTAATCCTCGACTCTGCGAAATCGTGACCAATGGAGGCGCTACTGAACTCACTCCCTTTCTAATACCAGCGAGAATAATGTTCTCCTGAAGTACGTCTGCATCCTCGAAAGCAGAGCGCCTTGAATCAAATATATGAATAAGTTCAGGAGTAATGGTACTAAAAAACTGTTGGCGAAAATGCCGGAAATATGCTCCAGAAGCAAAGGAGCGGGGAGTAATTGAGACAAAACGTCCCCCTACACGTAAAGAAGATGCGGCTAAAGACATAAAGATGGTGTACATGTTTGTACGTCCATGGGCGATATCTTTTATAAGTCTTGCCCGTGTGTCTTTCTGATTGACCTTAAAGTAGGGGGGATTAAGAATAGCGAGATCAAAGGGCTGTCCTGGTCGGAGGCCATTCGACCAAAGTGAGGTCTGCGTAATTTGTTCAGCCATCGCTTCAAGAAAGTCCTGTTGATACAACTCGATAGATAATTTGATTCCTTGTTCTCGCAAAAAGTTGTGGGCGTAGTTCAGCGTAAAAGAACAAAGAGCATGGAGTACAGGATCAGACTCATAGGCAACAACAGAAAGAGCCGTCAACTTTTGTACTTTGGCGGACTCGCAGATGGCGCAAGCTAATATGCCGACGCCGGCTCCTGGATCAAGTACTCGAGCATTATCATGAAGTGTACCTGCTAAATTTGCCATGTAGCGAGCCACGATAGGTGGGGTGAAAAATTGTCCAGCAAAATGCTTTCTTGCCTTATTGCTGTGATTTGCGTACCACTCACCAATAATTTGGCATACCTCAATGGGTGAGGCTCCAGGAGAGAGCCTGGGAAAATCACTCCAAGGGATATCAGGGGCTAAATCATGTAGTTTATGAAGTGGTAGCTCGTAGTCCTTTATGTTCTGAGTTTGCTCCAATACCATTGCTTTTTTCTCTATCAGTTGTGTTGTGTTGTATTGTATAGAACAGTTGCTTCCTTGCTCATGGTTTCCCTTATGCTACCATCTCTTAATTCAGTTAGCAATCTTTTCATACTGATGTCATTCACCAGGCTATCTCCTACGATAAGAGCCAATTGCGATTATGCATACATCTCCATATAGATGAAATACGTATCCAAACCGAATTGGCGGAAACGAAAAAGCCCAGGTGCAATGATTCTCGATCATGCCGATGGCAAAATCACCTGGGAAGCGTTTTTGCGCCAATTAGGTGTGTGATTACTATTTTGAGGACTCGCGCCATTTTTGTTCGAGGGTTGTCCATTCATGTTGGACCCGGGTCACTTCTGCTTCGTTGGGGACGATACCGCCGTAGCGGGTGGCGGTGTAGGCGTCTGTGACGGCGACAAGTTGGGGTTCGGCGAGGGGAAATTTTTCGTCTAGCCGCTGCTGGAACTCGTAGGGGGTCTCATTTTTGTTGCGAGGATAGCCGCGCATGGCCGCGCCTTTGAGAAGAGCGCGATAGATTTCGCGGATACTGCGCGCGGCTGGTTCGTCATGGGTCTCTTCTATGGCGATAGGTTTATGCTCGGTGGCTTTTTGGGGGAAGAAACGTCCGAAGAGCGCACGAAGCAGGGCTTTGAACTGGAGCCAGAAGAGATTCCACGAAAAGAGACTCTCGCGCAGATCCAGGTCTCGGCGTTTTCCGGTTGCCAGGGGACTGCGCCTGCGACGCAATGCCCAACGAATGACGAGTACGGCAAGTATTAGCAGCAGGATGGGGATGAAAATTTTAATGAATGGCGCGATGGCGGCGGCGATGGCGTCATTATGAGGTGGAACGAATTTTGTTTTAGGCAGCCTTCTGGGTATATTTACGTGTGAGCTCTGGGGAGGGAAGAGAGAGAACCACCAGCTAAAAAGCCAGAACAAGGGGGTGAGCAGGATTACGATGACAAAAGCCAATGCCTCTGTAATTACGTCGTATACCTGTAACACTATTGCCGATATTTGTTGCGTTTCTGCCAGAATTGCCGAGCTGGATGTGGTACCGATTAACCAGGATATGAGGAGTAGTATTACGCCAACTATGGCTATAATCATCAGGACGTTGCGTTCTTGCGTTGAGACGTCGCCTTCGAGGCCGATGGGATGATTACGGCGTACAAAGGAGATGCGAGCTAAGGCGTGGGCCGAGAGGGATAAGAATAGGAAGATGGGCACGAGTAGAAGCAGTGTCAACTCGTCGTTGAGCGGCAGTTGAGCATTCACCTGCCCGGCTCGCACCAGGATTACGGCGATGATGACTCCCATGCCGAGGCGAAGTTCGCCGAAGACGTGGGAGGGTTCATATTCACGATAGAGGAGGCGGATACTGCGCCAACAGAGGAAGACTGAGAGTGCGACGATGATGAGTAGATGATAGGCCTGTTGATTGAACAAGAGGATGTCATTGAGCATGGTGAATAACCAGCGGGGGTCAAAGAACAAGGTTGACTGGCTATAGAGGGAGTTCCAGATGATGAAGAGGGTTGTTATGCTGACAAAAAGGATAAAAAAGGGTGCGCCTGGGAGGGCGGTTTTGGGTTTATTGTCGCTGTTGGCATTTTCTGATGTCGAGGATTTCGCGGTGTGTTGTGCTACTAGGGTGATTATTACCTGAGGGCCAAGGAGGAGAACGTAGGGCGCCCAGAGGGGCATGAGTGGTTGATATGTTTGAAAGAGGCCGAAGCCGGAGAGGCTGATGAGGATGGCGTCGATCCAGGATGCTTCCATGGCGGCGAAGAGGAAGGGGAGGAGTATTTCTCCGAGGCTGGGGGCTTGGGTTATGGGGGTTGGGCGTTTGAAGAGTGGGTGGATTCTTTTTTCTTTTTCTGGTTGTTCTGTTGCCTGGTTCATGCCGGCGCTCGTTCTTTTGTTTTCTGGGGCCTCATCGCTGCGCTCTTCGCAAGGATTTATTATGTGATGGTGTGGGTTTGGCAGACGCAGTCTGCCAAACCCACACCATCACAAACTAGATTTGGTGATGGATGACCGCTCACACCATCACAAACTAGATTTGGTGATGGATGACCGCTCACATCATCACAAACTAGATTTGGTGATGGATGACCGCTCACATCATCACAAACTAGATTTGGTGATGGATGACCGCTCACACCATCACCAAATTGTTTTGATTAATGACCGCTGCGGCCTTGTTCGTAGCGGCGGGCGACTTCATCCCAATTGACGACGTTCCACCAGGCGTTGAGATAATCGGGGCGGCGGTTCTGGTACTTGAGGTAGTAGGCATGTTCCCAGACATCGTTGCCCATGACGGGATAGAGACCATCCGTTTGGGGGTTGTCCTGGTTGGCAGTGGATGTGACTGAAAGTTTGCCATTTCTGTCGAGGACGAGCCATGCCCAACCGGATCCGAAGCGTTTGACGCCGGCGTCGTTAAAGGCAGCTTTGAAGGCATCGAAGGAGCCAAATGCGTCCTGGATGGCGCTGGCGAGAGCGCCGGTCGGCTCTCCGCCGCCGTTGGGCTTCATGATCTGCCAGAACATGGTGTGATTGACGTGGCCACCACCGTTGTTGCGGACGGCGGTGCGAATGTCTTCGGGCACTTCATGGAGGCGGCGTACCAGTTCTTCAGCGGAAACGTCTGGATGTCCGCTACGATCCTTTAGCGCGTTGTTGAGGTTGGTGACGTAGGCGGCATGGTGCTTGTCGTGGTGCAGATGCATGGTCTGCTCGTCGATGTATGGCTCCAAAGCGTTGTAGTCATACGGTAGAGGTGGTAATTCGTATACCATTAAATATCTCCCTTACTAGAATTGAAGCTGGCTCTGTGACGAATGAGACAAAGAGTGCAAGGCATCAGCATGTGCGCGGACTGGGCGACCCAAGGGTCGCCCCTACTATGGACGAGATTGCGTTGCTTTTGTTGCCTCATTCGCCGGTAGAGACATCTTAACGTGAATAATGTACTGCTGAGGCTTAACGAGCCTGGTGGTTTGCTAAGTCCATTATTCATTCTATACGAAAGATTGGGTTGCTGCAAGTTCCAAAAGGACAGTATTGGGTTCATCGACTACAAAAGCTATACTGGTCGGTGTGGTTCTTCTCTGCTAGCGAAAAGTATGTCTAATGATTTTGCGAAAATGAATTGAGCGTTATATACTCCTAAGACATTTCTCTGCTTGCTAGTAGTTTAAGACGTTTCTAAGAAAGATTGTCTTTTGGAGCAAATTCTATGAAGCTACAAGACCCCAGACCCAGCAAATGGCAGCTTTTTCGCATCTGGGCAAGCGTCGGGCTACAATCCTTTGGAGGTGGGGCATCGACGACGCTCTTGATACAACGCGCGTTTATAGAGAAGCATAATTGGTTGTCAATAGAAGAGTTTACGCACCTTTGGAATTTATGTGTTATTACTCCTGGCATCAATTTAGTGGCACTCACCGTGTTGATAGGAAGGAAACTGGGGGGAGTCTGGGGCATCGTCGTATCACTGGCTGGTTTGCTCTTACCAAGTGCAACGGTCACCTGCCTGTTAGCGGCTACTTTTAAACAAATTGAAAATCAAGCGGTAGTCCAGGCGGTTTTACGAGGTGTGATACCGGCGACAGGCGCGATTATGCTGCTCGTCGGATGGAATTTTGCGCTACCGATTATCCGTAGAGGCCATAAAGAAGGGGTTCTCTATTTGCTGGGTAGCAGCGTTGTCATTATTGCTTGCGCGCTTGCTATCATTCTCTTGAAGATCTCGGTGATCATTATCATTCCTGGCGCTGCTTTCATTGGGGGGCTCTTCTTTTCGCCAAAGCCTGCTTCTCCTCTTTCTACAAAAGAAGAGCAGGGGGAAAAGCAATGATCAATCCATTCATTTACTTTCTCCTGTTCCTGAAAGCCTCGCTCTTCTCGACCGGAGGCTTTAGCAATTTACCCAGTCTGCACCAGGATCTGATAGCCAATGGTTGGGCCAAAGAATCCTACTTTGGGCAATCTATTGCTATTGGACAGATCAGTCCTGGCCCTAATGGATTATGGGTAATCAGCCTGGGCTATCTCACGTTTGGCTATGCCGGGGCATTTCTCGCCTTGATTGCTATCACTCTCCCTGCGCTCCTGGTGCTCGCCGTCTCAGCCGGTTACATACGCATCGAACATCGCACATGGGTGCAGGGTGCTATGTATGGTGTCTCACTCGCCGTCATCGGTCTCTTGCTTTCTGTCGTCTGGACGATTCTGCACCAACCTGGAGTAGACTGGAAAGGGTTACTGATAGCGGCAGGCGCCTTCGGGCTAGCTTTGAGCCGGAAGGTAAACATTTTGATTATTTTGGGGCTGGCAGGACTCGTGGGGTATCTAGTGTACCGGTGAGGTGATACCCCTTTGTTCCTGTTCCTTCTTTCATTTCACACGAGCAACTTCTGCTCGCTTCTGTTCCGTCATGGGCGTTGCTATATCCCTTGTACCCCTTGCATCGTTCGGCGCGTGCGGGTTGTTATGGGGAGAGGCGCTTATACCGCGAGCGGGAGTGGCAGGATGCGCAAGATGCGGGGGATGCGCGGGAGCGCGCTTGCGCTTGCCTTTCGAGGAGAGCAATCTCCGGCAGAGCAGCGAGCCTACCAGGGCGATGCTGACCAGGTAGATGCCCAGCGCCCACCAGGTCTGTGTATCACTACCGGTGCCAATCCCGTGAATCGTCGCGAGCGCAAAGATACCCAGCGTCAGCACATGCAGCCGCCTCCACCATTTGTAGCCGATGTGTGGGCGCAGCCAGGTGCTGATGCCGATGGCGATGCCGAGGTACAACCCGACGATCCCGAGCGCCATCCACTCCGGGCGATAGTGGCTCGCGAGCGGAATGAGGATCTCGTTCCAGCCGAAGTGGGTGAAGGGATCAACCCACGCGGCCAGGACATGCACCACGAGAAAAATCGTGCTGAGCAGGGTTAGAAAGTTGTGCAGTTCGCTATTGAGTAAACGCGGCCAGCGGCTGGGCGATTGGAGCTGCGTCGAAAGCGCGAGACCCACGACCACTGCCAGGGTGAGTAATATGTAAGCGGTGAATCCGCCCGCCCGGGCGATGTCCCAGGTGACGGCTTGCCAGATGGTATTCATATGCTTCCTTCCTCCCCCCCCTTGCGGTGTGCCGGCCACAGGATCAACGGCTCCACGGTTTCCCACGAGCCATCCTCGCGTACGAGCAGTCCCGCGATGCGGTGCCTCCGCAGAAAATCGGCCCCTTGCTGGGAACCAAGAATGAACGCGACTTTCGCCGCCACTTCGGCCTGTTCACAGCGGTCGGTCACGACGGTGACCGACCAGAGATCGCTCTGAGCTGGCAGACCCGTGCGTGGGTCGAGCAGGTGGTGCCGCAGTGTGTTGCCCTGCCACCAGTGGCGATGAGCAATGCCGGAAGTGGCGACGGCCCCGGAACGCAGCGGGATCGTCCAGAACTGCTCCCGTCCTGGCGCCGCAACCAGCCACTGCTCGGCATTGGGAGGGAGTCCCAGGACGGCGAGGTCGCCCCCGGCGTTGACCAGGGTAGGACCTATCCCGCTCAGGCGCAGCTGCTCCAGGGCGGCATCGACGGCCATGCCTTTGGCGATCCCTCCAAAGTCGAGCTGGATGCCGATGGGCAGTGTCACGCGCCGGCGTAACGGGTCTACCTTAATGCCGCGCCATCGTCCTCCTGGCTCCCCAGGAATGATAGGATCGAAACGGGCCGCCGGAAGGTTATCGAAGGTACGGTCATAGCCCAGCCGCACTAGCTGGTCCAGCATGGCGGGATCGTAGACTCCTTCAGTTGCCTGAGCTGCCGTGAGAGCAGTTGCCAGGACAGTATAGAGCAGGTCGCTCACGGTAATGGGCGTTTCAGCTTGTTGATTGAGCTGGGAGAGCTCGCTCTCCGGTAAGAAACGGCTCAGGGTCTGTTCCCACTCGGAAAAGAGCGTGCGAACAATCCGCGCACCTATCTCTGCCTGGCTTTCAGGAAGCAGCATGGAAATGGTCGTCCCCATCGCCCGGAACTCCTCGCGGCGCATACCAGGAGGAGTGGTATAGTCAGGAGGTGTGGGTTCCGGTGACGGGTGTTGACGAAGAGCTGCTTGTTGAAGAGCTGCTTGTTCCACTGGTATTTCCTCCTTGCTGATTTAAGAAATTATTGCTATTTTGAGAAGATGAACTTGATGTCGAGTTCGTATTGGAAGACGTTGACGAGGTCTGACTGGCGGTAGTACCGACCTGATGAAATGCTACCAGACCGCCGAACGCGCCGAAGCCCACGATCGAGGCAATGACGAGCCATCTCTTGAGCGTGTTGGCCAGGGCCAGCGCTCGCGCCCTGGGCATTTTCTCCGGTGCCCTGGGCTTCTGACCCGCACTGTGCTGCGTAAGCCCCGGGTTCCGCGATCCTGGAAGCTGTTGCTGTCGTGGTGTCCACGAAGCGCGTGTATTATAATCTTTCGGATGTGTTTCCATTATTATCTCCAATTTACATAAGAAAAATTCATCGAAGAGGGCAAGCTTGCCTCTCTATTGCTGGAGAATCTGCTGCAAGACTGTTTCAACAAGATTGGATGGGATGGCAAAACTGACGCCATTGGCGGCTGTATTGGACTCGGTATTCACCGCGGTCAATGTTGGGATGCCAATAAGTTGCCCTTGCAAATTGACGAGGGCCCCGCCACTATTGCCGGGATTTACGGCGGCATCGGTCTGGATGGCGTTGGAGATCGTGGTTCCTGTTGACTCCGTCACACTCTTGTTCAGGGCACTCACAATCCCCTGGGTGGCCGTTTCAGTGATCCCGAGTGGATTGCCGATGGCTAGCACCTCTTGCCCCACGATGAGCCTGGAAGAGTCGCCGATCTGGGCGACCGTCATATGCGCAAAGGGTTGGATGCGCACCACGGCCAGGTCATCGGCAGCAGCCGTACCTACTAGCTGCGCCTGCTCTGTGCTTCCATTGGCCAGCACGACTTCAATGGTCTGTTCACCACTGACGACGTGGTTATTGGTCACAATATCCCCTTGCGTGTCAATAATAACCCCTGAGCCAATCTGTTGCCCTCGTGCGGTCGTCACCTCGAGTTCGACAACGGCTGGCTCTATCTTTGCAATGGCAGCCTCCTGCAGTGTTTCTAACGTGGTGGTGCCTGATGTCGTGGTGGATGCTGCGGATGCTGTGGCCGCAGCCTTCGACGTTGTGCTTGTACTGCTCTTGCTGCTGCTCGTGAACTCCCACCCAGCAAACAGACCCACCCCAAAGATGATGGCGAGCATGAAGGTGAGGAGCAGCATCGCTCCCGCACGACCGGGCCGCTTGCGTGGCGGAGGCGAGGTCTTCGGCTCCGGTGGATACCAGGGTGGTTGGGATGCATTTTGCTCTCTCGGAGTTTGCGTGATTGGAGGATCATCTATGACGGCGGCGGACGCAGACGATGAGTATTGCGGTCGAAGTGTATATGGTATTGAATACGGTATATAGACTTCCTGTTCTTCTTGTAGCATGTTCGTTGTCTCCTTGTTTATATGCAAGCCTCGCGCTTTGAGCAAGGTATTGCT
>WNGG01014243.1_pt1 | contig 16563 bp, 16 predicted proteins | sample 5400661 | NCBI WGS metagenome assembly WNGG01 (sample SAMN13153372, study PRJNA577476) | soil metagenome | isolation source: 100 cm soil or saprolite under Garry oak tree replicate 1 | place: USA:California | collected 2016-06-15 | reverse complement strand
TCGCAACCTGGGCGAGCGCGTCGAGGGTCGCCGACAACGACAGCGACTGTCCGAGCATCGCGGCGATGCGGAAGAACGCATTCTGCTGCGCGAGGCGCCGCTCGTTTTCGCGCAGCAGTCGCGCGACGTGAATCGCGAGCCCGATCTCTCGCGCAACCGCCTCAGTCAGTGCGGTCTCCTCCGGCGTCCAGGCACGCGCCTCGACACGGTGCAGGGCGAGCACGCCGATCAGCTCGCCGAACACGACGATCGGGGCAGCCAGCACGGCGTGCGAGCCGAGCTCGAGCAGGCCGTCGATGCCGTCCAGGGAACGGTCGGCGAGCTCGCCGGTGTTGGCGACGTCCGCAACGGCGATGGTCTCTCGCCGTCGCACCGCCAGGTTCGAGACCGCCAGCCGCACACCCGACTCGAGCGGCTCGAGGCCGTCGGCGTGCCACTGCGCGGCGATCGGGATCGCATCCTCCGTGTCCCCGAGCCGGATGAAGCAACGGTCGACCTCGAGCGCGACACCCGTCTCGTGCACCGCGACCCGAAGGAGCTTGTCGACATCGAGCTCCGAACGGACGCCCGCCGAGATGCGTGCGACGAAACGCTCGCGCTCGAGCGCGTCGTCGAGCGCGGCCGACGAGTGCGTGCGGGCAAGCGCGAGCGCGGCCTCGCCGGCGACCGTCTGCAGCACCATCAGCTCCTCGGTGGAAAACGTCCGCGGCTGTGACGTCGTGCCGACGACGAGCACGCCGATCACTCGCCGGTTCGCAAGCAGCGGAACGAACGCCGCACTCTTCGCTCCGGTCGCGGCGACGAGCCGCTTGCTGACGATCTTCGAGGCCTCGGCGTCGTACACCGCGAACGGCGCAGCCTCGTACACGGCGGTGGCAACCCCTGACGGCTCGCTCTCGAGATCGATGTCGACGCCCGGGAACCAGTCGAGCTCGCGTCCCCCGACGCGCCCGATCAGCCCCGAGGCCGAGCGAGCCTCGTCGTCGACGAGGAAAAGGCAGGCGAGCTCGACGGAGACGAGCGGCTCGACCCGCTCGAGCAGCTCCCGCGCCACCGTGGCGGGGTCGTCCGTGCCCGCGAAGGCGGTGGCGATCGCCGCCATCGACTCGAGGTCGCGGCCGCCGACCTGTGCCAGGGCCGCCGGGGTCCGACGGGTCAGAGCGAGGAGCGCGGGCACGACGAGGAGAACGGTCACGCCGAGGGTCGGCCAGACACCGCCCGGCGGCACGTCCTTGTTGACCGCGAGCGGGACGCCGTAGGCGGCCGCGGCCAGCCCGACCGCCGGAAAGACCCAGACAGGCGCATCGAGACGCTTGGCCCATCCGGTTCGGGCCAGTACGACGGTAGCCCCCAGATACGCGGCCGCGACGACGAGCAGCGGCACTGCGTTGAACCACAGAACTTGATCCGCTTGTGACACTGGGCGCTTGGGATTGTAGGGAGCGACCGAGGGGCAGTCGAGCGGTTTTCCGTTGCGTTACGGCCTCTCCTGCCTGTTCCAAAGATAGGCCGTTCGGCCTATTGGAAAGGCCCTGCAGACTCGTTAGCCTCAACTGCACTGGGCGATGCGAACCGCGGTGCGTTCCTGGCCTTGCAGTCCGCGGTGAGCACTAGGACGAGGCTCGTCGCCACCGACCCCCCCGAGCGGCGAGCCTCTTCCTGTTCCGAAGGGGCTCGGAACGACAACCGGTTCTTAACAGCGCCGGGAGAACGTCGTTGCTACTTTGGCCTGCGGTTTGGTTTCGCGGGTCTTGCTCGCATCGCCTAGGGGGTATTGCGCCGGAGTCGAGCGCGCCGTGGAGACGGTGGAACGAGCGCTTTCCCTGTACGGCGCGCCCGTTTACGTGCGCAAGCAGATCGTCCACAACGCGCACGTGGTGCGCGAGCTCGAAGAGCGCGGCGCCGTCTTCGTCGAGGACGAGGCGGACGTGCCCCGCGGTGCGACGCTCGTGCTCTCCGCGCACGGAGTCGCGCCCTCGGTCTACGAACGCTCTGCGGAACGCCGCCTGCACACGATCGACGCCACCTGCCCGCTCGTGACGAAGGTGCACGTGCAGGCGCGGCGCTATGCGGCCGAGGGGAACCGCATCGTGCTGATCGGCCATGCCGGCCACGAAGAGGTGGTCGGCACGATGGGCGAGGCGCCGGAAGCGACCGTGCTCGTCCAGACCGTCGAGGAGGCCGAGGCGCTCGACCTGCCGGCCGACGCTCCGGTCGCGTACATCACGCAGACGACGCTGTCGGTCGACGAGACGGCGGAGATCATCGACGTGTTGAAGCGTCGCTTCCCGCACATCCGCGGCCCGCAGCGCGAAGACATCTGTTACGCCACGTCCAATCGCCAGTGGGCCGTGAAGGAGTTGCTGGGCGAGGTCGACCTGCTGCTCGTGATCGGTTCGCGCAACTCCTCGAACTCCAACCGCCTCGTCGAGGTGGCACGTGCTGCCGGCGTGGCCGCCCATCTGATCGACGACGAGACCGGCATCGACCCACGCTGGCTCGAGCACGTCGAGACCGTCGGCGTCACGTCGGGCGCGTCGGCGCCGGAACGTCTCGTCGAGGGTGTCTGCGACTGGTTCCGCGCCTACGGCGTGCCGGAGATCACGCCGTTCGCGAGCGTGTACGAGGACGTCGTCTTCCGGCTGCCCGTCGAGCTACGTCGAACAGAGACGCCGGCGGCATAGTCGGCCGCAGGAACCGCGCGACGCGTGAGGCTTCGCGCTCGTCGAGTGACACCGCGCTCTCCGCGACTCCGCTCTCGTTCCAGACGCTGAACCGAACGTGCGGATCGTCGGTGAGGTACCGAGTCACCCGTAACGCCTTGCCCGCGTCGCGCGGATGCGGCGAGAAGAACTCGACGATCTTCCTGCGCTGCGGCGCCGCGCACCAAGGACAGAAGCGAAACCGCTCCTCCAGTTCCTCAGCGCAGCGCGCGCATCGCGCCATCCCGCCCGGCAGCCTGCCATAGCATCGGCGGATGCGCCAGCCGCCCGAACGGATCGAGCGGCTGCCGGAGCAGTACTTCACCGCTCTGCTGGCTCGGGTAGCCGCCGCGGCGGCCCAAGCTGGGGAGCCGCTCGTCGACCTCGGACGCGGGAATCCCGAGGTCGGCCCGCCGGAGCACGTCGTTCGCGCGCTCGCCGAGTCCGCGGGCCGGCCCGACGTGCACGGCTACGCGCCGTTCGCCGGCCTCCCGGCGCTGAAGGAAGCGGTCGCCGCCCGCTATCGCGACGCCTACGGCGTCGAGGTCGACCCGGCTAAGGAGGTCGCGGTGCTACCGGGCACCAAGACCGGTCTGATGGAGTTCGCCCTCTGTGCGGTCGAGCGCGGCGGGACGATCGTGTTGCCGGATCCCGGCTATCCCGACTACTTCTCGGCGGTCGCGCTCGCGGACGCTCGGCTTGCCTCGTTCTCGGGCTTCGACGCCCGGGCCGACGCCATGTACCTCAACTACCCGTCGAATCCGACCGCGGCGGCGGCTCCGGCAGGTGTGTTCGCGGAGGCGGTCGACTGGGCGCAGCGCAGCGGTGCGTGGGTGCTGCACGACTTCGCGTACGGGGACCTCGTCTTCGACGGCCGCCGACCGGAGAGCTTCCTCGCGGCCGACGGCGCGACCGATGTCGGGATCGAGCTGTTCAGCATGTCGAAGAGCTACGGCATGGCGGGCTGGCGGCTCGGGTTCGCGGTCGGAAACTCCGAGCTGGTGCGCCGGATCGAGACCCTGCAGGACCACGCGTTCGCGGGGATCTTCCGCCCCGTCCAGGAGGCCGGCATCGCAGCGCTGACCGGGCCCCAGGACTCCGTCGAAGATCGGCGCGCGACGTACGAACGCCGGCGCGACCGCGCGCTGGCCGCGCTCGGCGGTCTCGACGCTCGATCCGAGGGAACGTTCTTCGTCTGGTTGCGGCTCCCGGAAGCGGCCACGGTCGAACGCCTGCTCGTCGAGCAACGCGTCGCCGTCGCACCGGGCGAGGGCTTCGGCACGCGCGGCGGCGGCTGGGCCCGGCTGTCGCTCGCGGTCACCGACGAGACGCTCGACCGCGGGCTCGCGCGACTCGCAGCGGGGCTCGGCGAGATCTAACGGCTGGGGTCAGACCCCTTCGGGGTCAGACCCCTGCAGTTCGATCTCCGGCTCGCTGACGCTGTCGGTGGCGATCTCGGTCGCCAGCACTTCCTCCTTGATCCAGTCGGCGTGCTCGAGCAGGTCGGCGAGCGACGCAGGCAGCGTGACGCGGATGCGGTCGGTCAGCGCCAGGCCGGCGTCCTTTCGCATCGAGTTCAGCTGGTGGATGAGGTCGAGCACGCGCCCCTCGAGCCGAAGCTCGTCGTCCAGCTCGGTCGTCACCGCCACCGTGACGGCGTCGTCCTCCGCGAGGGCCCAACCCGCGCGCGGCCGGCGCTCCACGAGCACCTCCTCGGGAGCGAGCTCACGCCCGTTCACGCGCACACCCCCGCCGGCGAGCTGCTCGAACTCCCCGGCCTCGAGCGCCGAACGGACGGCGCCAAGCTCCTTGCCGAGCTTCGGGCCAAGCAGTGGGAGGTTCGGCTTGACGCGCACCTCCATCGCCTCGACCGGGCCGAACTCCACTTCCTTGACACGGAGCTCTTCCGCGATCTCGTCCGCATGCGGTTGCGCCGAGCGGGCACCCTGCACCACGAGGCGGCGGAGCGGCTGCCGCAGCTTGATGCTCGCGTCGCCCCTGGCCTGACGACCGAGCTCGACGACGCGGCGGACCTCCGCAACCTCGTGCAGCAACTGCTCGTCTCGCGCGCGGGGCTCAGGCCAGGGTGCGAGGAACACCGAGTCGGTCGCGTCCTCGGCGCGCAGGCGCCGCCACAGGTAGTCGGCGAGGAACGGCATCACGGGCCCGATCACCTGCAGGGACCGGACGAGCGCGTACCAGAGCGTCCACAGCGCAACCTCGTCGCCGTTCCAGAAGCGCCGGCGGGAACGGCGGATGTACCAGTTCGAGAGATCGTCGACGAAGGAGTCGAACGCCCGGATGAGCGCCGGTGTCCAGTAGCGCTCGTACGCGTCGGTCATCTCCGCGGCGAGCTGCTCCGTCCGCTCGAGCAGCCACCGGTCGAGCGGCTGCAACTCGCCGGGCACCTCGGGCCCCGGCCGAAACCCGCCCACGTTCGCGTAGTCGACGAAGAACTTGACGGAGTTCCACAACGTCAGCAGGCGCCGCCTGATCTCGGCCGCGGGCCGGTAGCCGAACTTGAGATTCTGGCTCGGCACGTGCTCGCAGAACATGAAGCGGATCACGTCCGCGCCGATGTTCTGCAGCGCCTCCGCAGCGTTGATCGCGTTCCCCCACGAGCGGTGCATCTCGCGGCCGTGCTCGTCGAGCAGCTTCTCGTACGTGAGCACGGACAGGTACGGGGACTTGCCCGTCAGGGTGACGGACATGAAGCACTGCGAGTAGAACCACAGTCGGATCTGCTCGCGCATCTCCGAGACCCAGTGCGCCGGAAACCACTTCTCCCAGTACGCGTGGTCCGGCAGGTCCGCGCCGGTGAGCCCGGCTGCCGCACCGGTGGCGTAGCCGTGTTCCTTCCACTCGGGGTTCTCCCAGCCGAGCGTCGAGAAGGGAACGATGCCGGCATCGAGCCACGCGTCGCCGACCTCGGGCACACGCTTGAGCTCGGCGCCGCAGTCGCAGCGGATCGGCACGTCGTCGATCCAGGGACGGTGGAGCTCCTTGAGCTGCTCGAGGCCGCCCGTGGCACGCCCGCGCAGCTCGTCGAGCGAGCCGACGACCGTCAGCCGGCCGCAGGAGTCACAGGGATAGAACGGCAGCGGCAGGCCGAAGTAGCGGCGACGCGAGATGTTCCAGTCGCCCATGTTGCGCAGCCAGTCGTCCATCCGCTTCGAGTAGAAGTCCGGCGTCCACTGCACCGTCGCGTTCGCGTCGAGCATCGGCTGGCGGATCTCGTCGGCGCGGATCATCCAGTCGTCGGCGATGCGAAAGACGAGCGGTGTCGAGCAGCGCCAGCAGATCGGATAACGGTGGACGATCGAGCCGGCCTCCACGAGCAGCCCGCGCCGCTCGAGCTCGACGACGACGGGCCCCTCGACGTCCTGCGTCGAGCGCCCCTCGAACTCGCCGTACTCCTTGTAGAAGTTGCCGGCCTCGTCGATCGGCGTCAGCACGGGCAGGTCGTGCACGCGCGAGAGCTCGAAGTCCTCGGCGCCGCAGCCGGGCGCGATGTGGACGATCCCCGTCCCCTCCGTCAGCGCGACCTCGTCCCACGGGATGACGCGGTGCACGACGCCCTCCTGCGCCGGGAGTGAGTCGAAGGGACCTTCGTACTCCTGCCCGACGAGCTCCTCGCCGCGCACGCGCCGAACGAAGGTCGCGTCGGGATTGCGTTCGACGGCCCACCAGTCGCCGCCGTCGGTCAGGCCGTACTCCGCATCGGGCTTGACCGCCGCCGCGACGTTCGCCGGCAGCGTCCACGGCGTCGTCGTCCAGACGACGAGCGATTCCCCCTTGCGTCCCTCGAGCGGGAAGCGGACATAGAGCGACGGATGGGTCAGCTCCGCGTACGAGTTGATCAGCTCGTGCTGCGAGAGGGACGTCCCGCAGCGCGGGCACCACTCCACCGAGCGATGACCCTTATAGAGCCACCCGCGCTCGTGGCACTCCTTCAGGAAGCGCCAGATGTACTCGATGTTCGTGTCGGAGAACGTGTAGTAGTCGTTGTCCCAGTCCATCCACATGCCGAGGCGGCGGCACTGGTCGGTGATGATCTCGGCGTACTTCGCGACCCGCTCCTTGCAGCGCTGGGCAAACTCGGCAATGCCGTACTCCTCGATCTCGCGCTTCGAGTTGAGCCCCAACTCGCGTTCGACACCCACCTCGACCCAGAGTCCCTGGCAGTCGAAGCCGTTCTGGTACCTCAGGTCATGCCCCTGAAGTGCCTTGTAGCGCTGGAAGACGTCCTTGAGCGTCCGGCCCCAGCAGTGGTGGGCTCCCATCGGGTTGTTGGCGGTGATCGGCCCGTCCATGAAGCCGAACGGCGGCCCGCCACGGTTCCGCTCACGCAGCCGGTCGAAGACGTGTTCGGCGTCCCACCAGGCGAGGATCTCCTCTTCCAGGGCGAGGTGATCCGGATACTGCGGCAGCGGCTCGAACACCGTTTCGATTGTAGGGGCGGAATCTGGCGGGGTTGCGGAGCGTTTCTATAGGGGTACGACCGATTCGTCAGTTAAGAAAGGACCAATGTCTACGGCAGTTACAGAACAGAGCTTCGAGCAGGAGGTGCTCCAGAGCGAGACGCCCGTGCTGGTCGACTTCTGGGCCGAGTGGTGTGGCCCCTGCCACGCCGTCGCGCCCGTGCTCGATCGCATCGTCGACGAGCGCAACGGCGACCTCAAGCTCGTCAAGGTCAACATCGACGAAGAGCAGGGGCTGGCGGCGCGCTACGGCGTGCAGTCGATCCCGACGATGATCCTCTTCAAGGGTGGCGAGCCCGCCGCTGCGGCCGTCGGCGCGTACCCGAAGCCGGCGCTCGAGAAGCAGCTGGGCCTCGTAGCCGACTAGCCTCCCCCGGCCATCTCCTTCTCAGGATGCGGAACGGGCGCGACCGCCCGTTCCGTCGGCTCCTTCACGAGGCTGAGCACGCGCATCCCGTGGACGTAGACCACGGCGCCGCCGAGCCAGCCGCCGAGCGTCATCAAGCCGAAGCCGACCAGGGTCAGGACGTACGCCCCGGCGCTGACGTTCGCATGCGTGTACGAGCCGTGCCCGAAGATTGCTGCGAGCGCGAAGAAGACCGTCGCGGTCACCATCGAGAGCAGGTGCCACGTGGCAGTCCACCACAGCTCGCTGCGCCACGTGATAGTGAGCCAGTCCAGGAGACCGGCCAGCGCGGTGGGCACCGTGGCGATCAAGCCGACGACCAGGCCGAGCCACCAGCCGATCGCGCCGTTGCGCTCGGTGATGCCGACGACCTCGATGAAACCGGCGATCGTCGCGAATGTGTAGATGCCGATCGTCGCGTCGGTGAGCGGTGGATGAAGCGGGTGCCCCGGAAGCCCGCGCCACAGGTAGCTGAGCTTCATCGCTGCGCGGAACGTAACCGCGCCGCACGTCTTCTAAACGCTTACGACTCTTGAGCGTCGAGGAAGCTCAGGAACGCAGCGTGCTTGGCGAGGAGGGCCTCGATCTCGGCGACTCCGGCGCCGGCCCAGTCCTCCAGCCAGGTCTCGCTGAGGTCGTCCTCGATCTGGTGAAGGCCGCGTTCACTCATGGCCCTAAATATCGGCATGCGTCTCGGACAGCACCATGGGCCGAACGGCTCATTCGGGGGACGCCGAGTCCCATATTTCTCGACCTTGAAAGGCCTGCCGGTCATGAATCCACGCTCCGGAGGGGGCATGCCCGACCCGCAGACCGAGTTTCGGATCGAGCCGCGGGCGTTACGCCTGCCCGTACCCGACGGCCGCTGAGAGAACCGAGCTCGGACGGCGGCGGGAGCTCGTCAGGCGCGAACCACCGCAGCTCGACGAGGTCGTCGCCCGCCCTCGGCTCGCCGGTGACGCGCACGATCCACGCGAGGCATAGGACGACCCGCCCGTCGTAGGGCTCGAGCCAGTGGCCCAGGAACTCGTCCGGGTCGATCTCGAGCGCCGTCTCCTCGCGGATTTCCCGGCGCAACCCGTCGAGCGGGAGCTCGTCCTCGTGCAGGAAGCCGCCCGGTAGATCCCAGAGCCCGGCACCGGGGTCGTGTGCGCGGCGGCCGAGCAGGACTCGTCCCTGCGCGTCGAGGCACACGGCCTCCGCGCCGGGCACGGCGTTCGCGTAGCCGACGTACCCACACGCGCGGCACTCGGCGCGGTCTTCGACCTTCTCGATAGCCTCGCCGCAGATGGGGCAGAAGCGCCAACCGTCGAGAGCGCCCATGCCGGGAACCCTATGAGCCCGCGCGCTGTGGGGGCGACGCAGCACGAGCTCTCGCGCATCGGACTGCTCGCGACGCTGCCGGGCGAAACGCTGGCGCGCCTGGCCCAGCGCATGACGCGTGAGGACATCCCGGCGGGCGCCGGCGTCTTCGACGAAGGCGAGGACGGCGACCGCTTCTACGTCGTGCTGAGGGGGATGCTGACGGTCAGCCAGCAGAGCATCGGCGCGCAGGCGGTGCTCCGGCCCGGCGACTACTTCGGCGAGGTGGCACTCGCGATGCACATGCCGCGCACCGCATCGGTGCGTGCGTTGACGCCGGCAACCGTCGCGAGCTGCGACCAGGAGACGTTCGACGAGTTCATCCGGCCGCTGTTCGCAGATGACTAACCGGCGACCTCGAGCAGCACGGCGTCTGACAGCCGGGGCCACGCGTCCTTGGCCCAGTTCCCGAAGTCGAGATCGGTGAGGACGCCGAGCGCGACACCGGCAGCCGGGTCGACCCAAAGGAACGTGCCGCTGCCGCCGAAGTGGCCGAACGTCCGCGGCGAATTGCGCGAGCCGGTCCAGTGCGGCGACTTCCCATCCCGAAGCTCGAAGCCCAGGCCCCAGTCGTTCGGGTCCATCCGGCCGAAGTCGGGCAGCACCCCCGTGAGACCCGGGAACTGCACCGACGTCGCCTCGGCGAGCGTCTCCTGCGCGAGGAGCGTCGGGCGCTGCAGCTCCCCCGCGAGCAGGAGGAGGTCGTCGAGCGTGCCGTGCAGCTCCGACGCGGCCGACCCGCGCAGCTCGGCGGACATCCCGAGCGGCCGCAACACACCGGCCCTGAGGTAGTCGCCAAACGGCATCTCCGCGCGCTCGGCGACGTGCTCCGCCAGCGTCTCGAAGCCGACATTGGAGTAGACGCGGCGCTGCCCGGGCCTGCCCGCGGGCGCGCCCGGCTCGAACGGGAGCCCAGACGCATGCGCGAGCAGGTGGCGGACGGTCGACCCCTCGGGGCCGGCGGGCTCGTCGAGATCGATCACGCCTTCCTCGGCCGCGACCAGGGCGGCGAGCGCTGTCACGAGCTTCGTCACCGACGCCCAGCGCAGAACGTGGTCGCGCGGACCGCGCACGCCCACCTGCTCGCCGTCACGGACGACGCCGGCCGCCGCGGTCCTCGCCGGCCACTCGTCGATCTGCCGGAGCGCGTCCACCGGCGGGCGATACTAGAGGCGCATGGGGCGCCGGCTCGTCTCCTCGGGCTCACCGTTCGAGCCCACGATCGGGTTCTCGCGGGCGGTCCGCGACGGCCGGCACGTCTTCGTCGCCGGCACGTGTGCGGTGATGCCGGGCGGCGGCGAACCGCCCCGCGACGCCTACGGCCAGGCGAAACGGTGTCTGGAGATCATCGTCGCCGCGCTCGCGGAGGCCGGAGCGGAGCCAGAGCACGTCGTGCGCACGCGGGCGTTCCTGCTCGACGCCGGCGACTGGGAGGCCGTCGGCCGCGCGCACGGCGAGGTCTTCCGCGACGTGCGCCCGGCGAGCACGATGCTCGTCGTCAGCGCCCTCCTCGATCCACGCTGGGTCGTCGAGATCGAGGCTGACGCGCTGCTGCCGGAGTAGTAAGACTCCGTTATGGACTCCGACGGGAAGCAGATCTATCCCTCGTCGATCACGGGGAAGGGCGCGCGGTTCGCGCCCGGCGGCAGCGTCTTCGACCACGCGTTCGGCCAGAGCGATCCGTACACGCTCGGCGTCGAGGAGGAGTACATGCTGCTCGACGGCGAGACCTTCGACCTCGTCCAGCACATCGACACGGTGCTCGCCGCCGTCGCCGGGCACGAGCTCGAGCCGGTGATCAATCCCGAGCTGATGCAGTCGGTGCTCGAGATCGCGACGCCCGTCTGCCACACGCCGGCGGAGGTCGCCGACCAGCTCCGTCGCATCCGCGCCTACGTGATCGGCGTCGCGCGCGACAAGGGCATGCGCGTCGGCTCGGCCGGCACGCATCCGTTCAGCCTCTTCGAGCGCCAGCGCATCACGGCGAAGGACCGCTACCGCGTGCTCGTCGACCAGATGCAGTACGTCGCACGGCGCGAGCTCATCTTCGGGATGCACATCCACGTCGCGGTCGACGACGCGGAGAAGGCGATCCAGGTCGTCAACGGCCTGCTGCCGCAGCTCGGGCCGCTGCTCGCGCTGTCGGCGAGTTCGCCGTTCTGGCGCGGCGAGCCGACGGGTCTGCGCTCGAGCCGTCAGATGGTGCCGTCAGATGGTGTTCGCCGCGTTCCCGCGCTCGGGGCCGCCCCCGCGCTTCAAGGACTACAACGACTACGCCGAAGTGGTCGGGCAGCTCGAGAAGACGGGTTGCATCGCGGACTACACGCACATCTGGTGGGACATCCGGCTGCATCCGCGGCTCGGCACGATCGAGGTGCGGATCTGCGACGCGGTCACGCGGCTCGAGCACGTCGTCGCGTTGACCGCGTACTGCCAGGCCCTCGTGAAGCTGCTGGCCGAGCGCTTCGAGCGCGGCGAGCAGATCCCGTCCTACCACCGCATCCTCACCACCGAGAACAAGTGGCTGGCCGGCCGCTACGGGCTCGAGGCGCCGCTGATGGATCTCGCCACAGGCCGCCGCAACCGCGTTCCGATCATCCAGCTGATCCGGCGGACGCTGAAGGAGATCGAGCCGCATGCACGCGAGCTCGGCTCGGAGCGTGAGCTGGAAGGAATCGAGGAGATCCTCCGCCATGGCAACGGTGCCGACCGTCAGCTACGCGTCTTCAATGCGAACCGCGACATCGTCGAAGTCGTGAGCGAGATCGCCGACGCCACCGAAGTGGCGGCCGAGGCGCAGCTCGCGAAGTAGGCTGGCCGGCGATGCTCGGGGCAGGCGACCCAATCGCAGACGCGTCCGTGTGGACCGGGCCTCACGAGCGACGCAACCTGTTGGAACTGCTCGACGGCCGCCGGGCGCTCTTCGTCTTCTACCTCTTCGACTGGTCCTCGACCTGAACGAGCGAGATGGAGCTCCTGCGTGACAGGAGCGCGGAGCTCGAGCAAGCCGGTCTGAAGCCGTTCGGGATCTCACGCGATTCGGCGTGGACGCACATCGCCTGGGCACAGACGCTCGACCTGAACTTCCCGCTGCTGTCGGACTGGAACGGCGAGGCGATGCGCGCCTTCGGCGTCGAGCGTGAGTTCCGCGGGCACAAGAGCGTGGCCGAGAGGTCCGCGTTCCTCGTCGATCCGGACGGTACGGTCCGCGGCGCATGGCGCTACGACACGGCCGAGCTGCCGGACTTGAACGACCTGCTTCGCGCCGCGCACGCTTTGTAGCCCTCGCGGCCGCGCTCTATCTCGCGGCCGGCGTGTCCGCGACCTGGCCGGCCGTGCTGCACGCGCGGTCACAGTTCATGTCCGGTGGCGCCGCGTCGAACGGGGAGGCGTCCCCTGGCGACCATCTGCAGTCGCTGTACCACTACTGGCTCGTCGGCCACCAGCTGGAGCATGGCCGGGCGCCCTGGCGCGACCCGTATACCTTCAGGCCGGAGGCTAGGCCGCAGCCGAACTACGCGGGCTGGCCGTTCGGCTTGGTCTTCTGGCCGCTCGGGGCGGCGTTTGGGCTCGTCGCCGGGTGGAACCTGCTGCAACTCGCGGTGTACGTGCTGGCCGGCGCGATCGCGTGCGCCTGGTTGCGCGAGCTCGGCCTACCGCGCGGCCCGGCCCTCGCCGGTGGCCTCGCGTTCGCGATCGCCCCGTACCGCGTGCAGCAGAGCGTCGGCCATCTGCTCGGCCCGATCTCGATCCTGCTGCCGCTCTCGCTGTGGGCGTTCGAGCGTGCCCTGCGTGGCAGTCGCTGGTGGCTCCTTCTCTCCGCGGCTGCGGTCGCGTCGATTCCGCTGTCGGGACAGGTTCACCTGGCGCTCGGCGCGATTCCGTTCGTGCTCGCCTACGCGATCTGCCGGACGCGCAATCGCCGCCTGCTCGCGGGCGCGGCCGCCGGAGCCGCGGCAGCGATCGGGGCCGGGCTGCTCGTGCGCGAGACGCTGATCAAAGGCTCGACGGAGTCAGGCGGCCGGAAGCTCGCCGAGATCACGCGCTATTCCGCCCACGCCGGCGACCTGGTGTCACGGCACCTCGACCACGGCCGCAGCGAGCAGTTCGTCTTTCTCGGCTGGGCGACGCCGCTGCTCGCGCTCGCGGGACTCGTTCTGTTACTGCACGCGCGCCGGTACGCGCTCGCGGCCGTGCTCGCGCTCGGCGTCTCGATTCCGGTCGTGCTCGCGCTCGGCACTCACACGCCTCTCTACGGCGCACTGTGGCATACGCTGCCGCCGTTCCGCTTCCCGCGCGTGCCCGAGCGGTTGCTGCCGATCGCCAGCCTCTGCCTCGCGGCGCTCGTTGCCTTCGCGCTCGCGCGCAGCCGTAGCACGATCGTCACGGCGATCGTCGTCGCGCTCCTGTTCGTCGACCTGCACGCGCACGTGTATCGAGAGTCGGCGCCCGGCCAGCCGACGCGGGTCGCCTTCCACAGTCCCGGCCGGCTGCTCGAGCTGCCGGTCTTCGACCCGAGCGTTCATTACGGCTCCGTGTACCTCTGGTACGACACGGCCGCACAGCGGGAGCGACCCGGCGGCTATTCGACCACTGCTCCGCGCACCGCCAAGCACACGGCCGACCGGCTGCAGCGGCTCAATTGCGGCGACTGGAGCGGCGGCACCGCCCGGCTGCTCGACCGGCTGGGCGTGCGCGCGATCACGCTGCACCTCGGCCTCTACGACCGCGGCGGCTCCTCGCTGCGCACCGCGTGGTTCGCGTGGCAAGGCCTGCTGCAGCACGGCTGGTCGGTGCAGCGAACAGCGGGACCGGTGTGGCTCTTCGAACCGAAAGGCATCGGGCTGCTGCCGACGCTGCCGGCGCCCAACCCGACGAGGCCGGTCTTCTGCCAGGGGTGGTACGGCGACACGGGCAGTGGGCGCTATATGAGCGAGACGCACGCGCCGTTCTGGATCTACGGGGCGCGCTCGCTGAAATTGACGTTCGAGCCCTCGGACCCCCGCCCACGCGTCACCGTGCACGGCGGGCGGAAGCGCGGCTGGCACCTCGTCACCGTCGACGTCCCGTATCTCGTGCACATCCTCGGTCAGAAGAACCGCGTGGGCGCGAAGCTGCTCAGCGTCACATCCCCATAGCGTGATACCCGGAGTCGACGTACAGCGTCGTCCCCGTCACGTTCTTGGCGTCGTCCGAAAGGAGGTACGTCGCCGCGGCGCCGACGTCGTCCGCCTCGATGTGCCGGTGCAGCGGCGAGCGTTCCTCGACGATCGCCTCCATCGTCGGGAAGCCGGCGATCGATCGCGCCGAGAGCGTCCGCACCGGCCCTGCGGAGATGGCATTGATGCGGATGTTCTTCTGGCCGAGATCCCACGCGAGGTAGCGCACCGACGCGTCGAGGGCCGCCTTTGCCACGCCCATGACGTTGTAATGCGGAACGGCGCGCTCTCCGCCCAGGTACGTCATCGTCAGGATCGAGCCGCCGCCGCGCGCCTCCATCAGTGGCTCGGCCGCACGCGCGCAGGAGACGAGCGAGTACGCGCTCACGTCGAGCGCCAACCAAAAGCGCTCGCGCGGCGTGTCGGTGAAGCGTCCCTCGAGATCCTCCGCCGCCGCGAATGCGACCGAGTGCACGAGCACGTCGAGCCCGCCGTCGAAGGCCTTGCCGACCTCGTCGAACACACGCCGCACATCGTCGTCGGAACGGACGTCGCACTCGGTCACGAGCGGACTGGCAACGGAGTCGGCCAACTCCCGCACGTTCTTCTCGATCCGCTCGCCCTGATACGTAAACGCGAGCTCGGCGCCGCCGTCGGCGAGACGTTTCGCAATCGCCCACGCGATCGAGCGTCGATTCGCGACTCCGAGAACCAATCCCCGCTTGCCGTCGTAGGTCCCGGTCATTGCGCGAGCATAGATCCCTTGGGTTAGATTGCGGTCCCTTGCGCCGTTCTGTGGGTCTCCTTGCGGTCGCGGCGGCGCTCGCGTCGGCGGCTCCCACCGGAGCGCCGCTGATGCCGATCAGGCGCACGTTCGGCGACCTGACCGTGTCGCGGGTGCGGAGCGGCAAGCTCGTGATACCGCCCCACCACAACGACGGGCGCGTGCGTGTGATCGTCGGGCTCCCGCTCGCGCCCCTGGCCGCCGCGTACGGACGAGGCTTCGCGGTGTTCGGGACGACGCGCAAGCTGGACGTGTCGACTGTCGCGTCGCGGCGCTACGTCGCTCGCGTCGCCGCCGCCCAGCGAGTCGCGGCCGCTCAGCTGCTGCGGGCGATCCCGCAGGCGCGGGTCGGCCGCCGCTTTCAGATCGTCCTCGACGGCCTGACCGTCTCGCTGCCGGTGACCAAGCTGCCGGGGCTCGCACACCTGTCGTTCGTGCGCAAGATCTATCCGAGCCTCACGTACCACCTCGCCACCGACACGAGCCCCGGCGTGATCGGCGCCGACGAACTGCACTCCCTGACCGGCGCGCGCGGCGAGGGGATCAAGATCGGCATCGTCGACGACGGCGTCGACCCGACGAACCCCTTCCTGCAGCCGGACGGCCTCGCGTATCCGCCCGGGTTCCCGCGCGGCGGGAAGAAGTGGACGTCGCCGAAGGTGATCGTGGCGCGCGCGTTCCCCGGACCGAACTCGGGGCGCCCCGGCCGGCTCGCCGTCGACCGCCAAGCGTCGTTTCACGCGACGCACGTCGCCGGCATCGCGGCCGGGGACTCAGGCACGTGCTCGCCGGGCGGGCGCGACCATCCGCCGACGTGCGGCCTCTCGGGCGTGGCGCCGCGCGCCTGGATCGGCAACTACCGCGTCTTCAACGTCCCGACGCCGATCGGCCACATCGCGAACACACCGGAGATCGCGGCGGCGTTCGAGTCCGCCGTCAGCGACGGCATGGACGTGATCAACTTCTCGGGCGGCGGCGCCGAGACCGAGCCGGCGAACGACGCCATGATCGACGTGATCCACAACGTCGCCGCCGCCGGCGTCGTGCCCGTCATCTCCGCCGGGAACGACCGCGACGACTTCGGGATGGGCTCCGTCGGCTCGCCGGGGACCGCGCCTGATGCGGTCACCGTCGCGGCGGTCTCGAACACGCACGTTTTCTCGCCCGTGTTGTCGGTGCGCGCCGCGGGCGCGCCGGAGACCGTGCAGCAGATCCCGATCGCGAGCTCCGGCGGGAGCCGGTTCCCGGGCGCGTTCACATTCACGCCACGCACGCTCGTCGACGTCGGCACGCTCACCGGCGTCGGCGGCCTCCCGGTGGAGCGTCACCTGTGCGGTCCCGACGACGACCCGAACAATGAGAACAAGACGTCCTTGCGCCCGGGCTCCTTGAGCGGCGTCGTTGCTCTCGCCTCGCGCGGGCACTGCACGTTCGTCTCGAAGGCGATCCGGGCGGAGCGCGCGGGCGCGGTGGGGCTCGTCCTCGTCGACAACCGTGCCGGTGAGGCGAACGCGATCCCGATCCAGCTGTCGCTGCCCGCGGGCATGATCTCCGACCTCGACGGCGCGCGCCTGCGCGCGTATCTCGACGCGAACGGCGGCAACACGTCGGCGACGATCGCGAACATCATCGGGCGGGACGAGACCGGCCGCAGCGGCGTGATCACGAG